>PR_CR_10_Liq_1_inCRDRAFT_1000299_pt1 | contig 31559 bp, 23 predicted proteins | sample PRCRCaboRojoPR_3_FD_10241 | JGI IMG/M metagenome (IMG submission 10241)
TAGTTTGCCTATTGTAAGTGCCCTGTTCGTGGTTCCTGCTTGTGAAGAGTAAAGTAATAATAAGAAATGTCAAACAGGAAAGACTAGTAAAGCATAAGTAGTGACCACCTTTTCAAGTTAGTCCTTGTAGGCGACTCAGGTGTGGGGAAGTCTTGTCTTTTACTAAGGTTTGCAGACGACACCTTTTCTGAAAGTTACATAAGCACAATAGGGGTTGACTTCAGGTTCAAAACTTTATCAGTGGACGGGAAGGTTGTCAAGCTGCAGATTTGGGACACAGCAGGACAAGAAAGGTTCCGAACAATAACCTCAGCTTACTATAGGGGAGCAGATGGAGTTATGTTGGTTTTTGATAAAGGCAACCAAGACTCTTTTGAACATGTTTCTAGTTGGCTTGAAGAAGTCAACAAGTACTCCTCCAACTCCTCGAAGATGCTTTTAGGCAACAAGTGCGACATCGAAGAACCTGAAGTCAGCGACGACTCGGCTAAAGAGTTTGCCCAAAGCAAAGCAATGAACTACTTAGAAACTAGTGCTTTGCGCAGCGACCACGTTGTAGAGGCTTTTGAAAGTTTGGCGCGCGAACTTATACAACGCAAAGTAGACAAAAAGCCTGAAGGCCAGAAAGTCGGGCATGTCAAGAAGAAAGACATGTCTTGTTGTAAGAAAGCCTAATAATAATATGCAGAGGTACTTTTCTAACTTGCCTTTTCCTAAAGGCTTGTGTTACGACAGAGCACACAGACTTAAGGAACTAAGTAACGGAGTCAAAGTAGTCACTGAGGACTGGAACAGCCCAGTGCAGTGTGTGGGGTTAATGATTGACGCTGGAAGCAGAATGGACTTCCAGATGCCTGGAGTGGCTTACTTGACTTCTAAGCTTTTAGAAAGGAACCTTAAGAAAAAACTAGGTTTTGTTGATTTTAGTTTTAAAAAGGACTACACCTGGGTTGCAGTAAAGGGTCCAGATGGCTTAGAAGAACTAACTAAGTGTTTAGTTGACTTCAGAGTAGAAGAAGGTTTTACTGAAGTTAAAGACCAAGTGCTTTCTGAACTCGGTGAGTACCAACTACTAGACCACGTCCACAAAGCTGCTTTTAAAGGCCATGCACTTGGAAACTTCACTAAAGGAGAAAAGTCCAGCATCAAAAGCACTAAAAAAGAAGATGTTTACAAGTTCTTAAGGACCCACTACACAGGGAACAGGGTTGCAGTTTCAGCAGCTGGAGGCATTGAAGCTTCCCAAGTGCTCAAGAAGTCGAAAACCCTAGAAGAACTGCCTAAAGGCAAGCCACTTTTACTAAAGTCACCCAACTACACTTCCAGTAACTTTGTAAAAAGTTCTTCTTCAGAGTACACTCACCTTGGAATAGCTTTTCCAGCCCCTGCTTGCACGCAGTCAGAGTACGTTTCCTTTAGGATTCTTGAACACCTGATGAACAACCCCTTTTACATTCCTTACGTAAACCACTCTGAGCAGTTCAACACTCTGCATGGATTATTCACACAAACAGGGGGCTTAGTGCACCACAGTTGTGAGTACATTAGTTACAAAGAAGCTGGGTTGTTGTTCCACCACTTAGTAACTGAGCCTTTAGCAAGTGTGTTTTTAGCAAGCAGTGTTTTGAAAGCTATGCTTAGCACCACTAGCGCTGTTTTAACTGAAGAACTCTACAGAGCCAAAAACCAAGTGTTCACGCAACTAGCTGCTCCAGAGTCTTCTTCAGAAGTTGCTTTCGAAAACGCTAACCAAATAAGGAAGTTCGGAAGCAAGGTTTCGCGGTCGACTTTTGCTTCGAACATATACTTAGAAGACCCGGAAGTCTTAGTAAGTGACTATGACAAGTGGATTTCAAATGCCTTGCCTGTAATAGGAGTTTACGGAAAAGTAGTTGCAGAAAACTTGCCAGAGCTCATATACAAACAAGCGTCTTTAACATAATTAAATTTCTCCAAGTTTACGTTTATACTCTTGAAGTTCTTGTTTGTACCCTTCTAAAGTTTTTAGTTTTTTGTGGTACACTTTTTCGTCGTTTTGCTTTAAGAACTCAAGGTCTTCTAAGTGCTTTTTGGAAAACTGCAAGGACCTTTCGCACACTTCAGTTCGGGCCTGCAGTTGTTGGAACTCATCGTGCATAGCTTTGTTTTTGTGTTGGTTTCCAAGGCTTTCTTTAAGTCTTTGCTTCAGAAGTTCCAGGTCAGCTTCGGGGTCAGAGTCGCCTGTGCCTTTCATAGCGTTTTGTTCTAAGTCAAGCATTTCTTTTTCAGACTTCTTTTTGATCTCGGCTAAGTCTTTGTCGTACTGGAGTTTCATTTCTGTGTACTTATTGTCGAGTTGCGCAAGGCGTTCACTGGCTTCTTGGTACTGTTTAAGTAGTTCGTTTTCAATGCGGCTTCTTTTTTGGAGGATTTCAAGGTTTTCTTGGGTGTAAGTGAGTAAGGACTCTAAAGAAACAACAGAACTGTCCCTTTCTTTGCTGTGGAGTTCGTTTTGGAGGAGTTCTACGTCAGTACTGAGCTGTAAGTACTGTTCTTGCATTTCAGACTTAGTTTTGGAGTACTTTTGTTTAGTANAGTCGATTTCGTCTTTGACTTTTTGGATTTCTTTGTCGAGGTCTTGAGTTTGTTGGTTTTTTTCTTCAGAGAGTTTTTCCATGTTTTCAATTTCAGTTTTCAGCAGAGTCAGTTCGGTTTCTTTTTCCAAACACTTGGACCTTACTCGTTCGTACTCCTGGTAAAGTTTGTTTTCGTCTTCTTGGAGGGCTTTTAGTTCAGCTATTTTGTTGGTTTTTTGGTTGAGTTGTTCTTTTAGAGACTTTTCAACTTGCTTTTTGTTTTGGCAGTCAGTTTCGAGTTTTGTCAAGGCGCTTTGGAGTTCCTTGATTTTGCTTTGCATTGTTTGGTACTCGTTTTCCTTTTCTTGAAGGGTGTCTTTGTACTTTTTGTTTTCTTCTTTGGTGTGTTTTAACTCTGACTCAAGAATAGATAACTGTTCAGTGTAATTGCTACTGGCAGGAGGAGGCTCTTTTTGGGCAGGTTCTGGTTCGGACTGGGGAGTTTCTTCTTTAGTCAGAACTTTGTACTCAGACTCTTCAAAAGGCTTAATGGGGTCTTCAGTGTTGACTTCTGTGCCAGTGGGCTCTAGACTGCAAGGAAGGGGTTCTTTTTTGAGCTCTTGAGTGATTGTTTCTCTGATGGGGGCGTTATACTGCATCCAGGGGTGCTGAAGGATTTCTTTTAGAGGCATTCTTTCTTCAGGGTTGTTTCTGAGTAGTTTCAAAACCAAGTCTTTGGCAAGCGGAGGGAAGCTTTTTGGAAAGTTGATTTTGACCTTTAGGATCTTTTCAAACATAGCAGCTTGGGTTGGTGCTTGGAAGGGTGCTGTTCCTGTCAGTAGTTCAAAAAGCAACACTCCTAAGTTCCAAATGTCTAAACTAGTAGAGTGCCCATCTTGGTTAATCATTTCAGGGGCTAAGTAGTCGAGGGTTCCACAGTAAGTGTTCCGAGTTCTGTCTGGGTTAAAGAAGTTAGACCAGCCAAAGTCAGCTACTTTGATTCTGCCTTCTCTTCCTTCTTTGTCGAGCAGAAGGTTTTCGGGTTTGATGTCCCTGTGGATAATAGGAGGGTCTCTAGAGTGCAAGTACTCAATTGCCAGAATGACTTCTCGTAAGTACTGCGCAGTTGTGGGCTCGTCGAAAGTTTTGAACCTGTTGAGCTTGTGCCACAAAGTGCCTCCTTGGGCAAGTTCCAGCACCAAGTAAAAGTTTGAGTCGTCTTCAAAGTGGTTGTACAAGTTGATCACGTGAGGGTGTTTTAAGGAGTACATTATTCGGATTTCTCTGCGGAGTTGCGGAAGCAAGTTAGACTTGATCACTTTAGACTTGCTGACTACTTTGATAGCGTACATCTCCTTGGTTTGCTTGTGACGGACTTTGTAGACTTCGCCGAAGGCACCCTCACCCATAGCTTTTTTAGTGATGCTTTCGAAATCAGAAACCTGAGCTTCCCTTTCAGCCCCTGCTAGGTAGCTCGGAGGCGCAAACAACAGTCTTCTTTTGGCTCCTCTGTTTTGCATTTTATATAACTCTATAATAATATGCACATGCAAAAACTGCACTTTGGAGACTTAGCAGACCCTTGCTTCGTGTTGCCTAAAGTTAATGTGAGGCAAGTCCACACTAAGTCCAAAAAACCTGACAGTTTAAGGTACCTCCGCAAGCATGAGATTCCTGACTACGATAAAGACTTACAAACTAAAAGAGCTAATATTGCAAAAACTTTGAGAAGCAAGATTAAACTTGAACCTATTTTTACGGAAAAGACCCAGTTAAGCAGAAATATTAAATCCGAACCTAACTTAGACAGACAAAAACCAGCTAGGAAATCTGTATTTACTACTCTGAAGAAGCCATTCAAAATAACTACCAAGTTCAAGAAAAAACCTATACAAAAACAAAACCCAGAAAGCATCCTACTCCAAACTGTTGAATTGGAACCCTGCGAAAAACCCATTGTCGAAATAGAAGAAGTCCTACTTCCTAAAATAGAAGACTGCGAAAGCGAAGAATCCCCACCTCCTTCGCCAATCCCTCCTCCTGTAGTTAAACCTCGCAAAACCAAACGGGTCTACACTACTTTCACTAAAGAATTCAACTTTGTGCAAGAAAATATTTAGTAATAATAATGAGAGTATTTGGACTTAGAAGGTTTTTTAGGGACAAAGAAGCTTTGAGGAAAAGACTCACTCCTCTCCAGTGGTATGTTACCCAAGAAAAAGGAACTGAGCCTCCTTTTTCCTCAGCTTTTTATGACTCCAAAAAGCCTGGAACTTATGCCTGCGTAGTTTGCGAGTCAGACTTGTTTTCTTCCAAAGACAAGTTTGACTCTGGAACTGGCTGGCCTTCTTTTACCCAGCCTTTGGTCCAGGTTAAGGAAGCTGACGACTATGAACTCATGATGAAGAGAACCGAAGTTAAGTGTCCTAAATGTGACTCTCACCTAGGACACCTTTTCAGTGACGGACCCAAGCCCACGGGGCTCAGGTATTGCATCAACGCTGCTGCCCTTGAGTTTAAGTTTAATGAGTAAGTTATTATAATGAAAAACCAGTGGGAGTCCGAACTCAAAGAAAAAGCTTGGCGCGAAGTAACTTTCAGAGGAGAGCCTCCTAAGAAGGATTCTACTTTCCCCAAAAACAGCATTAAGTCATCAGGCTACTTACTGTTTTGTTACTCCTCTATAAAGCACCAAGTGAAAAGAGTTGCTAATTTTTGGTACTTAGTAGTATCGGTAGCCTTACTGGCTTCAGACAACCTTGAGTTTTCAGGAATTTTGCTGACTTTTCTTCCTTTGGGACTTATAATACTGCTTAACTTGGTAGTTGACTTCTACAAACTCTCTTTCAGGCTAAGCAAGGAGTCCAAAATAGACTCTGAAACCTTTTTAGTGTGGAATGGCGAAGACTTTAAAGAAAAGCTCTGCAGAGACATTTTAGTAGGAGATATTTTGGTTTTAAGGAACCAAGAACTGGCTCCAGCTGACTTTATGATCCTGAGCTACTCCCCTGGTGAGATAAAGTGCTTGGTAGATACTTGCCAAGTGTTTGGGGACATTGACTTGAAAGTTAAAACTCCTGTTAAGGACTTCCAGGAAAACCTGCACCAAGACTTGGACCAGATCACCTACACCCTCAAAAGTCTTTACTTCGACTTAAAAGTAAAAGACTACAACTCAGAGGTCGACCAGTTTTTTGGGAAGCTTAGAATAGACGGTTTTCCACAAGCAAGTGAAGTAAGTTTGGAAAACTTAATACTCAGGGGCTCAGTGGTTTACTCAGACTGGGTAGTGGGAATAGCCCTGTACACAGGAAAAGACTCCTATGTGTTTAAAAACAGTCTTAGGAACTCCCAGAGAGTGACTTGCTTAGAAAAAAGGATAAACACACTTACCTGGATTGCAGTTGCTTTGCTGCTGACTACTTTGGTACTTATAGAGTGTCTTTACTACGAAGTTCACTCAGAACCCTTTTATGAAACAATGGTTTACAATGCTGTTTACATGAGTGGCATAGTGCCTTTGTGTTTACTGCTTGTTTTAGATGCAGTGGCACTAGTCCAAGGGTACTGCTGCCAGTCGAAGTTCAACTTCAAAAAGTTCAACGAAAGCCTTGGCAAGATTGACTATGTTCTTACTGAGAAATCTAGCATCGTTGCAAGCAATGAACTTTTTGTGAGTTTGTGCTTGATTGGAGCAAACTGCTTTTGGAATGACAATCCTCAGAAAAAGAAACTACTTGAAGAACAACTTAACTGTGAGCCTTCTTCGCCTGCTAAAAGAATAGTGCTTCCTGCTCAAGAAAGCCCCAACAGTCCTTGCCACCAAGTTTCTATAGAAAACCAGGGAAACTTTGAAAGCGAAGTTAGAAACCACGAGAACTCTTTGATCTTTTTAAAGTGTCTAGCGATGTGCAACCACTCTATTTCCCACAAGTGCAGGAAGAAGTACTTTGAAGAGGACAACCTTCTTGAGTACTTCTTGGTGTCTTTAGGCGGAAGTGTTAAGCACATTGACAATCTTATACAAGTGAATTTTGAGTTCGAAACTTACGAGTTTGAAGTGCTTGCTTATCAAAACCTCCATTCAGACTTAGTCAAAAGCAAAATAGTTGTGGAGGAACTTAATAACAGATCCACTTACTTGTTTGTAAGAGGTCCTAAAGAAGAGATGCTGCCTTTGTTCAACACGCTGAATCCCTTTAACAAGCAAATCTACAATGTCTTGAGAGAAGAAAGCCTAGAAGGAGAAAGACTACTTTTGTACGGGTTTTGGAAACTTGACGAGTTCGACAAAAAAGACTTCTTAGAGTCCTACGAAGAAGCTTGTTTCAGTCCTATTAACTCGGAAGAAAAAATAGAGAAAGTTTTTGAAAAGTTCGAACAGAACTTAACTTACGTAGGAGGAGTGGGACTGCAAGAAGACATTCCTAAAAGCGTCAGCTGGTGCTTTAGTGAGTTGAAACAAACTGGTGTGAAGCTTTGGCTACTGAGTGGAGACAGACCTGAAGTTACTCAAAGCACTGGAATTGCTTCAGGAATCATATCTCCTAGCCTTCCTGCAGTAGAAATACACGAGTCTGAATCCCTTGCAAGACTTAAAACTTCAATGGAAAGTGCTGTGAAGTCTTACTTGTTTGATGAAAACGAAGACAGTCTACCAAATGACCAAACTCTACTCAAGTACTCTAAAAGCCACAACAACTTGCTTAAGAGTGAACCTAAAAACACTGGTCTCAAAAGGTCCAACACTATCCACATCGAAAACAGACACCCTGTGTTTTCAAAGGTGTTCAAAAAGTCCAAGAAAAAAGTACTGAAATTCAAGGACGCTCCCAAACCCAAAAAGTTTAATTTGTTAGTGTCTTCAAAAGCTCTGAACTTAGCTCTTTCTTCAAATAAAGCCAAGCTTTACCTTTCTGCGCTGCTGTACTATGCAAACTCAGCAACCTTTAGCAGCCTTTTTGCTTTCCAGAAAAGACAAGTTGCAAGCTTTGTGAAGGACTTTACTTCTGACCCAGTTATTTTAGGGGTTTACAAGTCAGAGGGCGAACTAGCAATGGTTTCTAAAACAGATGCCAGTATTTGCATTGATGAGTCTGGAATGAGTCTGCAATCCACTTACTCAGACTTGTGTGTTTCAAGTATCTGTGAACTCAAAGAGGTTTTACTAGACAAAGCATACAATTTTTACCTGAACTTGCAAAAAACTCTGCTGCTTTGTTTTTACTTAAGTTTTTTGGTTTTTGCTTGCTCAGTGGTGTTAGGGTTTTGCACTGGGTTCTCAGGTGAATTCTTTAGTGCTCAAAGCTTTTCATTAGTAGCTTTTGGAATCCTTGTGGGAGCTTTGGTTTTCTTAGGGCTTTTTGACAGAAACCCTAAAGTTCTAAGTTTGCCAAAACAAAAAGACTTAGACTTGAAAGCACTAGCTTTCGAGGCCTTAGAAGCTGGAGTTCATGCTTCAGTCTTGATACTTGGACTTAAACTTGCTTTTAAAGGACCAGTTAACTCAAAAGGCCAAACTGAGTACTTGGAAGTGCTTTACTGCAGCTTTCTGTTAGCCATGTTTTTGACTGTGAGTTTCAAAACAATCCTTAGGGCAAACTCAGTTAAAGTTAAACTAGTTGTTTGGCATTCCATCGGGTTCTGTGCACTGGGTGGTTTGATTTGGATGAGATCAGGAGGAGTGTTTGGTACTCAAGACTCCTTTTTAGGAGTCCTTTGCAACTTTTTTTCTGCACCTTTGGCTGTTATAAGTGTCTTTGGCCTTGCTTTAGTTAACTTTACTCTGACACTAGCCATCAAGTGCTTCAAAGCTTTTTTCTGGGACTCAACGAAAAGCTCGCAAAAGCACCCTAGTATATACAGCATTTACAAGTCTGAGTCTAAAAACTACAAGAAAAAAGAAGAGACTCAGTTCCAAATCAACACTAAAAAACTAAAGTTTGAGTCTGAAAGTTTAGAAAATGAGTATTTTTCAGGCAAACTCAATGAAAGTTTAACCAAGTACAGGGTTGTTGTTTTAGTTATTTTCGTTTGGTTTATTTTCTTTCAGGTTTGGGCCTTTTCTTACATAAGGCTTAAAATGGGCATTGGAATTTTAGTTGTGGTTAACTTATCGAAAATACTGCTTTTTGTTTACCTGAGTTACTCAAAAGCCTTGAAGAAGCATACTTCTTTCTCGATATTCTGCTACGGAGTATACTTACTTATAGTAGAATCAGCTATTTGCATCGACATACCTGAAGTTTCACCTATGATTTTTGCAGTTAATCCTGTGCTGTTTTACATTGCTTTGTACGTAACCTGGATTCAAGCCAACTCACTAAACACCCTAAGTTACTTAGTTTTCTTAGTTAACTCTTACTTGCACTTCAAAGACAAACACACCCAACAATCTGAGTTTGTGTTTACTTTGGTTTACTACAACATTCTATTCTTCGCCATTAACGCTACTTGTGCTAACATTAGTTACCAACAAAACTACTCCGACAGAAAGAAGTTTTCCTTGGCAAAACTTGCCCACCAAGAAACTCGTAAAGCCAACTCAGTTGTCCACTACTTGTTTCCTAAGTTTGTGGCTAAAAGCCTTGTGAAAGACCAAGACTTTGTTTGCTCTGAACAGGAGTTAGTTTCTATAGTGTTTTGTAACATTTGTGAATTTGACCAGATAGTTAATTACTTTTCTCCTACAGAACTCACTGCTTTTCTTGACTCGGTTTTCCAGAAGTTCGACAGACTTTGCAACGTTATAGGAGTTTCGAAGATTGAAACTGTTGGGTACACTTACATGGCTTGTGCTGGAATAACTGAGTTTGAAAAGGAACTAGACCCTGCACTGAAGTCCATTCCCCATCCCAAACGAGCACTTGAGCTAGCTGAAGCTATGATCAGAGAAGCAGAAGAAACACTGTGGAAAACCTTAACGCCTCTGAAACTTAAAATAGGAGTGCACAGCGGAGAAGTAACAGCTGGGCTAGTAGGCTACCACAAACCCCAGTTTGCTTTGGTAGGAGACACTGTTAACACTGCCAGCAGAATGGCTTCAACAGTGCCCTTAGTCAATGTAATACAGATTTCTGAAAGCACTTTTGAAGACCTAGAAAGCGTCACAGACCTAGAGATCACTGGCAGACAAGTAAACGTGAAAGGGAAAGGGTTGATGAACACATACTTAATCAGGTCAACTAAAAACCTTAAGAAGAAATACTTAACTATTTCAACAGCTTCCTCAAGACTTCTAAGTATGAAAAGCATGAAGCCCAATGAAAGTTCAGTCACTGTCAACAAAAAACTTTTTTCACTGCAAGAAGAACTAGACGACGAAAAATACGTTATGAGAAAAAACTCAGAAGTCATTGAAAGCGTAAAGTTCTTTTCCTTACAGTGCGTTGACAAAGGCCCTGAAAAAGAATTCAGAAAAGAAGTTCTTAAAAACTCTTTGCCCATGCACAAAAGGAACGTTTTGGTTTTTTTCTCAGTTGCATTACTTGCTAGCTTTGTTTTGTTTTGTGAGTACTTAGTTAAACAGCAAGTTGAGAGACTCTATGAGAGTATCAGAACTTTTCTTTTGCTTGTTGTTTTGGGGACTTTTTTACTTTTCTCGAAAAAGTGCTGGAAGTCCCAGTGCTTTGGCTGGACAGTGCAAATCATCACTTTATTCATACCGAGTTCTTACCTCCTAGGATTCATAATCCAAGAAAAATCTTCAGAGTCAGACATGATGGTTTGTTTTTACCACTTACTCATACTGACTCACTGCAGTGTGCTTTTTCTAAAACACATAGTAACTACAGCACTTATTCTCTACACAATTACCTTAGTTTACATGTTACAAAGTGAGTACAATAGCCTAATAGACATTGCAATAACTACTACATTTGTAGTAGTGATCATAGTTACTTCATACTTCCGAGAAAAAAGTTTCAGAAAGTTCAGCACAACTAAAACAATTTTAGAAAAAAAACTAGAAACTATAGACTCCCTTCTTAAACGAATGCTTCCTTTGCATGTTTACGAGCACCTCAAAGAAGAAAACGTAGTCACGGACAGGTACACTGAAATGACAACGCTTTACGCAGACATAGTGGGCTTTACAAGTTGGTCTTCTGGCAGAATGCCTGACGAAGTACTTGGCATGCTCAACGTACTGTTTAAGCAATTTGACGAAGCCTGCGAAAAACACTCTGTTTACAAAGTGCACACTATTGGTGACTGCTATGTGGTACTTGGAAATACTGGAGAGCTCCGTGATCCTTCCAAAGAAGCTTACAACGTGGTGTGCTTTGCCAAAGAAATGATTTCAGTTATAAAAGAAGTCAACCAAAAATACGGATTCGACCTTGACATGCGCATAGGAGTCCACACCGGAGAAGTAACTGCAGGGATCTCTGGAACTAGTATTGTGAGGTATGATATCTACGGGGAAGACGTTTCAATTGCCAACGAGATCGAGAGCAAAGGGATTCCTGGGTGCGTTGTGGTAAGTGCTCACACCAAAGAACTACTTGAAAGTACTTTTGAAGAGTTTAGTTTTGAAGACCATGCTTTTGTCTACACGGAAAATTCAGAGGTGGAAACCTTCAAGATAATAGATAACTAGTATTTACAAACTAAAGTTATTATCAGTGTGTAGTAAGCCTGCGCAGTTTGAACCTTGCGTTGCTTTGATCGAAGTTAAACAAAAGGTACCTAACATAACTCTCGTCAATCTGAAACACATTGGCCCTTTCAATGAGTTTTTTCCAGTTAATGCCTTCTTCAAGTTGGCCTAAGAACTGCTTCCATTCTTTTTGGGACTTTCTGCAGATCTTCAAAGGCCCCAACACCTCTATAGAGTCTCGGGCTCTGAGGAGTTTATCTTCCATGTAACTCAGCAAAGCAATCACAAGTCTATAAAAAAACACCCACCCGAACCTGTAGAAGTTGTCCAGCACGTTGACCATTTCTGTCACAGGAACTACGCCTGCAAACAAGGAAAAGCACCACTCTGTGCAGTACATTTCGCAGTTTATTCTGTGCTCAGCAAACAACAAGTGCAGTTTAGGCAAAAACTCCATCATAACCAACTGAATGATTTGGCAGTGCTTGTAAAGTCCAGGCAAGTTGGGCAAGTAAATGTCCCGCATTTCAAAGTCCTCCATTAGTGCTACAAATAACCAAAAAGCGTCTACTTCACTAGCGTGCCACAGCAAAGACCCTACTATGAAGTTCATTCCTTGGGCGTAGCCTAAGTTGTTGTCGTACTTGCAGTAAGCTATAAGTATCCGCCTCATAGCTTCTCTCCCAGGACTGTTCTGTGAAAAGTAAGGTTCGTCAGGAAAGGTTCTGGGAAGGTCAAGTTGTATTTGCTTAAGACTCTGCGAAGCAGTAGTCAGTGGCAAAGATACCAAGTCGTAGTACACTTGGGAGTTGGGTTCCGGGAACTTTGAAAGCCACTGTTTTGCCCTCCAACACGACTCTGAAGACTGAGTTTCAAATAAAGATGAAATTGCACGCGAAAGCAAAGGTTTGGTGGCTTGGTTGCAGTTGCACTGAATTAAGTGGGAAGTGAGTTTTGGAGAACTAGAGTGCATTGGAGACTTTTCCATTATTTTAATCAATTAAGTTAGTTTAATGTCAGCAAAAAAGTATAAATTATCAAAGTTCCTGAGCACTTCACATTCCCACCTAACTCTGCCAGAACTGTCTCTTCCCCACCCGTAAACTACTCCTTCTTCACTTTCGCAAACTACGTTGTCTTTGCCACAAACTAGGTCTTTAACGAACTCGTGCCTTAGTTCGTCTACTTTCACAGGGTAATCTGACTCTAAAAACCACTCTCCTTGGCCCAACTGCCCACAAGTGCCGTTTCCCCACAGCAACACTTGGCCTGTTTCACTTAAGCACCCTGAAAACAAAAGTCCTGCTCCTACTTTAACTACTTGGATTCCTTGGAGGCCTTCTACTTCTCTAGGAATTTCACTGATACTTTTTACTAGTTTGCTTTTAGGAATTCCTAACTGTCCATGCTCTCCCCACCCAAAGCTAAATACTTTTCCAGTTTGAGTTAAAACTAGAGTGTGTGCTTCTCCGCAAGCCAAACTATTTACTTTAGTAAATTCAAAGTAAGGGACTTTTACTGGTTCTAAGTAAGAAAACTGAGGGTTGTGTTTAGTAGGAATGCCCAGTTGGCCTTTGTCGTTTTTTCCAAAAGCAAACAGTTCTGCCTCGTTAGAAATGCACATTGTGTGGAAGCCCCCGCAAGAAATGTAAGAAATCTGCTTAGGCAAAGCAACAGGCTTAGGGACTCTTAAACAACTAAGAGCATTCATTCCAGAACTTGCGTTGCCCACTACTTCCACCACTCCTTTTTTGAGCAGTGCACAGTGCTCTGACGAAAAGCTCAGCATAGATATTTGGCCTTCGAGCAAACAACTTTTTAGTTGGTGAAGGTTGGCGCGAAAACTAGTGCAGGGAACTGGTTCTTCGCGGGACTCCAAAACCACTCTAGGTTGTATAGAAGGTTTGGCTTCCAGGGGTTTAGTAAACAGGTTTTTAGAAGCAGTGGTGCTTTTAGCAACACAAGACCTTACATACTGGGCATGGCCGTCACTGAAACTGCCCTCTGGAATATCAAGCACTTCATACTCAGTTTCATCCTCAGAGGGAATCAAGGTTTCGTCAAGGTTCAGTTCAGCCTGTTTCAAAATGATTGACTCGTATGAGTCTATTTGCGTAGAGGCTGAGTTTTCAATGTTCCGGAGTTGCAGGTTTTTGGGCTTTTCAGAGGGACTGAGTTCTAGACACTCAATAGATTGCGCTATGAAATTCGAATTCTTTTCGCAGTACTGAAATACTTCGTAGTTTTGGAACTTAGGGAATTCAGGCAAGGTGTTTTGGGCGTTCCACCTTGAAGAACTCAGCATAAAGGTGAAACTTTCTTCTGAGTACTGCAGATCAGAGGACTCTTCAAGGTCTTTTAAGGTGTCTTTAGGCTTCTCTCGAACTTCACTTATGTTTTTTGTTCCTGGTTGGACTTGGATGTTTGTAACTACTTTAATGTGGGCTGTTTTTTCTGGAACCTGAGAGGTGCAAAATTGCATTTTTTAATATATGTAATATTTTGGGCTCTAAACTACCCCAAAGAATTCAGGTTATTAGAAAAAAATGGTCCGAGGACGATACAACCGGGAAAGGAGAGGAGGAGGCAGAGGACGTGGAAGAGGAAAGCCAACACGCAGTGTCCCCAAAACCCGAGCTAAGCCTAGGTTTGGCAAAAGCAAAAAGACCCGAACCAAGTCTAAGGACGAGCTTGACAAAGAACTTGAGCTTTACTGGGGCGGGGAAGTAGCTTCTAAGCACCTAGACCAGGAAATGGATGAGTATTGGCAGAAAAAGAAGGAAGAGGAACCTAAAGAATAAGTAATTTTGTCACTGGCTATTTGCTAGGGCCATTAAGAGTTAAGCATTGCTGCAGTGTGCCAGTCTNTTCATATTTTAAATATTTATAGCTTTAATATGGATCAAGCGTGNAAAGCCCCTGGCTGTGGAGGAGTGAAATTGAAATGCACCTGCAAAAGCCCACCTGTTTACATTTGCACTTGCGCAGGAGTCATGAGGCAGCATATTTTCCACAAGCCTGAAAAAGTAGGCTTCGAAACGATTATAGAACGTCTAGACGCTCTAAAAAAGTCTTGTCGGGACCAAAAACTCGTAGTGGTTCAGAAAACCGAAGCCTTAGTTCAGGAGGCTCTGGAGATGCGTGAAGAAGCTATTGGTCAGATCCAGTCAACTTCGAAGGAGTGCTCCAGAATGCAAGTTCAGCTTGCAAACCCCCAAACTCGGTTCAAGTGCTTTTCCGACAGTTTTAATTTCGAAATTTTGGAAACCGAAAGAATCAAAGAACTTGTGGGGTTCTATAATGTAGATTCTGGTTTTAAACGCACTGCAGAACCAGAGGACGAGTCTGAAGCCTCAGAAAGTTCCACCGAGGAACTTAACTTTAAAATCAAAGAACTACTTGACAACAAATACCAAACAGAACTGGGCATTTACCACGACAAACTTTCTTACGAAGATATAGAAGCTTTAGTTGACGAACTTCCTAGCACGAACCTTACCAAATTGCAGTTTTCTGGAAACTCACTAGGAGACCAAACAGCTGTTTTGCTGGCAAAGGTTCTTCCAAAAACCCAAATCGCAGTACTCCAGTTAAGAGAAAACCAAGTAGGGGACTCAGGAGCAGTAGCTATTGCCAAAGCACTGCCCCAGTCTAAACTTACCACGCTGTCCCTCCAAAACAACCAAATCGAATACGAAGGCATAGTGGCTATTTCACGTTCACTTGAAACCTGTCCTTTGGAGACTCTCAATCTTAGGTGGAACCCTATTTCCAAGGGTGCTTGTAAGGAGTTAGGAAGTGCTTTGGCTAAGTCACAACTCACATCCCTCTACCTTTCTAACTGCGGACTCGAAAACAAAGACGTTAGGTCACTAGTGAAAAAGCTTTCTGAGTCAGAACTGCAGGTTTTGGACCTTTCAAACAACTTAATTGGAAAAGCAGGTGCAAAGGCCTTGGCAGAAAACCTTCCAATGAGCAGAGTCAAAACTCTTCAGCTGTTCAATAACGAACTAGGCTTGGAAGGAGTTGAAATGCTAGCCCCTGTTTTGCCTGAAACTGCAGTTACTACGCTGAACTTGTCTAACAACAGAATGGGCAAAGAAGGTGCAGCAGTACTAGCTAAGGTTTTGCCTAGAACTATAATCCAAAAGATAGTTTTGGTTGGAAACCAGTTTGAAGACTCCGGAGCTGTTTCAATTGCTAATGTGCTGCGCAAAACCAGAATCACTAATCTGAACCTTGGAAACAATAAAATATTAAGTTCGGGGAAACTTGCTTTGGACAAGGTCCGCTCAGAAAAAGCCATTGAGATTAAATATTAAGTAACTAGATAATAAGTTTCCAGCATGAATATGTTGAATAAATTCAATGTGGCAAGTCATACTACTTATAGGCTGCGGTCTAGGTGCAAGGCCTAGGGACTTCGTTGAAAAAATGCCTTGGGTCAACGAACCCCTAAACTATGCTATGTACTCAGGGTACTTGGACATTCCTAATTCCAATGGCAAATCACTCCATTACATATTGGTGGAGAGTCAAAACGACCCAGCAAACGACCCTTTGGTGTTGTGGCTCAACGGAGGTCCAGGGTGTTCTTCACTTGACGGGTTTATTTATGAGCATGGTCCTTATGTGTTCCCTGACGAAGGCACCAAGTTGCAAAAGAACCAATGGTCCTGGAACACTAATGCTTCAGTTATTTACTTAGAAGCACCTGCAGGGGTGGGCTTCTCAAAAATGGGCGACAAATCAAACAACAAAACCAACGACCAAATCACTGCCCACGACAACTTAGTGGCCCTTTTGCAGTTTTTCAGAGACTTCCCTGAGTTTAAGAACCACGACTTTTACATCACAGGAGAGAGTTACGCTGGAATCTACGTACCTACACTTGCTTACAACATACTGCTTTACAATAGCTATACTCTTTTTGACAAAATCAACCTCCAAGGAATAGCTGTAGGAAATGCAGTGACTGACTGGAACATAGACTGTGACCCAGCTTTTATCAAGTGGGCTTGGACTCACTCTCTTTTCAACTACTACTGGTATGAAAAAATCACTGAAGACTGTGGACGCATTGACGACAAAGCTGGGTTCAGTGACTTGAATAGCAAGCCTTGCCAAGATGATATCGCTACTATTTATGAAACCGTTGTTCCTGGAATTAACATCTACAACATATACGGCCCTTGCATTCATAATAACGAAGAAACCGCTAAGAAGGACCACCGAATCTACTTTAGTTGGCTCTTCAAGAAAAACCCCAAGCTTGAGGTGATTCCTCCATGCTGTGCTTGGAAAGGTGCTTACGAGTACTTCAGAAACGTAACAGTAAGAGAAGCATTCCACATTCCTGCAGATGCTCCTGTTTGGGAGTTCTGCGTAGACCTGGACTACCATGACGACTTCCAGCACGGCTCACTCTACACCTACCCTCACTTGATTAAATCAGGACTAAGAGTTATGGTGTACTCAGGCGATACAGACGGCTCAGTTCCCTTCATCGGAAGCAGAGAGTGGATTCAAGAAGAGTTGAAATTGGAAGTCAAAAGAGACTATGCCTCATGGTGGGTAGACAACCAAGTAGCAGGGTATAACATTGAGTACGACGGACTAACATTTGTGACTGTAAAAGGAGCAGGTCACATGGTTCCTCAGTGGAAGCGGCCACAAGCCCACTACATGATCAACCAGTTCCTGAAAGGTCAGTCTCTCTAATAACCATAATTCTTATATTTTGAAAATAGGGTGCACAGTTTCCAACCGTAGGCCTAAGGCTGGGGTTCCCGGCCAGCCAGGCGAACAAGAACAAAGAATCATCGTTAAGTTGCATCAGCTCGCTGCAGAAAACCCAGGGCAGGTCAGTGACGCAGAAATGGATTTAATTCGTCAAACCTTCAACAATGTGAGGAGCATGGATCAGGACAGACGCAAAAGGTGGCTTTCAGCTATTCACGACGACATACTGTCGCCTTTGTACTTTTCTACTCTTAAGAACTTCATTTACAACGACTTGAATCCTTTCAGCCCTGACCCGGAGAAGTTGGATGAGTTGAGGAGCAAGGATTTTTCTTCTTTAAGTAAATCCAAAGATGAACTCAGAACATGCCTACTCCAGATATTTTCTGACTTCATTCCTATGTTTAACTTAGATGTTTTAAAACTCCAACGACTAATTTATGCTATTTCAGAAAACTACCAAGACAACCCCTTCCACAACTTTTACCACGCTTTCTCAGTCACCCAAATGATCTTTGCTATTGGCGAGAAGTCAGACAAATATGGAAGGTTCATCAACAGAACTGAAAGACTGGGACTCTTACTCTCGGCTTTAGGACACGACTTAAACCACCCAGCAGTCACCAACAATTTTTTAGTCAACTCAAGACACAGCCTTGCTGTTAGGTACAACGACATTTCCGTTCTGGAAAACCACCACGCAGCTACGCTTATTCAGTTTTTGGAGTTAGACGGGTGCGATGTACTGAACTCGCTGGGTGCAGAAGAAAAGACCAAAATGCGCAAACTCATAATCCCCACAATCCTAGCTACAGACATGGCCAAGCACCCCCAGGTTATGCAGAGCTTCAAAGAAAAAATGCCCTCCTTCAACCAAGAAAACTCCGAACACAGACAAGCCTTTATGGACATGGTCCTGCACTCTGCAGACGTAGGCAACCCCACTCTTAAGTTTGACTTGGCTACAGTGTGGTCACTCAAGATCATTCAGGAGTTCAACAACCAAGTTTGGCAAGAAGAGCAAAGGGGTCTGCCTGTTTCAGAGCACCTTAGAGTGGGGAACGAAATAGACCAAATCAAACGCAACCAAGTAGGGTTCATAGACTTTGTAATCTACCCTCTTTGGAAAGAACTTGAGAACTTTTTGCCTGAAGTCAGTGAATTCGTAGAAAGCATTGAAAAAAACCGCAAAAACTGGGAAGAACTGGAAAAGATTTAATAGTAAGACTTAAGAGTTTCCAAAAAGTTGTTTCTGAGTTCTTCTTGTCTCTGGATAGTAAAGAATACAATGTTTAAGTTCCCTTGGCAAGGCAGGTTGTCTATAACTTCTTGGGTGATTTCTGAGGGTTCCGAGTCAAACGTAAGCAGACTGCCTTCTCCCAAACCTTCTTCCAAACCTATCTTAAGCAGAATCTTAGCAATTTCGCGGTCTTCGAACTCACTTAAGTCCAGTTTGTAAATTCCTTCAGTGTCGTGTGGGCTAAAAACCTTCAACACTCCCAAACGCTTTGTAAGTGACTCTGCAATGTGGGATTGCTCAATGCTTTTGAGGAACTTTTTGAAGTAGTGAAGTCGTTGGTAGTCTTTGCAGCGCGAAGCACAACTGACAAGGGCTTCCTCTACCCATGTAGAGTCTAGCGATACTTCCTGGACAAAGTCGCACAGACTCTCTGTAGTAAAAGTTAGTTCTGGAGCTACTAGCTTCAACACAACCAGTTTGGTTTTCACAGAAGCTGTGGAGTTCTTCAGGAAGTGCTTCACAGAGTCAACGACCTTTTGGGAACTAAGTTCACTACTAAGAGCAGTAATCATTGAGAAGTCAAGTTCCAAAACTCCTTGCTGGGGCACTTGCCAGGTTTCAAGGTTGTCAATTTTGAACCCTCCGTAAACAACGTTCCTAAAGGCACTGAGTTCTTCTAAGGGTTTCCAAGACTTGTTTAGTTTAAATAGTCTTTCCAGCACTTCTCTATGCAGCTTGTTGCCTAAGTCCAGCGAGTACCTTCCGTTAGGGTTCTTTTCACTAAAGCCAAAAACGCTCCCTGTTCTGTCAAGGATGTTTTTGACAAAGGTGTCAGTTAGTGTCTTCAGAGTTGCTTCAATGCTTTTTAAGCCTTTTATCCTAGGCACTATGAAAGTAGCAGCTATTTCTTGTTCTGCAGACCCCTTTTTAAAGTAACTTAGGAACTTCTGCGCTTGGTAGCCCCACATGTAGTACCTGTCACAAATTGCTTTTACTAACTGAAGTTTGATTTCGGGCTTCTTAGCGTTTTTCTGGAAAACATTGCAGTAACTTCCAAAAACTAAGTTGTCCATTACTTTCTGAGGAGACTCCTCACCCCAAACTTCCAGCTTTGCTAAGCCAGACCCAGGCAGGTCCCAGATTCCGTTTTCGTTAGGACTTTCAGGAACTTTAACTTCGTGCCCGTCAACAGTTAAGTTCTCGATCTTCAGTTTGCCTGAGTAAGCTAAGTCCAGTTTCCTGTACAAGTAAGTTCTTTCTAGTTCAGATGAAAGGTCAAACTCATAGGAAGGTTCTGGCAAGTTGCTTTGGAAAGACTCCATGGCTTGGTCCATTGACAAGTCAAGTTTAACTTCTTCTAGAGACTGAAGTAACTTTTGGACTCCTGAGTCCCCTATAGGGTTGCCTTCGATTTTAAGTTCTTCCAAACTTTGGCTTTTAGTTAAGTAGTAAGCCAGCATAATTGCTGACCTGTGCTCAATAAAGTTGTTTGAAAGGTTTAGTGTTTTGATTTTGTTGTTAACAGCAAACAACTTGTTGAACTGGTCGCAAGCAGGAGGGTTGCCTTTTCCTAACAAGTTGTTTTTAAAGTTGACACTTTCGATACTCCGGGACTTTTTAAGCCCCTTAACTACAGTTCCAGCAGCTTCTCCTTGCAAGTGGTTCCAACTGAGGTCAACTACTTTCAAGTTGCGGTGAGTCTTAAACAAGTTTTTAAGAGACTCTGCTAGTACTCTTCCCGCAGGACTTTGGTTTAGTCCACAGTTACTTAAGTGGAGGTTTTTAAGTTGGTCTTGAAGTATAAGTCCGTTTACTAAGTTTGAAGCAGCTTGGTCGCCAATGTAGTTCCCTGAAACATTCAGAGTTTTTATGCTTTTGCAAACCTTAAAAAGGTCAATAAGCTTTTCTACCCAGTCTGGACCTAACTTGTTGTTTGCAAAGTTGACAGTTTTCAAACTTGCAGAGTACCCTTTAAGTGCTTCAAGTATCTTTGTGCCTGAAAAAGAAGTAAGTGAGTTAGAAGACAAGTCTATCTTTTCTAAAGGAAAAGGCATTGCAGAAACCGTAGCAGTTATCACAACCACGTAGTTAGGAGTCAACCCCACTCCTGAAAGCTTGAAAGAAGCAGGGTGCGAGTCCTGCACAATGTGAGAAGGATGCGGCAGAAGGTTTTGCTTTTTGCACTCCCGCAAGTAAATTTCACGCACGTCCTGGCCTCTTTCTTTGAAGGTGTTGGGTTTGCACCACACTTCCCAAAACTTTTGTTTGCCAGCAGTTCCCATAAACTCAAATTCAGTTTTGGGCTGTGGAGGAGGCGTAGGAGTCACCCAGCGTTCTATCTGCCTTCTGTAGTGTTCGCTGTCCAAAGAAACTCTGCTGTCTTCTTTTCTCAGTTCAACGTCTGTTTCAATTGAAGAGAAGTTAACTACTTTCTTAGGAGTTTGAGTCTTAACTTCTTCAAGTTGAGGCTCCACTGGTGCGGGTCCTGTTTCTAGTAAGTGCTCAGAGTCCAGGAACTCTGTTACTTGGGTCAAAAGTGGAACTAAGGAGGAGTCTCTTTTGTGCTTCATTTTATCGGCCTTACAGTTGAAGCATTCGTATAAATGGAGAGTGGGAACGATATCAAAGCATCGCTTAACATAGCTATGCAAACTTTAGACACCAAACAACTCCAAGCAACTCTGCAAAAGGCTACTGTAGAAATTTACCAAATACAAGACTCAGCTGGCTACAACGTGTTCCATGATCTTTCATGCTGCATAGTCAGGGAGTCTAAGTTGATTGAATACTTGTCAATTTTAGAGGAAGAAATCCAAAAAAGACACCCCACTGACTACAAACAAGTCATCAGTTCTATGCTTAACAAACAAACAAACACTGAAAAAAGGTCACCTCTTTTACTTGCAGTCAAGCACAATCGTAGAGTAAATTCCAATTAGAACCTAGTTAAGGAATACATAAAACTAAATGCTGACCCCAACATCAAGGACCAACAACTGCACGGTCCAGTGCACGTTTGCGCGATTCTAGGCCTGGTTCCTTTGATCACTTACTTCTTGAAAGAAGTCCACTTGTCTGCAAGTGAACCGGATATAAATGGACGCACTCCTCTTCACCTAGCAGCTTTAGAAGGCCAAGAAACAATAGGAGGGCTTTTGATAGCTTGGACGCCCCAATTGGACGAAAGAGACAAAGAAGGCTACACGCCCCTACACCTAGCAGCTTACTCAAACAACTACAGAATTGTAAGGTACTTGTTGATGAAAGGAGCTAGACGGGAGGCTGTTGACTCCCACGGGTCTACTCCTTTGGACATTGCTAAGATCAGAAGTGCTCATGATCTCATTCCTATTTTGGTTAAGCCTTTCTTTCTGCAGAAAATGAACCCTTGCAAGTCTACTTTGGAACCTGTAAAGAACTCCTACACTAGGTTTATCATTTACATTGCTTTGTTTATGTTTAGATACGCCTTGATTTTTTTGTTTCTCTTCCCAGACTACCCTTTTGAATTCGGAATTTGTTCTTTGTTGTTGTTTTGCCTTACTTTGTTTTTTTTCATCAGTGTGAGCAAAAAGGACCCTGGGTTCATACAGCCAAACCCCGACATGGGCTTTTTGGACCTTTATGAAAAGTACTTGCCTGAGTACGTGTGTCCTTACTGTGAAGTGAAAAGACCTAAGCACTCAAGGCACTGCCAGCACTGCAACAGGTGCGTTAGAAAGTTCGACCACCACTGTCCTTGGATTCACAACTGCGTAGGAGAAAAAAACTTCAAAGTGTTTTTTGCGTTCATCATAGTTTGTTTAGTGGACTTTTTGTACCACTTCACTTTGGGAATTTTGGACTGTCTAGACTTGCTTTACATTGGAAGAAAACCTTTAGTTAGACACTTGATTCCAGTAAGCTTGACAGGAGCTATTATGATAGTGGTCCTATGCGGAATATCTCTTTTGATGATAGTTCCAGTGGCTTATGTGCAGATCACGAACGTCATCAAAAATAAAACTACTAGAGAAAGGTTTGCTTACAAGCCTGGAGAAAGAGAAAGGGCTTACTCAGTAGCCGAAAGCAACGCCTCAGACAGGGCTTCGATGCTGCTAGACCAAGACGACTCTGACTGGGGCAACCTAGGAATAACACTTCTGTCAAGTATAAGTTTGTCTGAAGCTCCTGAAACGACTCAAAGCGGAAGCAAGGACTGTTTCTGTATTAAAAAAACAAAAACTGCAAAGCACGAAGCAAAAAGTTTGTCAACTGTAAAGGGTTCTTTTTAAGCTTTTAAGCAGATTTAGAATGTCTGAATTAAAATGGAAAAAACTTCTGAAGTAGCAATTATTCTAGGAGTTGTGCTGTTTGTTGCTTACGTTTCTGCTATTTGTTCGTACAGGAAACTAAGCTTGCTGAAAGAAAAAAACTTAGGACTGGTAGCTGGAGTTATACTTGGAGTCTTAATCAAGTATTTAAACCAAGAGGCCTTTGCCCTTTCAAAGCCAGCTTTGTACCTGGTGGTTCTTCCAACACTAGTTTCTGAAAAAGCTTTGAACACTTACAGGGGGTTGTTTTACGATAACATAGGCATGATCATTCAGTTAAGTTTCATAGGGAGCTTTTTGAACATAGGGTTTGTTGCAGTGACTGTGTTTGGCCTAGCTAAGCTAGAAGTTTTTAAGCAACTTGACTTTGAAGTGGTGGTTTCCATAGTTGGGGGGTTGGGGGTCCTTGAGTCAGGCAACTTAAGCGTTTCTAAGAACCCCGACATGTCAATATTAGTTTACGGAAAAAGTTTCTTTAGTTGGGTGATTTTTATGCCTTTTGTTTGTTCTTTTTCGCACGAAAAAGACAACTTAGGCAACTTGCTAGGGCTGTACTTTGGAATGTCTTCTGCAAGTGTAATACTTGGACTGGCACTGGGGATTTTAGTTAGTTTTTTGTTCATATGTTTGCCTAAAGCCAAGATCTGGGCACCTTTAGAAGTTTACTTTCCTTTACTAGTGTGCTTTTTGGCCTACTTTTTGGGGGAATCACTGCAACTAGCTCCTGGAGTAGTAGCCTTGCTAGCTGGGGTAGTTATTTCTAAGTATTACAAAGTGTCTGACCTTTCCCGTGTTTCTTTAAACAATTCACTTTCAAGCTTCTCAGGAATTGCAGAGGTAGTTGGGTTTGTTTTAGTAGGATTTCAACTTGTAACAGCGGCAGAATCTTACACAGTGTTTACTTTGGTGTTTCCTTTGGTTCTTGTGCTGAGCAGACTTAAAGCTGACCTTTTAGCTAACTTATCTTTACGCATGGCTTCACTCAAGCCTAACTCAATCAAAGAAACTTTAAGCATGAGCATTTTAAACTTCAACGGAGTTGGGGCTTTTGCTTTGGCTTTGAACTTCGGTGACTCCCAAACAGTCAACACTGCAGCAGTAGCAATTGCTTTCCAAGTACTTCTGTGCACTTTCATAACGCCTAGGTTCACAGAAACTGAGGAAGTTACTTCTCACCCTTGTTCCAAAGTAAAGAAGTTCATCCAAAACTTTGACGACTCTTACATACAGCCTTACTTCTACAGACCCCGGGAAGGTTCAATTATGTCCCCGAAGTTCCAAGAAAGCGGAAAGTTCGAACCAGGAATTGAACAGCAAAGAGGCGAAGCTTCTAGAGAACTCCAGGAACTCCAAGCACTCAACCACAACATCACTGAGACTGAAATAGCAGGTGCTTTCCAGTTGCGTTAATCTTAATTATGTCTTTTCTTTTTCTTCGATTGAACTACTTCAAAACCCTCTTCGTCCACTATAGGAACTGCAGGCTCAATGTCCATGCTTTCTTGTGTAGGTTCTTGGGGCTTGGCTTTGCTTTGCTTGATTCTCCTAAGTGCTGCGAGTTGCTCTGTCCTCCCAGCTTTGGACTCTTCATACAAGTTCACTAGGATCTTGGCAACGTCTTTAGCTGAGTCGTCTTCAAGGACCACGTTGTAGTTGACTTCCATGAACTCCTGCAAGTAGTCTTCTAGTTTTTCTTCGTCAATGTGGCAGTGCAGAACTATGTCTGTGAGTTCGTCTAAAAGCAACTGTTTGTGTGAGGTTTCTCCCCAGCCCATGTCTTCAGCTAGTTCGAAAGCTGACCAACTCTCTACGCACAACCTAACGCCCTCTGTTATGTTTTCTTCCATTTAATATTAATTACTGCAAATTACAACTTTCAACAACTTCTGAGTGCAAAACACCTTTCATAACCTTTGACACAAAGTTAGTAACGAAGTCAACTCTGGTGTCTTCTTCGGTTCTGCGAGTTTCAATTTGCAACTTGACAGAGTGTCCAATTAGAGTTTTGGTAACTTCAAGCTTGTTGGAGTAAAACTCGGGAGTTAGTGGGTCTTCAAAGTTAGGTTCATAAAATAAAAAAAGCACAGCTTGCAAAAGGTCTTCGAGGGTGTGGGACTGGTTCCACATATCGAGTAAGTTAAGGCAAAGTCCTTTCTTAAAAGATATGTTGGGGTGCTTAATAGGAGTAACGCAGTGAACAACTGGAGCACAAAGGGGGTACTCTTCCAAAGTAGCTACGAACTGGTATCTACCGCCTTTCCAAAGCCCTTCTAAGGGCTCTACTGTAAAGTGCAACTTTTCTAGGTCGTCAGAGATAAGTATTGAATGCACTTGGTAGTTGAATACTTTTCCACAGGACTTCTGCAGTCTTGCGTACTGCTTTATGATAGACATTTTGAATTATACTTCCACATGCTTTGCACACTCCTAACTAATTGCCGATGCTACGGCTATAAATATGGGAAAGAAACAAAAAGCCACTGAAGACCCAAGGTTCAAGAAAATACACTCTGACCCTCGCTTCCGAACACTTCCTCCACAAGAACAAAAAATCCAAGTCGATGACCGCTTTAAAAGGATGTTTACCGAACAAGCTTTCCAAGGACCCCTTCCAGCTAAAGTAGACGAAAGGGGAAAACAAGTAACAGAACAAGAAAACCCACTCAAAGACTTGTATGAAGGCTGCGTTGACGAACAAGGAAACTTCAAGTGGGAAGTTGAAAGCAGTGAAGAAGAACAACTAGACACTCTTGAAAACAAAGAAGACCTTTGGGAATCCAATGAAGCTCCTCCAGAAACCGAACCTACTAAACGCATTGCTGTTCTCAACTGCGACTGGAAAATCATTAAGGCCGGGGACATTTACTGCTTGCTCAGGAGTTTCTGTCCAGGCAGCATCCAAAGCGTAAGTATTTACCCTTCTGAGTTCGGCAAAAAACGTATGGAAGAAGAAGCCCAAAAGGGCCCAACTGGGGAGTTCCAGAACGGAGAAGAAGTTGACGAAGACAAACTTAGGAAGTATGAAATGGAACAGTTGAAGTACTACTATGGAGTTGCAGTCTTCGACACAGTAGAGTCTGCAAACAAAGTATACATGGAATGCGATGGACTTGAAGTTGAAAGAACCAGCAATTTGCTGGACTTAAGGTTCATACCTGACGAACTAGAGCTACCTTACGAGCCTACTGAAGTCTGCACTGAAATTCCTAAAAACTACAAATTCAACAACTTTTACACAAAAGCTCTACAACACTCCAAGGTAGAACTAACTTGGGACGAAAACCCCCCTGAAAAGGAGTCACTGTTCCAGTCGGCCTTTGCCGCAGACGACTTAGACGAGTTGGACTTTTCCAACTACCTTGCTACTCCAAGTGACTCTGAAACTGAACTCTCACTTCCGAACCAAACCCAAACTAAAAAAGTAAGCCAGTTCAACAAACTCAAACCTGAAAACGTTGACCTTGAAATAAAGTTTAACTCGGCTTTTGACGACATTGCTGAAAAACTCGAACAAGAAGAACCTGAAACTGTCTGGGAAAAACACCTGAAAGAAAAATCTGACAAGAAAAAACAAAAGAGAAAAACACACAAAGAAACAGTCAAGCAAAAAATCAAGTTGCACCAAGACAAAAAACTAGCAGCTAGTTACGAGTTACTGGTGGACAACACAGAACCTACAGAGTTCAAACCTAACTTAGACGACCAAAGGTTCAAAAAACTCTACACTGACCCCAAGTACGGAATAGACCCTACAGACAACAAATTCAAAAGAGACAGAGACGGAAACAAACTCATGCTGAAAAACCAACTCAAAAAAAGGAAAATAAATTAACTTAAGAATGTTCCTCCAATAAAATACTAATGTCAAGTGAAAATACTAAACTAGAAAGCATAATGCCTCAAAAAGGACTCGTTTTTATAGTAGTGGACTGTTACTACTACACTGCCGGCGAAAAAGTCACAGGAGAAATCCTTGTGAATGTTCCAGATAATTACCCACCTTCCAAACTGATCTTTAGGTCAAAAGGACTCGAAGAAGTCCAACTCGAAGACCCCAAAGGCCTAAACCGTTCAGCTTCGTCCAGCATATTTACACTCGAAAATAACGTCGGTAACTGGGAAGGCGGACTCCAAGAAGGCCAGTACGTGTTTCCTTTTACTTTTAAACTCCCGCAGTTTGCCCCTGCGAGCTTTTCGTACATTGGAGAAGACTCCAAAGGCAGAGTTGTAAAGGCCCAGGTGTTTTATGAAATGAGTTTGTCTCTCGAAGTTCCTTCCAACCCCAACTTGAGTTTGAGTCACTCTCGCGGGTTCACTGTAAGGAACAAAAATACCCGAACTAAACCTTCAGCTTCTTTGGAGCTGAATGAAGGCATTGCTGGGTGTTGCTGCACTTCTAAAGGCTCTACTATTTACAAGTTGCAAGTAATTGGGGAGGACCACGCCCAAGTAGGTGGCGTTCTTAAGTACAAACTCCAACCTAACAACTCCAACTGTTCTGCGTCTATTTACAAAATAGCTACCCAAATAAAGTTTAAACTTCACTTCAAACTAGACAACGAAAGCGTAACTATAGACAAACTTATAGAAAACGAAGCCCGGCCTACCTGGATAGGCCCACACAGCAACTTGGTTTTTGACAAAGACTTTGAGTTTTTTACTCGGGTTTCCACAGACGCAGGCGATAACAACCCCGGAAGTAACTCTTCTCCACTTATCTACTCAGAGTACCTGATAGAGTTCTACATGCATTATGATATACTTTGCAAAAAAGACCCACTGGTTCTTAAGATGCCAGTCCACGTGAACCCAGCTACCAACTACATCAGGGAAGAACCTGTGTTGCCTAGGCCTTGGGAACCCCTGGAGTCCCCTATACTCGTTTTCACAACTAACCATTAATTCTTAATAATATTCAGTAATGGGTAACACAAACACTGCTGTCCAGAACCAAGAGCACCCCAGCCGAGCTCCCCAGTCACCTAACCAACCACTTATAGACTCAGAAGAAGACCAGCCTGTAATGACTCCTATAGCAACAGCTAGTAGCAACTTCCACATTCGAGCAGAGTCGATATCTTTAGAAACCCACTCTTCTTTTTCGAAAGTGTACTCACTAGTCTTTATTTACGATTGTTTGGTTCCTTGCAACTTAAAAGTTTACCACTTTGCTACTGAAAGCAATAATGAATTCAGTTGTTCAGATTCCAAGTACCCAGTTCCTCAAACCTTTGAGTTAATAGAGGGAATAGGCCAAGTTTTTCCGGAAAACAACATACTTATAGACACTTCCACTTCTACTCCAGCAGAACTTAGTTTTTTAGACGGCCGCAAAGTCCCTTTGGTTTTGCAAATAAAGTCAGAAAACGTTTCTGAAACTACTATGCTGTCCTTCAGACAAAGTTCCAGTCTGTACTATCCCAAACTCATTCAGCAACGCTTTGAAATAGATTCAAAGGTCTTTGAAATCAAAGAAGTTTACGGAAAACCCACAGACGCTGAAGAAGACAACAAGTACTGCGCTGTGTGCTTAGTAAACAAACGCGACACTGTCGTGATTCCTTGCTGCCACATGTGTCTTTGTGTGACTTGCGGAAACTTCTTGAGGACACAAATTAACAAGAAGTGCCCAATATGCAGAACAGAAGCTGAGGCTTTAGTTGCCATGAGCACTGAAGACTTTTAACACTAACTGTTTAGTTTAAGAAAAGGACCTTCTGGGTTAGAGAACAGCACGTCCAGCATCTGTTCTGTGATTTCAGTTATGGATGAAGGCTGCCACTGAGGGTCTTGTTTGTCTTTTTTAATGAACTTTTGGTGCACAGCTCTTGAGTAGTTCAGACTTCTCCTTAAGCACAGCTGCACAGCCAAGTTGTAGTCTTGTTCCAAACACTCTTTGTAAGTAATGAATTTGGCCCTTTTAAAAGCCCTAAAACAAACCTTTAAAGAAAGAGGGCAAAGCTTGCAGACTTTCCTAAAAGTTGTTTCTTTGAAAGGAGTGTTGGCTACAGCTAGTCTTTGCAGAACTTCTTCTACACAGTTCACGTTTGAAAACACTGCTTCAATTTCTGGCCAGTTTTTAACTATGAAACTAGCTTCTCTAGGAGGGAACTCATGGTGTTTTTCAGTTACTGCTTGGGGGTCCTTTGCAGTTTTAAGTTCTTCAACCAAAGTTCCTACTTCTTTAACGTAGTAGTGAGCTATGCCTGCCCAGTAGCAGTCGTTTCCGTCTATAGTCACTCCAGTCAGCATCAAGTAAAGTCCCACTGCTTCACACGGCAGGTGCGAAAAAAAGTGTCCTGCACCTACATCTGGAACAAAGCCAATGGAGTTTTCTGGCATTGCAAACTTAGTTGAAGGAGTAACCACTCTTAAGTTAGAAGCCATGCACAAAGCAGCTCCTCCTCCTAAAGTGTAGCCTTCTGCAATACTTATGACTTTGCCTTTGTGTTTCTGGAGTTCGTTGAAGCAGTAATTGATTGAACGGTAAAACTCAGTTACAGTGAAAGGGTAAGTAACTAGGGAGATGACGTCGCCACCTGCTGACAAGTGCCCGCTTGAACCCCTGAAAATGATGTTTTTGGAAGTGGCTTCTTGACAAGCTAAAGTGATTCCTTGCATCATTTCTGAGTTCAAAGCATTTAGTTTTTGAGGCCTGTTGAGTGTGATTAGCTTTGACTGGGGGTAGTCTTCAACCAAAAGGGTGTTTTTAAGGTGTTGTTTCAGTAAAGACAACCTGTCCATCTTAATTACTTTTTAAAGAAGTCCATTCCCGCATATACATTCCTCGTAGTTACAATTGAAGTAGCTAGTTTGTGGTTTCCTTGTTTCAAGGCAATGTAGACTGCAAGGTTTATGACAGGAGCGGGTACTGGTTGCGAGGGTTGGTCTGAAGCCCTTGAAGAGAGCCCAATCATGTTCATAGCTGTGTTTAAACTCTGCACAGCCTGACTTAAGTTGTTGGCGTACAAAAGTGCAGAAGCCAAGTTCAGCGACTGCACGTACTTAGAAGAAACTTCGTCACTAAACACTGCAGCAGAGGGCGACAAAGTGGAGTGGCACCTAAGTTTAAGTTCTTTAGGACTGTGCGAGAGGTACTCTATGGCTTGTCTAGGTTTGCCCAGCAGCAAAAGTGCTTCAGCTGCATACACAGTTGCAATGAACCTATGGGAGTCAGAAACGTCCATATGCAAGAGTTGCTGTGCTGAAGAAAGAGCGCACTGGGGTTGGGTATCCATGCACACAAAAGCTTGGAGAAGCAAAGCATACTCTTTGAGTTCCTCGTCTTTAACGACAACTAAGCAGTTCCTCAGGCACTTAAGGGCCTTTTCTAAGCTAGTTTCTTCCCGGACTTGTTCTTCTTCTTCTTTGAAACTGTAAGTTGCTTTAGCAGGTAGCATCAACAGGTCTTTGTTTTGAGACACAACTACGTCACTGAGCATTTGGCGCCTTCCAGCTTCAAGTCCTTGCAAGTGTATCAGCACATGGCACTGGGCCATTCTGTACCAAAACAAAGCGTTTCCTTGCATGAGGCCTGCAATTTCACAGAGGCACTCTAGGGCTTGTTTAGGTTTGTGCGAGTTCAGCAAAGACAAAGCTGAGTTGTAGAGGAGTTCTGACCTTCGGTTGGAAGAATGCGAAGTCACGCTGTAAAGAGGCCTTGAAGTGTCCACTGAAGCTGTGGACGACAAAGAAGATATAGCTTGGTTGAAGTAAAACCGGGCTAGTTTGGCACGCCCCAAACGAATGTGAATGCACCCTAAGTTGTTGTAGTGGTAAATGGGGTGTGAAATTCTTTGTTTGCTTGGAAGACAAGAAGGGTGCGACCTTCCTTGGAGCACTGCCAAAATGTCTATTTGGGCTTGGTTGAGTTGCACTAAGGTAGAGTTTAAGTTACCTTCTGTGTAAGCTATTTCGGCTCCTAAGTAGTGCTTCATCACTACGCTTTGAGAGTGCATGTGTCCAAATATTTCTTCGTCGTAGTCGTCAGGGTTGACCTCTTCCCAAGCAGTTTCAGCTGCGTTAAGGGCTTTGCGGGCAGCTTCGGCTTCGTTTAGGAGAATGTGGTACCTGCACCTTAGTGACTTCGCCAAGAACTCGTACTCTCCTCTGCAAATTTCAGTGGTGTCTTCTTCTTCGACGCATCCTCCCAGCAGCAAAGGAGTGAACTGGCCTTTTTCAGGTGCATCTTTGAGTAACTGTGAGTAGAGGCCTGAGGCTTCAAGGGTTTCCAGCACCTTGCCTGCTTGGTCTACCATTTGTAGCGCGAAGCAAGCTTCTATGAGGAGCAAGCAGATCTTTATGCCTAGGAAGTCTTCTATGGAGTCTATGCTTTTGTAAAGAGGCTGCAAGTATACTAAAACAGCTCCGTAGTGCTGTTTGAAATAAGACAGCACTGCGCGATTATAAGAACACTTAGGAGAGGACTCCGGCAGCGAAAGCAGTTTTTCCAGAAGCCAGTCAGGGTCTTTGGCTTTGCTTTGGTAGTACTGGGCTATTAAAACGTTGTGCGTGGCTTCTGTATGACTTTTAGAAAGTTCGCTGATTGCTTCAGAGTATTTTCCTTCTTTGAATAACGAAAAAGCCATGTTCTAATTATTTGAAGTCATTAATTTAGCTGATGTAAGTTTTTTGGTGAACTCAGAAACTGAGCTGTCTAAAAAACTATTAATTTAGTCACCGAAGACTTCTTGGGCACTCCAAGAGACTCTAATTAGTGACAGTGAAATAGCAATTTACTCACTTGCAGAACCATTTTATAGTTTTATTTCGGAAAGTTATTTAAGGGAAGTCTGAAATTTCCAGAGTTAGGTTTCTAAAGGTGCTTTCTGGAGTTTTGAGCACTTCTTCGAACTCAGTTTCAGTGTTGACTTCTTCTTTGGAGTATCTTTTGTTGATTGGAGAAATGTTTCCTAGGCTTAAGTTAAGTTTTGAAGACCTTTGGCTTCCAACTACTAAGTAGTTCCTTTCTTCAGGAGTCAGTTGCTTCATAAGGGTTTCCAAAGCTGCACAAAACTCCTCAAAGGTTAGTTCTTCCTTGGACTTTTTGATTTCTTCTACTAAAGGATTAATCACTTTGAGCAGCTCACAGTCTAAATCACCAGAAACAA
>PR_CR_10_Liq_1_inCRDRAFT_1000300_pt1 | contig 31461 bp, 26 predicted proteins | sample PRCRCaboRojoPR_3_FD_10241 | JGI IMG/M metagenome (IMG submission 10241)
AGAAGACACTGAAGAAATGGACTACGAAGAATTGGTTGAATTTGCTGACGGAATTTGGATAGATGTTGAGTCAGGCTCGCTGGCACCTTCGGACGCAATGGACTTATTTGAAGAGACTACAGGAGAAACCATATTTGAGTTCATGACTGAGCCTGGCGAACCAGTTGTCTCTGTTGATGCAGGTTTGATTGATGACGCCTGGGAAGAATTTTTTGTGCCTGACTCAGGTGCTTTTGTGCAGAAGAAGCTTTTCAAATATACTTAATACACTTAAATTCATTACTTATTTTGCCTGCACTTTTCTAAGATGTAATTATTAACAGCATTGGGAAAGTCAGGGAACTTAGAAAAAGAAGGAAAGTAATTCAAGTCCAGTATTACTAAGTCCCCTGAAGAGTCTTCTCGGACCAGGTCAAACCCAAAAACTCCTAAGCCAGTTATTTCTTGGATTCTGAAACTTATTTGTTCTAAAAGGCGGTGGTCAATCTCTTCACTACCTCTTTGAACTGCCATGCCTTCTGGCCACTTCTCTGTGTACTTGAAAAACAAGTAGTCTCCAACACTTTCTCTGAACTTTATAGAGTCGCAAACGTTCAAGTTGTGAGTGTTGCCTACTGAGTAAACTTTAAACAGACTTCCTGAATGCCCAATCCACTCCTGAATGATAGTTTTGTTTTTAAAACAACTGAGTCCAGACCGCAGACCTCTCTGGTTGAAAGCTATCACCATGTCGTGTGCTCCTTCTACCTGGCAAGCTGCCTCTGTTTTCAGAATGCAGGGGTACTCTGCGTTTTCTAAGTTATAAAACTTAGGAGGTCTCACTCTTACTCCTTGGACTTCAAAAGACTTCAGAGAACTGCAGAAGTTAAGTCTGTTGCTTGTAAGCTTGACTCCTTCAATGCTGTCTAAAAGCAAAACCTCAGGGTGTCTTTGGAGGTACTCAGTTAAGTTGTCTAGGGCTTCTGAGGGTTCGTCTGAAAGCAAGAAGTCAGTTACTTTGTGGACAATCACGTCGAGGTGTCCGAAGGTCTCTATTGGGGCTAAGATTTCAATGGGCATGTAAAATATTTCTTTGCAGGGAACAAAAGCCTTCAAGGACCCCGTTTGGTACTTTTTGGCAAAACTCGGAAAGTAATAGCCTACTTTGATTTGGTCAGTGTTTGGAGTTTGGTGGTTGAAGTACTCAATTGTAGGGAGCAGTTGTGATAAACAACATATTCCAGCGTCTGGCAAGTACTCAGGCAGGGGGTCTCTGAGTCTTTTTAAGTTCTGTTCTAAGCTGTAAGGCTTCGCATTGATCCAAATAGTTTTTGCCCCTCCTAAGTTCCCCATGAGGATGTCTCTGTCCAGCAAGTCCCCAACAACTACTACTTCGTCTTTGGACAGTCCCATCATTTCGCAAAGAATCTCCAGCATCCTTGGGTTAGGTTTTCTCACTCCGATATAGGAGGAAATAGCGTGATGGTCAATGTATTTCTTAATCCCTAATTTTTCCAGCATGAAATTGTGCTTCACTGGATGCGCGGTGTTAGAAGCAAGCCCTATCACGAAGTTCCTTTGTTTCAACTCTTGGAGTACTTGTTCTGTGTCTGGCCAGAGTTCGTAAACTCCGATTTCTAAGTTGTCTCTCACTTCAAGAATTCTGTCGATCTCTTCTAACAAGTAACTAAAGTTCTTTGCTAAAAGGTCCTTTTCCAACAAAGTGTTTTCGAAATTAACTAGAACCTGCAGAACCTGTTCAGCTAGTCTGTACTCTGAGTACATTTCTATAGATGTGTTTTTTTGGTTTCTGACTGACCTGTTGAATTTGTCAAGAGCACTGGCAAATTCTTGTTTGCTGTAAGAAAAAACTGAAGGAAACACTGAACCAAACTCCCTTTCAAATAGCATTTCAAACACTCCTTCGTAGTATTTTTTCATCCTTTCAAACAAGTTCTCTTTGTCAAGTTGGTTTGACAGTGTTTGCCCAACGTCAAAGACTACCCCTTTAATAGGCATTTTTATTATTCGTTTTACCTAGCCTTGGCCTTTCTTAATAGGCATTTAAAATTATATCTAAGACTTCACAGACCTTAACCTTCACTTTACTTGGATTCCTAAAATCTGTACGATTATAATGCTCTGGGGCTTTTTACTTGTACTCAGTTTCTTCTGAGACTTTCCAGGTTAAAAAGCACTCATTGAGTGTTTGAGATCTCTAGTCTGAGGAAGCCTTCGTCAATATGCATGTGCATCTCGAATTGTCGGGGACCTTAATAGGCATTTTTAATTACGAAGTTACCTAGACAACTGTGAAGTTGTCATTATAGGTTTAGCAACCTCTTCACTAGGTGGAACTTCTTCTCGAGTTTGTTGGCGCAAACTTGGAAGTCCGAACTTACTGCGTTCTTCGTCTTCAATGAGAGGCCTGAGCACTATACCACAGCGACTAGGAAGGTAAAGTTGGATGTAGTTAGGCCTGTTGTGCCAGGGGTCCTTTATTATGGGGAAAGGGTTAGAATGGCCGTGAGAAAGTCTGTCATGGCCGTTAAAACTCTTTTGGTCAGTGTCGAGTAGAATGATATGCTCATAGGGCCACTTCGTCCCTACTCTGTAGTGCTCGAAGCTCTTTGAAGGGTGGAAATTAAATACGAAAAGCACAGGACCTCTTTCAAAAACCATGATTTTGTCTTCTTCGTGAGCTAAACTGATGTACTGCTCTTTGCTAACTAGCCAGTGGTACTCGTTTTCCAGGTTGTTCATTGCTTTGTCGAATTGCCACAAGTAGTGGTAGTGAAGTCCTGGGTCGTCTCTGAGGTGCCACTGACGTCTGCAGTGATGGTGCGAGTACCCGTTTCCTTCTCTGGGGAAGTCCACCCACTCAGGGTGCCCGAATTCGTTGCCCATGAAGCAAAGGTAAGCTTCTCCTCCCAAAGCATGAGTGATTAGGCGTATCATTTTGTGCAGAGCAAGTCCTCTATGCACTACAGGAGTGTAAGCACTGTTGAGAGCCATGTTTGTGTAGATTTCCTTGTCAAACAGCCACATAGCAATAGTTTTGTCGCCTACTATGCTTTGGTCGTGGGACTCTGCGTAAGCAATGCACTTTTCGTTCCAGCGGCGGTTTGTAAGGGTGAAAGCAACGTTTCCCATGTTCCACTCTTCGTCCCTGTACTCTTTTAGCAGCTGAATCCACTTGTCAGGCACTGACATGTTTAGTCTGTAGTCAAAGCCGAACCCTCCTTCTTCAATTGGCCTGCAAAGAGTAGGCATTCCTGAAACGTCTTCTGCTATAACAATTGCTTCTGGCCTCAGGGTGTGGATCAAGTCGTTTGCAAGCATAATGTAAACGTGGGCTTCTTTGTCTACTTTCTCGTCGTCAAAGTACTCGTGGTAGTGCCCAGAAAACGCAAACTTGATTCCGTGGTGTCTGTAAAGCATCGAAGTCACCCCGTCAAACCTAAACCCGTCAAAGTTGTACTCTTCCAAGTACCACCTTACGTTAGACAGCAGAAACCGCATAACTTCCCAGTGGTTGTAGTTAAAAAGCCTTGAGTCCCACATTTCATGCCTTCCCCTTCCTCCTTCGTGGAAGTATTGGTGGTCAGTTCCGTCGAAGTGGTTAAGTCCGTCCAGAACGTTGCTGCTTGCGTGACTGTGGATCATGTCCAAAAACACGTAAACTCCGTAAGAGTGTGCAGTGTCTATTAGTTTTTTGAGGTCGTCAGGCGTTCCGTACCTACTGCTTACTGCAAAGAAATTAGTTACGTGGTACCCAAAGCTTCCGTAGTACACATGTTCCATAATGGCCATCAGCTGAATGGCAGTGTAGCCTGTTTCCACAATCTTAGGAAGCACGTGCTCAGTAAAGTCAGTGTAGGTGTTAACGACTCCGTGTTCAGAACTCATGCCTATGTGGCACTCGTAAACTTTAAGGCTGCGTGGAGGGTCTGGAAGGGGGTACTTCCACTCGTAGGAAGTAGGAGGGTCCCAAAACACAGCGTCGTACAGTGTAGTTTCTACGTTCTGCACAGTGTAGTTGGCCCAGGCTGGTATCCTTTCGGCTTGCTCTCCGTTAGCTAGAGTAAGGCCTGCTTTGAGGCGTTGGCCATGCTTGATGGGGCACTCGCCTTGTTTGTTTGGAATTTGCACCGTCCAAACTCCAAATTCGTCCCTGGAACCCTGGAACTCGTGTCTCCTCCAGTCATTGAAGTCCCCGAATAAGCAGAGTGCTGAAGCCCCTGGCGCCCACTCCTTGTAAACTATTCCTTCTGGTGTTTTGTGGATTCCGAACTTTTCGTACCCTTTAGCGAATTCTGCCACAGAGCCCTCTACGTTTTCAATTTCGCGCTTTTTAGCAAGGTAGCGTTCGTAGCGCTCTGTGATCTTGGAGTTGTAGTGTTCCAGAGAAGAGTCGTCGATTACGACCTTCATCAACCCTTTAGTAGAGTGAGTGTCCATATTTATCAAAAGATTGGTTTAGGAAATATTATGACTTATTGACGCACTCCCTTATGTAATTGGTCCAGTATTCCCATTGACGTTGAAAAACTTTGTACAGAGAATCGAAGAACTCACGGTTGCTCTGCACTTTGTTAACTTGGGGTTGTTTGAGTATCCTGACTTTGTAGCGGGTGCCTGTTTTAAGGACTTCCCAGCTTTTAAAGCGCTTCCATTCTAAGTGGGGATTACTTCGGTCAAGAAAGTCGTAGTAAGCAACAACATACTTGCAGTTAGGGTCGAGGTTTAGTTTTTCAAAGAGCATTTGGAATATTTGACTGGCGTTTTGGAAAGAGTTAGCTTTAAAAGTTTTGCGGGTGTTTTGGACTTGTAAGCCAGAAGAAAAGTTCACTTCAAAAGCTACTGATATATCGGGCTTGGATGCTTTTGGGTTGTAGACTTCTGGGACGTAGGGTGCAGGCTTCTTGCGTATTCTTTTAGACTTCCGCAGCTTGGGGGGGTCTTTTTTAATCTTATAAAGCAACTTTGGTTCCATTACCAAGGTGTTAGTAATAATCAATGGAATCCGAAAACTTTTTAGAACTTAGCAAAAGAGGGGACATTGCAAGTCTCAGTAACTTAGTCAGTGCTGGCTTCAACAGAAACATCCTGTACATGTGCGACGAAGAAGGCAGGAACGCCCTCCACCTAGCTGTTCTCAACGGCCACTGGAGAGCTGCTGCTTTGATTTTAAGGGAAATAAAGGTGTCTCCTCACAAACTGACTGAAAAAGGCGAAAGCATCTATCACTCAATAGCCAGAGGCATCAAAGTTAAGTCTCCTTCAGAAAGAGACTACGAGCACATCCAGCGCTTGAACCGGGAAAACTGGTTGAAAGAACGCCAAAAAAAAGAAGCCCGGCTTGAAGAACTGAAGCAACAGAACCCCCAACTCCAAGTTCCATCAGACCTAGTTTTAGGGAGTGTAAGTGAAAACGAGTCAAGTATATTTGGAGACCCTAAGTTGTTTTTGCCCAAGTACATAATGTTTAAGTACCACGTTGTGCTGAGAACTCAAAGCAAAGAAGGAAAAGACCCTGCCCAACTAGCTGAAGAACTAGAACTCTACGACTTGGCTGAATTCTACAGAGAACAAATGACACCCCATATGGTCAAGCAAAGAATAATTAAGTCTCTCAACGAAAACTTGTTCAGAGAAATAGCCAAGTGCTTGTAGTGTTAACTTAATTACTTTAATGAAGTAAACAATGTATGGCTCCTTTGAAGCTCTCCAAAAAAACAAAAGTTCCTTGCTCCAAGCCCCCAGTCTAGCCTTTAAGCCGCCTGCTTCAATGCTTGCAAATAACGACTACTACATAGCATTTAAAAGATACCACGGAGTTTTCCTTACTAAAAAACAATCTTTATCCTTTTGTGAAAGGAACTTCAAAGCTCCTTTAATGCACCCTTCAGAGCACAGAGTCAAAGCTTTTAAGCTCACTCAGCCCAGAAAAGAATCTCCTCCGAAATTTCCCAAACCTCTAGACCGTTCTGTGAGGGTATCTAAAAGTTACGTAAAAAACCTTGACAAATTAAAGTCCAATGAAAAGTCTTTTACTCGGAAACGCAAAACAAAGTCTGCTTTGTCCAAGTTGAAAATATTTAATGTTAAACGAAAAACAACCAAAACTCCTGAAAAGCCTCTGGAAATCAGAGGAACTAACTCGCCTCCAAGGAAAGTCATCAACTTAAAAAGGAATTTAAAACGCTCAAGTCACAACTGCTCCCAAGAAAGCATCTACTCTGGAGGATCAACTCCTATGCTGCAAAGCAAGATTTACAAAAAGTAACTAGTTAAAAGCATTTACGGTGCACAATTTCAGGCCCAGACTCGTCATACTCAGCTTTACTTACCCACATCTGTTGGAAGCTTGACAAGGAAGTTAAGATACTTCCTCCAATCCAGACTGAGTACTTGCGTTCAGAAGGGGAATCTACACTCACTTGGGAATTGGAGGGTGCTTTGGGACTGATTTCTTTGGTGAGTCTTTCTGCAATTCCTGGAAATAGTGTACTGCCTCCGCAAAACACAACGTTTCCGTAAAGGTCTTTCCTAATGCTGTTGTTGCACTTCTGAATAGCTCGGTTAACACATTCACTAAGTCCTATTTGGTTGTAGTTGCCAATAGAAGGTTGGAAAAGCAACTCGGCGCATTTGAACTTTTCCTCTTTGAGCTTCAACACACTTCCGTCGGGAAGTGAGTAAGGCTCCTCTGAAACTTCGCTGGTTTTTTCTAGTTCTTGTTTGTAGTCGACAGCAACGTAGCACAGACTTTCTTTGATTGCTGTTATAAAAGAAGGGTCTGCTACTTGGTAGCCTCTTCCAGCTAGTAAGCTTAGAAGGTGGCTGTCTAGGTCTTTGCCTCCTATTTTGCTTTTTATGACTGCGTGGGGCAAAACGAACCCTTCGTAAATAGGAACTGCGCTTATAAACTCGTACCCGCTATCAGTGATGATTCCAGTAGTTCTGCCTGAGGCGTACAAAGCTAAGGCTTGCTGGATGCCTACGTAAAAAGCAGGGACATTGAAGGTTTCAAACATTACTTGGGTCATGTTTTCTCTGAGAGCTTTGTTCCTTCCAGGTCCTGTTGTGAGCAAGATAGGGTGTTCATCAGGAGCTACTTTGAGTTCTGAAAAGAAGCAGTAGTGCCAGAGTCTTTCCATGTCTTCCCAGTTAGAAACCTCTGCTCGTTCAATTGGGTTTTGCAAGTTAAGCACTTCTTCGTAACCGCTTATTTGGTTGCCTACATACACGTCTAGTTGTTCTTTGCCTATGATTACTTCAGGCTTAAAAGGCCTCCCAACTAAAGACCTGAAAACTCCACGAGGAGCGTCGTCTCCAGAAAACCCAGCTTTGCAGAGGTAAGCTCCGTTGTCAACAACAAGGGCCTGGACACTTTCTTCCATTATAACTCTTGTCAAATGGCTCAATGTTCACTACTCGTCCCGGCGTTTTCCTTGGAGTTAGGAGCTAGTCTCCTAAAGCAGACCGCGGACAACTTTGGAGTGGATGAGTCCCAAGTAGAACTTTTTGAGTTAGTTCCAGTGACTAAGATTACAAAGCCTACTAATATTGCTGTTAAACTTAAAGCTTCAAGTTTAACTCTGACTAAAATAGAAGACGTACTCACACAAAGGGACCAACTGCTAATTCAACTCCAACGCTCCAGAGAAACCCTAAACACTTGTCTCCAAGAAGTCCAGAATCTCAACTCAGTCCAACAAGTCCACATCAAAAAGCTTGAAGACAAAAACAGAAAACTCAAAAACTTCCTTAAAACTCAACTTGAAAACGCTGAAAGTCTAAGAGTTGCTACTAAAGAAACAGTAGAAAACCTCAGAGAAGAATTCGACAAGGTAGTGAAAGAACTAATTTCAATCAAAGAGTCCAAATCCAACTCAAAGTACAAACAGTCCTCAAGCAAACCTAACTTCTCTAAAATGACTTTTTGACATTAATTAACCATGATGTTTAGTGATCCGAAAACTTCACTCAATCACAGAAGAACCAGTTCAGGTTCAAAGTTAATCAGTGACTTGCAAAGCTTAAAAAGAAACAGAAGTGGAAGCTTAAGATCCCTTGCAATACACACTAATTCCAAGTTTACTAAGACCCGAGCAAAGCCTAGGAGCCATCAACCCAGTCCCAGCACAAACGACTTAAAGCACTTTTTGCAAAAAAAAGTAGTCCAACCATGTGTTCTTTCCCGAATGATAATGCGTAGATCTTCTGCAGAACAAACTAAAACCATAAAGAACGTTATTTCTCGTTGTGTTTACAAAACAAGAGTAGGAATGTCGAAAGGCAGACCCAAAAAGAACAACCAAGACTCCTTAGTCATAAAGCCTTCATTTTGCGACACCAAAGGCCAGTACCTCTTTGGAGTCTGTGACGGGCACGGCAACTACGGACACTTAATTTCAAACTTCATAAAAGAAAAACTCCCAATTAAAGTAGCAGAAGCTTACCTTCCTTCGGATGACTTAGTAAAAGCTATGAAGTTAGCTTTGAAGCAAGGCATTGAACAAACCATTGCTTCTCTCGAACAGTCCGAGATTGACTTAAGTTTTTCAGGAAGCACTTTGATCTGTGTGTTGGTTGTTGGAGACACACTAGTATGTGCTAATATAGGAGACTCACGAGCTATTCTTGGCACTTTAAATGACTTGGGGTGGCAAAGAGTAAGTATGTCTCGGGACCACAAACCTGAACTTGACAAAGAAACAAAAAGGATCCTTAACTCTGGAGGCAGGATTGCAAAGTACCAAGACGCATTAGGTCAAGAAAGTGGACCTATGCGTGTGTGGCTGAGGGATCAAGACATCCCTGGACTCGCTATGTCGCGTTCTATAGGCGACAACATAGCAAAGCAAGCAGGGGTAGTTGACTCTCCTGAGTTTAAGTGGTTAACTCTAGCACGCAACGACAAGTTCATAGTCCTAGCAAGCGACGGCCTGTGGGAAGTAATTACTAACGAAGAGTGTGTGAAGATTGTAGGTGAGCTGTACAATTTAGGAAACACTGAAGTGTGTTGTGAAAACTTAGTTAAAAAAGCACTTTCGAGGTGGAAGCGCCAAAGCGAAGTAGTAGATGACATCACAGTTATTGTTTTATTTTTAAACACTTAAATTAATTTGTAAAATTAACTGCATTCAACCTTAATGGACCAAAAAGCCTCAAAAAGAAGAAATGAAACCTTGAAGAAACTCTTTGTCATGGTTAACTCTGACAGAAAAACTAATTGCACCACTAATTGCTTATTTGAAGACTCTCCAAAAAAAGACCAGTCCCTTTTTCAAGCTAAAAAAGACTTAAGTAGCAAACTGGTCAAACCTACAAAGTACTCTAACTCCCCCATAAGACCACTCAATAGCAGTCTACCCAAAGCCACTCCGAAACAAAAAGTAGCCTTTTTTTCGTCTGAAGGAAGCACTTCTCCCCGTGTTTCCAAACAAAACAGAATGCAAGTTCCAAGTGTGGGGTTATACACTCCCAAACCTGCTTACCAAATTCAGTCCAAAAGTAGATTTTACGTGTCCAAGTCGCCTTCACACCGACTTAAAGAAACACAACTCCAAGGACCCAGTAACTTAAACGGCAGCTACACTAGTTTACAAACCAAAAAGAACACTTTCGACATGTCCAAACAACTGCCCCGCAAAACTCAGTACAAAAGTTCTGTTCAAAAACAAGAAACCTTTCTTGAAAAGCCTAGCTTCGTTCTGCCTCCTCATTTAAAGAAATTCAACGGTATTTATTACAAAAGTCACTTTACTTCCGACAGAATTGAAGACTTAAAAGGCTCTTTAGCAAGGTCAACTCAAAAAATATACGAAAATATGAGTGAAAAAGTAAGCCAAGTTTTGAAAATGCAGAAAAAAATCAAAAGAAGGAACTTAGAACAGTTTAACTAATTAGTACATCATACTCCTCCAGTATAGAGTCAAAAAGCTTGTCTTCGAACTCGTTGTCATAAGCCAAGTAAGGGTGTGTCATGAGTCTCATAAAAGTAAGTTGGTCTTCTATATAAGTTCTTGGCAGTATTTGTTTTTGCTTGAACCTTTTGCGTTTGTGGGGCGAAGAAAAGTGTCCTTGCTGGATTCTAGATGTCTCCAGTTCCAACTCTTGGAGAGTTCCTTCAGTTTCTACTTCAGATATTTCTTCAGTGGTTCTTTCTTTCAAACACTCTTCTATGATTGCTCTGAGTTCTAGGTCAATGTCTAGCTCTGCAAAGTTCCTGAAGCTAGAACTTCCTGTAGTTAGCTCTAGCAGTATGCTTCCGTACATACTCAAAAGCTTTGCTTCAGTTGCTTTGTGGGTTTCTTCAGGTCTTACTTCCCCAAAGTCCACTCCTTTCAGGTACACTTTGATTCCGTTGTCTTGAGAAAAGACGTTTTCAACAGTGATCGGACAGTTAACTGTGTGGGTGCACTTGTGAAGTAAGTCAGCAAACGCATAAAGCAGTTCGCGTGACCAATGTCTGAGCAAAGAAGGGCTTTTGTGCAGAAGTTTTTCTCCAAACAGCCTTTTAACACTCATTCCGCGCAGCACTTCAAAAAAGTAAAGGTTGTAGTTTTCGTCAGTGACTTCGTCAAAGCCTAAGTAACAGTGGAAGTACTTCGAAAAAAACAACTGTTTGTGAGCACTAATTATGTTGAAGAAGTTAGTTACCCACTCAAAGTCAAAAAACTGCTTAGGGACTTTCCAAACTTCTACTGGAGTGTCTCTGCGTGCACAAAAACCAAGTTGCTTAACAACTCCGTTGGAGTGGTTTTTAAGTACCTTAACAGGACGGTTTCGGTACTGAACAGCTCTGACTCTTTCCTTGTTCCAAGCTTTTTCAATGCTTTCCATTTCTTCTTCTTGGTAGGAGTGACTTGTAACTACTGTTTTGCTTTTATCGTAGACTTTGTCGTAAACCAAACTCTGGGAGTCCTCGGAGTAAGTGTTAAGTTTGGCTGCTAGGTCTTGCAACAACTCATCTGACTTCAGCACTTTAGAGTAACATGAGTAGAGTTTGTAGAGCAAATGAGACAACTCGCACTGTGAAAGAGTAAGCGGGTTCCAAGTTTCGATGGAGTCTCTGGTTTGGATGAGGAAAGTGTGCAAGTTAAGCAAGAGTTCTATTAGTTTCCGAGTGTCTTCGTTTGTTGAGATCTGGGCAAAGGTAGCAAGGACACATTCAAAAGAAACCGGGAAACTAGGACAGAACCTGTTTATTTTTTCTAAATCTTCATCTGAAAACAAGTGGAACTTTGCTAAAAGCGAAGTAAACACCTTCCAGCTTTCTACAGTAGTAATTTGTTGGTTTTCTGAAGTTTTTTCGAAACACTGGAATATTTTAGCAACTGACATATTATATGGAGTCAGAAACCAATATACTGCAAGAAATACAAATTGCTAAAAACTTCCAAAGTCTTCCTCCGCATGCTTTGTACATTGCAGGTTCCGCACGCTACAAAACCTCTTTGAAACCCCAGGTTATTTTAAAGTTCCTTGAGCAGTTCTACAGACAAGCTAAGAACTTCCCCAGTGAAAAAGTCAGTGAGGTCGAAAGTTTAGTTTTCCAGGGCAAAATAGGCGAAGCTAAAAGACTAGTAAAAGAACTTGAGTCTCAGACTCAGTATATCGAGTACAAAGAACTCGAACAAAAGGCCCTTGAAATAATGCAAGCTATTCAGAAAGAAGAAAAAGACTCTTTGCTCTGTGCCTCTTGTAGTGGTTCAGTGGACGACAGAAACGTAGCTGTTCTAGAGTCCTGCTTACACATATTCCACACAAACTGCCTAAAGGTCAAATTAGAAACCCAGATCCTTCAAAAAGGCATTTCTGTGGGGTGTCCTCAGTGCCAAGCAGAAGTTAGTGCTTCTGAATTGCAAAGCTACTGTTCTCGGGACATCTTCGGAGCTTACGAAGAACTAACTCTTAAAAGCTTGCTTGAAAAAGACCAAATCAACATCTTCCAGTGCCCTGAGTGCGGCGAAAAGTTTGACTCTGAAGGCCAAGCAACAGTAGTATGCATTCGATGTGAAGCGCAAGTATGCACACTCTGTAACACCACTAAGTTTCATTGCAGGTGCACAGAAAAACCTGAATTAAAGTTCTGCCCCATGTGTAGCCTAGGCAATAGGTTTTACGGAGGAAACAAAGTAACTTGCAGAAACTGCAATACTGGATTTTGTCCCAAATGTGCTTGCTTTAAAAGGGACGAGTACCCCTGTGCGTGCACTCAAAAACAGTTCCCTTTTTTCCCTCTAAGGAAGTTTTTTGGAAGTAATTAATTAATCCTTTAGTTAGCTAGGGAAGCTGTTGTTTCCAACCTGGATAATTCCTACGATGACTCCAAACAGCCCAATAGCGGAACCAAATATCTCAACTATAAGGATCTTCACAAAAGTCTCAGGGGTCATAGCATCAGCCAAGGCACAGCCACTTCCTGTGATTCCTACACAAATTCCACAGGCCAAGTTACTCAGCCCAACTGAGAGTCCAGCTCCAAAAACAGCAAAACCCGTGTAAAGTGCCTCGTTTTGCTTTGAAACGAGAGATAAGTTATTGACTTCAGAAACCTTGCCTTCAAGTATGATAGCAATGATCACTCCGTAGATAGCTACAGCTTCACAGAAAATAATTGATATCAAGTTTTTAGATTTAATTCTAGGAGCTTTGACGGAAGCACCCATCAAAGAGGACCCTGAAATAAAGATGCCCCAAGCTGCTCCCAGAATCGACAGTCCTAGTCCAAGACCAAGTCCCACGTACGCCCAAGAGTACGGTGAAATGTTTGAAAGCAAGTCTGCCCAAGTGCTGAATTGGCTCTCTTGAATATCTGCCGACATTTATCCTTACTTATAAGTTAACTAATTCCGTACTTTTCGGCCTGACCTATGCTTTTAATAGCTTGCTTTATGATTTCGGTGTGGTCAAATGCAATGTTTCCAGGGGACGAAAGAAGCTCCCTAACAGAGTAAAACTGTGCATGGGAAGCGTCGTCTCCAGCTTTAATTTGGGAGTCTGCTGGAATAACTACCTTGTAAATGATACTGACTACATGGCCTCTGGGGTCCCTTAAAGGGTCGCCAGAAACCGTCAGCAAAGTAGGAGAGGACCCTACAACTCCACATTCCTCTTCAAGTTCCCTCAAGCAGCCTTGCAGGGGGTCTTCGTTGTAATCCACGAACCCCCCTGGAAAAGCCAAACGGCCCTGGTAAGGTTCTCTGCCTCTAGTTACCATAAGAATGTCATGGTAGCCTTCTGAGTTCTCCCTAATCACTACAGCATCTGTAGTTAAGGAAGGCTTGTAGTAACCTCCTTGGAGTTCTGGAAGGGGCCTTCCGAACTTATCTAGCTTTTTTGCTTCCATTGAAAAAAACCTTACTAATCCCTTAATCATATTTGAATCCCATATAAATGGGCGCAAAGGCTAAAGGAAAAGGCAAAGGCAAAGGAGGAAAGGGCAAAGGAGGCAAAGAAGCACAGGCGAAAAAAGCAGCTGAAGCAGTGAACGACGTTGAATCAGAAGAGTACAAAACTAACCTGATGCTGGAACTCACAGAACTCAGACAAGAAGTAGAAACTGAAAGTAAGTTTGCCTCGCTGTACCAACAAGAACGAGAAAGGATCAACTACTTCTGGATGGCTGAAAAGAAAAGACTAGAAGAGTCCCAAGCAGACTACAGAAACAAAGAGTGGGCTTTTCAAGAACTCAAAGAAAAACATGACGTTGAAATCAAAGTGTGCAAGCAACGCGTGAAACACTTGCTATTCAACAACCTCGACAACCTTGCTGAACAAAAAACTCAGGCAGAAATCACTCTGAAGAACCAAGAAGACGCCCACCGGTACAAACAAAGAGAACTCCAGTACGACGTAAGAGCCCTCAAAGTAATGGAAAAGGAAAAAGAAGTTTGCCACGACGACTACTTAAGAGCACTTAAAAAGGAAGAAGACAAAAAGAAGATGGAACTCAGACACGACTTCGAAAGGAAAGCCATTGACCTCAAAGACAAGTACACTGAAAAAATGAGCAGACTGCGAACTGACATGGAAGACAAGAAAAAAAGAATCATCGAACAAATCGAAAACAAAATGAACCAAACCATCAAAAGCATGACCAAAAGCCACGAACAAAACCTAGTGAACATCCAGAACTACTACAAAAACATCACTGAAACCAACATCAACACCATCAAAAACCTCCAAAACGAAGTAGTTGAGTTGAGGAAAAAAGAAGTCAGTGACCTCAAAATACTCCACAAACTCCAGTACGAAAACAAGCACTTCGCGAACCCTTTAACTGAAACCAAAGAAAAAGTCAGACAGAAAACAGAAGAACTCGAACAATACAACGCTGACAAAAAGGAACTCCACAACGTCCACAAGAAGATCCTCGAGCTCGAAGAAGAAATCCGCAAGTGGACTTGGGAGTACGAAGTGTTGCTCCAACAAAGCGAATTCATCAAGAAAGAAAGGGACGAAGTCTACTCGAAGTTCCAAGACGCCATCCTTGAAGTCCAGCAGAAAACTGGCCTCAAAAACTTAATTCTTGAAAAGAAACTTGAAACTATACAAGAAACTCTGGAAGCTAAAGACGTGCAGCTCAACCAAGTACTTACAGGCGCCAACTTAACTCCTGACGCTGCTGCACAAGTCCAGAACACCCTGGACGACGTAGAAAACATGAAGTCTGACGAAATCAACAGTTTACAAGCTGAACTAAAACGAATCAGGGACGCCCACAGCAGCATGGTTAAGACTTACGAAGGCAAGTTGTTTGAGTTCGGAATTCCTGTGGAAGAGTTGGGCTTTGATCCTTTGGTTCCAGCTAATATGTAATGAGGTTTAGAGTTATGTATAAAATTAACTTATGAGGGAGTAAAAAAAGTTCCTCAAGAGTTCAAGTATCATAAACATAAAAGCATTTGGAGGCAAACTACGCATTAAACAAAAACAATAGCCTCTGTAAAATCCGTTGAAGCCATCCTTTTTAAGCACCTTTTTGAAGCCTGAAAGGATGTCCATAGACTTGGACTGGAGGATAGTTTGCATAACTCGGTAAGGGTAAGTAAGTGTGATTGCAAAATGCTTAGAAAAGAACCCGATTGCTAAGTAGTAAAACCCACTTTGCTCCACAGACCTAGACTTAAGTTCTTCGTAGACTATGAACTGCAGCACACTTTCTAAAACGTAAAGAAGCGAAACCAAGTACCCTGAGTAAATCTCTCCAGCTGTGTGTCTGTCCATCATTTCACTCAATAGCCCTTCCATAGACCTTTTGCCCTCTCTGACAATTCGGGTTTTTAAAGTCGAAAAAGGAGTGTAAGCAGTCACGTACACCACTCCTGCAAGCATAGAGGCCACTACTACTAAAAGCCTCCCTTCAATGAAGCTTCTTCCCATTTGTTTGGTGAATTCGAAGCATAGAAAAAAGAACCCCCAGGCCACAGTGTGTCCAATGATGCTGGCCCAACTTCCTTTGTAAAACTGAACCACTCCTCCTTGTCTGTACTGAGTTTTAACTAACCCAATGAATGTTTGGGAGCAGCCTAGTTGCTGGACTGTCTCAAGGTACTCCAAAGGGTAAAACAAAGCTATGACTAGCCCTGCTGCTATGGTGCCAGTCAGTGTGTTTACTGCTACAGTGACGAACTTAGAGTTCCACACTAAGTTCTGGACTAACTCAAGAAGTTCCATTACACTTAATAAAGGTAAAACATTAACAACCCCAAAACAAAGTAGACTAGTAGGATTATAGAACCTGCTTTCTTCAGCTTTTTTTGGAACTCAGAAGCAAAGCCTAAAAAGTCTAAAAACGAGTACCCTGCTAAGAATCCAGTGATCATGCCTCCGAAGTGCCCCCAGTTATCTACAAGGTCAGAAGTGGTCCCTAACATCAAGTTGAAGACAAGTATTATTACTAACCAAACAGTTGTAGTGTTTCTGTTGGAGTCCCTTTCTAGGTCTTTCCAGTTCATAACTATCCAAGAAATCATAGCTGCATTCATTGAAAAGATTGCAGTTGAGGCTCCTACTGAAAGAGTCTCACTAACTAAACTGCTGAACAACACTCCACCAACTCCTCCTACGAAGTAAACCATTGCAGTTTTGAGTTTGCCTACTTGGGGTTCTAGTCTAAACCCAAAAAGCATTTGCATGATGAAGTTAAACACTAAATGCGGAACGTTGGCATGCAGTAGTACAGGGGTGAAGAACCTCCACACCTCTCCTTCTTGCATCAAGTAAATATTTTTAGCCCCCAGTTGATTTAGTGCACTTACTTTAGGCTCTAAAAAAGAGTTGTAGTTAAAGTCGTAAAAAACACTAAACAAGTAAACAACCAGGTCAACCACTGTAATGCCAAATATAAACGACCTAGTGTGGAACAGTGGACAGAAAAGCAACTTAAGCATATCCAGAAAAGTTTCTTTCCTGGCTTCTTCTGGAGTTCCGAACCTAAACCCAGCGCTAGTTAGAGGGTAGCTTCTAGAAGCACTAAGCAAGCGTTCCCTTCCGTCGTCAAGTCCTCTTATGTTTGACATTTTTAAAGCGTTATGTCAGACGCCTACAACAAATTTGCTTCCAAAGGCTCTGGAACCCTTATGAGCAACTGGTTTGAAGAACAGGCACTTCGGGAGTTCACAGGTTACGGACGCAATGTTCCAGCTGCCCACGTGCCCAAAGACAGAACAGGTCCAGCTTACTTGCGCTCACGTGAAGGCAACGACCTGCGCATACACGGAGAACCTATTCACGAAAAAAAGGAAACCTTTAACAAGTACTATGGAAGATCAAAGAACCCAGCCGACGCCCTGCGCAAAGTAGGAAGACGAGAACAGTTAATGCAGATGGAAATGGAGGGACACGCCAAGCAAGAATTAGCTGAAAAAGAAAAAAGGGACGAGGAGGCTAGAAATGCCCGCATGTTCAGTACCACTACTCAGCAAACTTTTGACTGGAAAGCTAACACTGAGTCTTTGGGCAAAAGAGTTATGAAAACTCAGGATGGCCTTCCTACTGAAAGTCAGCCTGAGCCCAAAGTAGCCCAGACTCTAATGCTTTCCGATAAATTTAGGAGCTCCAACATTGATGCTTCTCTTAAAAAGTCAATTTAACATAATGGATTAGTAGCTAACTCAAGGTAGAGTTTTTAAGGATGCAACCATTCTAGAAGAACCAGATTATTAAGTTAATTTAGACACTTCATACTCTGAATCTGATTCTTGTGTAGAAGGAGAGTTGGGAGGACTTAGTTGTTTCATTCGGGAAAGATATAAAGGGTTGAGTCTCGGGTGCTGCAGTAAAGGAGCAGGGTGAGAAATACGCATAGAAACAACAAGGTGTTCCTTCGAGACAGGCGATTTGTAAGTTTCCCAGTAATTAAGGTTCCCGGCACCGCAGATGCTGCAATTTCCCATAGTATTTTTCCATTTAAACAGGTTCAATATGGATTTTGCTTTGTTGAACAAACTCAAGCCAGGTACTTTGGTGCATTGAATTAAATGATAACAATAAATATGAGTCGCAACCCAGTCCAAGTAAAAGTAGTGCTTCTTGGGAACTCTGGAGTGGGGAAGTCAAGCATTGTTCTGCGTTTTGTGGCAGACAACTTTAAAACTGACGCCGAAGCTACCATAGGAGCCTCCTACATGGGAAGAATGCTTCAGTTCGACGACAAGATGGTTAAATTCAACATTTGGGACACTGCAGGCCAAGAAAGGTACCACAGCCTGGCCAAAATGTACTACCGAGACGCCAACGCTGCAATAATGGTTTATGACGTAACAAGTCCAGAAAGCTTCCAAGGACTCAAGCGCTGGCATGCGGAACTGCAAGAGTTCGGACCCAAAGACATCATCATTGCCATCGCGGGCAACAAAGAAGATTTAGTTGAAGCTGAAGCTGTGCCCCAACAAGAAGCTCTCCAGTATTCCCAAAGCATCGGGGCTATTTTTAAAAAAACTTCGGCTAAAACTAGTTACGGAGTCGAGCAGTTATTTAGGGAGATAGCTACTAAGATGTGTCCGGACATAGACTCTGCACCTCCTACTCAGAGCAGGAGGCAAACTGTTAATCTCAAGGAAGCTCCAGATAGCTCTTCTAAGAAAAAAGGTTGTTGTTAACTTCTTAATAATTATGACAAGGCCTAATCAAAGACGCTGTTCCAAAGTCTTTTTCCACTTCGAACTTAAAAAACTTGCAAGTGCTGAACTCAGCCATTAAGTCAATGTACACTCCTTTTCGGTTGGCCATCTTAAGCTCATAGCAGCCTTTGCTGATTTTTCTGTGGCTTAAAATGTTTACTGAGAGTTGGGCTTCTTCTGGACCTTTGGCTACTCTTATGTTGAGTTGGTTTGCTTTCAAGAACTTAGGAAAGGACTTTTGCTGGGCCTTTACAAAAAGGTGCTGTGAAGCGTTGAAGTTAATAGAGTTGCCTGTCCTGGAACTTTCTGAGTACCCAAAGCCTTTTCCAAAGAGTTCACAGAACAAGGTCCACTGGGTTTTGTCTTGGTCGTTTAGTCCAGTTACTGAGAACACTTGGTACTCAACTCTGAAAATCTTAGGAGGGTTTTTGTGGTTAAAACTCGTGTCAAGGTTTTGGGAAAGCCTTCTTTTTTTGCTGGGAATTGGCTTGGGGGGCAGAGGGCTTTTTTGAGTTGACCTGCTTTTGTAGTGTGTGGGTTCGCAAGCAGAATTGTTGAGTCTTTTTTTGAAGCTGCTGACTGAAGTTCTTAAACTAACAGGTCTGTCTTCAAAGTTGGGCAGAATCTCCATCCACTCGTCTGGCAGAGGAACGCACACAACTAAGTCTTCTGGGGGCAAAAAAAGCCCATTGTAAGGGTGCAGGTTAATGTTAGTCACGTCTATAGGGTCATGTTCTTCTTCTACTAAAACTTTGCAGTTCAGATAGCCTACAAGTCCTTTTGAGTGAGAAAACATCTTGAAGTAGTCTTTGTACTTAACGATAGGATTTCTGAAGTCCATGAGTTCTAAGTCAGCATAGCAAATAACTTTGTTTCCTTTGTGAAGGTTTACTCTGAGCGCAGGGAATTTGTTTAGGTAGTCAATGAACTCAGCTCTGGAGCTCGAAAAGACTTGGTACATTTTGATCTTTTGTATTTTAACTGAGTTTTCTGAAGGCTTCTTCAAAGGGTAAGTTTCTTGGATGTCAAACATTGAAAAACTAAAACTGTAGTTAGCTTCAGTGTGTAACTTCTGAAGTTCTTTAAACTCTTGCAACAAAATTAAGATCCTAATGAGTTTCATAGGCTTTCTGATCTCCTGGTCTTCCAAAACAGCTTTGGGTTGTGCGTTCAGCACTAAAGAAGCACTTTTTCCTACAGTTTGGAGTTTTTCTTGTATTACTTCGTCCTGGTCAATTTGCTGTTGTTTTTCAGGGAAGCTGAAAGCTTTGCTTAGAGCAGCTTGGGCTTCTTTGAGTTGTTCGGTTAGCTCATAAAGGTTATAGCACTCTCTGCACACCGGGTAGCTTTGGTAAAGAGTAGCTGAACCGGAGTGTCTGTATTCTGCTCTGTCTAGCCACTTAATCATAACTCCTCTTTCTCTTAAGTGTTGGTCTGTTTCAATGATCATTTTAATAGTTAGTTGGTGTGGAAGTCCTGACACTGGGTGGTACACTTGGCACAGTCTGCACCTTTTAAGTCGTTGGTACTCTGGCAAAGGGGACTTTGCTTTGGAGCTTTCTTCGTCACTGCTCCAGTAAGGCTTGTCTCCCATGAACTCTTCTATTTGGGGCAGGTCGTAAGACTTAACTCTAAAAGCTTTGCAAGTTACAAACCACCACCTGTCGTTTTCGTCCTTAATGAAGTCGCCTGCAAGTTCCAAAACTTCTACTTTTAGGTGGGTTTCAAGGAACTTAGCAAGTCTTTTCAAGATAGGCAATGTGTCTTCAAGGTACCTGCCTGAGTGGGTAGTGATTATGTTGCAGCTTTCTTCTTCATGGAAATTAGTTAAGCACCTGTCTTTGGGTTCAGCGTTCTCATTAGTAAACGAAGTTTTGTTTGTTATCACATACAAGCATGACCTAGAGTTCCTTCTATAAACTACTCTGCACACAAAAGGAACAGGTCCTTTACTCCTTACGAATTTCTGGATACTGCAAACATCTCCTTGCGAAAACTCATTTAAGCGGGTTTTCAGGTCAAATGAATTCAAAACAAAAGTGTTCAAGCCATGGACTTTGGAAAGTTTAGGGTTCCATCTAGGTCTTTTCACAACACAAGTGACTTCGTTGATGTTAGCTGAAGCTCCAAAGCTTTCTAAAACTTGTCTGTCAGAAAAGGTTTCGGACCTGTAAACGTTTCCGTCTTCTGCAGTGTAAATCCAAACCCTAGCATTGCCGTCATTGAGAACTAAAGTGTCAGGGATCGAAACTTGGAGTTTAGAAGTTCCAGGTTTGCTGGACCTTTTTGCAAGGAACTTATAAAAGGCCACTCCTGGAGAAAGCGAAAAGTTGTATTCGTACTCTTCGCCTGAAAAACTGATTTTTTGTACGAGTTCTTCGTGTTGCTTTTTTCGGAAAGGTTTTTCTTTGTGGCCTTCTTGCATGGTTTTGTTTAGTTTGCCTATAAGTCTGAGTTTGCCTTTAAGTTTTTGGAGCTTTGAAAAAGGGTTGGGTTTTCCTTTTAAACTGGCTTTCATAATAAAAACAAATGGAAAGTAATACTGAGTTACTCAAAGCTGAAGACCTTAAAAACCCAGTAGTGAAACCTTCTGAAAAGCACTTTAAAATCACCATAGTCAGGAGTTACGCTGACCAGCCTAAACCAAGAACTTTCATTGTTACTTCTGAGGGTTTAAAAGGGTCTTTGAGGGAACCTCAAGAAGGAAAAGTCAACATAGGGCGTCAACAAGTAACTGAAGACGGTTCACGTCCTAACGACATAGTGCTTCCTCCTGGTGACAGAGCCATCAGCAGGATTCACTGTTCTGTTTTTTATAAAAGCTTTTTTGGAGGAAATGCTTTGCCTGAAGAGTGGGTGGCTTTTTTGATGGGCTACCATCCACGTTTGGGCAGGAACTCTGTTTTAGGAATGCTTTCGCAGGACTTATTCAGGTATGTTTTGGAATTTTTAAGGGAACCTAAGTGCTTGAGTTTAGTAGACTTAGGGAGCTTGTGTGGTACTTACGTTAAGATTTCTAATACTGAGCCGATAGAACTTGAGCCTGGACAGTACTTTTTAGTTGGAAGTGACATTACAATAGAAATTGAACGTTTGGCGTGCGAACCCATTCCTGCCTCCATAAATTCTGAACAAACTTTAGAAGAATTCGGACAAACAATCAACTCTTCAGAATGCAACTTAGAAGAAAGTCTTCCTTTTATACACATTAAAGTCAACCGCAACCCGAACGACCACGGAGAAACTATGCACTACATTTCACACAAGTTCATAGCTGAAGAAAAGTACAAACAGTTCACAATAGGCAGGTCCCAAATTTGCGACGTACAACTTCCTGAAAACACCATTTCGCGAGTCCAGTGCAGACTAGTATACCAAGAAGGCAAGTGGCTTCTGTTCGACGGGTCAACTGAAAAGCCAACAGTAAATGGCACCTGGGTGAGCATCTGCAGGAAAGACAGAGCAGCAAGGGAGCACTCGGCTCCTTACAAACTTAAAAACGGGAACCAATTTAAAGTGTCTGAGTCGGTTCTTCAAGTAGATTGGGATTAATAATTGCAAAAGTATTAGTTAGTTAAGAGGCATACCTTCGAGTCCATTCACGGGCATTGTTTTCATACCTAGCCCTATCAGTTTTAAACACGTGTGCTATTTCTGGGACCAAGGGGTCGTCTGGGTTAGGGTCGGTGAGCAATGAACTTAGGGATAAAAGAACCTTCGAAATGGTCAGTGCAGGACTCCACTGGTCTTTTAAGATGTCTAAACATATTGCGCCATTGGCGTTAATGTTTGGGTGGTAGATACGAGTGGTGAAAGTGACTTTGGGAGGTTTGAAGGGGTAGTCAGTGGGGAACTGGATGTTCAGGAAAAACACTCCTCCTTGGTAGGGCGACTCGTCAGGGCCCATGATTGTTCCTGTCCAGTTGTACAACTCGCTGTCGTCGTTTGGGCCCGCGCTGCAGTTTGCGGGGGGGTCCCTTTGTAAATCTGATAGTTCTTTTTGGATCCTCTTCAGGGCCATATTATTCTTATATGTTGAATCAATAAAACTTTAAATTTTACTTGGGCTTGCCGGCGAAGTTTCTAGAATTATTAATAATTATTATCTCATATTTCTAATAGATTCAGGAATGTCCGCTAAGTAAGGGTGGTTTAGGGCTTCTGCAGCGCTGATTCTGTTAGAAGGGTTCATTTGGAGCATTTTACTTAGCAGGTCGTACCCTTCGTTGTCTATCCTCGGAACTAAAGCTCTCAGGTCTTCTGAAGGCAGCTTTTCCCAGTTGCAGTTGTACTCTGAAAGTTGGCTGACTCCCGGCCAGGTTTCTTCAGTTGGAGTTCCCATCACTTTGAAGATCTTTCTGATCTGGTCTCCATTCGAAGTCCCCGGAAACAAGGGTTTTCCGTTCATTAGTTCTGCAAAAATGCACCCAACACTCCATATGTCTACTGTAGTGTTATAGTTGCGCGAGCCCATAAGTACGTCTGGTGGCCTGTACCAAAGAGTCACTACTTCGTGTGTGTAGCTCCTAACAGGAATCCCAAATGCCCTTGCAAGTCCAAAGTCCGCAAGTTTAAGCGCGCCTTCTCTGTTGATAAGCAGGTTCTGAGGCTTGAGGTCCCTGTGGAGTACTCTATGGGCATGGCAGTGAGCAACTCCTCTCAGCAACTGGAACAGGTAAGACTTAGTGGTTGCAACATCTAGTCCCTGGCCTGAGTAGGCGTCTAGAAGTTTTTTCAAGTCTTGGTCTAGGTACTCAAAGACAAGTGTAAGTTTGCGTTCAGTGTGTATTACGTCGTTAAGTCTAACTATGTTGGGGTGTTTAAGTTCTTTCAACAAAGAAATTTCTCGAATGGCGGTGCTGGGAATCCCTTCATCTTCAGCTTCTAGTCTGATTTTTTTCAAAGCCACTAGTTCCCCTGTAGAGGTGTCCCTAGCTTTGTAAACCACTCCGTAGGTGCCTTCTCCTATTTTTTCGAGTTTCTGGTATTTGTCCATGCGAGATCTCATCACCATTTACTTCTTAAACTTAACTTTTCTATTGGCTTATCTAAGAGGGACTTAGCTCTGGCTGCAGATGGTGAGAGTTTGTGGGGACTAAATAGGTCTTTGTACTTAGTGATTCTGAAGTTAGTGGGTGTTTGAGATGGAGGAGGTGAGTATAGTCTGTCTTGGACTTCACGTGACACAGACTTTGACTCTATTTTTTTTTTGAGCTTTTTTTTCTTGGAAGGATAGAGCCTTTCAGCGATCTTTTTTACTATATTTTCCATTTCTTCGATTTCGACAAGTTTGAAGTTGTTTATAACTTTTTCTTCTGTAAAATAAGACTTGATTTTTTCTTTGTCTAATTCGTTAGGTACTATAAGCGAGCCTGCCTTGGATTCATACTTGCTCCGAAGGTCGTCTGAACTTTTAATAGGAATCACAGGGGGTATTTTGCCTTTTCTGTATTTAGGAGGCAGAGGTGTGAACTTTTCTTTAGGTTTAACGCGAATAGGTTTAGCTTCAGGGGAAGGCGTTTCGGACTCGTATAACCTACTAAAAGTTTTCTCTTTAAGAGCTTCACTTTGCTGGCGCATTTCTAGATGGACGTTCTTGAAGCCTAGCCCTTGGTTTTTTTGCATGTAGCTGATGATCCTTTTATTGAGCAACGGAAGAGGAGTTTTAATCTTTTTATCCTTGAACTTCAACTTCATTATTACAATAAGTTATTCCAGTTAAACCATAAACAATCTAATTAATGTCTGATAAAAGCAACGAAGAAATACTTGAACAAAGAATCAAAAGCATAAGAAGTGCTTTAAACGAGTTTAGTCTAGACTATAAAGACTTAGAAGAAGACTTCCAAGACAAGTACCTTAATTGGCGCTTAAACGAAACAAACTCTCCGAAACACGAAGACAAACCCCTTAAGTACTCTTACTCCGCCGATGAACTCCAGTCAGACACTGAAGACCCTTTCCAGTCTCCTCAGCAAAAACAAGAACTCGAAGAATTCACCCACACCAACGTGCCTGCTTTACTGAAAACTCCACCTACTCTCAAGGTGCCTTCTTCTCAAAAAGACCAAAAAATCAAAGAACTCACTCAAATCCAAGAAGACCTTTTGTGGGAAATCCAAACTGCCAAACAAGAACTAAAAGACGTAGTGGCCTATAAAGATTCCCAAATAGAAGAACTCAACCAAAGACTCAACACTGCACACCAAACCCAAGAAAACCAACTCTCCACAATCAAGTATCTGAAAGCTAAACTTGAGAACCCAGAAAACCACCAACTTGCCAAAGCTGAAATCAAAGAACTAAGAAGCAGGAACCGCCAACTCGAGTTCCAACTCGAAAGTTATAGTTCTGAAAACGAACAACTCAAAACTAAAATAAACCAACTCCAAAAAGACCTAGAAGAGTCTATCAAACAAAACAAAAACTTAGAGCCAAAACAGAGCTCCGACTCCTTCAAAAGCAAAATTGAAAAGTTCGAAAAACTAATAGAGCACCTTAAAGACCAAAACAAATCCCTGAAACTAGAACTCTACCAAAAACCAAGCCATCAAGACCTTGAAAAAGCTAACAGAAAAATAGAAGAACTCCAAAACACAGTGAAAAAAACCAGGTCCGTTTCTAAGGTCCGAAAGTCCCCCCGGACTTTAAAGCCCAACGAGCACACTAAAGTGCTTAAAGACCTTATGGAACAGTACAACGTTACTAACCCCGAAAAACTTGTAACAAAAATCAACTCTAAAGACTCCAAGTCCAAACTGTTCATCAAAAGAATTCAAGACTTAATACTAGAAAATTCAGGCAAAGAAACCCAAAAGCCTACTCTTAAAAGCATGTGGAGGTGGATCAACCGGCTCTTCGAAGAGTACCTAAAAATGAAGAAACAAGCCCCTTTACACTACGACATCATCAAAAAATTAACTGATGCTTTGGATGTAGAGTACCCAAAGGACCTCATAAAAAGCATTTCAAGCATTCTAGCAGAGAACGAAAAACTATACGTTTTGGCCAACAAAGTCAAAAAACTACTTAAACTAGACCCTAACGCAACTATTGAAGACATAATTCGCCACACTAAAACTTAACCAATTAAACAGAAGTATAAGACTCTATTCTGCTGCGAAGTTTGGGAATATGCTTTTTGTATTTAAGTAGAGCATTGATTCCGTTGACCCAGTGCTTAAAGTCTTCATAAGACTTTGCAATTAACTCAACCCTTCCTCCTTGAGTCAAAGCTATGCTGAAAGGATAGTAGCTGCAGGCCAAAGCCCGTTCTTTAAACACAGTACTTTTAGTGTCAAGCACTCCTCTTTGTTTCATTCTGTCATAAAGTTCTGAGTTATTGCCACTAGAGTTTACGTCTGAGTCTTTAATCTTTTTCTGGACTTTGAGAATGCTCATGGTGTTTTGGGGAATTATAGGTGCCATTATGGAGTCTAGCGACAAGCTTGTGTCAAACCCAGGCTTCAAAGGTTGTCTCACGTCTATGCGAGTTAGTGACTTGTGGAGGCGGAAGTACCTTACTCCGTAGCCACAGGACTCTGGAGGAGTTTTTTGGGAGTCAAGAGGGTCAAAGGCGTGTTTGGTAAGAGAGTTTCTTTGACTGAACTTTTTGTAGATTTCAGTGCCTTCTAGAAGAGGCATTATTTTTTCGTAGAAGAGTTTTTCAGACTGACTGGTGTCTTCTAAGTTGAATCGGTAGTACTTTTTTTTGGTTTTAGGTTGGATAGAGCTAGTAAGGGGGTTCTTGTCAAAGTACACTTGGGGTTGTTTGCCCAGTACTTTTTCAGCGCATTCGTGGTAATTGCCTTCGAGTTTGGGTTTTTTCTCTTCTTCATCTTTGAGTTCAACTGGACAGTACTCTTCTTCAGGTTTCTTAATGAACCTTCTGGCCTGCAAAAACTTCGGAAGTGACCTTGAGCGAGGGGTTTCTTTGGAAGGTTCTGGCTTTTGGAGTTTCCGGTAGGGTTGTCTTTCTTCTGAGGACTTTCTTAAGCAACGGTCTTCTAGTTCGGAGTCGTCAATTTCTTCGATCAAAGATTGGATTTGGGACTTTATTTGGTTTTCGCGTTTTTCTAACTGGGAGATCTTGGTGTGGTTTTGGTGGTTGAGTTGTTTTAGTTGTGAGTTTACATTGCTTAGTTCTTTTTTAAGGTTTTCTATGTCAGATTTGAGTTTTGTAAGTGTTCTTTTTTGCTTTTGGAAAGAGTATTCAGTGCTTTCCCGCAAATCTGTATTGGAGAGTTGTTTGATTTGGTAGTTCAAAGCAGACTCTTCGCTTTCTAAAGCATTTAAACTGGTGCTTGTGTCTGTCAGGTAGGACTTGAGTTGACTGAGCGAAGTTAAGGTTCTTTCTAGAACAGGTTTAAGTTCTTTTTCTACAATGTTAGTTTCGTAAGCAATGTACCTTTCCCAGTAAGCTACTTGGTCTTGGAGAGCTGTTCTTTGAGCTTGTTGTGAGTTGTGGCTGTAGTTAGAGCTCAAAAAGTCCGAACTAGTAAGTACCTTGCTTTGCTTGAGAGACTGGATATCTAAACTCTCTTTGTGGCTAGAAACTTCTTCTAAGAGTTGCAGTTTTGAATCAAGTAACTCTAGTAGCCTGCCTTCATAAGCTTCTTTAAGTCCGTAGTAGTCTTCGTGAAGGTTTTCTTGGATGCTGGTTTCTCTGTGCTTTGCTTTTTCTAAGTAAGAAGTTAAAGGACCTTCAAAGAGTTGTTGGTAGTCAAAAACTTTACTTAGAGCTATGCTTTTGAATTCTTCTTTTATAGAAGAATCCTTCACAGAGGTGCTTTGGAAGTTACCTCCTAACTCCAGTGCTTCTTCTACAGCAAGTTTCCACTGACTAATAGCAGCTAGTTTGTTCCGGTGTATTCGGTGTTTTTCTTCAAATTTTATTTCTAAAGCTTCAGCTTTTTCGTAGTCGGCTTCGATTTCGTTAGCAACTCTGATTTGCTCAGATATAGCTTTTTCTTCTAGGTCCCATTGTTTTTCAAGTAGTTGTTCTTGCTTAGTTACTTGTTTTAGTTGTTCTCGGAGTATTTCTTCGTCGATGTCGAAGTTAGCTAAAGTGTTTAGTTCCAAAACCACCTCGTCAATGTCAACTACCTGGAGTTCTTGGCACTTTTGTTTTAAGTAGTTTTCGAGTCTTTGGATTTCTTCTGACTCTTGGAAACTGGAAAGTTTTCTAGTGCACTCTTGGAGTTTCTGTTTGGTTTGTCTTATTTGGTCTTCAATATCGTACACTTTCCACTCAGAGTTTCTGATCTTCTTTAAGGTTTCTTCGTCTTTTTTGCTGAACCCACCCAGGCCTTCTTCGAAATCTTCGAAATATTCGTCTGAAAACTCTTCAAGTCCATTGAGTTTAAGTCTTTCGTAAGCCTCTTCAGCTTCTTCTCTCTGTGCAATGTACTCAGCTCGTTGTGTGTAGCGGGAATTTATTTCCTCTTTAAGCATTGCAATGCAGTCTTGTGTGCGGATGAGTTCTTTTTCTAGGTGACTTTTGGATCTTTGCAGTTGTTGTTTTTGTTCAGAAATTGACTGGACTTGGAACTCTAGAGTTCCTAACGACTCTTGGTAAGCTTTAAGTTTAGCTTGGTGAGTGCTTTCATGGAACTTTTGTTTGTGGAAGTAACTAGCCGATACAGACTGGTACTCTTCTTCCATAGCGTTGAGCATGGACTCCAGTTCCTTTTGTTTTTTTTCTAAAGAGTTTTTGGCTTCTTGGATTTCTGAGTGTTGTTGTTGTTTTTTGTTTGCTAGGTCTTTTAACTTGTAGTTAAGTTGGCTTAGTTGGGTGTTCGGGTGTTCGGACTTTTTGGATGGAGACAAATTGTTCAATTGCTGTTGTTGGGTGTTTTTTTTCTGAGGAGAGTACCTGTAAGTAGACTGTCCCACTTGTTGGTTTTTTGGAATGGGCGACCTCTCTGTAGTGGATTTGAAAATTTGCTGGTCAAGTAGTTTTATTTCTTTCTTTAGTCTAGTCAGTCTTGTATTGGGTGAAGATTCCATTTAATTTAAATATTACTTCATAGTCTCAAGTGGCAAGTATTAATTAAACACAGAATTAAGGTGGGCTAGTCTGTCATTTGGCAGAATTTTATTAACAGGCTTGTTAAGTCTGTCAATTTTGTTTACAGTGATTCCTTGTGACTCCAAAAGGCTTGGGCTAGGTTGAGTTCGGGGGAGCTGGTATTGCGTACTTTGCATTTTTATTTACTGACAACAGCTACTTTAAAAACTTTAAGTTTAAGTATTTATACGTAAGCTAGATTCCAAAAGTCCGAATGGCCTGTTCACCACACCTAGAAATAGAGTCAACAGGGTGCAACAGGTCAAAACACAGATAGGGTGCGTAAACCCACAACTGCATCACCAGAAACAAAGCCAAGTTGACAAAAACATGGCCCCAAATTAGCTTCCTGAACTTAAACAGCCCTTCTGACCATTTCAAGAACTCAAAGTCGTAAACCATAAAGTTGATTTTTCCGTCCTGTTGTCTCTTTCTGAGTTCTCTTTTAGCAACAGGCGAAAACGAAAAGCTCTCCAACCCTTCAGGCTGAATGCTGAAGTACACGTTGTGGGCTCCACCTGCACTGCAAAGTTCAGGACTGAATATCATGTTCTCAAGCAGGTCTGGAACTACTTTAAGGTTGTTTTTGTACTCAGCTAAAGCGTTTTCGTGGATCACCAGTACGTATAGACTCAAGCACAAAGTTGCAAAAGTAATGTAGGGAGCTAAGTACAGAAGTAGCACTAAAATCCACCAGCTTTTCAGCTTGTCAAACCAGAATCTGTATAACTTGTCTACGTAAGCTTCGTTCAAAATAATCCCTGACTTGTTGTTTGCTCGGTCATTGTATTGCTGGATGACGTAGTTGTACTGCGATATGGGGTCTTTTTTAAGTCGACTTGTTGTTGAGTTTGTATTTCCGTCAAAAGAAAATTTCCTCAGTTCCATATTACAATTAAAGTTTTAGCATGAAATTTGGATTGCTTTTTGTATTTGCGATTGCTAGTTTGGCTTGCAAGTTCGAAAAGGGAAGTATAGAAAGCTGTGGTTTGGAGTCTGTGAGTATGGGTCCAGGCTTGGATTTGGGGACTGTGTTATGTACTGACACTACCAAAAACCAAGCACTGAACCTTGCACCCGGGAATTATTTCATTACTCTTACTTGTGCTCTAAGTTCTGTTGTGCAAGTGAAAGGAGCTTCTAAAGAAGGAACTACTTTAACCTTCACTCAAAATCAAATGGTAATTGAGACTTCCAAACTCATTAGCTTCGAGAACCTTACTTTGAAAGGCAGCAATACCTACTCAGCCCAAAACAACCCATCAGCCAAGTTCTGGCTAGTTAATGTGGACGTTCAGGACTTCATTAACTCCCCACAAAGCACCATAAAGACCTCGCAAGAACTTTACGTAGTCAACTCTACTTTCAAAAACATTCTAGGCAACACCTTGGAAGGAACTGCAATCACAGCATCCAACTCTTCAGTGGTCATCAAAAACACATTGTTCCAAGACTGCTCCAACCAAAAGGACTCATTGGTCAAAGTAATGCTTTCAAGCCAATTGAATATTGATAACACCCAAGTCAAAAACTTTACGGGCAAGTTTGCCGGAGTATTTGAAATAGACGAAGTAGGGTCAGTCACAATCAATAACTTTAACTGCCTAAACTGCGAGGCCACTGAAGGCAGTGGAGGAGCTGTTTACTACTCACTTTCAGAAGACTTTCCAAAGCTAGAACTCAGAGATTCGAGTTTCACAAACTGCAAGGCTAAAAACGGAAAAGGAGGAAGCATATTTATAAACTCCTACAACCTTCTCATATATCCAGAAATCAACCTCTCCAACCTTACCTTCTCAAACTCGAAAGCTGGAATGGGAGGTGCTATTTATATCAGTGAGTTAGTCAATTTTTACAACAAGACTGCGAAACTTGACACCATTAATATAACAAGAGCATATTCTAAAGTAGGAGGAGCCATTCAAGACTTGCATGCTGATGGAACATTGGAAGTGAACAACTTGAATGTTCAAGATTCTACAGGTTACAGTTGTGGAATATATGGAAGGTATATTGGTGCTACTGAGTCCACTTATCACTTGAGGGTGACTAACTCCTACTTTGAAAACTGCGAGTCTGATTTTGGAGGAGTGTTTATAGACTCTTTAAGCAGCAAGATCCAAGTTTACTTTGAAGGTCTTAGGTTTTTAAATGCCAGGCAAGGGGTTCTTTTGAGGAAAGTGGAAACCACAATCAAAAACGCAGAGTTCATTGATGGTTCTGGTGTCCAAGTTAAACTCTCTGGTGGAGCAAGTGGTAAATTAGAAGGCATGACTTTTAGAAGAACTAGGTCGGTGTGCGTTGAAGCCATCAACTCTAGTTATTTGGAGTGCACAGACTGCTTTTTTGAAGAGAACTCAAACTTCGCCATCAAAGCTGAGGCAAACTCAAACTTTTGGTTGGAGTCAAACAGGTTCATTAATAACTCAGCCCAAAAAAATTCAGGCGTGATAATTTCTAGTTTAGGAAATGGAGTTAGCACTATCAAGAACTCAGTCTTTTTCAACAACTATGTGCTTGGTTATCATTGCATAAATGCTATACGTTCATCTATAGCCTTTGAAAACATAACTTTTGAAAGGAACTCAGGTGATTATCCCGCTATTTACACCAGTTACTCACAAATTAATATCTCTAGTTCTAATTTCAAGGACCAAGAAGGACAAGCTGGGAGTTTTTTATACTCAACCTCGAGCAGAATCACGATTGAAGGAAGTTCTTTTATCAAGGGAACTTCTAGAACTAATGGAGGAGCTATATGGGCTTCTGATAGTAGGATCTCAATTGATGGTAGTAGTTTCAGTGACATCGAGACTGGGGATAAAGGAGGAGTCGTTTATGCTATGATAAATTCAACTGTGACTATAAGCAACTCCGTTTTTAGGAACACAAGATCCACGTATGATGGGAGTATTATCTTTGTTAATGAAGGCTACTTGAGTCTTAGAAATTGTAGTGTTTATAATTCATCAAGTATTCCAATTTACACAGAGTATGCAAGAGAAACAAGAATCACTAACTTAGTTTTTGAAGACTGTTCAGGTTCATATGCAAGTGCAATTGCAATTTATAAGTCTAAACTTGCAAACGTTGAGGGATCTAGCTTCAGGAACTGCACTACAAGTGTTGATTTTGGAGGAGCTGTCTATCTTGGGTCTGCTTATACTACCTCTGAGGAAGAGTACCAAATCTCAAATTGTGAGTTCATCAATAACACTTCTATTTTAGGAGGAGGTGTTTATGCTCAAAACTTGAAACTCAGAATAGAGAACT
>PR_CR_10_Liq_1_inCRDRAFT_1000302_pt1 | contig 31438 bp, 24 predicted proteins | sample PRCRCaboRojoPR_3_FD_10241 | JGI IMG/M metagenome (IMG submission 10241)
AGGACGGCTCCGATATTGTTTTCAGCAGCAAAATCAATGTACCGCTTAGCATTTTCGGTCGTTGCACCGTGCTTGCCACTGGCCATGTCCCAGGAGGACTTACCGAGGTGCATCTCCCACCAAATCCCGACGTACTTGGTGGGCTTGAACCACTCTACATCACCCAGTTGATTGGGCTCATTAAGGTTCACAATCAGGTTAGATTCGATCAGCCCGGCAGCATCGGGGCTGACTTGTACAGTGCGCCAGGGGGTATGGAANGGCAGTTTCCGTTTTACTTTATAGGGCGTGCGCTCAGAACCGACCAAATTACTGGTGAGCTTATAGCCGTCATTGTCCACCATAAGCGTCATGCCTGCGTAGTCGGTCAGGGCCGCTTCGTGGAAGCTCAGGTGCAGCCCGGAAGCCGTCTGCATCGTCACCGGGGTATTCACCGCGTTGACAGGTATGAAGGTTTGGGCCAGATTGGGATGATCCCGCTTGCTCAGCGCATCAATACCGGATATAGAAGTCTCATTGTACAAATGTTCGTAAATATCCCAGTCACCGGGAATCCACCAGGTTGTATGGTTGCCGGTGAGTTGAAACTCCGTACGCTCCTCTGCAATTTCCAGTGTTTCCAGCCCTTCCTGTTCCGGAAACTCATAACGGAAACCGAAGCCGTCATCGTAAATCCTGAAGATGAGGTTCATCTTACGGTTAGGCGGCGGTATCTCCCGAATTCCTACAGTAAGCTCGTTGTATTGGTTGGAGACTTCCCGCTGCTCTCCCCACGGCATCTCCCAAACGTCATTCAGCGCCCGGGTGGAATAATCTGTCATTTCAAAGCCGGTGCGCAGGCTTGGTGCATCTACCAGTTCAAACCCCAACGCTGAGGTGTCCAGGATAGGGGCGTCCTTATACCGGGCCCAGTAGACCGGCTCCCCTTCTTCAGTGAGCGTAAACTGTAGTTGCAGGTCGCCACTTGGAGAAGAGATTTCCAGAATCTTGTCCATTTCTTTGTCTTTTGAACAGCCGGTCAGCAACAGGGCTACAGCTAACATGGGAAGGCACCAATTGTATCTCATACGTTTAGTTGGATTTCATTGTCAAAAGCCATTGCTTACACCCGCATCAAATCTTCCACCACAGCAGGAACGCCCTGCGTGGCGGGCGCATCGATCACCTTCAGGTCGGCAATCAGGCTCAGCTCGTAATTGATGGAAGGATTGGGGTCGACATAGTAGATTTTCCGGGCTTTTTGAGCGAAACCGACCAGTCCGGCAGCGGGATAGACTTTCATGGAGCTCCCAATGATCATTATGACATCCGCATCGAGCACCTCAATTGCAGCGGCTTCCAGCATAGGCACCTCCTCCCCAAACCAGACGATATGCGGCCTGAGCTGATGCCCATTCTCACAAGTATCGCCAATATTCAGGTCTTCTTTCCACTCGTAAACCAGTTCCGGGTGCCGGGTACTGCGCACCTTGAAAAGTTCGCCGTGCAAATGGAGCACCTTGCTGCTACCGCCACGCTCGTGCAGGTCGTCTACATTCTGAGTCACAACGGTGGTATTGAAGACGCCTTCCAAAGCCGAGAGGGCTTCGTGACCGGAGTTCGGCTCCACCTCATGCAGTTGCCGCCTACGCTGATTGTAGAAATCGAGTACCAGTTCCGGATTGTTGCGCCAGCCCTGAGGAGAGGCGACTTCCATGACATCATGCCCCTCCCAGAGCCCATCATCGTCCCGGAAAGTTTTTATACCACTTTCGGCGCTCATACCGGCGCCGGTCAATATTACTAGTTTGTCCATTTTGTTTGCGCTAAAGATTAATCTTGTTAAAGATACACAATCAGCGCAGACTGTAAAAACTAATTCCCGCAACTTGAGCAGCGCAGCTTTCACATAACCATCCCAACCGCCCATAGAGACCTTCCACCACCATTCGTTGGTTTTCTCCAGCAATTTCAACTCCGTATCTACCGGCATACGGGAAATGACTCCCGAACTGGAATTGGGGGCTTCCCGCAGACTCGTCCGCTGTGTCAGCAGGTAAGTGGCGTAAGGTGGGTCGTAGGCGATGGGGTACCCGCTCTCTGCTTCATCAGATGCTGTCTCAGCTGTTTCAGGTCCACTATCAACGGCAGGCTCCGGTTCATTCGCTGGCATTTCGGGCTCAGGCGCTGTTTCCGTTAGCGGTGCCTGTTCGGGCATCGGTTTGGGTGCCGGTGTTTCCATCTCTTCAGGGACAAGGGTTTCGGGCGCTGATTCNCNGAGTTCAGGTTTGGGAGCAGGCGCCTCTGTTTCCACTTCAGGCATAGCCTGAGCAGGCATTTCGGGGCGCTCAGGAGTTACCNGCGCTTCTGAGCCTGGCACATCATTTATCGCTTCTTCTTCGGCGGCAATCAGGAAAACAACCTGGTTTAGGGAAGACTTCCGCTCCGGCTGAAAGTCGACAATCAGGCTGTCGTAGCCGACAGATTTCACTACGGCCTGGTACGGTGCCCGCTCGGCAGAAAGCTGCATATTCACCCGTCCACCAAAGGCTTCTTCCGTTTGAATGAGTTTGTAGTAGCCGCCTTGTTCTATCCGGTAAACATCTACGCTTGCCGCTTCGACCAGCCTCAGGTCCTGATTGTCCCGCAGTTCAAGCCTAAAGGGAAAGAGTTTTAGCCCGTCTGCGTTAGCGGGATGATTCTCCGGGTAACTGTTTTCTTCATCAGGAGAAGTGAGCAAGGGTGCCTGTGCGGATGGCTCAGGGTTATCGGTGGTTATAATTTCGGTTGTAGCAGGCTCAGGGGCTGTGGCTGTGACCGCCTCCGGAGTAGCTTCATTGCTATCAATAGCAGCCTCCTCTTCCGGCATCTCGTCGACTATTGCCCCAGCGGGCGGTTCAGGTTCAGCGGCTACGGGTCCTTCAGCCGGCAGAGCAGCGGCTGGTACATTGACAGGATCAGGCATTTCTGAATCCAAACCACGGGCAGCAGCCAGTTTTAAATCTGATTTTTTGCGGCCGAACGTCAGGTTAAGCCCTGCCCGGAAGTTTGCCCCGTCGAGGCGCTCTTCATTAGTCACAGAAGAGAGGTTGTCAGCAATAGCATAAACCTGAAGCGGTCCCAGTTTAAGGGCGGCATTGGCCCCAAGACTGTTAAATGTACCGTTTTGCAGGGTGTAAACGCCGCCTACGCTGAGTATACGCCCTAAGGAAAAGCGGGTACTCAGAGAGAGTGCCGTAAAGGTGCCGCCGGTAAAAAACTCGTTGTACAATAGCCCACCGACATCCCAAAAGGGAAAAAGCTGATAATTCGCGCCCAGGTAAGTGCGGGGCGCAAGCGCCTGTGTATAAGCGACGTTTGAGATGGCTTCAAAGGTGCCTACCGTATCAATACCAGGCACCACTTCAAAGTCTTCTCCATCGTCCAGGTTAGCCGCATCCACGCCTTCAAAGTTGACGGTACCCGTCAGGTTGACTTGCTGTGTAGCATTTTCCCACCGGATACTGCCCAGGTTGAGCAAGGATGCAGACAGGGTCAGCCGGTCGCCCATGAGATACTCAGCGCCCAGGTCGAATGACCAGCCAGTGTTCCCATTGGTAAATCGCCGCAGCCCGGCACCGCCTTCCGGCTCAACGCCATCCGTATCCAGCGCATCACCAAAGTTTTCAAATCCTTCTATGGTCTGATCGAGCAGATTGAATTGCCCGGCACCATAGTAAAAGGCTTCATAGTCCAACTCTGCTGTAGTTTGGTAAATATCGCTGCTCTGCGTAAGGGTCAGACCGCTTCGATTGGTCACAAAACTTCCAGCACCCATCAAACGGTTGATACGCAGGCCTATAGCCAAGCGGGGGTTAACTTCATAATTTAGCCCCAATCCGATTTTCTGATACGCGATCATATCAACTGATGGACCGATATTGAGGGGCTGATCGAGGTATTGCTCAGTCCCTTCCCATATGGTTTGCAGCAGGGCTTCCGGAAGGGTAAACTCAGCGTCCAGCACACTACTCGTGGACAGGCTAACGAATAATTTACCAATCCTGCCACCTACACCCAATCCATCAATTATGGCGGAGTTCTTCAGGACCAAATCGCGCTCCAGCTCCCCTACGACACCATCCAGGTTCAGGTAATTGGTATTTTCTGCACTGTTGTATTCAAATAGCCGCTCCTGATTAATGCCAATCGCATTCAAACTGGTATGCACAGAAGGCAGAGATACAATGAATTCCTGGCGGGGAAAAAAACCGGGATTGAGATGGCTGGCATTCCAAACATCGCGCATTTGGTACAGCCCGTATTCCTGGGCCGGAAGTACACAACCCATCAAAAGCCATAATGCCGTGATAATTATACGATACATAACGAGGGGTTTTTGAGGTTAAAGTCCGGCAAGGATGCCCAACCGGATACCAAGGGTGTAAGTATTCAACATGCGGGCAGCGTCAGCGCCTGCATTGGGGCTTTCCAAAGTGGCAATGACCCGGGCATCGGTCGTCCGGCTAATGATCTGTTCCAACTGACTACCGTTGAGCTCGCTCTCCAGCGTGGATGCTTTACTTGTGGAGACAGTGCCATCGGGGCGCAGGTTGCCGCTTTCCACCAGGCGCGGACCATCCTGGAAAAGGGAGTCAAAAACCATCCCGCTGCTGTCCATAAACTGCAACTGCATGCCCAGCTCAAGCGGAAAACCATTGTCCGCCACCATTTTAAAGCCAAGGCGGTCAAAATCTTCGAGGTCGGAAAGGTCAACCTCAAAAGTATCGACAATCCGGAAGCCACTGGCGCGGGCGTACAGTGGAATTTCCACTTCGACATCAATGTCCACCTTAACGGAATCCGTGAGGTGGTTTGTAATGAGGTTGTTCTCATATGGGTTCGCCACAGCACTAAAGGCATAGTCCAGCTGATAAGGCACGCCGGATATGGCAGATACGATGTTGGAATTAGCCGAATCCAGTCGGAGCATCGTAGGCTTTGCTTCTCCTACTTCGTTAATGGAGGGAAAAGCAAACAGCAAACCGCTATTAAGCAGAGGGTTATCCAGCGCAACAGTGCCGTTCCGGTAAGTATGCAGGTCGAAAGTGTCTGACCGCAGCTCCAGAGGGATGCCCATAGTGTTGTAAAACGTCAGGCTGATAACGGGCTCCAGAAACTCCAGCTCGCCGGCTTCCCAGTTATCCAGAAAGGCAAACTCCAGAGAATCCCCCGGCAGTCTTACATCAAATTTTCCAAAGTACCCCTGAATATAACTATAGTCCATACCACTGATGGAGGTCAGAAAAGGCGGAAGGTCGACCGGGGTGTTATCGATGACCCGGTTAGCGGTATAGGTGGTTTCAATGTCTTCATCGAGAATCAATTCATAGCCCGTCAAATCCAGCGTACCCACAGTTTCCGAAGCACCGTTCATATCGGCGGGAGGAAGCGTAGCTGCCACTGACAGGCTGCTGCCCTCCAGCCGCAGATTTGAGAAAGTGAGGGTAAAGGCAACCGAATCCGGAAAAGGGTTAAGCACAGTATAGGCGAACTGCCCGGCTTTCAACCGGATGATTTCATACCGGTAATTGCCCGGTGTCTGGTATTCTACCGTTTGTTCTTTCTCTGCAATGGGTATAGGAATGGTGGGCAGCGGGTCTAATTCAAACTCCGGCCTCCCTTCGATACGGTCCTGATAGACGATAGTGAGCCGGTTGCCTAAATCAGTTTGGATCAGGCTCCCATCATCGAGGTCATCGAGCAAATCATTGATACTGAAGGAGGTATTAATAAGTGGCACACCAAAGGCAGGGTTCCAGTTGTCGGGCTCTGCCACTTCAAACCGGTCTGGAAAACAACTGGCCAGTCCAGCCATCACGAAGAGGGCGAACCAGATAGAGGGTAGATTTTTCATAGTATTTACTTTGCTTGGGTCGTCTAAAGGTAATGACCCCACCGCAAAGGTTTACGCATAAACCTGCCAAATGTTACATTAGCCTTTCATGTGCTTCAAGCCTTTTTCCAGTCCTTCCCACAGCCAGGCCGGATCTTCCAATCCGATGTATAAACGGACCAGGTTCCAGGGCGTGGTGGAGTCCTCTCGTCCCGGCACGCCATAGAAAGCAGTAGCTGGCATGACGAGCGACTCGTGCCCGCCCCAGGAAACCGCCAGTAAAAAACGCTCAAGGCCTTCAAAAAAGCGCTCCGCCTGACCGAAAGTATCAGCATCCAGATAGAAGGAGAACAGCCCTCCCGCTCCCGTCATCTGCCGCCGGGCCAGCTCATACTGCGGGAAGGATGGCAACCAGGGGTGCAGGACCTTGCCTACGGCAGGGTGCCCTTCCAGCTGACGGGCGATTTCCAAGGCACTCTCATGGGTGCGCTGCATACGAAGCTCAAGGGTGCGCAGGCCGCGGATGACCAGATTCGCATCGTGGGGGGAAAGAATACCGCCCAGGGTCATGTACTCTCCGGCAAAGACCCGCCCTATGGTTTCATGGCTACCGCAGAGCACTCCGAATACGACATCGCTATGCCCATTGAGGTATTTGGTGCCGGAATGGACAACCATATCGATGCCAAAGTCGATGGGGTTTTGAAATACCGGTGAGGCATAGCTGTTATCGATGCAGGTAGGAATGCCATGCTTTTTGGCAATGGCCGCACAAGCCTCGAGGTCTTGTAGCTCGAACGTCATGGAGTTCGGGCTTTCCAGGTAAAGTAAAGTGGTATTGCTTTGAATAGCGGTTTCGATTTGCGCTGGGTCCGTACCCTCCACAAAGGTATGGGAAACCTCGAACCGGGGCAGGTAGTTGACCAGGATACTGTGGGTCCAGGAGTAAGGTCTGGCAACGCATACGATGTGCCCCCCTGCCCTGCAATGCGCCAATATTGCAGCCGAAATGGCCCCCATACCGCTGCCGAAAACCAGTGCATCCTCAGCGTGCTCCAGGGCAGCCAGCTTTTTGCGTAGAATGGCTACCGTTGGATTATGCCCCCGGGAATAAACCGGTTGCTTAGCCTCCTGAGCGATGGCCTGCCGGAAGTCATCCAGCGTATCAAAAGCGAAATTGCTGGTTTGTATGACCGGCGGGGAAACGGCATTGAAGTAGTTTTGGCGTTCCTCGCCAAGGTGCATAAGGATTTCGCTCAGGTGCATAGGGTTTGTGGTTTTCTAAACAAAAATTTCACCTTTCATATAGGTCACAGCCTTACCGGAAATGGCAACCCGTTCTCCAAGCATGATGCAGCGCAGGTTGCCGCCTCTTTTGCTCAGCTGACGGGCGGTGAGCTCTTGTTTCGAAAGGCGTTCTGCCCAGTAAGGCGTCATGGTGGTATGTGCAGAACCGGTAACCGGATCTTCGTCAACGCCGGCAGCCGGGTAAAAACAGCGGGATACAAAATCAGTAGTGCTACCCGGTGCGGTCACAATCACGCCCCGGCAGCGGACTTCTCTGAGCAACCGAAGGTCGGGAGCGAGTTGGGCGACCTCTGCTTCTGATTCAAGGACCACCAGAAAATCATCCCGCCCCATCAGTATCTCCACAGGATCCGTACCCAGTGCATCTTTGAGGACGCGGGGGGCTACCACGGTTTCGATATTGTCTGCCGGGAAGTCGAGCATATACTCCTCCCCTTCCTTTGTCACCGTGAGCAGGCCGCTGCGGGAACTAAAGGTGATGCTTTTGTGTGGGTGCCCTAAATGGGTGAAAAGGCAGTGTGCGGCACCCAGGGTCGCATGCCCGCACAGGTCCACTTCAATGGCCGGAGTGAACCAACGCAGTTCATAGTCCGCTTCTCCTCCGGGGATAAAAAAAGCCGTTTCCGATAGGTTATTCTCAGCAGCAATGGCCTGCAGGGTGGTATCTGGCAGCCAGGAATGCAGCGGGCAGATAGCAGCGGGATTGCCTTTGAAGCGTTGACTGGTGAATGCGTCAATCTGATAAATCGGGATTTTTGCTGGACCGGGCATAGGACATGAATTTGGCATTTCAGGATATGAATGAAGGTAAACCAGGGCCAAGTTAACCTAATCAACCCCAGCACTTTCCACTACTCTGCTTCAAGAATAAATTTATTCTTCTTGCCATTTTCGACCATAAGGTATTTGCCGTGAAGCAGTGCCTCGTGGGTGATGACCGCATCGTGATCGCTCACTTTCTCCTTATTCACGCTGATGGCATTGCCTTTGATCGCGCGGCGGGCATCTCCTTTGGAAGCCACCACCTGGGTATGTTCTGCCAGCAGGTCTACGATATTGGCCCCGCCTGCCAAAGCATCCTTCGGTAAGGTAAAACTGGGAATCTCTGCGGCTACGGTCTTCAGTTCGCTTTCTGACAAATCGAGCAGTTGTTCCTTGCCTGCCTTACGGTTGAAAAGCAGTTCCGTCACCTTTAGCACCGAGCGGTAGGCTTCCTTAGAGTGGATGCGGATGGTCAGCTCTTCGGCCAGCAGGCGCTTAAGCTCCTGTGGATTGCCGGCGTGCTCCGCCTCCCGGGCTTCGATCTCTTCCCGCGTATGCAAGGTGAAGTAGCGGGTAAACTTAGGGATGTCGGCATCTGCCGCATTAATCCAAAACTGGTAGAACTGGTAAGGCGTGGTCAGTTCTCCGTCCAGCCAGATGTTACCCTCAGCAGACTTCCCAAACTTACTGCCATCAGCTTTGGTCAGCAGTGGCGTAGTCACGGCGTAAGCTTTCTCATTGAGGTTACGGCGAATGAACTCCGTACCGCTCGTGATATTGCCCCACTGATCAGAACCGCCCATTTGCAGGATGCAATTGTGCTTGTTANACAACAGCTGAAAATCGTAAGCCTGCAGCAATTGGTAGCTAAATTCGGTAAAGGACAGCCCGGTTTCCAGGCGTTTCTTCACGGACTCCTTGGAGCTCATGTAATTTACGGTCAGGGTCTTGCCCACATCCCGCAGAAAGTCCAGGATGTTCATATCCTTGTAGAAGTCCAGGTTGTTGACCAGGATTGCCTTGTTTTCGCCTTCCGTGAAGTTGATGAACTTTTCCATCTGCCGTACCTGATGCTGCAGGTTGTTGTCAAGCTCATCGTAAGACTTCAGCTCGCGTTCCTTATCCTTGCCCGAAGGATCACCGATACGGCCGGTGGCGCCACCCATAAGCACAACCGGCTGATGCCCGGAGCGCTGAAAAAGGGTCAGCAGCATCAACTGCACATAATTGCCGATGGTCAATGAAGGGGCGGTAGGGTCAAAACCAATGTAGCCGGCCACCTTGCCTGATTGTAATACCTCTTCGATGCCAGGGGTCGCATCGTGTAACATCCCCCTCCATTCCAGTTCTTTCAGAAAGTCCATTTGAGCTTGGATTCGTTTGGCGCAAAGTTAATTTTTTCTACCAAACTAACGATCCCCGGCGGAAGTTCCTGAAGGCTAAAAAAATAACACTGCCCAGCCCACCGCCTATGGTAAGGGCCTGCCCGTTATTAAAGACTATACTTCTGATAAAGTGAATGAAAAATCAAAATATTACACTACCCAAACCACCGTCTACCTCCAGGGCCTGCCCGTTATTAATGATCAACCCTCAGATCATCCTCCGGTAAAGCTTCGGCGAAAGCCCAGACTGATAAGCTGTCTTCCACCTGTTGAATGGTACCCTTATTCCCCATCAGGTCTAGTTGGCGGGGCTGCCCGGGATAGGCAGCGGTACTGCCGTAAATTTGCCCCAATGCGCCATTAGCAAAGCGCAGGGCCACTACGGCCGTATCTTCCACCTCTATGTCATGCGCGAGGGTATCGGTGTAGGCGAACAAGGACTGCACCGGGCCCATCAAATGCTGCAGCAGGTCGACCATGTGGATGGACTGATTCATCAACGCGCCACCACCATCGAGAGCCTGCGTGCCCTTCCAGGAACCGGCATAGTAAGCCTCATCGCGCCACCAGGGTACCCGGACAGCCGCGTAGGTAACTTTACCCAGGCGTTGCAGTGATAAAGCCTGCCGGATTTGCCCAACAACCGCATCATAACGGTAATTGAAGATGCAGCCCAGGACAGTGCCCGCCCTATCATGAGCCGCAATCATCTCATCAATCCGGTTGGTGGTGATTTCAAGTGGCTTCTCACAGAGAACCGGCTTGCCCTCCTCTGCCGCCAAAATAGCTGGTTGCAGGTGAAGCCCGCTGGGGGTGGCAATGAGCAACATCAACTTCCGGAGATTCGATCAGTGCCTGGTAATTGGCAAAGGCAATAGCGCCATATTGATCTGCTAACACTTTAGCACGTCCGGAGCCTCCGTCGCAGCAGCCCGTTAGCTGTGCATTGGGCAGGGAGGCAACGGCTTGTGCATGCAGGTCGGCGACTGCACCGGCACCGACGATACCTATTTTATACATAGATCTTGTTTTTTACAGGTTAATTCTAACTCAAAAGGGTAACCGTAAATTACAGCTATTCAGGTTACAAGCCCCGCAGGCAACCCACTTGATAGTAGAAAAACCCATTGCGATGAACCGACTCCTTCTTCTCCTTCCAATTATGGGTCTGCTGCTCTTTGGCTGTAGCAATGAGCCTAATGCGGAATCTCCGGAATATGACCTCTGTATCTACGGCGGCACTTCTGCCGGAGTGATTGCCGCTCATGCTGCCGGCAAACTCGGACTCAAAACCCTGCTCATTGAGCCCGGCACTCATTTGGGAGGCCTCTCGTCCTCCGGTCTGGGTTCCACGGATATTGGTAATAAACATGCCGTCATAGGGCTGAGCCGCGATTTTTACCGCCGTCTGGGCGATCACTACGGCATTTTTGAAGCCTGGACCTTTGAGCCTTCTCTGGCTGAAAAAACCTTTGAGGAATACATCGCTGAGGTGGAAGTGGACGTATGGCGGGAGCACCGCCTGCAATCTGCTGCAAAAGAAGGGACCAACATCCAACGTATCACCGTGGAAGACCTGTCAGCCAGTGGCGCGAGCAAGCAGGTTTCCGCCAGGATGTTCATTGACTGCACCTACGAGGGCGACCTGCTGGCAGCGGCGGGCGTTTCCTACACGATTGGCAGAGAAGCCAACAGCACCTACAATGAGACCCTGAATGGCGTTCAGCTCCGTAAATACCATCAGTTTGAGGATGGCATTGACCCATATGTTGTTCCTGGCGACTCCACCAGCGGGCTGCTTTGGGGCATTAATGACGAGCCCCTGTCTCCCGATGGCACCGGCGATAAAAAAGTACAGGCGTATAACTTCCGCCTCTGCTGGTCGGACGATCCCGACAATCAGGTACCCTTTTCCGAGACCCGACCGGATGATTACGATCCGGAAAAGTATGCGCTGCTCCTTCGCCTTTTGGAATCGAGAGAAGCTAAAGGGAGAAAGCGGCACGATGCCGGTACCTATTTCATCATCAACCGCATGCCCAACCACAAAACCGACATCAACAACCGGGGTGCTTTCTCCACCGACCATATAGGTGCCAACTGGGACTACCCCGAAGCCTCCTACGAAGCGCGCGAAGCCATCCGGCAGGACCACGAGGACTACATCAAAGGACTCTGCTACTTTCTGGCTACCGATCCCAGGGTTCCCAAGCGCGTACAGGACGACCTGAATACCTGGGGCTGGGCCAGGGATGAGTTTACCGATAACGGAAATTTCCCCCATCAGATGTACGTGCGTGAAGCGCGACGTATGATTGGAGAAACAGTCATGACCGAACACCACTGCCTGGGGGATGAAGTCGTTCAGGACCCTATCGGGCTGGCCGCCTACACCATGGATTCCCACAACTGTGACCGCGTTGTCGTCCACAAAGATGGCAAGGCGATGGTCAAGAATGAAGGCAATGTGGAAGTCGGTGGTTTTCCGCCCTTCCCCATCGGCTATTCCGCTCTGACCCCGAAAGCCTCAGAATGTACCAACCTGCTGGTTCCGGTTGCCCTGTCTGCTTCCCACATCGCCTATGGCTCTATCCGGATGGAGCCGGTTTTCATGGTCATGGGGCAGGTCACGGCTATTGCCGCCCAACTTGCGATTGAAGGGCAAAAAACCGTGCAGGAAGTCGACCATCAAAAGATCGTGGACCTCATGAATACTGATCCCTTGCTCAACGGCACCCGCCCGGATATCCTCGTAGATAATGCTGATGCCGGTCAGGTGGAAGCAATGGGCACCTGGCAGGACACAAGCCGGTGGATGGGACAGTACAAAACGAACTACGCCATGACGGACCCAAAAGAGAGTGAGGCATCTCAATTCTCCTTTCAGACCCCTGTGGAAAGGCCCGGGAAATACCAATTGTACCTCTATGTTCCCAGACGCCCGCGTGGCATGGAAGCGGAATGGGCAACCACCCTGCCCGTCACCATCACTCATCAGGAGAGTCAAACTCAAAAAACGATTGATCTTCAGGCACACGAAAGAGACTGGGTCGATTTAGGCAGCTACAGCTTTGAGCAGGGCGGGCAATGCCAGCTTACGCTAAATGCCGGTACCGCTAACGGGCCCGTTGCCGCTGATGCCCTCCTGCTGGTGCCCACAAACTAAAAAACCGGAACCGATGCACTATAGATTTTGCTGGATTGCAGGCCTTTTCTTGTTATTGGGCAGTTGTCAGGAAAAGGCCTCCGACACCACCCAAACCGACGAGCGCCCCAACATCATCATCATCCTGGCCGATGACATGGGCTATTCCGACCTCGGCTGTATGGGTTCAGAAATCAATACCCCTACCCTCGACCGTTTGGCGGGCAATGGGCTGCTGATGACGCAGTTCTACAATGCCGGGCGCTGCTGCCCCACCCGGGCTTCCCTGCTTACCGGGCTATACCCCCATCAGGCAGGGATGGGCTCTATGACCTTCGGCCTCCCCGAACTGCCAGCTTATCAGGGCTACCTGAACCAAAACTGTGTGACCCTGGGAGAAGCGCTTGGAGATGCCGGCTACACCACCCTCCTGTCCGGCAAATGGCACGTAGGCGAACACCGCCCCCACTGGCCGGGCGACCGCGGCTTTGATCAGTATTTTGCCTTTATTAATGGTGCCTCGAGTTACTACAATCTCGACCCTTACCGGCCAGGCAGAGCGCCACTGGAAATGACGCTGAATGGCGAGCCCTACACGCCCGGTGAAGGCTTTTATATGACCGATGCCATTTCGGATTATGCCACAGACTTTATCGCAGCGCAAAAAGATAGCACCGCTCCATTCTTCCTTTACCTCGCCTATACCGCACCACACTGGCCTTTGCACGCTCCCGAGTCAGAGATTGCCAAATACCGCAACAAGTACAAATCCGGCTGGGCCAAGATCCGGCAGCAGCGCTACGAGCGCATGCTGGAACTGGGCATTATAGATTCGGCATGGGCTTTGTCCCCGGCTTTCCCGGACCCCAAAAAGGTGCCCGGCTGGGATACGCTCTCCGAGGAAGAACAAGACCTCTGGGACTTGCGCATGGCCACCTACGCGGCGATGGTTGACCGCATGGATCAGGGGATTGGCAAAGTGGTGGCACAACTCGAAGCTCAGGGCGAGCTCGACAACACCCTGATCGTCTTTTTATCCGACAACGGCGGCTGCCATGAGGAAGTCTACAACTGGAATATTGCCTACGACCAAAGCGGAAAGACTGGCGGGCCCAACTCCTTCGACGCTTACGGGTTTGCTTGGGCAAATGTCAGCAACACCCCTTTCCGTCTCTTCAAATCGCTGACGATGGAAGGGGGCATTTCCACCCCGCTCATTGCCCATTTCCCAGCCATGATCAATGGCGAACAGAAGAGTAATGCACTCGGCCACATTACCGACCTTATGCCGACCTGCCTCGACCTCGCTAATGCCACCTATCCGGAGGAGTTTCAGGGCAACATCATCACCCCGACTCCGGGCAAAAGCCTGGTCCCCGTATTCAGAGAACAACGACAAACCCACAGAGAATTAATATATTGGGAACACAACGACAGCAAGGCGATCCGCAAAGGCGACTGGAAGCTGGTGCTGCCATCCTGGGGCGGGCCGAAAGACTGGGCACTGTACAACCTGAAGGAAGACCGGTCTGAGCTGAACGATTTGTCCGGGCAACACCCGGAAAAAGTAGAGGAAATGCGCCTGGCTTTTGAGTCCTGGGCGGACAGCGTCGGGGTGATGCCCTGGCCGGAAGTAAACGAGATCAGAAAAAACAGATAAATCATGCAGAGAAGAACTTTTATCAAGCAGGCCTCCGCCAGTGCAGCGGCTTTATCCCTGGGCGGGCTTACGGCTACGGCTCAGAGCTACAACCGGATTATAGGCGCCAATGAGCGTATTAATGTTGCCATTATTGGTTGTCAGCGTCGCTACGGTGGGTTGCTGGACAGCATTTCGAAGACCCCAAATACGCAGGTCGTTTTCGTTTCAGATGTCAACCAACAGCGGCAGGATAAAGCTATTGAAAGAGTGGCTCAGGTAATGGGCCAAAAGCCGAAGGGAGAAAAGGACATGCGCAGGATCATGGAAAACAAGGAGGTGGACGCTACCTTCCACGCTACGCCCGACCACTGGCATGCCCCGGGATCCATTCTCAGCATGCAGGGTGGTAAACACGTTTATGTGGAGAAGCCCTGCAGCCACAATCCGGCTGAAGGGGAGATGCTAATCGCCTGGCAAAAGAAAACCGGGCTGCAAGTCCAAATGGGCGCTCAGCAGCGGTCTTCACTGGAAAGCCAGGAAGTTGTAAAGGCTATCCACGAAGGGCTGATTGGGGAAGCCTACCACGCCACCGCTTTCTACTCCAATAACAGGGGGCGGGTGCCTGATGCCAATAAGATCCCTGTACCGGACTATCTGGACTGGGAACTTTTCCAGGGCCCTGCACCACGCACCGATTTTATTGATATCGTTGGCGACTACAACTGGCACTGGTACTGGCGCTGGGGCACCGCAGAAACCGGCAATAATGCCACCCACGAATTCGATATCGCCCGCTGGGCGCTGCAGGTGAAATTCCCGGAAGAAGTACGGGTCAATTCTGCCAAGAACCATTTCAGGGACGATCCCTGGACTATGTATGATACCATGTACGCCACGCTTAAATTCCCGGGGGGTAAGGTCATCAACTGGGATGGCAAGAGCCGAAATGCAAATCCGACCTACGGCGGCGGGCGGGGGACCGTCATTTATGGTACAGAAGGCTCTGTATTTGTGGACCGAAGCCGCTACAGGCATTATGACAGGAACGGCAATCTGGTCACAGAAAAAGTATCTGCCGGAGATGAAGCAGGCACTGCGCTTGGTGGCGGCGGTAGCATGACCGACCGCCACGTCCGCAACTTTTTTGAAGCCATCCGCGGAAAAGCCACACTCGCCTGCCCAATTGACGAGGGCGCCATCAGCACCAACCTCTGCCACTATGCCAATACGTCGTCAAGAGAGGGTGATGCGATCCTTGCTATCGACCCGCAGACCGGTAAGTACAAAAACAAGAAAATCATGAAAATGTACTGGGGCCGGGATTATGAAAAAGGCTGGGCTCCGGAAAAAGCCTAAAACAGACAGGAAGCCGGGATACTTTCCCGGCTTCTCTATTTTTTGAGGTGCTGGTGTAAAAAGTCAAATGTCCTTTTTTCTGTCCAGTAATACCCATCCCGGTTGACAGTGACAAAACCAACATGGCCACCCCGTTTTGGCGCTTCGAAATGGAAGTATTTGTGGTCCCGGGCCAGATCAAAGGGATAACAACTTTCACTCAGGAAGGTATCGTCCTGAGCGCTGACCAATAAAGCGGGGTGCTCAATCGTTGGGATGAAGTAGATGCTGCTGCAACTGGTCCAGTAATCCTCTGCATCCCTAAAACCGTGGACCGGGCCAGTAAAGCGATCATCAAATTCCCGGAAATCCCGGGGCATACGCTCCGGAAGCTCTAACTGCCCGGGGAATCGGTTCGCTTTTTCCACCATCTTGGCGTTGAGGGTTTGCATAAAACGCTGCCGGTAGTGCCAGTTGTGCCATTTGTCAATCTCGGTATTGGCCGACTTTACATCGCAAGGGACAGAAAAGGCTACGCCACCCACCAATTCGTCCGGATGAAACCCACCTTCGCCCAGATATTTCAGGATCACATTGCCCCCCAGGCTGAAACCCACCAAGCCGATATGCCGGTAGCGACCCAGACTCAGCGCATGGTCAATCACCTGCCGGAGGTCGCCCGTTTCACCGATATGGTAAGAACGCAGCAGGCGGTTGGGCTCACCGCTGCAACCCCGAAAATTCAAGCCCAGCGCATCCCAGCCCCGGTCATTGAAGTAGCGAGCCATCCCCCGGATATAGGGGCGGTCGGCTGAGCCTTCCAAACCATGCAGCCCGATAATTAGCTTGTCACTACCCGTGCAGGACCAGTCGAGGTCCAGAAAGTCGCCATCGGGCAGTTCAAGGCGCTCACGGTCGTAGGCCACATCGCGCACTTTACGGAAGAAAGCAGGGTAAATGGTGTTAACATGATGGTTGCGGAACCAGGGTCTTGGACGATAGGAAGATGTAGTGATCAAAGGCATTTCAATTTAAAAGTTATTCCAATGGAGTGAGCGATCGAAGTTGCAAATTTAGGTTTAAGACGTTATCCCCCAAACGCTGCTGGTAATTTTCCAGGCTGGACCGGGCGGAAGTAGGGTCATCAAAAATCAGCCCGAAGTACAAAGCATACCCACTTTCCAGCTCGTCAAAGCAGCCCAGCCAAACGGCACTTGCCGTAAAACCAAAGCCTTCCAGCTCCCGGATACGGGCGGTGACGGCACTGTAGCTTTGGTATACCCCTTCCTGAATGATATAGCCGGTAGAGGTCAGGGGGCGCAGGCGGGAACAGTCATATGTGTACGGCGCAGCACCGTCCAAATGCCCGACGAAACCCTCACTGGAAGCCCCGGAACGCGCGACCGGAGGCACTGGTACCGATTCCGGCGGTGCAGGCTGCAGCGACAGGTAGGGCTCCATATCTTTGCGGATCGGATAGGGCCAGGTAATCAGCGTATCCAATACAAACGTGATGGGCTGAGTGTAGCGTTCATTGCGGTCCCGCACATCAGCCATGCGCCTGAGGTAAGCTTCCGGGGATTCTTCCTCAATGGTTTTAAGCTCCTGCATTTCCTGATAGAGTACGCCCGAGGTCAGCGCCAGGCAGATGCCCACTGTCAGCATCTGATATTTGTAACGCCGCTGGAACCGCAGCAGGTTTTCCGGCTTAAGCGTAGCCATCCATTCCGGGTAACGCCCTTCGTCTAACATGCGTTGGAGGTCGTCCTGCCTGAGGAAGTCGATGTTACTGCGTTTCTTTCCAAAAACATCTTTCCGGGCAGGCGATAGCTGCATCAGGATGGATTTATCCGCGCGCACGATCAGCAGTCCCATGCCGTTGTAGATGCACTGTTTTTTCAGCTCCAGGTAGTAGGGATCGCTTGTGAGATTGGCGAAAACGTCCTCCCCCAGGGCCACCCATTGCTCGTCGGCATGGTAGCGTTTAAATTGCTCAATGGCGTAGATGTACCGGTACCGCCTCCAGTTCCGGAAAAGCAACAAAAACCCGAAAAAGCCAAAAGTAAAAAAGGCAATGAACAAAGCAATTGCCCCGGTCAGCGTCAGGGCTTCCACCGTAAACCAGGCCCGGAACAAACCAAGCAGCAGCAAACCACAAGCGAAACAAGCCGCCGCAGCTGCAGCATCCCAATAAAGCAGGATTTTTTGCTTGCGGTAGCGTACCTCTGCCTTGGTATCGTAAGAAGTTGCCTCGAAAGTCGCCCGGAACACTTCGCCGGAAGGCTGCACAAAGGACAGGAAACCATCCGCTACAATCCCGCCCTTGCCCCGGAGATCAGAGGACAATTCCCAGCCGCCCTGCCTTTGCCGAAAGCGGTAGTGGTGCTTCAGGTAGCGAAGGGTTGCAGACTTAATGTCCGTTTCGGTAAGCGTTTGAGATTGCCATTCCATGCGCCTATACCATTTCGAGTTGCTGCCAAAGCTTAACGGCTTCCATGGCCGGGCGTACATCGTGCACCCGAAGTATTTTAGCACCCTGCTGCAGGGCGACCATGTTTAAAGCAGTGGTTCCGTTCAACGCCTGTTCCGGCTTGGTTTTCAGTACTTTATTGATCATTGATTTTCGGCTCAGCCCGGCCAGTAACGGTAAGTCTAAAATTTTGAACAGGTGCATTTGTTTTAGCAGCTGATAGTTGTGCTCCACGGTTTTTCCAAACCCAAATCCGGGATCCAATACAATATCGTGCACATCGAGGGCCCGCAGCTTGCCTACCTCCGCGATGAAAAAGTCGAGTACCGTCTGCACCACATCCTCGTAATCCGGGTTGTCCTGCATGGTCTTCGGACTGCCCTTCATGTGCATCAGGATGTAAGGTACCTGCAAGCGGGCCACTGTTGGGTACATCGATTCATCGAAAGCACCGGCGGAGATATCATTGACAATTGCAGCACCCGCCCCCACCGCTTCTTCCGCCACCCGTCCGCGGATGGTATCAATACTGAGAATAGCCTGCGGGAAAGCCTGATGCAGGGCTTCAATCGCTGGCAGCACCCGTTGCAACTCCTCCTCCACCGAGATAATCTCAGCGCCCGGGCGGGAGGACATGCCACCAATATCTAAAATAGCGGCCCCCTCCTTCAGCATTTGCTCCGCCTGCCGCAGCAAGGCATCCTGACGGGTGTACCTCCCACCGTCAAAGAAGGAGTCCGGCGTCACATTCAATATCCCCATCACCTGAGGCGAATGGAGGCTCAGCAGTGTACCGCGGCAGTTTAAAGTGAGGCGAGGGTTCAACATAAGTTGGCAAATATACGCTTAACAAAGTGGTTTGCGATATCAGAGCAGGCCACTTTCCAGAGTTTATGCCGACATCAAGTTGGTTTGCTGTGGCAAACCACTTTATCGTCGGTATAAAAGGACAAAGGTAATAATTCCACAACCAAGGCGGCACCTTTATCGTTGGGTATACTGTCGTCGATGAGGTTTGGGAATCCAAACCGACATCGAATGAAGTATATACTGACCGTTTTGGTCTGGGCTTCGCCCATACCAGAACGCGTTATGTATAGTTTGACGGAAACAACAGAAACCATAGACCGTTTCTGTCTCCGTTCAACGCAATTCAAACCGATCAAGTGCTATGAGATTTTTTTGGTTTATCCTGGGGATCGCCGCCCTTGCTGCCTGTCAGCGCTACAGTACGCTGCCTGGCACAGCCACCGATAAAGACTGGAAAGTGAAGACCCTGCCAGCTTCTCCGCAACAGATGGATGGTGATCCGGAAGCGGGCTATGCTTTCATTGGAGGGGGCTCCTACATCGGCTCCGGCGTACCTTTTGAAATGATGAAAAAGCGCCTCTCCGGCACTTCCGATACGGTGCTACGGCGAGCCGGTGTCAATGCCGACCTGCCCTACCCCATTAGTGCCTTTGAAGCGGCCAAGGGCGGAACACTCGTGATGAACGGCAACTGCTTCACCTGCCACGCCGGGGAGGTTAACGGGCAGATTGTACCGGGGCTGGGCAACAGCTTCTCAGACTACCAAAAGAGCTTCAAGCCAATGGGCAAGGCGATCCGGGTGGGCGTAGACTTCAAGTATAAAAAGGACGAGCCCGAGTGGGAGGCCTACGAGGACTTCTCCCGCTACTTCAACGCTATGGCGCCTTACATTCAGACCAATCAGCCCGGTGCCAATCCGGCCTTCCGCCTGGCAGAAGCCTGCATGCGCCACCGCGACCCGGTTGACCTGACCTACCGGGAGACGCCCAACTACGACATGATGGACTACACCATCGCCACCGATGTGCCGCCCCTTTGGCATGTTAAGAAAAAGAACGCCCTGTACTACAACGGCATTGGGCGGGGCGATTTCACCAAGCTGCTTTTCCAGGCCTCTGTGCTGGGCATTCCTGACAGCACGGCAGCCCGGGAAGCCATCATTGGGTTCAAAGATGTCCTGGCGTGGCTGCAAACACTGGAGCCCCCGGCTTATCCCGGACCGGTTGATCAGGCACTGGCGGCGGAAGGGCAGGTGATTTTTGAAGAAAATTGCAGCAAATGCCACGGTACCTACGGCAATGAGGAGACCTACCCCAATAAGTTGGTTTCTCTGGCGCTGGTTAAAACCGATCCCATGTACGCCAACTACGCCAAAAACAGCGGTATCGTGGAATGGTACAACAGCAGCTGGTTTGCGCAATCAGAGCCGAAGTCGTACTTTGCGCCCGAGCTGGGATATGTGGCACCACCTTTGGATGGCATTTGGGCGACCGCGCCCTACCTGCACAATGGCTCGGTCCCTACAGTGGCTGCCCTGCTTGACAGCAAAAACCGGCCCGATGTCTGGGCGCGGTCAGGGGACAGCCGGGACTATGATCACGAGCAACTCGGCTGGGCCTACACGGAGCTGGACAAAGCCAAAGGCGACTGGGCATTTGATACCAACCGCCCCGGCTACAGCAATAAAGGGCACGATTTTGGCGATAAATTATCAGCGGGTGAACGCACCGCTGTTATTGAATACCTTAAAACATTATAAACATGCGAACGCTATTGCTTGGGATCGCTTTGCTGGCTGCCTCCACGGGCATTCAGGCACAAGCCCAAGACGTACAGGATATCAAATCCCGGCTAAATCAATACTTCACCGCTACCGAAGAAAAAGACTGGGAGACGGTGGTCGATTTTCTATATCCGCCGCTTTTTGAGCAAGTCTCCAAAGAAGAGATGGTGCAAATGTTTGCTGATATGAGCGGCAACGGGATGGAAGTGGATATGTCGGGCTACCGCATCAAGCGCATCAGTGCTCCGTTCGCCTTTGAATCGGAGCGATACGCCCCCGTCAGCTACATGGGTACGATGACCATACAATTTACCTCAGAGGCTTACAAAACCCCGGAAACGGTGGGCATGATCAAAGGCAACCTCGAAGGCACGCATGGCACGGACGCGGTCTCCTACGATGGCGCCACCAATACCTTTACAGTCCTGGTAGATAAGGTCATGTACGCCATTGCCGACGAGGGGACGAAGAACTGGCACTTCATCGAAAATGATGCCCAAAATCCAATGACGCAGAAGCTCATTCCTGCGGAGGTGAGGGCTCATTTTGCGGAGGAGTAAAGCATCGAATTAAGCTGTTGCCGCGTTATAGTGGTGTAACCAAACCCTCAACCTTATGACGCGGCAGCTTTCTCTCCTGCAGTCCCCGGCATTTCTCCTGAGCCTGGGTTTATTACTCCTCAACGATTTTTTTCTTAAAGGTGCTTTTCCGGGCTTGCTTACCGGCAAATTATCCGATTTTGCCGGGCTGTTTGCCTTTGCGCTGTTTTGGATCGCGCTTTTCCCCGCTTACCGCAAATCCATTTGCTGGGGGATCGCCTTGTTTTTCCTGTATTGGAAAACGCCATTCAGCCAACCGCTGATTGAAGGCTGGAATAGCCTCACCGGGCTGCATTATGCCCGGGTGGTGGATTACACGGATTATCTATCGCTGCCGGTCCTGATTTTAGCCTACCGGTACAGCCTGGTGTACACGCCTGACCGGAAAGTCCGGGTTCCTTACGCAATTCCGTTTTCTGTAGCCGTTTTTGCCTTCCTGGCTACGAGCACACCGGATGATTATGACCGTTTCCTGGTTCTGGATGAGACCTATGAGCTCCCCTATGGGAAAAGTGAATTCGTGCCGCGGGTGGATGCTGCTGACAGCTTGTTTATTGAGCATGGATTGCCCCTTTCCGGGGGATTGGAAGCGGATACGGTGAACATCAGCTACTACGCGGCTCACTGTGGGGGCTATCAATGGGCGGATATTATTCTTATCCCCCTCAACGATAGCCTTACCAACCTGCAGGTCATCGGGCTGTACTATTGTACGGATGATCAGCAGCGCCGCCCCCTGGCTAAGGCGGAGTTTGAACGGCAGGTGATTGATAAGATTGATTAGTGTTTTTACAAATTGCAGAGATCGGGGGGTAACATGCGACTTCTACGAAGTCGATCTTCTATGGTATTGCAAAGGTTACGAACGTGCGACTTCTACGAAGTCTTTCTTCCATGGTGTTGCAGGTGATACTAAAGTGTGGCTCTACCTGGCTATGCCAGGCAGACAGGTTCTACGAAGTCTTCCGGAGTTTTATACAAACTGCTGGTTTTAGCATGCTTAAAAATTGCAGAGATCGGCCAGCGTATATGCCGTGCCGGTGTTCTACCGGCATGGAATATACGCAGTGTTATAGCCTGTTTTCAATTTCTATTCTTAATTCTTTTAATTGCTTGCTCAAAGTAATCTGGAATTTTATCTGTGGTTTTAATCTGTATCACCTCAAAGCTATTCATTGGTTCATCCATGTCATTCATCGGCAGAATAGTCGACTTAATATTAATATAGTTTTTATTGTTAATTTGCTTCCCATTTCCTATCCACGGAAGCAAATTTATTATTCTTTTATCTGTAATGAACTCGTCAAGTTCAGCAACATCAGCATAAACATTTTCGAGCTTCATTTCAATACACCCATTATCCAAAAAGTAATTACTCAAGATACAATCTTCATAGTATTTGACCGACGAATAACCCAAAAAATATAAATTTTCAGCAAATACAGAATTAATTTTTTTTAGGTTTGAATGCATTTCATGCATAGCAAGATTTTCCACTGCTTCATCAAATGTATTTATTATGTCTTTTTCGAAGTGGTATACTTTTTTGTCAGAGAAATCAAATAGCTCAGTGATTTTGCAATTTTCATCTAACCCCTCAGGAAAGTACGCAATCACAATATAATCATGATCAATTGCGACAGAATAAAAGCCTCCTCCAAATTGTATTAAAATAAGTAGAATATTCATTTATAACTTATTTTTGAAACTTTAAAACCAGGTGCTGTTCAGTTCACAAGTGTTATGAAACCAAACAGCACCCGTAATTAATTACTCACAGCCAAACAACTGTTCGTCAAGCCAATCAAAAAATCCAACATTCCAAGAAGCTGGAGTTGGAGGCTCAAGACAAATAGCATTTTCGCATTTCGTCATAATGCCATAGCCACAATTTGTTAGTGTCATTTTGACATTGAACGAAGTTATAAATATTCTTATTAATGCTTCATCAGTAATATTTATGTTAAGTGCAAAAGCGTAACCTGCTGCGACTGCCGCGGCGTTTGCTGCCCAAGCTGCACAGTCTGCAGCTTGCCCTGGAGGTATAACTTGACCAGTATAGCGAGTAGCAGGCAATGTAAAATGCCCACAAAAAAAAGCAGTATTTGCATGGGCAGGACCATAATTTTTAGATAAGTATAAATTGGAAACACAAGCAATTTGACCATCTCCGCTTGATTGAGGAGTAAAATTAAACGACCAGCATTCAAGAGTTCTATCAAAAAATCCTGCATCCTCTTCTTCTGTATTCTCCGTAGCAAGTTCGGAATAATATTCACCCAATTTTTCAAAAACTTTATCCGTGAATTCTGAAGGTTCTAACCCGCAAAAAGTAAAGCCACTTTCAGAAAAAAATTTAATATTTCTTCATTGATTGTAACTCCATAGGCCTGCTGAAAAGCATCCAATTTATTAAAGCAATCCACCAAGTTTTTGTGACAATCAGCATCGGTACCGCACTCATTTTTCATGATTTGCAACAAATCAACTGGCTCAATATCGAAAGTATTTTGACTTTCCAAATAACAAATTAGCGAGCCATCATTTCCTTCCATATCTATGTCAGAACTATACGATGAAATCACGCTTGACAAGCATGGCATGCCGGATGATATAGTTGAAAGGATACTCACATAAGCGTTTAAACTTATTAATTCTCCCGGCGGCGGTGGCGGACCTACAATGTAGTCCCCTTGGTTATTGTTAATGCAGCTATATAAAGTTTGGTGCAGTTGTTCTGTGCATATTTCCAAGTCATACTCAGCAATTATCTCATTTAGAAGGTCAATCACCAATTGCCCTTCTCCATTAAAAAACGGCCTTTCAAAAAGACTATTAAACGTAGCAGAGCCGCCTCCGCCTCCGCCGCCTGTACCGCCAGAGCTATTATAATAAGGAAATCCTGTGTAAGAAAAGCCTATCCAACTTCCTTGCCAACCACTATTCCCACTTGAACCATTGCCTGAGAAAATTTCTGAAATACCGTTCTAAATACCAGAGAAGAAGTTTCCAAGTCTATCCCAGAATGAAGGACCAAAGGTGGGACAGTCGGGACCTCCGGAATTGAAGATACCTGCTAACCAGCCAGGCCAAAAATTACGTTCTTCCACAGCATTTCCTGAGTGACATTCTTCTGATGAGAATTCACGCGCCTCAGGAGCCAGAATTTCTCCTTCATTTACAGGAAAAACAAGTGATGTGCAATTACATAGATTAAAAACGGATACGAATCCTTTAAAATGAGTATTCTCTATTTCAAACGGACGAGTTTCATCATATTGGTAACCCTCGTAAAATACTAATTCTACAGGCGTAGTACAACTCTCATCGGGATAAAAAATTAATTGAGCTCCTCTACCGTGGGCTACAAGGTCTTCAGGCATTTTTATCGGAACGATAGTAAGTCCCTTATCATTTGAAGTTTCAACTTCTCGTGCCAATTCCCAAATTGGTTGTATGCCAAAACACTCTGTGTCTTTAGTAAAAAGAAAAGAACTATTTTTGTCCAAAACTTCTTCTTCAACTTCTCGATGGTAGAATATAGCTTTAGCCTGTTCGATATTCACTCGATTTGTAACTGTTTCAAGGGTAGTATTCTCAATTTTTTCGGGTGAAACATCATCTTTTCGACAAGCTATAAAAATTGTCAGGATGATAAAAAACACCGTTAAAATTTTCGTTTTTTTCATGATTAAATGAATTTTGATTAAGAAAATTAGCCGCTGATTTTTTCTTATCATTGGCTATAACGGGGGATAACATGCGACTTCTACGAAGTCGATCTTCTTTGGTATTGCAAGGGTTACGAACGTGCGACTTCTACGAAGTCGTTCTTCCATAGTGTTGCAGGGGGATACTAAGGTGTGACTCTACCTGGCTATGCCAGGCAGACAGGTTCTACGAAGTCTTTGGCATTCTTTCCAAGCTATTCATGCCCCTAAGTTTAAAAATGGAATCTACTAAGCTTGTTCCTTTACCTCAAAGGTGGTGGAGTGCTCGAAGTCCCGGAAGTCGACCGCGCTGACACCGGATACGCCTTGCTCGGCCATGTAGACACCGTAGATGGTATCCACGGCTGCCATCGTCAGCTTGTTGTGGGTAACGATGATGAACTGAGAGTCTTTGGAGAACTTCTTGATGATCTTGTTGAATTTCTCGATGTTGGCATCATCCAGTGGGGCGTCCACTTCATCGAAAATACAGAATGGGGCGGGCTTGAGCAGGTACAGCGCAAAGAGCAGTGCGGTGGCCGTGAGCGTCTTTTCGCCACCCGACAACTGACTGATGGTCTGCGGGCGCTTGCCTTTGGGCTTGGCGACGATTTCAATTTTGGACTCGAGCGGGTCGTCCGGGTCCATAAGTATGAGGTCGCAGGTGTCTTCTATGGTGAACAGGCTGCGGAATACATCGATAAAGTACAAGCGGGCCTTCTCGAAGGACTCCAAAAACTGCAGGGTGGCCGTTTCCTCGATTTCCTTTATGGTGGTTTCCAGGTCTGATTTGGCCTGAAGGATATCGTCCCGCTGTTTGGTGATGTTCTCCGCCCGTTCCTTCATCTCATCGAAGGCTTCCACCGCCATGGGGTTGATCTCCCCGTAGTTCTCCAGGCGGCCACGCAGGCGGTCTACCTTCAGGGCGATTTCCTCCTCCGGCATGCCCAGGGTCGGCTCCTCATTGATGATGTCGTTGATCTCAATATTGAATTCGATGCGCAGACGCTGAGCCACGGAGCCTACCTTGTACTTGACATCATTGACCTTATCCTTGAGCGTATTCACCAGGATCTGCGCGTCCTGCCGCTGCTTGTTGAGCTTGCGGAGCTGATCTTCCAGTTCGTTAATGCCACCCCGGGCTTTGTAGTAGGTCTGTTCCGCCTCCGTGAGTTTGGCTTCCCGCTGTTTGCGCAGATCGTAGGATTCAAGCAGCTGCTTTTGGAGGGTATCGGTGGCATCCTGCAATTCCCGGATTTCGAGCTGCGATTGCTCCAGCTTTTGGGCGTTGCCAGAAACGGTCGTGGTGGCTTCCTGCAGTTGCTTTTCGCGGAAGCTCAGTTCGCGCTGCAGGGCCGATACTTTGTTCTGCTGCCGGATGAACTCTATGTTCTTTTCATTGAAGGCCGTGGAAGCGGCACTCATTTTCTCCGCTACGTCCCGGTAGGTGATATCGGTGTCGGCAATGCGCTCCTTCAGCAGGCTGACTTCCCGTTTTTTCACCCGGAGCAAGCCATCCATCTCCTCGTTTTCGCGGTCCAGGGATGTGACCCGGTCGGTATGCCCCTGCAGCTTATCTTCCGCTTCTTTGATGAAGGATTCGAAATTTTCGAGGCGGGTGGCATGTGCCGTTTTCTCCTGCATCAGCTGATTGAGCTGACGGCGGGCTTCCTGTATTTCCCGCTCGGTACGCCGGGCCTTGAGCTGATCCATGCGGTCCTTGAGGCTGTAGTAGGAAGACGATAGCTTGTCTTCCTCCCGTTCCAGCTTCCGGATCTCCTTTTCGAGGACTTCCAGGTTTTTCTTGCGGCCGATTTTTTTGCCTTCAAACAGGCCGATAGACCCGCCCGACACACTGTAGCGCCGCTGAATGAACCGCCCGCTTTTGGAGAGCAACACATAATCACTGTCCTCTATGGCGCCCTTAATTTCTTCCTGATCGGTCACCAACACATTTTCCAGCAGGTGAGCCACCAGCTTGCGATAAGCCGGGTCGGTTTCCACCAAATCGAAAGCCTGTTGGGTATCGGGCAGCATTGCCATCGGGGGCACGTAGCGCTCGAAGGCGTCGAGAAGGAAGAAATTGGCCTTGCCTTTTTGGGTGCTGTTGAGCAGGCGGATGGCTTTATAAGCCGCTTCCAGGTCCGGCACCACGTAGTAGTTCAGGTAGGGCTCGAGGTAGTTTTCGATGGCGACCCGGTAGTCTTCTTTAACGTAGATGAGGTCAGACAGGAGGGGCGTTTCCGAATTCCACTCTTTGGATTTGGCGGTGCTCAGGAACTTAATTGACTCCGGAAAGCCCTCCAGGCTTTCGACCATGCTTTTGGTCAGCTGATACTCATTGCGGCGGGCATCGAGCGTACGGTTGACTTTAGTGCGTTGTTTATTTAGGTCGTCGAGTTCCTGATCGGTTTTTTCGAGCTGCTGTTGGCGTTCCTCCTCGGCTTTTTCCAGGCTTTCCACAGCGGCCTGCCGTTCGGCTTGCTGAGCCTCCAGGGTTTTCATCTTGTCCTGTAGTCCGACAATCTCCGTTTTCCGGCGGTCGATTTCCTCCAGTCCGCGCTTGAGTTCGCGCTGACTGCTTTCAATCTGATTGGTATTGATGGCTTTCTGCTTCTCCAGCTCGAAGGTTTCCCGCTCCAGGGCTTGCTGTTGGCTGACCACCTCGTCCAATCCTGCTTTCAATTGCCCATGGTCTTTTTTGATGGTCTCCAGGCGCTCTTCTGCCTGATTGAGTTCTTCTTCCAGGCGGGCTTCGATGCGTTTTTCGCCATTCAGCTCGGAGCGGTATTGCTCAATGTCTTCCTCCAACTGTCGGATGCGGACTTTTGCGTTTGCGGTTTCCTGATTGAGCTTTTGCAGGTTGTCTTCCAGGAACTGCTGCTTCTGCTGTTGCATCCGCTTGTCGTTCTCCATACCGCGGATGTTCCCCACCAGGTTGTTCAGCTCGCGTTGGCGTTCGGAAAGAGCCTGCTCCTTATCCAGATTGGCTTTGCGCTCCTGTTCCAGGGCGGCTTCCCGGGTATTGATTTCCACATCGTACTGCCGGTAGTGGTCCTCCTCCTGTGTCAGCTTCTTGCGCAGTTCTTCCTGCTGCTGTTTGAGGCTGCCAATTTTGAGAATGGCCAGTTCGGTGCTGTAGCTTTTGTACTTTTCCTTCAGCTCGAAGTACTTGCGGGCACGCTTGGCCTGCTTTTCCAGCGATTTCAGATTGTTGTTGATCTCAAAGAGCAGGTCCTCCACCCGGTCGAGGTCTTCCGAAGTATGCTTCAGCTTATTGAGGGTCTCGCGCTTGCGGACTTTGTACTTGGAAATACCGGCGGCCTGCTCAAACATCTTGCGCCGGGAGTTATCCTTATCGGCCAGGATGTCGTCCACCATCCCTAATGCGATGATGGCGTAGGAGTTGGAGCCAATGCCTGTATCGAGAAAAAGAGAAGTAATATCCTTGAGGCGGCAGGTGACCCCATTGAGCCGGTACTCGCTGTCCCCGCTGCGGTAAAGCATGCGCGTGATGGTAAGCGTGTGGTACTCGGTAGGCAGAAGGTTTTTGGTATTCTCAAAGGTCAGGGAGACCGAAGCCACGCCGCCCGCTTTGCGCCGTTTGGTGCCATTGAAGATCACGCTTGACATGGAGTCCAGACGGAGTTCCCGGCTTTTCTGTTCTCCGAGCACCCAGCGGATGGCATCCACGATATTGGACTTGCCGGAACCGTTGGGGCCCACTATGCCAATGACGTCCTCCTCGAAGTTGATGACCGTTTCGTTGGCAAAACTCTTGAACCCCTTTATTTCCAGCTGCTTCAATCTCATAGCCCACAAAAATAAAACATTCCGGGACATTGAAAACCGGAGGGGTGGTATATTTTATCCACAATTGGGTGAGAACGTAATAAAGACTTAGCGGGTTTTCACTTCTTCTAGGTAATCAGGACTTCTATCGCCTCTGCTTATATCTATAATTCGAACCTCATGTTTCGCCTCAATTATGGTGAAAATAATACGGTACGTTCCCTTTAATACTAGCACTCGACGATAAGTAATTTCTTCATCGCTCAACTCTTTTACTAAGCCATGTTGATCTGGCATGACCAACAACTTGTCTATTCCATCAAAGCTAGCCTGCCTGACATAATCAGCTGTATGGTAGGATACATTTTCTTCCAGATATTGTACTATTTGCTGAAAGCCTTCTCTTGCCTCAGGCACTATAACTATTCTTTATCTTCCTTGCCCTTCAGCCATTTTTCTGACTCCTTTTTAAGCTCATCAAGTGTAATATATTCACCTCTGCCTGCTGCTTCCACACGAGCTTTGAACTCCCTTCTGGCCACACTGGCATGCATAGGAACACCCTCCACACTATAACCAATGATTGGATCATTTTCCTGCTGTTCCATATAAGCCCCAAACATGGAGTGGGCTACAGCTATAAACTTGTCATCCAATAAATCAATGTACCGATGCAGGTCGGCACGCAGTTCTGATGTGTTTGAACTCACCATAAGCATTGTTTGTAGATTCATAAAGATAACGGTTTTACCGGTGAATCCGTTCTCGGAGCAGCGGGAGTTTGCAGGTTAATACCTTTTCCACTTCCCTTTCTGTCTACAACTTGTCCTCTACAGGGGGCAGGTTTTCTGGTTATTACCTGGTTGATTTTGTTTTGACGATTCATTCCTTTACAAACTTCCGCACTATTTGCTCCGCTCCTACTTGCAAGCGCACCACATATACGCCACTTGGCCAGCCTCCCACATCTAATTGCCAGTTACGGGGTGCCGGGCTCAAGTTCAGGTCTTCTGTGTAAAGCATTTGACCGGATAGGTTTTCAATAATTAGCTTCCCCTCTGGGTTATGTGCTATAGATTTCCGATAAACTTCCTGCCCCCGCATATTGAATACCTGAAGTAACCCGGTATGTTGTATTTGACATTCAACTCACAAGATTGTACTGGCAGGGTTAGGGAATGCCCGGCAATAAATACCGTCGTTGTTCAGGGTAGTAGTGCTCGTTGCCCTAAGGTCAATTTCCTGGCAAGACGTATGGCTGCCTTGAGCGTTTGTAGCCGTTAAGCAGGCTTCATATAAAGCTGGAAAAACATAGCTGTGCTGTGGATGGCGGCTATTACTGACCGCTCCGTCACCAAAGTCCCAATGCCAGGCATAGGGCTGAAATTTAGAGCCATCATAAAAGTCGATAGCCTGCAAGCTGCTGTCCGTAACGACATAACTGAATTCGGCTTCCGGAAGCGGAAGGTCTATGCCCAATGTATCACAAGCACTGCCATCCTCAGGGCCAAGGCCATAATATGGGTGGTTGGGCATGGTCCTGAAGTTCAAGCCAGGCAGTTGGATGCCATGCTGTTCTATTTGGCAACCGGCACCTTTATTATTAGGCTGATGAATGACATAGAGCCGGTCCGTAGTGCTAGGCGTCGAAATGTAAATTTTGCCATCTGGTGCAAGCTGTGCTAAAAAATAACGGGTGCCAAAATTAGCAGGAGATTCAAACCCATCGTATTCTGCAACAAGAACTTTTGACCCTTCTATATCTTCCGCTTCTAAGTCATACTGATAAATATAGCGATAAGAAGAAATGTAAAGAAAGCGGCTGTTCTCTGAGATCGCTGCCCCGGCAAAGTAGGCGGTGTCGTTATAGTTTATTACCCTTGGGTTGTACAAATAGCCATCGCACCGGTCAAAGTCGTAAATTTCAATAAACTGCCCCTCGAAAATATCGAAGGAGTTTAAGCGGATGTATTTTGTCCCATCCGAGGTAAATTGTGCCTGCCCAACACCTGCGATGAATGTACTATCAGAATAGTATTTCTCTATTAGCTCAATCGTATCGGGTGTAATCAGTATTGAATAATACTCTTCCCCAAAATACTCTGGCACTACCATCCACCAATCCCTGCCATTGGCATGTCTGCATGCAGTAAGCTGACCAAAAGAGAGAGAATCATTAACTAATATTTGATTTTTACTGCCAACTATGTAGCTATCCTCTTCGTTTTTTACCCCAGTTAAGTATAAGTTATTACCTATGTACCTACTACCATATTCATCTAATTCATCAAAGCGTGCCAATTCAGTATGTAGAAGATGGAAACCATCTACAGCTTCAAAAAATAGAGCTGATTGCGGAAGTGGATAAGCCCCGATTTCTATCCAAACATCAGTGTAAGGGTCTGGGGTAAGTCCGCTGCCATTTGTAATGGTGTCATGTGCCGAATTAGCAATGTAAAGCCCATTGGTATAGACTTCAAGTTCCCCTAAAGTATCACAAATACTTGCATTCGTTGCATCAAAATTCATCTGCCTGGTATCTGTAAAAACAGAAACAGGATTTGTATTAAAATCCATCACTGTGCTTGCAAAGGGCGGACCTCCAATACCATCATAACCGAAAAGCCAGATATGGCCACGCGGCTCACGGGCAAAGGTTTCCTGGGCATATAACTGTGAGCATACACAACTTATCGTAAATAGCAGAAGAGTGATAATCTTCATTCTGGAAATTTATTTCATATTAGATTTTAATAAAATTAAATCCAGACCGCGCGCGCTCGTGTGCGCGAGTTTGGCTGGTTGAAAAAAATCTGCTATGTTATATAGCATGATAAACACAG
>PR_CR_10_Liq_1_inCRDRAFT_1000303_pt1 | contig 31351 bp, 25 predicted proteins | sample PRCRCaboRojoPR_3_FD_10241 | JGI IMG/M metagenome (IMG submission 10241)
ATTGGCAGAGACACCATTAAAATTTATTCAGGCACACCCGGTAATTGGCAATTGGAAAAGGCTTTTTTAACCAATACTTTCCGCCAATGGCGTTCCATTTCTATCAATAAAAATGTAAAGCTCTTGCGCTTAGAGTTTAAATCGCCCCAGGCTCAAGTGGCCGAAATTGTCCTGTACGGAACGGCCCTTGGAACTAATATCTCCAACTTACCTTCGCCTGTACCGCATACCCCAACTACCATGGGTCAGTTGATAGGGACCAAAGCTTTTATTGATGATCCTAAAAACATGATTGCCAACACCACCGGAATGCTTAGGGAATACTACAGCTGGCAGTCGGATGAAGGCAACCAGGATCCCAACTACCCGGGATACCCCAATAACCATTACGCCTGGAACCGCAGCACGGGTTTCCCAGCAGATGTGTTAAACTTTCACCACTACAGCAATGAGGGGGACGGCCAAGACGGCAAAGCCACCCGTGGCATTAGCCCAGAGTCCGACCGCCTAAAGCAAAAGCTCCAAAGAATTGTAGCTTAGCGCGATACCTATTTACCAGGAAAGGAAATCTGGCTTACAGAGTTTGGCCAAGATACTAATATTAACTCCCCGCAAGGGGTACGGCCTAACCAGAGAAACAACGCCCAGGAAGTGCAGGCGTAATGGATTGTGCGTAGTATTCTGGTGATTACGGCCAGCGGCATTGACCGGGCTCAGCTGTTTATGCTTAGAGATGTAAACGCACCCAAACCTACTAATTACAATAGTTCAGGCCTTACCAATGAAAAATGGAATGGGCAACAGTTTAAAATGAGCTATCTCTACCTGGCCGGATTTAAAAAGGCTGTGGAGCGTCACCAATTTGTGCGAGAGTTGCCTAGTGGCGATGCTCGCATGAATCTGTATGAGTTCAAGAACCAAAGAGGAGATTTAACCCTGTATGCGGTTTTGGTGAATCTGTCTTTATCACAAAGCCGATTTAGCTGTGCCGATTTGAGCGAAGGCGCCAGCGTGGATACCCTTACCATGCAGCTGATAGGCCAGAAATACTATCGGCTCACAGCCAATGGGAAGTATTTCCTAACCCTACCACGGCCAAGCTTACTTTGGGGTTTTAGCCCGATGTTAAACTACAGCAGGCTACAGTAAGAGTTGCAGATTTAAGTGGCAAGGTGATTCTTGAAAAGGCTATAGCAACCCCAATGGGGCAGTATCAAGAAGTGCAGCTGAACCTGAATGACCAGAGCAGCGGAGTGTATTTTGTCTCCGTGTCTTCAGAAGGTGTTCAAACAGAAGTAAAGAAAGTAGTTAAAATGTAGATTTGGTGTTGGTAAAAAAGGGATGCGGCCTTTTTGAGCGTCCCTTTTTTTTAAAATTCACCTCCCCCGCCACTGGGTGGGCCTCCCCCTTGCGGACCACGCGGTTTTGATTGATTTAAGCGGTAGGTAAAGGTTACCGTGGCCTGGCGCTCGCGCCATTGAAATTGGCTAAAGCTGCTGAAGTTTTCGCCTTGCGTGTAACTTCTGCGGTAGCGCGTGTTAAATAAATCTCTAACGGCCAGGGTGAGCGTAGCTTTATCGTTTAAGAAGTCTTTGCTCCAGCCCAAATCCATCACATACCTGCCCAAACTACGACCTTGGGTAGTGGTGGCAGCACCTCTAAAATTAAAGCTAAGTTGCAGGTCGCTTTCCCAAAATTTAAAGCGGCTCATCACCCGGCCACTGGAAGAGTAGTTATCGGCATCAAAGCTTTGACCTTCATAGTCGCCAACGGTGATAGCGCGGAATAGGTTAAGATTCCCATTCATGCTAAACCATTCGGTGAAATCATATTGCAGGTTAAACTCAAAGCCGTAGGCATCTTGCACCGAAAGGTTCACCGGGAAAATTCGGGTAAAATTATTTTCATCAACCGTGCTAATGCGCTCTACCACGCCCGTACGGTGGCGGTAGTACATCCCACTGTAGAGTGAGCCACTTTCAAAATACCGCACGTAGCCCAGTTCGTAGCTGTCGGTAAATTCTGGATTTACATCGGGGTTACCCGAATAGAAGTTACGGTTGTCACTAAAGCTGAAGAAGGGCGCTAAAGTCCAAAACCCGGGCCGGCTTATTCTGCGGCTGTAACTGGCCTGAATATCATTAAGCGGATTGAATTTGTAGGTTAAAAATGCGCTGGGGAACAGGTTGAGGTAATCGCGTTGGTTGGCACTACCGGTGTCCAGTTCGGTGGTAATGTCGGTATACTCTGCGCGCAGCCCAGTTTGGTAGGTGAATTTCTTGGAAAAACGTCCGTTGTAAATGGCGTAAGCGGCATACACGTTTTCCACAAAAGTAAAGGCATTGGTGAAACTGTCTACCGGCACCAAATTTCCGTTGTTGTCTACATTGCTTAAGGCGTAGTCGTTTTCAATGGTNCGGAGGGTTAGACGGGTGCCCGTTTCAAAGCTGTGGTCTTCGCCAAAAGGCTTTACGTAATCACTTTGCACTAGAATGCGGCTTTGGTTTTCCAGGTTGTCAACGTCTTGCAAAAAATCGTCATTGGCGCCCACGGTAAACTCTCTAATCACTGATTGCTCTCGATCTCGTTCACTGGTGTAACGCAGGTCGGCTGTCCATTTGTGATCATCATTATCTTCATATTGTTTCACCCAGCTTAGAGTACCTTCCAGAGTAGTTTCAGTTTCTTCCTCATCGTCAAAGCGCCTTACGGTTTGCAGCAGTTCATCGCCTTGCGCAAAATCTCGGTATTCCAGATCTACTTTATTTTGATCCTGACTGGGGCTGTATAAAAATGAGCCGGTAAGCGTTTGATTGTCTGTTAAGCTGTAGTCAGCGCCAAAACGCAGGGTGGCATCTAGCCCGCCACGCAATTGATCGCGCTGCCGCTCAAAATAGTAGCTGGTGTCAGCATTAAAAAAGCGTTGCCGCGAGAAGCCCCCACCCGGGGATTTGTTGTAGTTGAAATTAAGGTTGGTAAAAAAGTTGAGCCGGTTTTTACGGTAATTCAAAGAAGCGCCTGCTCCGTACAATTCGGGGTAGCCCCCTTGCACGTTAAAGCTGCCATTGAGGCCTGCCTTGTCTTGTTTTTTAAGTACAATGTTTATGATGCCAGCCTCTCCTTCTGCGTCATAGCGGGCTGATGGGTTAGTGATCACCTCTATGCGCTCAATTATGTTTCCCTGTAATTGACGCAGCGCAGCGGCCGGGTCATTGCCTATTAGCCCAGAGGGTTTTCCATTGATTAAGATGCGCACATTGGAGCTGCCGCGCAGGTTTACTTCACCTTCTACGCCTACCGTAACGGAAGGGATATTGTCCAGAATGTCACTGGCGTTGGCACCCGCATTGGCCAAATCTTTACTTACGTTAAAAACCCGCTTATCTTGTTTAAACTCCATCATTTTAGCCTCGGCTTCAACGGTTACCTCTTCCAGGCTTTCAGCCGATGGTTGCAGGGAAATGATTCCCAATTTTAAGGGCTGACCCTCCTGCACGGTAATCTCTTGCTGATAGGGTTGGAAAGAAATAAAAGAAACTTTCAGCAAATAAGTGCCCGCTGGTGCTTTAAGGGTAAAGGTGCCGTCCACTTCGGTGGAAACCCCGGTAACCAACTCCTTATTTTGGTACAGCGCTACCGAAGCTGCGGGTAAGCCTTCTTGATTTTCATCGGTGATGGTGCCCGTAATTTGAGCGTGCACCCAATAATTAAGGATGAGGAAGAGTAGACTGTACAAGTATTTCATGTTGGGTAAGACGTTTTAAAGCCTTAGATAGTTTGTTGTTTAAACATTATTTTTTAGTCTGCTGCGAAATTATGGGGATTTTGTGGATTTTACCGGATAGACTGATGCCCCTATTGAACACTTCTATTCAATGAAAAGCCCAAAAATTTCAAGGGACTTCTCCTAGTCAAACTCTTTTTCCAAGCGTTCTTCTAATTCAGCCAGTTCATCGCGCAAGCGGGCCGCCTCAATAAAGTCTAAAGCTTTGGCGGCATTTTCCATTTTTTTACGGGTTTTCTCCAGGTCTTTCCGTAACTGGCCCTTGGTTTCGTAAACCACGGGCTCTTCTGCCGCTAAACTCTTGTTACCCACTTGCTCATAGCCCCGGCTTTGGGTGGCCTTGGCTCCGGCTAAAATAGATTCTTTAGACTTTTTAAGGGCCGTGGGCGTAATACCGTGTTTTTCATTGTAGGCTTGCTGGGTAGCACGTCTGCGGTTGGTTTCATCAATGGTTTTTTGCATGCTGTCGGTAATTTTATCGGCATACATGATGGCCAAACCTTCAACGTGGCGGGCGGCTCGGCCCACGGTCTGTACCAGGGAGCGTTCTGCTCGCAGAAATCCTTCCTTATCGGCATCCAAAATGGCCACCAATGAAACTTCAGGCAAATCCAGGCCTTCTCGCAAGAGGTTGACCCCAATAAGCACGTCAAAAATACCCAAACGTAAATCACGCATTATTTCTACGCGCTCCAGCGTATCTACATCACTGTGAATGTAGCGGCAGCGCACTCCATAGCGAGTCAGGTATTTGGTAAGCTCTTCGGCCATACGCTTGGTGAGCGTGGTTACCAGCGTTCTTTCGTCTTTTTCAACCCGTTGGTTAATTTCTTCCATCAGGTCATCTACCTGATTTTCAATGGGTCGCACCTCAATACGCGGGTCCAATAGCCCGGTTGGCCTGATCAATTGCTCCACCAATACCCCTTCCGAGCGCTCAATTTCGTAATCGGCTGGGGTGGCACTTACGTGGATGACCTGATTTTGAAGCATTTCAAACTCATCAAACTTCAGCGGGCGGTTATCCATAGCTGCGGGTAGTCTAAAACCATATTCCACCAAATTTTCCTTTCGGGAGCGATCACCGCCATACATGGCCCGCACCTGTGGAATAGTTACGTGGCTTTCATCAATCACCATCAGGTAGTCATCTGGGAAATAGTCTAAGAGGCAGAAAGGCCTTGTGCCGGGTGCCCGGCCATCCAGGTAACGTGAGTAATTCTCAATTCCAGAGCAGTAGCCCAATTCGCGTATCATTTCCAGGTCAAACTCGGTGCGCTCTTCCAATCTTTTGGCTTCCAGCGGCTTTTGGTTGTTTTTGAAAAAATCAACCTGGCTCATCAGATCGTCTTGAATCTGATGAATGGCCGACTGTAGCGTACTCTTGCTGGTTACAAAAATATTGGCGGGAAAAATGCGCACCGTGTCAAAGGTTTCCAGCACACTGCCATCTGCTGGGTCAAAGCGTTCAATTTCTTCAATTTCATCACCAAAAAAAGAAATGCGAAAAGCGGTATCGCTGTAGGCTGGAAAAACGTCCACCGTATCGCCTTTGACTCTAAAATTGCCGCGCCCAAACTCAGCCGTGGTTCGGTTGTAGAGGGCGTTGACAAAACGGTGCAAGAGTTTGTTACGCGGTACCTCATCCCCCACGGCCAGTTCAATTACCTGTTGGTTAAATTCCTCGGGGTTACCAATACCGTACAAACAACTCACGGAGGCTACTACTAAAACATCTCTGCGGCCTGAGAGGAGTGAGGAGGTGGTGCTCAAACGTAACTTCTCAATTTCTTCGTTTATGCTCAGATCCTTTTCAATGTAGGTGCCACTGGTGGGGATGTAGGCTTCCGGCTGATAGTAATCGTAGTAAGAGACAAAATACTCCACCGCATTATCTGGGAAAAACTGCTTAAACTCGCTGTAAAGCTGAGCGGCCAGCGTTTTGTTGTGGCTTAAAACCAGGGTTGGGCGCTGAATTTTCTCAATGACATTGGCGGCCGTAAAGGTTTTGCCACTACCAGTAACGCCCAGTAGGGTTTGGTAGCGGTCCCCTCTTTGCAGGCCTTCGGTTAGTTCGTTAATCGCGCGGGGCTGATCGCCCGTGGGCTGGTACTCAGAGGAAATTTTAAAGGGTCTGGACATTTTGCAAAAATAGCGTTCTTAAAGGGTAATGCACGAGACTTAAGTATTGTTGAAACTAATTGAGGCCTCTTGAGTTTTATAACCATGCGTATTTATTATTTGCTAGTAGCATTTCTTTTTTTTGCCAGTACCAGTTGGGGACAGGCTTCGGTTTTACCGCAATCAAAGGCCGAGTTTAGCATTTCAAATTTTGGTTTTAACACAGTAACCGGCACTTTTAAAGGTTTTAGTGGCACCGTAGAATTTGATCCTCAGGCTTTAGCCGATGCCAAAATAGACGTATGCCTATCGGTGGAAACCGTGCGAAGCGGCATTGCAAAGCGCGATGAGCACTTACAGAAAGCAGAGTGGTTTCAGGCGGCAGCCTACCCACAAATTTGTTTTGTTTCAGAAGAGGTGGTAGCTATGGGCAATGGGGCGTTTAGGGCTAAGGGCCAATTACACCTTAAAGGAAAAACCACCCAGGTGAGTATTCCGCTCAGCTATAGCCCAGGGCAACTACGCGGTGAATTAAACCTGAATAGATTGGACTATGACCTGGGCACGGATACCAATACTTTTACTGTGGGCGCTGATGTTCACGTGAAAATCACTTGTTTTTTTAAAACTTAACTATGCATTTATTGCTCTATTTTACCTTGACGCTTATGCAGCCTCTCATACTCTTTACCAGTAGCCCCAACACCAGCAACACCACGTGGCGAGTGGTGGATGATGGCGTGATGGGCGGCAAGTCACAAGGCCATGCAAAAGTTACTGAGGCTGGCCATTTACATTTTTACGGAGAAGTTTCCTTAGAAAACAACGGAGGTTTTAGCTCGGTGCGGTATGACCTACCAAAAACGCAAAACATAAGCGGTTACACCAAGGTGGTAATGCGCCTCAAGGGCGATGGCATTCGCTTTCAGTTTAGGCTCAAAGCCCAAGCCAACCAGCGCTATAGCCATATTCAATATTTTGAAACCAGTGGAGAGTGGGAAGAAGTGCAATTGCCACTGCGTGATTTTTACGCCAGCTTTAGAGGCCGTAAGTTGGACCTTCCCAATTTTGAAGCCGACCAGTTAGAAGAAATCACCTTTTTAATTGCGAATAAAAAAGCGCAGGACTTTAGCCTAAAGGTGGCTGAAATCCGTTTGGAGTAAAAGACAGATTTGCAAGTTGAGCCCATTTTAGCTTGAAGATTTTTCAGGGCTTCATTTTGGCCTTTTTGACAAAATACATGCGCATTTTGCCTTTGTTTTTGGCTTCAATTTCGCCCCTCAATTCGAGTTCAAAGTTGTTTTTAACTAGCTGGCAAACATCTTCAGAAATATTGATAGCGCCCGGCTCACTGCTCTGCTCCATACTGGCGGCCACGTTAACGGCATCGCCCCAAAGGTCAAAAGCAAATTTTTTAGAGCCTACAACCCCCGCAACTAATGAACCAGTGTGTATGCCAATGCGCACTTCCAGGTAAGGTCTTTTTTGCAATTTTAATTCCTGTATTCTTTTCTGCACAAAATCACGCAGCTCAAAAGCGGCATAAATAATATTAAGGGCATGCGAATTGTTTTGATCGGGTACACCCGATACGCACATGTACGCATCGCCAATGGTTTTTATTTTCTCGATGCCGTATTTCTGCATGATGGCCATTTGCAGAGAGCAGTCGCTTTTTTTCGGCTTTAGCCAGAGCCTCTTCCTAAGATTTTATAGCTTCTCTCATGCGCCCCTCACCGTCATATTCTTTTGCTTCTTTGTAAAGGGAGTTTGCTGATTGCGCCTGGGCTTTAGCGCTTGTAAAAATGATAAGCAGAATGAAGAGTAAGTTTCTAAGCATGAGCAACATTAAGAGACCGAGAATGTACTAAATTTCACGAGCGATTTTTTTAAGAATGGCCTTATTTGGCCTTAAACCAGCTGGTTACGTTCCTAAATTCTCAAATACCCAGCGCTTAAATGCTGGCTAAATCTCTGCTTAAAAGAGTGTGTATGCCAAGGGCGTTGTTCTTCTGCTCTCCAAAAATACCTGAAGCTTGCGATACAGATTAAGGCGTACTATTCTGAAGTTACTTTGAATTCTTGTTCGTAGAAGTCGTCCCATTTAAATGAATTTAAAATCCAGCCCTCGTCATTTTTGTAATACGTGAATATCAGTCTGATGGCACTGAATTCATAGCGCACCAATTAAGTTTCCCTAAGAGCCACTTGGGCTATGGTTTCATTTTTTATGCGCAAACTGCCAATGGGGTTGCCAAAGCGATCATTGAGGAGTTTAAGGTAGCGCACGGTTTGTTCGCGTACTTCCGTTATTTCATTTTCCGCTTGTGCACAACGGTTCTGAATAAACACAGGTGGGAGGTTTTAGCAGAAACCATTGGAATTAAGGTTAATCATCCAATTTAAGACTTCTCATCCCGCCACAGCGGGTTGGAAGCCTAAAGCCCACTTGAGTTTATTTTTTGTTGGCCGCCGTTATTTCTTTTATCTCCTCTATAAGTTCTTTAGCGGCCCATGAATTAGGAGATGCGGCTCTATCCTCCTTGGAAAAACCTCCAAATACTCTGATGATTTCTGAATTTTGATCCAGAAGAAAAGATACCGGATATGCTTCAATGCCTAATTGGTCTGCCAGGCCTTGACCATTTGCAAAATGACTGAACTTAAAGCTATTTGAAATAAGGAAGTTAGTTACTAAGTCTTTGGGCTCGAACGTTATAGCCACGAAATTCAGCTTAACTTTAAACTCTTCATGCAAAGAGTTTAAAAAGGGGATTTCTTCAAGGCAAGGGATACACGCTGTAAACCAAAAGTTTACTAATGTAGGTTTACTAGGTTTGAGTTTGTTTGTAGAGGAAACTCTTTGCAACGAATCAAAACTGACTTTTAGACCAAGAAGATTAAGGTGTTCCCATTTTCTGATCTTTGACAGAGCTGTTTCAGGACGGTGTTTTTCCCAAATAATTCTGTGAATAGTCGAGTCTTCTATTACCGAGGTTTTTACAATAATTGCGGAAAGAGTATAACCGGGCTGTTTTTTTTCGTAATCGTCAATCATGTTCAACACTGAATCCTTTGAAACCCTATTACCCTTGATATAATTATAAAACTCACTTTGAGCAGGTAAAATGAATGTCAATGTTGAGAACAATAGTATGTGTAGGATTCTACTCATTTTAATGGCGGCCAACTACAGGTTTAACTCAATACTTCTTTGAAGGCGGTTTCGGGGGCGGCTAAAACAAACAAGGTAGTAGGCAGCTTTTCGGTGTGGGCTTGTAAATTACGGTAATATTCCTGAAAGCTTTCTTGGTCTTTAGGGGCCGCCATGCCCAAAAGCACTAAATCAGCACCCGCTGAACTTCTTTGTAAAATATTGTAGAACTGGGCTTTGGGTTCATAAATTACTTTTTCGTTGACTTTTAGCCGCATGTCTTTTACAATTTGATTCAAGTTTTCCCGGGCACCCTCTGCTGCTTTTTCACTGCGCATAAGCATTTTTATGTTGATCTCGGCATTTTTCCAGCGCAGGCTTTTTTGAAGCAAAAACGCCAGGATGATCATGAGGCCGCCATTCTGCTTTAGACCACCCCACCAAATATCAATGCGCTGCCGTTGGCCGTATTGCCTTTCTTTGTTTTCACGCACCACCACTACGTTGCGTTGGGCACGAAAGAAGTGGGAGATCATATCGCAGTATTTGGCTTCATTTTGGGTGTTTTCAGAGGCGCCCATTAAAACCGTGTTGGGCACCATCTCTCCCAAGCCGTAGGTATCAACCAATTGCTTGGAGCCTTCAAAAGGATCATTGGTTCTAAAAACTCGCACCAGGCTGTTGATGCCCCGGTGGATTAAATACTCGCGAATATTTTGTTGCATTTCTTTTTGCCTTTGTACGGGTAAACTGGAGGACGTTAGAGCGGTACACACCGTCATTAGGGCTTTGTTTTGAGTGAAGTCATTGGCCAGAGCAATCAAGTGCCAGCGGTGGGTAGGCGCACCCGATAGAACCAGAATATGCGGCCGCCAGTTTTTAGCATCGTCTTTGCGTTTGATGCGTAGCAGGCCGGCCCGCACCACACTCATCCAAATCCCTTGGCGTACATCGCCCCAGGCGGTACGCACTTCTCTTCGTTGCAACCAAAAGAATACCAAGAGTATAAAAATACCGGCTGCCACTGTGGCCAGAGCGTTTATTAAAAGCATGGACCAAATACAGCCTACGGCCCCCAGCAGGCTAAAAATCCAATGTACCTTAAAAAGCGGCCTAAACGAGGGGCTCCCTAAAAAACGCTCTAGGCCCGCTGAAATATTGAGTACCCCGTAGGTGGTGAGAAAGAACATAGTAAGCACTGGGGCCACCAGGTTGAGATTGCCGAAGTATACCGCAACCATGGCCAGTCCCAGGGTTAAAAGGGTTCCCCAGCGCGGGCTGTCTTCTGAGCCTTTGCCTTGAGCTAAAAAGCGCAGGCCACGTGGTAAAACGCCATCGCGCGCCAGCGCTTGCAATACCCGGGGCGCGCCTAAAATACTGCCAATGGCACTGGAAAGGGTGGCGCCCCACACGCCCAATAAAATGGCATCTCCCCAAAAGGAGATTTTACGCATAATTAATGGGTCTTCAATAAGCGTGAGGGCATCTACCCGGCTGGCCAAAATAATGGGCAGCAGCATGTAAATCAGGTAGCCCACGCCCACGGCATAAAAGGTTCCTTTCGGGATGGATTGGGCGGGGTTTTTCAAATCTCCCGACATATTCACGCCCGACATGATTCCGGTAACGGCCGGAAAAAAGACGGCAAAAACCGTCCAAAACGGCTCTGAATTGCGATCTGAAGCTCCCCACATTTCTACCGTACTTTCCTCTAAAGGTTGGCCAAAAGCTAAGGACAAGAGTGAAATAGCTATAGCCGCCATGATAAAGAACTGACTACGGATGGCAATCTTGGCCGAAAATAAGGCAAGCAGGCCTACCAGGGCCGTAACCAAAAGTCCAACCATGGTGGGATTAAATTGCGGGAAAACCCCGGCAAAGCTTTCGGCAAAACCAATGGTGTATAGGGCTATGGAGAGCGCCTGAGCAATGTAAAGCGGTATGCCTACGGCACCCCCGGTTTCAATTCCTAAGGAACGGCTAATCATGTAATACGCGCCTCCTGTTTTTACTTTTTGGTCAGTGGCAATACTGGCTATGGAAAGAGCGGTAAGAAAAGTGATTGAGGTAGAAATGGTGACAATAAGTAAGGTTCCCAATAAGCCTACGTTGCCTACTACCCAGCCAAAGCGCAGGTACATGATAACCCCTAAAATGGTGAGGATAGAAGGTGTGAAAACTCCGGCAAAAGTGCCAAAGCCTTTTTCCTTTACAGGATTAACAGTTTTAGGTGAGCCCAGAGATTCAGCCATGACTCAAAGAAAAGAATTTTAGGTGAAAGCCTTACCCGTCTATAACTCCGCTTTAGCCTCCCTTCTGAGGATGGGGAAGAAGAGCACGGGGAATGCGTTTCCTATTAATTGCAAGCTCCTTAAGAAAAAGCGAGGCCTTCAGAATGAATCAAGAAACAGATATAAAAAAGCCCCTCGTGAAAGCGAAGGGCTTTTAAAGAAGGGTGGAAGATGGGATTCGAACCCACGGCCTCCTGAACCACAATCAGGCGCTCTAACCAACTGAGCTACAACCACCGTGTGAATTCCTCTTTTTATTGAGGGCTGCAAATTTATAAAAAGCAGTGATGCACACCAGAAATATTTTTAAAAAATTAAGGACGCCTTTTAAACTCCTGCAATTTGCGCATTAAACGCAGGTGAAACTGTACTTCGGCTTTATAATAGAGGGCCGCTTTACGGGTGCCCACCGCTTTTTCAAATTGCGGGAAATAGCGCTTTTTGAGCTGGGCAATGCGCTCCTGCCGGTCTAACTCTTCCAAGACCATTTTTTCAATTCTTCATCGCTTAACTGTTCACCCTCATCTTTAAGCTTGCGTTTAAGAAACTCTGCCCTGCGGTGTTCCTGAGTTTGATCCAGTTCTTTTTTGTAGGCATTGTACACGGGCCAAAATTTTTGGCCTTCCTCCGGACTTAAATCCAGTTGTTCGGTCAGGAATTGAATTCTATACTGCTCCACTTTTTCATGCCGTTGATGCCTACCGGGCTGGCCCCAGCATAAAGATGCACTCACAAAAAGTAAAAGTATCGAAAGGGTATAGCACTTCATAAACTGTAATTTTCTAAGGGTTCAGTTTTGATTATTGAGAATAAATACATGTTCACCAATAACATTACCCAATTGAATGATGCGTAAATCTGGAATGTAGCCTAAGCCCAAGCTAAACCGAAAAAAGTTGCCCATTCCGGTCATGATATGGCGGTAAATCATATTGTACCTGCTGCCTACCTCAAGGTCCTGATTTGTAAAGAATGGTCTGAACTGCTGGTCATAGCGTTCTACCGCAGAAAGCAAGCGGTAAGCCTCTTTTTGAGTACTGTCTTTTTTACAATATACTGTAAAATTACCCTTGAAGTATCGTAGTGCTTTTACCAGCTTTTCATGCGAGCGTAAAAAAGGCGGTAATCTATGCTTTCTGGGTAGCGTTCAATATTAAGGTTTAAGATTTTTTCAGCTACGTCATAATCGCCTTCAAAGGCAAATTCACGGGCTTGCAAAAAAGCAGAATCTGGAATGGCCGAAATGGTAATGATGTCACCTCCGTTTCTAATGGTGTCTTGCTGCGCCATGGCATGAAAGCTTATCCCGCAAAGGGTAAGGGCTGCTAAAGCTTTGAATACTTTCTTCATTACAAGGCCCAAAAATAGCGCCTTAGCTCTTTAGAACTGTGCTATTTCGGCATCAGCCCCATCTTTATCGGTGAAGAATTATTTACGTTCTAGAGCCCGTTTAGCGGCTGCTACAATATTTTTAGCATCTAAACCGTATTTTACCAACAAGTCTGCTGGCTTACCACTTTCTCCAAAGCTATCGTTTACGGCCACGTATTCTTGGGGCGTGGGCTGTTTTTGGCTGAGTACTCCCGCTAAGCTTTCGCCCAGGCCACCAAATTTTTGATGCTCTTCGGCCGATACCAAGCAACCGGTTTTACCAATGGAATTCAGCAAGGCTTCTTCATCCAGCGGTTTAATGGTATGGAAGTTAATCACTTCAGCAGAAATTCCTTCTGAGGCCAAGGCCTGAGCTGCTTCTAAGGCCTGCCACACTAGGTGCCCGGTAGCCGCAATGGTAACATCGCTTCCCTCAGTGAGAATTACTGCCTTGCCTATTTCAAACTTTTGATCTTCAGCGGTAAAGTTGGGTACTTTGGGCCGCCCAAAACGTAAGTACACTGGGCCTTCGTAATCGGCAATAGCCAGGGTGGCCGCCTTGGTTTGATTAAAGTCACAGGTGTTAATCACAGTCATACCCGGTAACATTTTCATCAACCCAAGGTCTTCTAAAATTTGGTGGGTAGCTCCATCTTCACCCAGGGTTAAACCCGAGTGGCTGGCGCAAATTTTCACGTTCTTACCGCTGTAGGCAATGCTCTGGCGGATTTGGTCATACACCCGGCCGGTAGAAAAGTTGGCAAAAGTGCCCGTGAAGGGAATTTTACCGCCAATGGTTAAGCCTGCGGCTATGCCCATCATATTAGCTTCTGCTATACCTACCTGGTAAAAACGGTCAGGAAATTCATCGCGAAAAGCGTTCATTTTTAGCGAACCGGTTAAATCTGCACAAAGGCCAATTACGTTGGGATTGGTGCGGCCTAATTCCAGTAAGCCAGCGCCAAAGCCTGAGCGGGTGTCTTTTGAGCCTGAGTTGGTGTATGCGTTCATCTTAATTGAGTTTTACAATGGTGGTATTACCTGAGGTTACCGTAAATTTTTCTGCTACTGAATAAATGCTGTTACGCGAGGATTTCACCCTAAACACCACGCGGTAATTACCAGGTTGTAAGGTGAAACTTTGGCGGGCTAAATCTGGGTTTAGGTCAATGACCCATTTAAGTGTATTGTTTTCTTCTACCAAGATGCTGCCAAAACCAGGCGCAGAACTTTGCAAATTAACCACACCCGGGGGTGGAATACCCAGGGTTGTAGTTTTTCCAGCATCAATGCGAACGCCCTCCATTACAATGCGCGGCAGCGTGAGCATTTCAATGGTGTAAAGGCCTTCACGGTATTTCTCCGTGCTGTTAAAGTTTTGCAGGTGTAAAATGGACGCCTCCTCAGCGGTACGAATCACGGCCTGCAAATTTTGGTAGGTATTTCGGCCGGGAATGGTTAGCTTCAAATCGCCCCGTGGCAAGTCTAGGCCTATGTGGTTGTGGGTGCCCCCCGATATGGTAATGTCTTTAAGATGCGCTTCGGGCTTAGAATGCACGGTCATGTTGTAGCGCACTAGCGGGTCTAGCGAAATGGTGTCTGGAGAGCCTTTGTAGTTGAGCGTATGAATAAATTGCCGGGCCACCTGACCACTCACCGCGTTATAAAAAGTAATGGGGACGTTGGTTTCAGTAGGTAAACCATTGCCGTCTAATAAATTAACCTGGGCTGTGGTGTTGTTTAAGGCTTGGGAGATTACAATGCCCAAAACGTTTTGAAAAGTTTTTTCATCAGCGGCATCAAAATAGGTGCCTACACAATCAAAGGTTTGCCGGAAGTTTTTATCCAAGCCAATGCCAATCACAAAGGGTTTAAGGGTAATGCCTTTCTCCTGTAATTGGCGGGAGGCTGCGCAGGGGTCTTCGTCACAAGCTTCTACGCCATCAGTTATTAAAATGATGATGTTGCGGCAATTATCACAGGGCGGGAAGTCATAAGCTGCCCGTGAAAGTGAGCGTGCAATAGGCGTGGTGCCTTTTGGACTAATACTGCGCAGCTTACTTTTAATGCGGTTAAAATTGCGCTTACCAAAGGCTACCTCTAGCTTGGTATCATTGCAATCTTGGGGAGGTACCGGTTTTTGGTGGCCATAAACCCGCAGAGCCAGCTCAAAATTATTGCTTTCCAGGCTTTGCAGGCTGTCTAGCATTTTGGTCATGAGCCTTTGTGCCACGTCAATTTTTTGGCCGCTTTCCCAACGNGCGTACATACTTTGTGAACCATCAAACACAAAAAGAATGCGGGTGATTACCGGTTCAGGTTCACCTCTGCGTTGAGACCAAGCTTGAAGCGTTAGACCCAAAAAACAAAAGAATAGTATTGACTTGAGCGTCTGCAAAAATTAGTAGTCTCCTAAAGTTTCTTCCAGTTGATTGAGGGCTTCCGCTAGCTGTTTATCATTGGGGGCAATGCCGTGCCATTCATGCGTACCTTCCATAAAATCTACTCCGGCTCCCATTTCGGTGTGCATAATTACCATCACAGGCTTGCCATTTCCGGTAAGGCTTTTAGCTTTTTCCAGGCCTTCCACCACGGTGGCCATGTCATTGCCTTTTTCAATGGTCATCACCTCCCAGCCAAAGGCCAAAAACTTGGCACCAATATCGCCCAAAGGCATTACTGAATCTGTAGAACCATCAATTTGCTGACCGTTGGCATCTACCGTACAAATGAGGTTATCTACTTTGTGACCCGGGGCAAATAGAGCAGCTTCCCAAATTTGACCCTCTTGCAGTTCTCCATCTCCGTGGAGGGAGTAAACCAAACGGTCATCACCATTTTGCTTTTTAGCCAGTGCAGCACCAATGGCCACGCTCATCCCTTGACCTAAAGATCCGCTGGCAATGCGTACACCCGGCAAACCTTCATGCGTAGTGGGGTGACCTTGCAGGCGCGAATCAATTTTGCGGAAAGTACTTAACTCTTCCGTAGGAAAATAGCCGCTGCGGCTAAGGGTGCTGTAATACACCGGGCTGATGTGACCGTTGGAGAGAAAAAACAAATCTTGATTTTGGCCGTCCATGTCAAAAGGCTCGGGGCTTTGCCGCATCACGTGATTGAAAAGCGCTACAAAGTATTCTGTACAACCTAAGCTACCACCGGGGTGACCAGAGTTCACCGCGTGCACCATGCGTACAATATCTCTTCGCACCTGAGATGCTATTTTCTCCAATTGGGGGATTTGTGCCATGCCAAAATTTTTTGCAAAACTATTGATTCTTAAAAGGGTAAAAGGGGCTACTGTTGAAAAAAATTAATAAGATGCTGCGCCCGCCACCAATGGTCTTGCCCCATTAATAAAATTATCTTTGCCGCCTTTAAAATTGAATTTTATGAAGTGTGGTATTGTTGGTTTACCCAATGTTGGTAAATCTACTTTGTTTAATTGCTTGTCTAACGCCAAGGCGCAATCAGCTAACTTTCCTTTTTGCACCATAGAGCCTAACGTAGGCATGGTAACCGTGCCAGACCCTCGCTTAAAAAAGTTGGAAGAGCTGGTGAATCCGCAAAAAGTGCAGCCTGCCACGGTAGAAATCGTAGACATTGCAGGCTTGGTAAGAGGGGCTAGTAAAGGTGAGGGACTGGGCAACCAGTTTTTGGCAAATATTAGAGAATGCAATGCCATTATTCACGTTTTGCGGTGTTTTGAAAACGATAATATCACACACGTAGACGGCAGTATTGACCCTTTGCGGGATAAGGACACCATAGACACAGAGTTGCAGCTTAAGGATTTGGAAACGCTTGAAAAGCGGATTGAGAAGCACCAAAAAGCAGCAAAATCAGGCAATAAACTTGAGCAGCAAAAAGTAGACTTTCTAAAGCAACTAAGGGTGCATTTGGAACAGGGCCAAAACATTAGGGCTTATACAGAGCGCAATGAGGATCAAGAAGAGTTGCTGGCCGAAATTCAATTTTTAACCGATAAGCCGGTTTTGTATTTGTGCAATGTGGATGAGGCATCGGCTAAAGCTGGAAACGCTTGGGTGGAAAAAGTGCAAGCCATGGCTAAAACCGAAGCGGCCCAGGTTATTTATTTAGCCGCGGCTACAGAGGCCGATATTGCTCAGCTGGAAGATTATGAAGAACGCCAAATGTTTTTAGACGATTTAGGCTTAGAAGAACCAGGCGTTAACCGCGTGATTAGAGCGGCCTATGAATTGCTAAACCTGCAAACCTATTTTACGGCCGGTGAAAAAGAGGTGCGCGCCTGGACCATAAAGAAAGGTTTTACTGCGCCTCAGGCGGCAGGTGTAATTCACACCGATTTTGAGAAAGGCTTTATTAGAGCAGAGGTTATAAAATATGCTGATTATGCAGAATTAGGCTCTGAAGCAGCGGTGCGAGAAGCTGGTAAACTTAGCGTAGAGGGGAAAGAATATGTGGTAGAAGATGGCGATGTGATGCACTTTAGATTTAACGTGTAAGCTCTGGTTTTAATAAGTTGTTAATACAAAATTGATGGGTTTCTCCGCTAAAAAGTCCCTTAGTGCTAACTTTAGCGTTTCTGAAAACTGGCTTACTCATGGCAGAGAATAATTACACCGAAGACAACATACGCTCATTAGACTGGAAGGAGCACATCCGCCTGCGTCCCGGTATGTACATCGGTAAGTTGGGAGATGGGTCTTCGCCCGATGATGGAATATACATCCTGTTAAAGGAGGTTCTAGACAACTCGGTTGACGAGTTTGTGATGGGGGCCGGCAAGACCATAGAAATAAGCGTAAAAGAAGGGAATGTTACCGTTAGAGATTACGGCCGGGGCATTCCGCTCGGTAAGGTGGTAGACGTAGTGTCCAAAATCAATACGGGCGCCAAATATGATTCAAAGGCTTTTAAAAAATCAGTGGGTCTAAATGGGGTGGGTACCAAAGCGGTAAATGCCCTTAGTGACCGTTTTATGGTGCAGTCTGTGCGCGATGGTAAAACCAAAATTGCCCACTTTGAAAAAGGAGCACTCCTTGAGGAAGAAGATATTAAGGAAAGCAGTTTGCGCAAAGGCACCAAGGTGGTTTTTACCCCAGACTCCGGTATATTCAAGAATTACCGTTACGCCCATGAGTACATTGAAAAAATGCTCTGGAACTATGCCTATCTTAATCCTGGATTAACGCTGCTTTTCAACGGAGAGAAAATACATTCAGAAAATGGTCTTAAAGACCTTTTGGCGCATAATTTAGACGTGCCTACCATGCACGATATAATTCACCTCAAGGGCGATGATATTGAGGTGGCCATAACCCACACCGAGCGCAGCCAGAGTGATAACTACTTTTCTTTTGTAAACGGGCAACACACCACGCAGGGTGGTACGCACCAATCCGCTTTTCGGGAAGCCCTGGTAAAAACCATGCGTGAGTTTTACAATAAAAACTTTGATGCGGCTGACATCCGCGAAAGCGTGGTAGCCGCTGTAAGTATAAAGGTGATTGAGCCTGTATTTGAAAGCCAGACTAAAACCAAGTTGGGCTCTTCAGATATGGGGCCAGATTTACCCACCGTACGCACCTTTGTGGTAGATTTTGTCAAGACCAAACTGGATAATTTCCTGCACCGAAATGAAGAAATTGCCCAAATTATTCATAAAAAAATACTGCGGGCTGAAAAGGAACGCAAGGAGCTAAGCGGCATAAAAAAATTAGCCCGTGAGAGGGCCAAAAAAGCCAGCTTGCACAATCGCAAGCTGCGTGATTGCCGTATCCACTACAGTGATCAAAAAAATGAGCGTAGATTGGAAACTACTTTGTTTATTACCGAGGGAGATTCAGCCAGCGGCAGCATTACCAAAAGCCGCGATGTGAATACCCAAGCGGTATTTAGCCTAAAGGGTAAGCCACTTAATTCATACGGATTAACCAAAAAGGTAGTGTATGAAAATGAGGAGTTTAACCTGTTGCAAGCAGCTTTAAACATAGAGGATGGTTTGGAAGATCTCCGTTACAAAAACGTGGTAATTGCCACTGATGCTGATGTGGACGGCATGCACATAAGGCTATTACTAATTACTTTCTTTTTGCAATTTTTTCCTGAGTTGGTGCGTGAGGGCCATCTTTTTATTTTACAGACCCCCCTTTTTAGAGTTCGCAATAAAAAAGAGACTATTTACTGTTACAGCGATGAGGAAAAAAGAGCCGCTCTGCTAAGGTTAGGCGCCAAAGCCGAAATTACGCGCTTCAAGGGTTTGGGCGAAATTTCTCCAGATGAGTTTAAACACTTCATTGGGGAAGATATAAGGTTGGATCCGGTAATGTTGGGTAAAGACTTAACAATTGACCAATTGTTGCAATTTTACATGGGTAAAAATACCCCACAGCGCCAGGAATTCATTATTGAGAATCTCCGCGTTGAAAAAGATGTGGTAGATGAAGAAGAAATAGAATTGATCAATGAAAATTAATACCAAGTCAAGGCTAAAGGCCAATAGAATAGCCTATTTGGTTTGTACCTTTTTCATATTCTTGAATCTGGGATATAAAGTTTTGCAGGACCGGGAAACCGGGGATGTACGTTTTGAGCTAGGAGCTACTGAGGTGCATGTTGACGGAGCTTGGGTGGAGTGGTACTCGCCTGTTTATTGGCCATTTTTTGCAATCATTCTTTTTTTGATTTACCGAGGGCCGGTGGTCTTTAAATACGATACTGAAGGTGATGTAATGAATTTGAAGGTGGAAGATAAAGTTTTGTTTTTTCTAGGCCGCTTTGCTAATAAGCATTACGAATTCCCGAAGCGTAAGCTGGTAGATTGGAATATTATTTCGCTCCCCTTTTTTAGGCTACTAACTGTAGAAATAGAAAGTAAAACGGGAAGTATACGTACCAGACGGATGCCTATTAGTTATTTGAGAGATAGTGAGTTAAAAAAACTTAAAATGTCATTAAATAAGGCTAAAAGTTTAAATGCGCGCTTTAAAAAGGAAGGGGACTCTTTGCGTAATAAACCTAAGGATAAATTCTCTTAGTTTCTAAGTCATGCTGGTAAATTCTAAATGGGCTAAGTGGCCAATAATTATAATCTACCTGATAATTTTTGCAGTGATCATTTATGATGTGTTCATGTACGTGCGCTTTAATAGTGGGGTTAGTATTATCCCCATAAGCATGATTCCCATGCAGTTATCAATGGTTGCCTTGCTCTTTTTCTACCTGATAAAATCTTTAGGTGCCTCAGTAGTGCGCTACGCAGATGATGGCGCTATTATGGAATTTTACATTGAACATCCCTTATTAAAGTATACCAGCGGTGACCTTATTAAACGTTATGATTTCCCTAAGGAAAAATTGATCTCATACAAGATTAAAAGAAAACAATTTCGAAAAGAAATAGAATTAAAACTTACTAGAGGAGAAAGGGGATTTAAAAAGGCAAAAATCCCAGCTACCTTTCTCTTAAAAGAGGAACGCAAGGCCATAACCGATTCTTTGGATAAAATTTTGGAAAAAAATAAAGATGCTAGAAGGTAACCAAGATGAACATTCTCAGGAAAACGTACCTGACAACGGCAGTGGTAATGTAACCATTACCCGGGTTTCTGGTATGTATGAAGATTACTTTTTAGATTATGCCAGTTACGTGATTCTTGAGCGGGCAGTGCCTAAGATTGGAGATGGACTAAAGCCTGTGCAACGTAGAATTTTGCACGCCATGCGCGAAATGGACGATGGACGCTTTCATAAGGTGGCCAACATTATTGGGCAAACCATGAAATACCACCCGCACGGGGATGCCTCTATTGGGGACGCGCTGGTGCAATTGGGTCAAAAAAATATCCTTATTGAAACCCAGGGAAACTGGGGCAATTTACTTACAGGCGATAGTGCAGCCGCACCACGATACATTGAGGCGCGTTTGTCAAAATTTGCCCTTGAAGTTATTTTTAACCCAAAGGTTACAGACTGGCAAACCAGTTATGATGGCCGTGGCCGGGAGCCCATAGAACTGCCCGCAAAGTTTCCACTATTACTGGCCCAGGGCGTAGAGGGTATTGCCGTAGGCTTATCTACCCGGATTTTGCCCCACAACTTTCTGGAATTAATAGACGCCTCTATAAAGGTACTACGGGGTAAGAGTTTTGAAATTTTACCGGATTTTCCTAGTGGCGGTATTGCAGATTTTACCCAATATCAAGATGGTAAACGGGGCGGCCGGGTACGCATTAGGGCTAAGATTAACATCTTAGATAAGAAAACACTCATCATAGATGAAATTCCCTTTGGCACCACCACCAGTAGTCTCATAGACAGTGTGCTTAAGGCAAACGATAAGGGTAAAATAAAAATTAAACGCATTGAGGATAACACGGCTGAGCATGTAGAAATTAAAGTAACCTTGCCAGCTGGGGTTTCACCCGATAAGACCATTGACGCTTTGTACGCCTTTACCGATTGTGAAACCTCTATTTCTCCTTTGGCCTGCACCATTCAAGATGAGAAGCCCCTCTTCCTGGATGTAAAAGAGATTTTACGCAGAAATACCCAAAACACTTTGGACATTCTGAAGGCTGAGCAGGAATATGAACTCAACCACTTCCAGGNGCAGTGGCACTTNGCATCGTTAGAGAGAATTTTTATAGAGCACAAAATTTACCGCAAAATTGAGGAGGCAGAGAGTTGGGAAGAAGTGATCTCCTTCATTAGAACGGGTTTAAAGCCCCACCTAAAAAAGCTAATTAGACCTGTAACGGATGATGATATTGTGCGGCTTACCGAAATCCGCATTAAGCGTATTAGTAAATACGATAAGGCTAAGGCCGATGACCACATTGCCGCTTTGGAGGATAAAATTGCCCAGGTGAAACACAACTTGGAGCACTTAGTAGATTTTGCGGTAGACTGGTTTAAAAATCTCAAGAAAAAATACGGAGCCGGGAGAGAACGCAAAACCGAAATTAGAGTGTTTGAGGAGATAGAAGCCTCTAAGGTGGCACTTGCCAATGAAAAGCTATACGCCAATTTTGAGGAAGGTTTCATCGGCACCAGCCTTAAAAAAGACACTTTTATTACCGAGTGTTCGGATATTGCCGACTTGATTGTATTCCTTAAAAATGGCCAAATGATGGTAACCCGGGTAGGCTCTAAAACTTACGTAGGTAAAAACATAATTCACGTGGCTGTTTGGAAAAAAGGAGACAAACGCACCACCTACAACATGCTGTATCGCGATGGTAAAAAAGGTCCAACCTACATGAAACGCTTTCAGGTAACCAGCATTACCCGTGATAAACTGTATGATCTTACCCGAGGTACAGCCGGTACCGAGGTGCTGCATTTTACAGCTAACCCCAATGGGGAGGCAGAAAAACTTACCGTATACCTAAGGGCATTGCAAAAGCTACGTAAATTAAGGCTAGACCTTGATTTGGCTGATTTAGCGATTAAAGGCCGTGCTGCTAAAGGCAATTTAGTGACCAAACATCCTATTAAAAAAATAGAACTCAAAGAAGAAGGCGTTTCTACTTTAGGCGCACGCAGAATTTGGTTTGATGAAACCGTACAAAGGCTAAATGCCGATGGGCGGGGTACTTTACTAGGCAGTTTTAAAGGTGAGGATCAACTGTTGGAAATTTCTAAAACGGGCCATTACCGTTTAATTGGTTATGATTTAAGTACGCATTTTGATGAGGAAATGATTCACCTTCAAAAGTATGACCCTAACCGCCCTGTCTCGGCCATTTATTTTGATGGTGAAAAGCAACGCCATTACGTAAAGCGTTTTGTGCCAGAAGTAACCCATCGTAAAGAACCTTTTATTACTGAGCATGAGGATTCCAAACTAGAATGGATTAGCACGGCCAACCAACCGCAGGTAGAAATCATATTTAGAAAAGTAAAGGGCAAACAACCTGAAAATGAAATTGTAAATATTGCTGAGTTTATTGCAGTGAAAGGAGAAAAGGCTCAAGGAAATCAGTTGAGCCGCTTTCCCATAAAACAGATTCAGGCGCTGGAACCCATCATTGAGGCTCCAGAAGAGGAAGAGGAGCTTACAGATGAGGATGAGCAAAAAAACACCAACCCCGATTCCAATTCTGATGAAGACGCTTCACAAATCAGTATTGAATTTTAGTACATGAAATATTATTGTATTGCGCTTTTAAGCGTGCTTAGTCTTGCTAGCAGCCATGCTCAGAGTAGTTTAGCAGTAACCAAACTAGGGCAATTCACCTATTTAGAGAAAATTAATGATGTATGGGGTTGGGAAGACCAAGGCCGGGAATATGCTTTAGTGGGTGTGGAGAATGGCCTTTCTATTGTGGAGATTTCTAATCCTACCAACCCGGTTGAAAAGCTGTTTGTACCGGGCGCCATTTCTACCTGGCGAGATATGAAAACCTATCAAAATTACGGTTATGCCGTGCACGACCTGTTTTCAGGCAGCAGTGATGGCATTTTGGTGGTAGACCTTTCTACTTTAGATAATCAGTTTCCATCTTACTGGAACCGCCTGCCTACTATTGATTACAACGGCCAGCAGATGCTCTTTCAGCGAGGACATAATATTTACGTGGATGAGAATGGGTATTTGTATGTGTTTGGCTCTAACATTGGAAATGGAGGTGCGCTCATTTTTGATCTTAAACCAGATCCTACCAATCCTACTTATGTGGGCATGTTTGATCAGTATTATTTGCATGATGGTGTGGCCCGTGGAGATACCCTTTGGGGAGCGGCTGTTACCAGTGGCTTTTTTTCGGCTATAAATGTAAATAGCAAAATAAATCCCACGGAGCTGGGTCGAAAAAATACACCCAGCGGAGTGTCTCACAACGTTTGGTTTAGTGATGATAATCAAAGAGTATTTACTACCGATGAGGTAAGGGCGGCCTGGATAGCCGAGTATGACGTGTCTGACCTTAGTAACATTACCGAACTCGATAGAATTAAAACCAGTTTTGGCCCCAACGTAGTGCCTCATAACGCACATTTTCACAATAATTTTTTAGTAAATAGTTATTACACCAGTGGCTTGCAAATTGTAGATGTTTCAGTACCGGGCATTATGGTAGAAACGGCTTACTATGATACTTCGCCTGCCAGCGGGTCTGGGTTTTCTGGTGCTTGGGGCGCTTATCCCTATTTGCCTAGTGGCCGTATTCTAGCGAGTGACCGGGAGCAGGGACTTTTTATTCTTTCCAGTACCTATCCCCGCGCAAGTTTTTTGGTGGCTACGGTTTTAAATTCTACAAATAATAGCGCTTTATCAAATGCGCGGATTAAATTTTTAAATGGCGATATTGACGCGAATACCTCCATTTTTGGCATAGTTAGAGAGGGCCAGGCGCAGGCTGGCACCTTTGATGTTGAAGTGTCTAAAAGTGGTTTTATAACTGATACGTTTCAGGTGAATCTTACTGCAGGACAGGTTAATAATGTGCAGTTTCCCTTAAGACCGGTAAACGTAGGTATGGCTGAGTTGACCCCCGTTTTAGAAGCGGCCAAACTTTTTCCCACGGCAGTGGAAACAGGCGGTGGTGTTACTCTTCAGGTTGGTGAACTACTGAACCAAGACCTTTTGTACCGTATTTACAATGCCAAGGGAGCCCAGGTTAAAATGGGCACCCTAAATGCCGCCCAAAAAGAGCATTTCATAGGCATTGATTTTCAGTCAGGTTTATATTTTCTTAAACTTTCTANCGCAAAAGGCCACAGCCGCAATTTCAAGTTGTTAGTGCGTTAAATCCAGATTTTTCCCATCTTTAACCCATAAATTACAGGGTGCTAAAAGGGAGAAATATCCTTTGCTACGCCAGAACTTCATGGTACGCCAACTACGCTAAAACCATTGTAGAGCTCATGAAAGTTTTTGCTGAGCATAATCAAGTTTTGTACGTAGATTATCAGTTTACCTTAAAAGACTTTTTAACCCGGTTTACCGGGAATAAAGAAAAACCAGGCTGGCAAAAAATGTTGGGTTTACAATCTAGGGTAGAACGTTTTAAAGGCGCTCAGGGCGGATGTCTTTACCGGCCGACTTTACCCCCGGTTTTACCGCTTAATTTCTTGCCGCATGGCCAGCTGTACCTTATGCTCCAAAAGTTCAACGCGTGGTGGGTTAATCAATTTATCAAACGGTAGATTAAAAAGCTAGGACTTCAAAAAGACCTCATACACGTCAATTCTTTTAATCCTGATTTTGGGCGTTTCTCTCTCAATATACTTGGTGAAAAAACCAACATTTACCATTGTTATGACCAAATAGCGGCAGCCGAATGGGCGGCTAAGCATGGTGCCCAAAAAGAAAAAGTATTATTGCCCAAAGTGCAAGCAACAGTGTTTACCTCTCAAGGTCTGCTGGATCAAAAGAAAAGCGCTACGCCTCAAGGCTTTCTCATTAAGAACGGGGTAAACTATGTGCTTTTTCACCAAGGGTTCCGAGAAAGGAGCCCTTCAAAAATTGTGGGCTACGTGGGCTCTGTAGATTTCCGCACCAGTTTTCAATTACTCACGGAGGTTATTGGGCGGTGCCCAAATTTTAAATTCCACTTTGTAGGGCCGGTAGAAAGCCCAGAGCAATGTAAATTTTTGGAAGCAATCCCAAATGTGAAATTGTTAGGCAGCAGAGCGGCTGAAAAATGATACACCAGAGAAAAGTAGTCAACCTCACTGTTCAATGGTTTTGAAGACCAAAACCGCAGCAGAAAGAGCGATGACGATTTTAATGACTTAGTATTCTATGTAACCGGCAACCCATGGGAAGGCATTGATATTCGCGGTATTCCTCCGGTTAAACCGAAAGATGACTGTGACAATGATGGTATTTCAGATGAAAGTGATGACTTTCCGTGTGACCCTTCCCGTGCGGTGCGCAATGATTATACCGGTACCCTTGCTTATGAGGATTTGTGGCCAAGCCAAGGCCACTATGACTTCAATAACCTAGTGGTTGAGTATGAAGTGGGTCATATTTTAAACAGTGCCAACAAGGTAGTAGAAATTGATGCTGACTGGACGGTTAGAGCGTTAGGCGCGGCTTTTGCCAACGGGTTTGGCTACCAGTTTAAGAAATATTACCGGTTCGGTAATCTCTTCCGTAACCGGACAGGATTTACAAGAAAATATAATTAGCAATAACGGCAATGGCACCGAGCAAGGCCAAAGTCTGGCCACTGTAATTGCCTTTGATAATGTCTTTAATGTGATTCAAGGCTCTGGAGGTTCTTTCATAAACACGGTACCAGCTTCACCTAGTGTACCCGCCCAAACCATTACCAACTTCATCACATTTTCCAGTCCGCAGGTGCAAGGTCAGGTGGGACTGCCTCCGCACAATCCGTTCATTTTTGTAAATGGCAACCGCGGTCATGAAGTGCACTTAACAGATTACGCTCCAACCGATTTAATGGACCTTAGTCTTTTTGGAACGCAAAATGATGCCAGTAATCCTGAAAATAATGATACCTACACCACTGAAAACGGTTTGCCTTGGGCCTTGCATATTGGATCTAGTTTTGACTATCCTGTAGAGTACGCCCCTATTGATGATGCTTACCTTTTCTTTTCAAATTGGGCCGCATCAGGCGGAAGCCAAAATGAAGATTGNNTCTTAGATGTGGCGGGTTACCGTGACAACAGCGTTGTTTATTAAAATTTTTAGTGTGTAAAGTAAAAGGCCGACATTCAATTGAGGATGTCGGCCTTTTTTATGCGGAACTCTTCTGGAAATATATTTGGTTAGAAGTTGGGCTTGAGCATATACCGTTTGTAAAAGTCTTCAATTATTTGCACGGCTTCAGCGGCTGTATCTACCAACTGAAATAATTCCAAATCTGCGGCTGAGATGTTATTTTCGGCTTCTAGTAGGGTGGTTTTAATCCACTCTAAAAGTCCTCCCCAAAACTTTTTACCCACCAAAACAACCGGAAAGCGTCCTATCTTGTAAGTCTGTATTAAGGTTAGAGACTCAAAAAACTCGTCAAGGGTGCCAAAGCCTCCTGGCATGACAATAAAGCCTTGTGAGTATTTTACAAACATTACTTTACGTACAAAGAAATAATCAAAGTCCAGGTTTTTGTCATTATCAATGTAAGGGTTGGGTTCTTGTTCCATAGGTAGGTCTATGTTTAAACCCACAGAAGTACCACCGCCACGGTTGGCTCCCTTGTTGGCAGCTTCCATCATACCGGGCCCGCCTCCGGTAATAACGCCATAACCTTTTTGGGTAAGCTCATAAGCAACATCTTCAGTAAGCTTGTAATACGGGTGATCAGGCTTGGTGCGAGCCGAGCCAAAAATGGAAACACAGGGTCCTATTTTGGCTAGGGCTTCATAACCATTCACAAATTCGCTCATGATTTTAAAAATGGCCCAGCTATCATTGCTGCGTATATCATTCCAGTTTTTGGGTTCAAAAACTTTCTTTATTGAATCGTCTTCTTTGTTTTCAGTCATTTTTATCTTCTTAATTCAGCAGCTAGAAATTTTGAAGTGTAGCCTTTTTTACTTTTTACCAGATTATGCGGGGTACCTTCAAAAACTATTTTGCCGCCCTCTTCGCCACCTTCTGGGCCAATATCAATAATGTGATCGGCCAATTTAATAACATCTAAATTATGCTCAATAATAAGCACGGTGTTTCCCCGGTCTACCAGTTTTTGCAATACCTCCATGAGTACCCGTACGTCTTCAAAATGCAAACCGGTAGTAGGCTCGTCTAAAATGTAGAGGGTTTGGCCGGTATCTCTCTTGCTGAGTTCAGTGGCCAGTTTAACGCGCTGGGCTTCTCCGCCAGAGAGCGTGGTACTTTGCTGCCCCAGGGTAATGTATCCCAGCCCTACCTCTTTGATGGTTTTAAGCTTTTGGTAAATCTTGGGGATGCTTTCAAAAAATTCAGTGGCGTGGTTGATACTCATTTCCAGCACATCCGAAATGCTCTTGCCTTTGTAGCGAATTTCCAGAGTTTCACGGTTAAAGCGCTTGCCCTGGCAAGTTTCACACGGCACGTATACATCGGGTAAAAAATTCATTTCAATTACCCTTATGCCTGCACCCTCGCAAGTTTCGCAGCGGCCCCCCTTCACATTAAAGCTAAAACGCCCCGGTTTGTAGCCGCGTACTTTTGATTCGGGTAAATTGGCGAATAAATCTCTAATGCTGGAAAGCACACCCGTGTAGGTAGCCGGATTGCTGCGGGGCGTGCGCCCAATGGGGCTTTGGTCAATGTCTATTACCTTGTCAATATGCTTGAGCCCCTCCACACTTTTAAAGGGCAAAGGGTCTTTCACTGAGCTGTAGAGCTTTTGGCTGAGAGCGGGGTAGAGGGTCTCATTCACCAAGGTAGACTTACCGCTGCCCGAAACTCCGGTGACCAGAACTAGCTTGCCCAAAGGAAGTTTCAAGTTTACCTTTTTGAGATTATTGCCAGTGGCTCCTTTCAGGTGAATAAATTTTCCATTTCCTTCTCGGAGTTGCTGGGGCACTTCAATTTTCTTGCGGTCACTCAGGTAATCGGCCGTAAGGCTTTTGGACTGCAAAATGTCTTTTCCGGTGCCTTGGCCCACCACTTGTCCGCCATGCCTCCCGGCTCGGGGGCCGATATCCAATACGTAATCAGATTGCTCAATCATATCGCGGTCATGCTCAACCACAATTACGGAGTTCCCCAGGTCTCGTAATTCTTTGAGCGATTCAATGAGCTTGTGGTTATCACGCTGATGCAGGCCAATACTGGGTTCGTCTAAAATATATAGCACGTTTACTAGTTGCGAACCAATTTGCGTAGCAAGTCTAATGCGCTGCGCTTCGCCTCCGGAAAGGGTTTTAGAAGGGCGGTTTAGGTTGAGGTAATCTAAGCCTACATTTAATAAAAAAGAGGAGCGGGTGCGCAATTCTTTTAAGATTTCAGTAGCAATGGCTTTTTGATCTTTTTCCAATTGGTCTTCAACCTCAGTCAGCCACTTGTTGAGTTTACCAATATTCATGGTGGCCAGCTCGGCAATGTTAAAATCCCCAATTTTAAAGTGCCGCGAGGCTTTCTTCAATCGCTGCCCGCTGCAACTGGGGCAGGTAACTTTATTCATGTAGCTTTCCGCCCAGCGTTTTATAGACTTGCTTTTGCTGTCTTCGCTTTGGTTTTTAATAAAGGCTACAATGCCCTCAAACTTGATGCTGTATTTACGAGTTATGCCCAGATTTTTGTTTTCTACTTCAAAGGCTTCATTGGCACCGTGCAGAATTACGTCCATTCCTTTTTTTGAAATATCTTTTATAGGCGTGTCTTTATCAAAGCCGTATTTGTCGCCAATAATATCAATCTGGTTAAAAATCCAGGTTTGCTTGTATTCCCCTAGAGGAGCAATACCGCCTTTTTTAATGCTTTTTTCAGGATTAGGAATTACCTTCTGGGGGTCTATTTCATTTACTTCTCCCAGGCCATTGCACTTAGGACAGGCGCCTTTAGGCGAGTTAAAACTAAAGGTGTTGGGTTCAGGTTTAGGGTAGGCCATGCCGGTACTGGGGCACATTAGGTTTTCACTGAAGTATTGGGGAGTTTCATCACCCTGCGGTAAAACCATGAGCACTCCATTGCCTTGCTGCAGAGCCACCTCAATAGACTCTTTAAGCCTTTTTTCATTTTGCTCATTAATGCTTAAACGGTCAATAATAGCCTCAATGTCATGCGTTTTGTAGCGGTCTAAGCGCATACCGGCCGTAATGTCTTTTACTTCTCCATCTACCCGCACTTTTAAAAAGCCTTGCTTGGCTATTTGCTGAAAGAGCTCCCGATAGTGACCTTTCCGGGACCGAATCAAAGGGGCCAGGATATTCACGCGCTGGCCTTCAAATCGCTCGGCAATAAGGTTCTTGATTTGGTCATGGGTATAGCTCACCATGCGTTCGCCCGTTTTGTAACTGTAGGCAATTCCTGCTCGGGCAAAGAGTAAGCGTAAAAAGTCGTAGATCTCAGTAATGGTACCTACTGTAGAGCGCGGATTTTTGCTGGTGGTTTTCTGTTCAATAGAAATTACCGGGCTAAGGCCGTTAATCTTGTCTACATCAGGTCTTTCTAAATTTCCAAGGAATTGCCGGGCGTAGGCCGAAAAGGTTTCAATGTATCTACGTTGGCCCTCGGCATAGATGGTGTCAAAAGCTAAAGAAGATTTGCCACTGCCACTTAAACCGGTAATAACCACTAATTTATGCCGTGGTATTTCTACGTCTATGTTTTTGAGATTATGAACCCGGGCTCCTAATACTTCAATCTTTTCTGCTTCCAAAAAACCAGTTTTCTTAAATTAAGCGTGCAAAATTACTGGGAATTAACAAGAGTAAATGCCTCTTAGTTCTATACTTATTTCATGCACCAAAAGCTGTGGAATAATTCTTGATTTCAATAATTTTAAGTGTCAGTATTCCCTTAATTTAGCCGGTTACAACTCAGCATATGCATTTAAAACTCATCACCCTACTCAGCGGTCTTTTATTCGTTTTTTCCGTTACCATAAATGCGCAAAATTCAGCTCTTTACCAGGGCGATACGGCTTGGGTAAATGCTAAAATGCAAAGTCTAAGCCTGGATGAAAAGTTGGGGCAGCTCTTTATGGTGGCGGCCTACAGCAACAAGGGTGAAAGCCATAAAAATGAGATTTTGAAATTGGTCAAGGATGAGGCCATTGGCGGCCTGATCTTTTTTCAAGGCACCCCGGAAAAACAGGCCTTTCTCACCAATTATTACCAGCAGGCGGCCCAAACACCCCTTTGGATTGCCATGGATGCTGAGTGGGGGCTAAACATGCGACTAGATCAAACTTTTAAATTCCCTTGGCCCCTTACTGTAGGTGCAATCCAAGATTCAAGCTGGGCCTATGCGTATGGTAAAGCTATTGCCAACCACGCCAAGCGCTTAGGGGTACACGTTAATTTTGCTCCGGTGGTAGACATCAATACCAACCCCAATAACCCAATAATTAACGCACGGTCCTTTGGCGAAAACCCCCAGCGCGTTACCGAAATGAGCACTGCCTACATGCGCGGGTTACAGGAAAATGGGGTAATGGCCTGTGCCAAACACTTTCCCGGACACGGTGATACCGACAGCGACAGTCATAAAACTCTACCAACTGTAGGGCATAACCTTGAGCGCTTAGAGGCGGTAGAGCTTTATCCGTATCGTCAATTGGCGCAATCGGGTTTGGGTTCTGTAATGATTGCGCACCTGAATGTACCAGCTTTAGATGCCAGCGGTAGCTCTAGCTCGCTCAGTAAGTCTGTGTTGAATTTTTTACGCAATGATGTGGGCTTTGATGGTTTGGTTTTCACCGATGCCTTAAACATGAAGGCGGTTGCCAACCGCTTTGCCCCGGGTGAGGTAGACCTTCAGGCCCTGCTGGCTGGCAATGACGTGCTTCTTTTTGCCGAAGATGTTCCGCTGGCCAAAGCGAAAATTAAGGAGGCCCTAAAAAACAATCAGATAACGGAGGCCCAGATTGATGCGCGGGTTCGTAAAATTTTAAGGGCTAAGCATTGGTTGGGAGCGCATGAGAAGAAGTTTATTAATCCTGTTAATCTTGAAGCAGACTTGAATGATGAGCGCTCGGCTATTTTAAACCGAAAGCTTTTTGAGAAGGCCACCAC
>PR_CR_10_Liq_1_inCRDRAFT_1000304_pt1 | contig 31320 bp, 26 predicted proteins | sample PRCRCaboRojoPR_3_FD_10241 | JGI IMG/M metagenome (IMG submission 10241)
CGCCGACTTCCAGTCGGCCGCACCTGGGGACGCCGACTTCCAGTCGGCCGCACCTGGGGACGCCGACTTCCAGTCGGCCGCACCTGGGGGCGCCGACTTCCAGTCGGCCGCACCTGGGGGCGCCGACTTCCAGTCGGCCGCACCTGGGGGCGCCGACTTCCAGTCGGCCGCACCTGGGGGCGCCGACTTCCAGTCGGCCGCACAAGTCCCGTCAGGCTCACGCAACAGCACAACGGGCAACAGGCAACGGGCGCGCCGACGCACCGCCCTGACCACAGCGGCACGAAGGGGACTGCACAGCACCCGCAGCGTGTCTCGCGCAACGAACGCGACGAACGCCACGCTGGCAACGGCACCGGCAGCCCGTCGCCTGGTCGTTGCGGCTGTGGCCCTTGCTGCGAGCATTGACGCGCCATCCCACCGGCGCACCCCTGCCCCGCACATGCGCCGCCGCATCAGCAGATCCCTGCCGCAAATGCCGGAACGCGCACCAGAATCGCGCAAAACCGACCGTCTCGGTCGAGAATCTGCACCTCCGGCACCCACAGCCGCACTCAAGGGCTAGGGCGGACAGGGTGACACATCCGCGTAACCTGCTGATCCGGTGAGCGATTCACCGCACACGTTCCGTGCTGGCCCAGTGCTGGCACAGCCTTCGCTAAAGCAAGTCAGGCCCGCAGGCCTGCGTTGCGACCTTTCCATGCGGAGGAAACCACCATGCGCAACCCCTACGACCCGACCCTGGACCCCGCCGGCTACGCCGACTGCGTGCTGGACTCCAGCGACGACTACGAGCCCTACGGCTACGCACAGCCCGAGCTCCAGCTCTTACCCCTCACACCGCACACACCCGAGCCCTGCTTCGACCGCGTCATCGAGGCGCAATTGCTCGCTCACAGCAGCATGGTGGGCTGTTGAGAGCATCGACCGCGCAGGCCCATGATCCAGCTGCGGCCATCCACAAGGACTTTCCCATCAGACATCGCGGCTGGTATCAGCGGCAAGGCACTTTTCAGTTTGTCGTAAAGCATCCAGCGGCCGGATGGCCTGTGAGCACGAGCGTCCGCTTTGGGTCGCGGACCGCCCCTGCGCAGGGTGCTGAGAAGCGACACTGAGATGTGTCGGCAAATCAGCGGCTGAGTCGCTGGCCTTGCGCGGTCTCAGGAATGGCGAGGGTTTGGCTGGCTCAGGCGGAGAAAACCCGCTCTGCGCTGCCGCCCCTTCGACGCAAGCCAAGGCACTCAGCAACGGCCGCGCCCAAGCGGCGCGGAGCCGCCCAATCATCCCGGCGGCGGGTCGCCCGGATCAGATCCCGCCCTGCCAGGTGCACTCGCGGCGCCGGCATTGAGTCCAGCCAAGCGGCTCAACGACTGCGAAACCAGCCCGTGATGCTGAAGCGCTCGCGGCGGGACGGCAGTACCTCGTGCGGGAAACGGGCGCTGAGGAAGGTCACCAGGCGGCCGCCGATGGGCAGTACGTCGGCGCAGGGCGTCGCGTCCTCATCACCGGTGTAGATGCGCAAGGCCCCGCCATCCTGGGGCTGCCAGGCGTCGTTCAGGTACAGCACACAGCTGAGCTCCCGCCGGCCACTGGTCCCGTGCTGGTCATGGAACCGGTCCAGGTGCCTGCGGTAACAGGCGCCGGGCGGGTAGACGGCAAAGTGGACCTCCAGCTCATGGAGGCCCAAATACATCAGCCGGTTCACCGCCGAGCGCACCGCCTCCAACCGCTGCCATAAGGCCTTTTGCGCGCCGGTCAGACCGGCCGGGTCCAGCCACAGGATGCGGTCGGTGCGGACCTCGGGGCGCAGTTCCAGACCGGACCCGCGACCGACGCCGGCGCGACGGAACTGGCCATCCTGCCAGCGCTCCTCGGCCTCGTGGCGCAACTGGCTCACCAGGAGCGGCGGCAGGAAGGCATCCGTAATGCACCAGCCTTGGTCGGCAAGCGCCGCGGCGATGGCCGCAGGCAGATCCGGAGGGCCCTGGGATGGACCCTGAGGCGGCGGGCCCGGTGGCGGCTGGGCGGGGGGAAGCGAACCGGCTGGGAGGCTCAAGTGCGTGCGCAGGCTGATGGCGACAGCGCAGTGTGCGCCCGCCCCTGCCGCCGGTCCAGAGGCCTGACGGCCGACTGCGCGCGAATCCGGCCATCACACGCAAGGTGTCAGCGTTTCCCGGATGCCGGCGTCGGCCATCCATTGGCCGAGCATGGCAGAGGAATGCAGGCGTCGGGAAAAATCGGTATACTGTCCCCGTATCCAAGGATAAGTATAACGTCCCCGTTTCTTTTCCCGATTTCTTGGATGGGTGGGATTCTCGTCGATCATTCGGGGAAGACGCGGGCCCAGTCCCGCTGCATGGACACCAGTATCCAGCCCTTGTCCGCGGCGTCATCCAGCCCCTTGTCGAGCCGGCCCATGTGACTCTCGCGGTCATAGGCGTATTCGCGCTCGGCGTCGTCGTGGTGCAGCAACAGCCCCAGGCGCCGGCCCTCGCCCGCCGTGGTCCACTCCAGCATCTGGTAGTCACCGTCTGAGTTGCCGAAGGCCATGATCGGCCGGCGGCCGATGTGGCGCCAGATGCCGACGGGCTTGCCCGCCTTGTCGTCGACGAAGGCGATCTCGGGCTGACGCACCAGGGTCGGCTCGCCGTCCACGAGCTTGTACTCCAGCGCAATCTGCGAGCCCACCACCTGCTCCGGGGGGATGCCGTAGACGCGCTCGGTCCAGGGGCGCAGGAAGGCGATGCCGCCGCCGGAGACGATGAAGGTCTTGAAGCCGTTCTCGCGCAGGTAATCGAGCAGTTCCAGCATGGGCTGGTAGACCAGCTCGGTGTAGGGGCGCTCGAAGCGTGGATGGCGGGCGGTTTTGAGCCAGTCGGCGGCGATGGCATCGAGCTCAGTGCTCGTCATGCCGGCGTGGGTGGCCATCAGCAGCTGCATAACGCCCTCCATGCCGGCCTCGCCCAGGGCCGCCTTGTCGCCTTCGAGGGCGGCCTTAAACGGCTGCTCCTCACGCCATTCCGGATGGTCGCCGGCGAGCTCGCGAAGCCGTTCCAGTACGAAGGCGAGCTGGGTGTAGAGCGGCTGCTCCACCCACAGAGCGCCGTCGTTGTCGAAAACGGCAATCCGCTCGGGCTCAGGGACGAAGTCCGGCGAGTCCGCTTCGGTGACGGCGGCGACGAACGCGGTGATGGCCCGCTTCGTGGCGCCCTCGTTCCAGGACGGCAGCGGGTCCGCGGCGGCCGCCAGGGGGATGATCAGTATCAGTAATGCCAGAAAACGCATGTTCGCTCCTCTGCCCAGGGGCACTCGGAAACTGTTCTCGCGCAGCGCCACGGTATTGGCCGCAGCGCTCGCGGCGGCCGGATCGCTTCGCTGCAACCGCTCAAACGCCGTCGGCGCGGCAGTGCGCCGCGCCGACGGCGCGCCGGCTGGAACCTGAGCGCGCCCAGCGGCGCGCTCCGCGTCAGCCGCCGGGCGGCGCGAGCTTCTCCATCACCTGGTCCAGGCTGAAGCTCGCCGCCTTCTGGCGCGGCGGGAACTCCTGGAAGGTTGCGAGGAACTTGGCCACATAGGCCTGCGCCGGCACCAGCAGGTAGGCACGGTCCAGGACCCAGTCGAAGTAGGTGTTGGACGTGATCTCCGCGCGCTCGTAGGGGTCGCGGCGCAGGTTCTCGATCAGCGGCACGCGCAGCGGGATGAAGGGCTCCATCCAGACGCGGAAGGTGCCCTCGGCCTTCTGCTCCATGAAGATGAGCTTCCAGTCCCCGTAGCGCAGCGCCGTCAGGTCACCGTCGTCGGAGAAGTAGAAGATCTCCTTACGCGCGCTCTCTTCGGCCTCGCCCGTCAGCAGCGGCAGGATGTTGTAGCCGTCCAGGTGCACCTTGTAGTTGCGGCCCACGGCGGGCACGCTGACGCCCTGTTTCAGGCGCGCCTTGACCTGTGGGTCCCCGGCGGCGGCGAGGAAGGTGGGGAACCAGTCCATGTGGTGGACGATCTCGTTGGTCCACTCGCCCGCCGGGATCCTGCCCGGCCAGCGCACCATGGCCGGCACGCGCCAGCCGCCCTCCCAGTTGGTGTTCTTCTCGCCACGGAAGGGCGTCGCCGCCGCATCCGGCCAGGTGTTGTAGTGCGGGCCGTTGTCGGTGGAGTAGAAGACGATGGTGTTGTCGGCGATGCCGAGCGCGTCCAGCTTGTCCAGGAACTTGCCGATGTGCATGTCGTGCTCGACCATGCCGTCGGCGTACTCGTCCTGCCCGGAAATGCCGCGCAGCCCAGGCTTCACATGGGTGCGGAAGTGCATGCGGGTGCCGTTCCACCAGACGAACCAGGGCTTGCCGGCCTTGGTCTGCTCCTCGATGAAGCGGATGGCGGCGTCGGAGGACTCGTCGTCCACGGTCTCCATGCGCTCTTTGGTGAGCGGGCCCGTGTCCTCGATCTTCTGGGTGCCGTCCGGCATGGCCCAGGAGTGAATGACGCCGCGGGGGCCGAACTTCTCGCGGAAGGTCTGCCCGTCCGGGAGCACCATGTCACCCGGATAGTCCTCGTTCTCCGGCTCCTCCTCGGCGTTCAGGTGGTACAGGTTGCCGAAGAACTCGTCGAAACCGTGGTTGGTGGGCAGGTGCTCGTCACGGTCGCCCAAATGGTTCTTGCCGAACTGGCCGGTGGCATAGCCGAGCGCCTTCAGCATCACGGCGATGCTCGGGTCCTCTTCGCGCATGCCGAGCTCGGCACCGGGCAGGCCCACCTTGGACAGGCCCGTGCGGAACACGCTCTGGCCGGTGATGAAGGAGCTGCGACCGGCAGTGCAGGACTGCTCACCGTAGTAATCGGTGAAGGTCATGCCCTCGTTCGCGATGCGGTCGATGTTCGGCGTCTCGTAGCCCACCAGCCCGTGGGTGTAGGTGCTGATGTTGGACCGGCCGATGTCGTCGCCCCAGACGACGAGGATGTTCGGGCGCTCGCTTGCGGCCTGCGTCTCGCCGCCTGCGCCCGCCGGCTGCGCACTCTGGGCGACCGCCTCGGTGGCCGCTTCGGACACGGCGGCGGGCCGCCCATTGTCGGGGGGTGCGGCCGCGGGATTGGACGCGAAGGGATTGGGCAGCTGCGCTTGCACGGGCAGGGCCAGCAGCGCCAATGCGGCCGCAACTCCTGGCAGGGTGATTGTGGGATTCAAAGCGGGTCCTCCGAGAACACAGTGGTGATGGTCGACAGACGCTGCGTTGCAGTGGCAGCGGCGCCCCGTCCGGCCAGGCGCCCGTCCGCTCAGGGGCGCTCGATAAAGCCTTCAGGCGTGCCGGCTCCAGCTGTCCGCATTCGGCGCTCCATGCGCAACATCCCCTGACACGAAGCCTGGAACAGCCATGGAGGCGGCAGCACAGATGGCCGATGAAGGCGCCTTAATCCGGGACGAGTGCCGCAGACTCGCAGCGAGGCGCAGTATTGCCGCTGCCAAGCTTCCTGATAACCTTCTTGTCCGCTTTTCGCACATAAGGACAACAGGATGACAAGCTCGCAAGCACGGGGCGCAGGAGTGCCCCTGATCGAACGGACGGCGCTCACCTTCTTCGACGCCGAGCAGTTGGCGACGGCCATCCGGGAGGCCTCCATCGAGCACCACCAGTTGGAAGGGGGTGACTTTCGCGGCGAGCTCTCCGGACTGCTCGCGGGCTCCGTCGTCCTGAACAGCGGCTGCTACAGCCGCTCGCTGCGCGCCTGCGGCTGCCTGCCGGAGCATGCGGTGGTGGTGGGCGCCATCCTCGGGGCCGGGCGCGACGGCTGCATCAACGGCTATCGCTTCGGCGCCCGGGACCTGATCTGCTACCCGGCGGGCGCCGAGCTGGATTATCTCCTCCCGGCGCAGACGCGCTGGGCAGCGCTGCAGCTGCCCCGCGCCATGCTGGGCGAGCTGGGGCTGTCGGCGAGCCTGTTCGACAAGCCCAGGGTGTTCAGCGCCTCGATGCCGGGCTGTGCCCGCATCGTGCGTCGCATTGCCCGGCTGGCTGGGGCAGAACAGGGCACGCTCATCTCGGCCTGGCACGCGGACCTCGCCGCGCTGGCCGCCGAGCTGATGCTGATGGCGCAGCACGGCACCGCGCTGGGCGCGCGCCCGAGCTATGCCCACCGCATGGGTCTGCTGCGCGCGTTCGAGCAGCAGGCGCGTGAGCGCATCGGCGAGGAGCTGCGCATTCCGGCGCTCTGTGCTGACATCGGCGTCGCACAGCGCACGCTGGAGCAGACCTTCCGCGACCAGCTCGGCATCTCGCCCCGGCGTTATCTCACCATCCTGCGCCTGCATGTCGCCCGCGACGCGCTGCTCCGCGGCGCCGACAGCGACATCGCGACCATCGCCGCACGCTGCGGCATGCACCACGCGGGGCGATTCGCCACCGAATACCGGTCACTCTTCGGCGAAGCGCCGTCGGCGACGGCTCGCGCCTGATCTGGGGCTGCCGCCGGCGCCGGACCTCACCCCAGCCGCGCGTCAGGCCAAGCGCGGCCTCGAGACCACGCTGAGCGCGGTGACCGTCACCAGGATCAGCCCCATGCCGAGGAGCTGCATCGCCACCAGGCTCTCATGCAGCACCACGACGCCGAACAGCGACGCGGTGACCGGCTCCACCATGGCCACAATCGACGCCACCGCCGGCGCCGTATGGTTCAGGCCGACGATGTAGAAGATGAACGAGAGGCCTGCGCCGAGCACCCCCAGCACGGCGAACAACGGCCAGCTCGGCGTGCTCAGCACCCCAATCACCTGGCCGGCATCGCCCGGCCAGATGAGAATGCTGACGAGTGCCGCGAAGGCGACGACGAGAATCGCCTGGGGCGTGCCATGCGGCGCGGCATACTTGAAGCCGAAGATGAATACGGCATAGGACAGGCCCGAGAGCAGGCCGGCACCGGCACCGATCAGGGTTACGCTGCCTGCGCCCGTCTCATACACCCGTGTGAGCAGCACCACACCCACCATGACCATGGCGATGGCCGCCCATTTGCCGAGGGTGGGACGCTCGAGCCTGAGCGCGAAAGACACCAGGTACACGAACACCGGTGCGCAGTACATCAGCGTCGCCGCAACCGCGACACTGGCCTCCGCGATGCTCACGAAATAGAACGCGAAATTGCCGGCGACCCCGAGGCCGGCGATGGCCGACCAGAACCACAGGCGCCGATCCGACAGCCCGCTGCCGCGGGGTCTGACGACGAGCCACACGAGCACGAACAGCAGCCCAATGGCGCCCCGGTAGAAGGACACCACGAAGGGGTCCCAACCGTCGGCCATGAGCAGGCCGCCGATGCCCCCGGACAGCCCCCAGCAGAGCGCCGCCATGACCACGAAGACTGTACTCACAGTTGCCCCTGTCTTGTGTTGCTTGAGCCGCGAGCCGCGCTGGGAGTGCGGTCCTTGCGCCCCCGAGCGCATGGTGGAGACCTGTCCATGCACGCCCGCTCGCAGTGCCTACGACGATGACCGCCTCCGGCGCCGACGCGATGCCCGGCGGCCCGGCACACAAGCAAAGGGACAAAGGGCAAAGCGCACAGGGTCAAAGGGTCCTGGCGAGGCGAAAACCGACGTCGAAGGTCGCAACAAAAGGGTAGCACCAGTAGCGGAAGGCCGAGCGCAGGCCCCTCGGGAAGTCGCCCCAGCCGCCGCCGCGAACCACGCGCCGCGCACAGTCGCCGCCGTCTTCGCCGAGCCAGGCGCTGCCGTCGATGGGCGCTCCGTCACAGCTGTCGTGCCAGCAGTCGGCGACCCACTCCCAGGCGTTACCGGCGACCTCGTGCAGGCCGGTCCGCGGCGAGGCCTGCTTGCGGTAGTTGACATAGTGCCCCGTCAGTTCCTGCAACGCCCAGTCGTCGAGCGGCTCGCGCAGGGACTTATAGGTCAGCAGGTTATGCCCGGCCAGGTTGTCGAGCCCGTCGGGCAGGCGTCCGTGAGCACGCCGTCCCGGCTGCGCGCCATCGCTTGTGATCGAAACCGCTGAGCTGCGCATCAGCGCCCCTTTACAGCGGCTCGCGAGACTGCGGGGCTGGGCTGCGGAGGTGCGCCGGCGTTTTCCGGCGCGCGGGCCTGATCGACGCGCTACCCTAAAGGCATGGGGCTCGCCGCTCCCGCTCGACATCGAACCCGGCGTGCCGGCCGGCCGACGGATCACATCCGCCGCTGTGCTCGACCGGCAATCGCCTGTCCATCAGCGACCCGCGCGCCATGCTGAAGAAGCTCCCCATCGGCATCCAGACCTTCCGCGAGATCATCGAGGAGGGCTACGTCTACATCGACAAGACCGGGCATGCGCGGGCGCTGGCGCAGAGCGGCAAGTACTACTTCCTGTCGCGCCCGCGTCGCTTCGGCAAGAGCCTGTTCCTGGACACGCTGAAGGAGCTGTTCGAGGGCAGCGAGGCGCTGTTTCGCGGGCTGCACGTGCACCCGCACTGGGACTGGTCGCGGCGGCATCCGGTCATCCGGCTGGACTTCTCCGGCGGCGTGCTCACCAGCCATGAGGCGCTCGACCTGCGGATCAGCCGCCTGCTCGACGAGAACGCCGAGCGGCTCGGGCTGACCTGCGACTGGAGCCGAAACGACATCCCGGGCTGCTTCGGCGACCTGATCCGTGCCGCCAAGGCCGAGACCGGCGAGCGTGTCGTGATCCTGGTGGACGAGTACGACAAGCCCATCCTCGACAACATCGGGGACCTGCAACGGGCCGCGCAGATGCGCGAGGGGCTGAAGAATCTCTACTCGGCCATGAAGGGGCAGGACGCCCACATCCGGCTCGTGTTCATGACCGGGGTGACCAAGTTCAGTAAGGTCAGCCTGTTCTCTGGGCTCAACCAGCTCAACGATCTGACCCTGGACGCGCGCTTTGCCACGGTGTGCGGCTACACGCAGCAGGATCTGGAGACCGCCTTCGCCGAGCATCTCGCGGGCGTGGACTGGGCGCGGCTCAAGCAGTGGTACAACGGCTACGGCTTCCTCGGCGAGCCGGTGTACAACCCCTTCGACATCCTGTTGTTCATCGACAAGGGCCGGGAGTACCGCAACTTCTGGTTCGAGACCGGCAACCCGAGCTTTCTCATCGAGCTGCTGCCGCGCCGGGCGACCTTCCTGCCGGACCTGGAGGGGATCGAGGCCAGCGAGGAGATCCTGGATTCCTTCGATATCGAGCGCATCGACCCGATCACGCTCTTGTTCCAGACCGGCTATCTGACCATCGACAGCACCCGCTGGCGGCGCTCGCGGCTCCTGTATCGGCTCCGGCTGCCGAACCAGGAGGTGCGGATGGCGCTGGCGGACCGGCTCATCGACGGCTACCTCGGCACCCTGCCCGGCGGGCGCGATGCACTCCAGGACAGCCTCTACGACTGCCTGAGCGAGGGCGACGTGGCCGGCCTGGCGGCGGCCATCCAGCGCCTGTTCGCCGGTGTCGCGTGGCGCAACTTCATCCACGCCGACCTGCCCGAGACGGAAGGCTATTACGCCAGCGTGCTCTATGCCTTCTTTGCCAGCCTCAATGCCGAGGTCATCCCCGAGGACACGGGCAACCACGGCCAGGTGGACCTCACCGTGAAGCTGGCGGGCTACATCTACGTCATCGAGATCAAGCTCGCGCGCGGCGCCGGCAGCACCGCGCCGGCGAGCGCCGGCGAACCGGACGCCGGCGACACCGACAACCCGGCCCTGGCGCAGATCCGCACGCGCGGCTACAGCGCCAAGTACCGCGCCCTGCCGAGCAAGGCGCTCATCGAGCTGGGGCTGGTGTTAGACCGGCAGGCGCGCAACCTGGTGCAGGCGGATTGGGTGCGGGTGGCGTAGCGTCCAGCGGTGCTGGACGTTCCGAGGTGCTTGCCGCACCGGGGCACAGCGTGCGCGTGGGCGGCAAGGTGTCGGGCGTGCTTCAGCCCCAGGCTCAGGCCCTGCGGCGTCTGGCCCACCCCATCGCAGGGTCGCCGCGGGGCGCCGGCTGACATCCCGCCCGGACAGCGCGCCTTTGCTGCACGGGCGGGCCTTGCGCCCTACTCCGCCGCCTTCGCGTCGTCCTCGGCCACGGCCTTCATGCTGAGGCGAATCCGGCCCTGCTTGTCGACCTCCAGCACCTTGACGCGGACCACGTCGCCTTCCTTCAGCTTGTCGGAGACCTTCTGCACCCGCTCCTCGCTGATCTGGCTGATGTGCACCAGGCCGTCGCGGCCCGGCAGGATGGTGACGAAGGCGCCGAAGTCCATCAGGCGCACGACCTTGCCCTCGTAGATCTTGCCGACCTCCACGTCCGCGGTGATGAGCCGAATGCGCTTCTTGGCCTCTTCGCCGGCGCTGCGCTGCACGGAGAAGATCTTGACCACGCCGTCGTCGTTGATGTCCACGGTGGCGCCCGTCTCTTCGGTGATGCCGCGGATGGTGGCGCCGCCCTTGCCGATGACGTCGCGGATCTTCTCCGGGTGGATCTTGAACTCGATGATGCGCGGGGCGTAGTCGGACATCTCGGCGCGGTGCTCGGCGATGACCTTGTTCATCTCGCCGAGGATGTGCAGCCGGCCGGCCTTCGCCTGCTCCAGCGCAGTCTCCATGATCTCCTTGGTGATGCCCTCGATCTTGATGTCCATCTGCAGCGCATTGATGCCGTCGGCGGGGCCGGCGACCTTGAAGTCCATGTCGCCCAGGTGGTCCTCGTCGCCCATGATGTCCGTCAGCACGGCGAACTCGTCGCCCTCCTTGATGAGGCCCATGGCGACGCCGGCCACCGGCGCCTTGACGGGCACGCCGGCGTCCATCAGCGACAGGCTGGTGCCGCAGACGGATGCCATGGAGCTGGAGCCGTTGGACTCGGTGATCTCGGACACCACGCGCACCGAGTACGGGAACTCGTCCGGTGCCGGCATGGCGGCGAGGATGCCGCGCTTGGCGAGCCGGCCGTGGCCGATCTCGCGGCGCTTGGGGCTGCCGACCCGGCCCAGCTCGCCGACACAGAACGGCGGGAAGTTGTAGTGCAGCATGAAGGGCTCGCGGCGCTCGCCCTCCAGGGCGTCGATGATCTGGCTGTCGCGCTCGGTGCCGAGCGTGGTGACCACCAGGGCCTGGGTCTCGCCGCGGGTGAACAGCGCCGAGCCGTGGGTGCGTGGCAGCACGCCGGTGCGGATGTGGATGGGTCGCACCGTCTTGGTGTCGCGGCCGTCGATGCGGGGCTTGCCCCCCAGGATGGCGCCGCGGACGAGCTTCTTTTCCAGCTTCTCGATGGCGCCATAGACCTTGGGCTGGGGCCACTGGCCGTCGGCGTCGCCGGCGAGCTTCTCATAGGCCTCGTTGCGGACGACGTCGAGTGCCGCGTAGCGCTCCATCTTGTCCTTGATGGTGTAGGCCTCGGCCAGGCGGTCGGTGTAGGCGGACACCGCGTCTTCCAGCGCCGCATCGGCCACCGGCGGCTCGAAGGGCAGCGGCGGCTTGTTGACCTCGGCGGCCAGCTCCTGGATGGCCTGGATGGCCACCTGCATCTGCTCGTGGCCGAAGAGCACGGCGCCGAGCATGACCTCTTCGGTGAGGCCGCGGGCCTCGGACTCCACCATGAGCACGGCATTCTCGGTGCCGGCCACCACCAGATCCAGATCGCTGTCGGGGCCGAGGCCCGTCACGGCGGGGTTCAGGATGTACTGGCCGTTCTTGTAGCCGACGCGGGCGGCGGCGATGGGACCGTTGAAGGGCGCGCCGGAGATGGCGAGCGCCGCAGAGACGCCGATCATCGCCGGAACCTCCGGGTTCACCGCCGGGTTCAGGGACTTCACCGTGGCGATGACCTGGACCTCGCGGCCGAAGCCGTCGGCGAACAGCGGCCGGATGGGGCGATCGATGAGGCGGGAGGTCAGGATCTCGGCCTCGCTGGGCCGGCCCTCGCGACGAAAAAAGCCGCCGGGGATGCGGCCGGCGGCGTAGGTCTTCTCTTGGTAGTCGACGGTGAGCGGCAGGAAATCCTTGAGCTCGGTGGCGCGCTTGTCCACCACCACGGTACAGAGCACCACGGTATCGTCGACATTGATCAACACGGCGCCGTCCGCCTGGCGGGCGATTTCGCCCGTCTCGAGCGTGACCGTCTGGTCGCCGTACTGGAAGGTCTTGCGGATGGGGGTCACGGGAATCGGTCCTCTGGATGGGTCCTCAGGATATCCTGACGGGTGCGGACGGCGCCCTCGCTGCCGGTGTCGGCCGCGGCGCCTGTGGTGCGGTGCGGGACGCGCAATGACCGGCGCCATGCTCGGCGGCCGGCCACCGGCGCCTCCCTCAACACCGGCGCCGGATCAGCGGCGCAGGCCGAGCTTCTGGATCAGCGCGCGGTAGCGATCGAGGTCCTTCCGCTTGAGGTAATCGAGCAGCTTGCGCCGGGAGTTGACCATCCGCACCAGCCCGCGCCGGGAGTGATGATCTTTCTTGTGCTCGCTGAAGTGTGTGGTGAGGTCTTTGATGCGCGCGGTGAGCAGCGCGACCTGCACCTCGGTGCTGCCGGTGTCGTTGCCGTCTTTGCCGTGCTCCTCGACGATACGGCGCTTGTCTTCTGCGGTGATTGTCATTGCTGTGCTCCTGTTGGGCTTTGCTTGAGGGGGCGCCGGTGGGCGGTGCCCCAGGGCAGCGGTGCGCTCCGGCAATGACTCCAGGGCGCAGCGCGATTGAGTCGGGCCGCTGGGCCTGCGGCACAGGTGGCCCGGCGGCTTGGCGAAAGCCTGACTATGGTACCGGCGTTTCCGGTGCAGTTGAACCGATTGTGACAGTTCCGCTGCGGTGAAACGGCTTGCCGGTCCGTGCCACCCCGCGCTCGGTCAGATGAGGCGCTTCGGCTGCACGCGGCCGTCGTCCAGGATGACCCCGATGCCGAGGAACGCATCCCCGCCGGCGTAGAGCCGCACCAGTCCCTCCGTGGGCGCCTGCGGCACCAGCACCGGCTGCCCCTGGCGCAGATAGAAAGCCGCATCGGCGGACAGGCGCACCGCCGGGCAATGGCCGAGCACGCTGTCGAGGGGCAACAGCATGGCATCCAGGGCCTCGAAGCCCTGCTCGGCGGCGGCCTCCACGTCCGCCATGCTGACGAAACGGGTCTCGCCTTCCACATAGGGGCCGACGCCCGTGCGCCGCAGCGCCGAGACGTGCGCGCCGCAGCCGAGGGCGGCACCGATCTCCTCCGCCAGCGTGCGCACATAGGTCCCCTTGGAGCAGTGCACGTCGAGCTCCAGCGTCGGCGGCGTAAAGCCGAGCAGGTCGAGCGCGAAGATCTGCACCTCCCGCGGTGTGCGCTCCACCTCCTTGCCCTCGCGGGCCAGCTTGTAGAGCCGCTCGCCCTGGTGCTTCACGGCGGAGTACATGGGCGGCAGCTGCTCGATGCGGCCCATGAAGCGTGGCAGCACGGCCTCCACAGCGCCCGCGTCCACGCCGTCGATGGGACGCGTCTCCAGCACCTGGCCGTCGGCATCGGCGCTGTCGGTGGTGACACCCAGGGTCACGGTCACCCGGTAGCGCTTGTCCGCATCCAGCAGAAAGGACGAGAACTTGGTGGTCTGCCCCAGGCACAGCGGCAAAAGCCCGGTGGCGAGCGGGTCCAGGCTGCCCGTGTGGCCTGCCTTGGCGGCCTTGTACAGGCGTTTGACCTGCTGCAGGGCCTGGTTGGAGGAGATCCCGGCCGGCTTGTCCAGCAGCAGGATGCCGTCCACCGGCCGGCCTTTGTTGCGTCGTCTCGCCATGCTGGGCGTCTGCTTCACCCGCGTGCGCGGGTCGGCACTCCGTTGGACTGTTGGGTGTACTTGCGTGGAGCCTTGGGACGCGTCTGCGCGCGCCGGGCGCGGCGCTCAGGAGCGCTCGTCGTCGCGCTCGGGCGGCGGCGCCACGCTGTCGATCAGCGCCGCCAAGCGCTCGCCGTCACGCACCGAGGTGTCGTGAACGAAGTGCAGCTGCGGCACCGTGCGCAGGCGCACCCGCTTAGTCAGCGCCCGGCGCAGAAAGCCGGCCAGAGCGCCGTTCAGCACCTGCGCCTGCTCATCGCCGCAGTCATCCAGCGGGAAGCAGGTGAAATACACCTTGGCGTGGGACAGATCCCGGCTCACGCGCACCTCCTGCAGGGTCACCGGGCCGATGCGCGGGTCCTTCACCTCGGCGCGGAGCAGCGTCGCCAGCTCCCGCAGGAGCTCGGCGCCGACGCGCTCGGCGCGGCTGCCGTCGCTCATGGCCCGGGTACCTCGTGCATCGGTGCGCCCGTCACAGCTCCCGCTTCCGCTCGGTGCGCTCGAACACCTCGATCTGGTCGCCGGGCTGCACATCGTTGTAGTTCTTCACACCGATGCCGCACTCGGTGCCGGCCTTGACCTCGGCGACATCGTCCTTGTACCGGCGCAGGGACTCCAGCGCGCCCTCGTAGATGACCACATTGTCGCGCAGCACGCGGATCGGGTTGTTCCGCTTGATGACGCCGTCCACCACCATGCAGCCGGCGATGGCGCCGAACTTGGAGGAGCGGAACACGTCGCGCACCTCGGCCAGACCGATGATCTCCTCGGTGACGATGGGGCTCAGCATGCCGGAGATGGCCTGCTTCACGTCGTCGATGAGCTCGTAGATGATCGAGTAGTAGCGCAGGTCCAGCCCGTGGGACTCCACCACCCGGCGGGCAGCGGCATCGGCGCGGACGTTGAAGCCGAGCAGGATGGCGTTGGAGGTCACCGCCAGGTTGGCGTCGGACTCGGTGATACCGCCGACGCCCGCGGCCACCACGGCGACCTTCACCTCGTCGTTGGTCAGCTTCACCAGCGCCTCGCGCAGCGCCTCGACACTGCCCTGCACGTCCGCCTTCAGGATGATGTTGACGGACTTGGTCTGGCCCTCCTTGAGCTGCGAGAAGAGCTGGTCGAGGTTGGCCGCGCCCTGCTGGTCGATGCGCGACTGGCGGTCGCGCTCGGCGCGCAGCTCGGCCACCTCGCGGGCCTTGCGCTCATCGGCGACGGCGATGACGTCGTCGCCCGCGTTGGGCGCCGCCGACAGGCCCAGCACCTGTACCGGAATGGAGGGACCGGCTTCCTGCACGGCTTGGCCGTTCTCGTCGAACATGGCGCGCACGCGGCCGTACTCCGAGCCGCTGACGATGGTGTCGCCCTGACGCAGCGTGCCTGACTGCACCAGCACCGTCGCCACCGGGCCGCGGCCTTTCTCGACGCTCGACTCGACGATGGTGCCGTGGGCGGGGCTGTCCTTGGGTGCCGTCAGCTCCAGCACCTCGGCCTGCAGCAGCACGGCATCGAGCAGGTCGTCGACGCCGTCGCCGGTCTTGGCGGAGACCTTCACCAGCATGGTGTCGCCGCCCCATTCCTCGGCGACCACCTCGTGCTGGGTGAGCTCCTGCATCACCCGGTCCGGGTTGGCCTCCGGCTTGTCCATTTTGTTGACGGCGACCACCAGCGGCACCCCGGACGCCTTGGCGTGCTGGATGGCCTCGATGGTCTGCGGCATGACGCCGTCGTCGGCGGCCACCACCAGGATGACGATGTCGGTGACCTTGGCGCCACGGGCGCGCATGGCCGAGAAGGCGGCGTGGCCCGGGGTGTCCAGGAAGGAGATGATCCCCTTGTCCGTCTCGACGTGATAGGCGCCGATGTGCTGGGTGATCCCCCCCGCCTCGCCGGCGGTGACCCGCGTGCGGCGGATGTAGTCCAGCAGCGAGGTCTTGCCGTGGTCCACATGACCCATGATGGTCACCACCGGCGGCCGCGGCAGGCTCTCGGCCTGCTCGGTCTCTTCGCCCAGCAGCTCCATGACACTGTCCTCGGCGCTTTTCTCCTTCGCCTCCACGGCGGTGTGACCCATCTCCTCCACCAGCAGCATGGCCGTGTCACGGTCCAGCATCTGGTTGATGGTAACCATCATGCCCTGCTTGAAGAGCACCTTCACCAGGTCGGCGGCCTTCACCGACATGCGCTGGGCGAGGTCGGCAACGGTGATGGATTCCGGCACCTCCACCTCGCGCACCACCGGCGCCGTCGGCTTCTGAAACTGGTGCTTGTCGGCGAGCTGCGGGCGACCCGGCTTCTTGCGCCGGCGCACGGACGGGCGTGAGATGACGCCGAGCGCCGCGGCGTCGTCGTCGTCCACGACGCCACCGCCGGCACGCCTGGACTTGCCGGCGTCCTTCTTGCCCGCCTTCTTGCCGGGCTTCTCCTGCTCGCGCTCGGGACGCTCGGTGCGCTCACCGCGCTCTTCATGCTTCTTGGCGTGCTTGCGGTGGCGCTCGTGCGCATCCGCATCCGTGGGCACCTCCACCTCGGCAGGCTCGCCCTCGGACGCCGCGGGTGCGGCTTCGACCGCTTCGACCGCTTCCTCCGCCTCGGCCGCCGCGCGCTGCTGCGCTTCGCGCTGGGCGCGCTCTTCTGCTTCCTGCCGCTTGCGCTCCTCTTCTTCCCGGCGGCGGGCTTCTTCCTCGGCGCGCAGCCGCTCCTGCTCCTCCTGCTCGGCCAGGCGGCGCGCATCTTCTTCCGCACGTCGCGCCTCGAGCTCCGCCCGACGGCGCTGCTCATCGGTGGCGCCGCGCTGCGGCGGGCGCTGCGGCGCCGGCGGTGCGGGCTCCGGGGCCTTGCGTGCCGGGGCCTCGGCCGTCGGCGCCGGTGCAGGCCGCGGCTCCACCGCAGCCTTGCCCTCGTCGCGGCGCAGCTGGGTGCGCTTGCGGCGCACTTCCACGGAGACGGTTTTCTGCCCGCGCTGGCTGCCGCCGCCACGGGTGCTGAGCGTCGGCCGCGACGGGCGCGAGGGTGCCGGCCCGCGCCGCGGCTCCGCAGGCTCACGGCGCGGCGGCGCCGCCCGCTTGGCGGGCTCGTCGCCCTCCTTCTTGCCGTGGCTGCGGCGCAGGTAGTTCAGAAGCTGGAGCTTCTCCTGCTCTGTGATCGTGGCCTCGGCGGCGTCGGCCGCGATCCCGGCCTCGTTCAGCTGGGCGAGCAACCGCTCCACCGGAATGTTGACCGTGGTGGCAAGTTGTTTGACCGTGACATCGCTGCTCATAGACACCTCCGCAACCTAGGCCTGTTCCGACTCGGCGAACCAGGGCTCGCGCGCGGTCATGATGAGTTGGGCGGCCCGCTCTTCGTCCATGCCTTCGATCTCCATCAGCTCATCCACGGACTGCTCGGCGAGCTCCTCCATCGACGCAATGCCGCGCCGGGCCAGCGCATAGGCCAGCTCGTCGTCCATGCCTGCCATGCTGAGCAGGTCGGTGGCCGGTTGGCCCTCGTCGCTCTCGGTGCCGGTGACGGCACGAGTCAGCAGCACGTCCTTCGCGCGCTGGCGCAGGAGGTCGATGATCTCGTCATCGAACTCGGCGATGCCCGCAAGCTCGGCGGCCGGGACATAGGCCACCTCTTCGATGCTGGTGAAGCCTTCCTCCACCAGCAGGAAGGCGACATTCTCGTCCACCTGCAGCTGATCCATGAACAGGGAGGCGATGCGCCGGGCCTCCTCCTCGCCCTTGGCGGCGGCGTCCTCCTCGCTCATGACGTTCAGCTCCCAGCCCGTGAGCTGGCTCGCCAGGCGCACGTTCTGGCCGCCGCGGCCGATGGCCTGGGACAGATTGTCCTCCTTCACGGCGACATCCATGCTGCGGGCGTCCTCGTCGATGACGATGGACATGACGTCCGCCGGGGACATGGCATTGATGACGAACTGTGCCGGGTTCTCGTCCCACTGGATGATGTCGACCCGCTCGCCGTTCAGCTCGTTGGACACGGCCTGCACACGCGAGCCGCGCATGCCGACACAGGCGCCCACCGGGTCGATGCGCGGGTCCTTGGTGCGCACGGCGATCTTCGCCCGCAGGCCCGGGTCGCGGGCGGCGGCGAGAATCTCGATGGTGCCCTCGCCCACCTCCGGCACCTCCAGCTTGAACAGCTCGATGAGGAGCTGCGGGGCGGTACGGCTCACGAACAGCTGCGGACCCTTGAGCTCGGAGCGCACCTCGTACAGCAGCCCGCGCAGGCGGTCGTTGGGGCGCACGTTCTCGCGCGGGATCATCTGATCGCGCGGCACCAGGGCCTCGGCGTTACCGCCGAGGTCAAGCACGATGGTACCCCGCTCGGCCTTCTTGACGATGCCCGTCACCAGCTCGCCCTGGCGGTGCTGGAACATCTCCACCACCTTGGCCCGCTCGGCCTCGCGCACCTTCTGCACGATGACCTGCTTGGCGGTCTGCGCGGCGATACGGCCGAACAGCACCGACTCCATGGGCTCTTCGACGAAGTCGCCGAGCCCGAGCTCGGGGTCCAGCGCCTGCGCGGCGGACAGCGTGATCTGGCGCTCCGGCGCCTCCAGCGGCTCGCCGTCGTTGTCCTCGACAACTTCCCAGCGCCGGAAGGTCTCGTAGTCGCCGGTCTCCCGGTCGATGGCGACGCGCGCCTCGATGTCGCCGCCGTGCTTCTTGCGGGTGGCCGAGGCGAGCGCGGCCTCCATGGCCTCGAAGATGATCTCCTCGGGGACATCCTTCTCGTTGGAGACCGCCTCCACCACCAGCAAAATGTCTTTACTCATAGTGTCAACCAGTAATCAGAATTCGGGCACCAGCCGCGCCGTGTCGATCCGCGCGAACGGCAGGGCCAGGCGCTCGCCGTCGGCGTCCAGCAGCACCGCGTCACCCTCGACGCCGGCGATGCGGCCGTCGAAGCGACGCCGGCCGTCGAGCTTCTCCGCCAGGCGGATACGCACCCGGGCTCCGATGAAGCGGCGGAAGTGCTCCAGCTGGAACAGCGGCCGGTCCAGACCGGGCGACGACACCTCCAGGTCGTACTGGCCCGCAATGGGGTCGGCGACGTCCAGTGCACCGCTCAGCTGGTGGCTCACCGCCTCGCAGTCATCGAGGCCGATGCCGTCGGCGTGATCGATGTAGACCCGCAGAACGGCGGCGCCGGTGCTGCCGGTGTCGTGCTCGACCCCGACGCACTCATAGCCCATGGGCTCCACCACGGCGCGGACCAGATCAGTGAGCTTCGACTCGGCTCCTTTCATGTTGCGCCTGCGGCGGCGGATGACTCTCAGGACTGTGATTCGACAATGACGCCTCGGCCCGACCGGTGCACCGGATGCCTGCGGCACGACTTTCGCCCCTAACACTTAAGGGCGACCACACAAATACGCGCGCGCCGGACAGATACGGGGCAGACAGATTCGGGGCACCCCGGCACGGGAGCTTGCGGTGGGCGACGCCGTCCCCGGATCTGCCGCGTCGGCTACCGGCCGACGCATTTCGGACCGCCAGAAACAAAAAATGGGCCAGCGGCCCAGTCAGCTTCGCCCGGCCCGCCCTGCGGGTGGCGAGACAATCGTCGGCAATGCCGTCGCAGCCTCAAGCGCTCGGGCCGGAAGGCCGCACCCGTATCGCCCTTAGGGGCCGCCGCCAGAGCCCACCACCGCGGATAGAGCGCCGACGGACACTGCGAGCACCGATGCCCAAGCCGCGGAATGCTACCCCGCCTGGGGATCTATCGCAAGTCGGGCAAGCGGGCGGCGCCATTTCGTTGAGCTTCCGGGGCGCCGCTGACAGCGGCTCACAAGCCCGGCGGGCCGCATGCCCGCCGCTCCATAAGGCCGCATGATGCGGGCGCGCCGGCTGGACAGCCTCCGGTGTTTGCCGTCTAATCCTGCGCCATGGCCAATTCCCGCGCACCGAGCCCAGTGACCTGCCACCAGGATTCCGGTGCTGCGGCGCAGGCACACGCCCGTGCCACGGAGCGCCCCATGGCGCTCGTCAACACCGGCAGCCGTCTCATCGGCCGCCCGGCGCCGGCGCCGCGTATCAGCTTCGATCTGCGCGGGCACTCCGCCGGGCAATGCCGCGTGGACGCTGAAGGCGGCGCGACCATCCGATACAACGCCGCGCTGCTCGCCCGGCACGAGCCGGACTTCCTGGCCCAGACGGTGCCCCACGAGGTGGCGCATTACCTCGCCTACCTGCGCTTCGGGCGGCGTATCCGACCGCACGGGCCGGAGTGGCAGCAGATCATGCATGCACTGGGCGCAGACCCGCAGCGCTGCCACGACTTCGACATCAGCGGGCTCACGGCGCGGCGTCTGCGGCGCCATCCGTATCATTGCCGCTGCGGTGAGCACGCGCTCACCAGCATCCGCCACCACCGCATTCTGCGCGGCGCGCGCTATGTGTGCCGAACCTGCGGCGAGGCATTGCGCCCGGGCGGGCCGCCCGCCGGCGACACGGAAAGCTGACGGCCCCGTCCCCATATCAGTGCATTCCGGGGCAGGCGGCCGCAGCAGGCGCCGCGCCCACAATCGCGCATCCAGGTCACGAGAGATCATGCTGAGCAGCATTCGCACCTTTTTCAATACGCATCTGTCGCGCCCGGGCGAGCGCGATCCCGAGGCCGCGGCGCAGGCCGTGCGCAGGGCCGCCGCGGCGCTTCTACTGGAAATGACGCACATGGAGGACGCACCCCAGGCCGTCGAGCGTGACACGGTGATGGCCCTGGTGCGGGAGTGCTTCGGCATGACCTATTCCCAGGCCGAGGCACTGCTCGGCTGCGCCGACGCCGAGCGCAGCAATTCGACGGATTACTTCCAGTTCACGTCACTGATCAACGACCATTACGACGCAGACGACAAGGCACGGCTCGTCGCCGCGTTATGGCGCGTGGCCTACGCCGACGAGCGCCTCGGGCAGCACGAGGAATATCTGGTGCGCAAGGTCTCCGAGCTTCTGTACGTGCCGCACAGCGTCTTCATCCGCGCGAAGCTCGAGATCGAGCAGGCCGCAGTCGGCACAGACGACACCACCGAGACAGCGACCAGGAGACGGACATGAGCAACGACACCGCGCACCCTTTGCCCCCGACCCCCGCCATCTTCGGCGAGCTGGAGAAGAACTGGGGCTGGCTCCTGCTGTTCGGTTTGGTGTCCATCGTGCTGGGCACCCTGGGGCTTGGGATGACCTTCCTGCTCACCGAGGTCTCCGTGGTGTTCTTCGGCGTGCTGCTGGTGGCAGGCGGCGTCTTTCAGCTGCTCGACGCCATCAAGTGCCGCGGTTGGAAGAGCATCGCCTGGCACGTGCTCATCGCGCTCCTGTACGTCGGCGCCGGCCTGCTGATGGTGCTGCACACGGAGCTGGCGGCCCTGTCGCTGACGCTGGTGATCGCCTACGCGCTCATCGCGGTCGGCGTGCTGCGGGCCATCATGGCCTTCCAGGTGCGCCCTGCGAAGGGCTGGTGGTGGCCGCTGCTGTCCGGCCTGGTGTCACTGGTGCTCGGCACGCTGATTCTGCTGGAGTGGCCGCAGTCCGGGCTGTTCATCATCGGGCTCTTCATCGCCATCGAGCTGATCTTCAACGGCTGGGCTTACCTCTTCATCGCACTGGCCGCGCGCAGTGCCGCCAAGGCGCGCAAAGCGCAGGGCTCGGTCAGCGCCTGATTCGGCGCCCACTGCGCCTTCGCGACTTCGTTCCCCGGCCCCCGGCCCCAGCCTGACGCATGCCGCGTCTGCCCGCCGAATGGGAGCCGCAGGACGCGGTGATGCTCACCTGGCCGCACGCGGGCACGGATTGGGCAGCACAGCTCGCGGCGGTGGAGGCGGTGTACCTTGCAATCGCCGCCGCCGTCGCGCGCCGCCAGCGTCTGCTCATCGCCTGCCGCGATGCCGACCATCGCGACCATGCGCGCCGATGCCTCGCCGCCGCCGGCATCGGCGCCGCGGCGACATGCACGCTCGCACCGAGCAACGACACCTGGGCCCGCGACCACGGCCCGCTCACCGTGCTCGACGCCGCCGGACGTGCCAACGCGGTGGACTTCCGCTTCAACGGCTGGGGCGGCAAGTTTCCGGCAGCGCTGGACGACTGCATCACGGCCCGACTCCACGCGGCGGGGCATCTCGGCGATGCGCCGCTGGTCACCAGTGCGCTGGTGCTGGAGGGCGGCGCCATCGACACGGACGGCACGGGCACGGCGTTGCTGGTGCGCCGTACCATCATCGACCCGGCGCGCAACCCGGGCTGGGACCAGGCCCGGGTGGAGGCGGAGCTCGCCCGCACGCTCGGCATCACGCGGTGCCTTTGGCTGAACCAGGGTGCGCTCGACGGCGACGACACCGACGGCCACATCGACACCCTCGCCCGGTTCTGCGCGCCGGGCAGGATTTGCCACGTGACGGCACATCCGGCGGCGTCCGCCGGCGAGCAGACCGCGCTCGGGGGTCTGCGACAGGAGCTCGCCGCGCTCCGCCGCCCTGACGGTCGGCCTTACGACCTGGTGCCGCTGCCGGCACCGGCACCATTACGCGACGAAGACGGCGCCCCGATGCCGGCGAGCTATGCGAACTTTCTGATCATCAACGGCGCCGTGCTGCTGCCGGGCTACGGCGACCCGGCGGATGCCCTGGCCGCCGAGCGCCTTGCCACCTGCTTCCCAGAGCGCGCCGTGGAGCTCATCGACTGCCGGGCGCTGATCCGACAGGGCGGCAGTCTGCACTGCATCACCATGCAGCTGCCCGCTGCGCGCACGCACTGACGGCACGGCACGACCCGTCATCTCGCCGCGGGGCGGCCCGAGCCGAGGGCAGAGCCGCTGTCGGTCCGCCCGCAAGCTCAGTCCGTACTGTTCTGCTTCACGGCACAACAGGGGCCGGGACCTGCGGCCCCGGTCCCGTCAACCTCGGCACGAAACTGCGCCGCCATGGCGCCCGCCGGCGGCTGCGGCGGTCCGGTCTCGACAGCCCCTTGGGCCGCGACCTGATGACCGGCGGCGAGCACCAGCGTCAAACCGCCGGCAACCAGTGAAGGGAACATCAGCCACCTCCGTTGTCAGTACTGCGACCCCATTGCAGCGCCACGGAAAGCCTGAGGCCAGGGCGTACCTGCCATCGGCGGATTGAAGTCCGCGCAACCCAGGGTTCCGACTGAAGTCGGCGTACCCGGGGCCGACCCCGCGACTTCCGCAGCGCGGCACGCTGTGCACGGGCTGTAAGCCCGCTCGGCACGGGGAGCCATATTAGCGAAGGCTGATGTCTGAGCCGTGAACAAATCGCAGCAAATTGCAACGAAACCGTGACGGACTCTTCACCCACAGGCGGACCGGCCTTGGCAGGAAGGGCCTGCCGTGACACCGTCTCCCGCAACGACTCACCGAGCACCGGCCCCGTGTTGCACCTTCAGGCATGAGCGAGCCCTTCAACCAGACACCGGCCAGCGCCGGCCGGCGCCACGCCACCCAGGCGGCGCTGGCGATCATCGCCCTGCTGGCGCTGGCGGTGCTGGGCTGGCCCGACACCGCCACCGCCGTGCTGAGCGGTATCACGGGCGCCATCGTGGACACCGCCGGCTGGCTGGTGCTGCTCTTCGCCACCGCTTTGCTGCTGCTCGGGTGTGCCATCGCCGCAAGCCCCCTCGGGCACCTGCGGCTCGGGGGGCGGGATGAGCGACCGGAATTCGGCATGCCGTCCTGGCTCGCCATGCTCTTTGCGGCGGGTATGGGCTCAGGCCTGGTGTTTTGGGGGGTGGCCGAGCCGCTCACCCACAGCCGCACGCTCGCCACCGCCGGCGCCGACAGCGCGGCTGCGGCCATGGCCATCACCTGGTTCCATTGGGGCCTGCACGCCTGGGCCATCTATGCCCTTGCCGCACTGTCCATCGCCTGGTTCCATACCCGCCGCGGACTGCCGGAGACGCCCTCCGCCGGCATCGCCGCGGGCTGGCGCGGCTGGCTGCCCGCGCCCCTGTGCGACGCACTCGGTCGCGCGGCGGACCTGGTGGGGGTGGCCGCGGTGGTGTTCGGGGTCGCCGGGGCGCTCGCCAACAGCATCATCCTGCTGCGGGTGGGCATCGCCGCCGCCACCGGCTGGACACCGCCCGGCATGGTCTTGCAGCTGGCCCTGCTGACGCTGCTGGCGGCGGCCTTCATGACCTCCGCCGTCACCGGCATCAGCCACGGCATCCGCTGGCTCAGCAACCTGAACCTGGTCGCCGCGCTGGTCCTGCTGCTGGCGCTGCTGGTGCTGGGCGCACCGGCGGCGGCGAGTGCGCTCGGCCTCGAGGCACTCGGCACCTGGCTCGCGGCCATGCCGCGCTGGTCGCTGGCCCCCATCTCCATGGACGGCGCAGACGGCCTGCCCAGGGAGGGCTGGGCCGGGGACTGGACACTCACCTATCTGGTGTGGTGGATCGCCTGGACACCCTTCGTGGGGCTGTTCATCGCGCGTATCAGCCGCGGGCGCACGCTGCGGACTTTTCTGCTGGGCGTCATGCTGGTGCCGACGCTGTTCTCCATGCTCTGGTTCACCGTGCTCGGCGGCGGCGCCCTGGCCTACGACGCGGCGCAGGATGGACGTCTCACCGCAGCGCTCTCAGATCACTACACGCGCCCGCTGTTCCTGTGGCTGGATGCGCTGCCGTTGGGCCCCGCGCTGGCACTGCTGGTGTGCGGGCTGCTGTTCGTGTTCATGATCACCAGCGCGGATTCGGCCTGTTTCGTGCTCGGCATGCTGTCGACGGGGCGCGCCGACCCGGGCACCCCGAGCAAGCTCGGCTGGGGCCTGCTGCTCACGGCGCTCACGGCGGGCCTGCTGCTGCGAAACGACGTGGATGTGAACAAGGCGGTGGCCATCATCGGCGCTCTGCCGTTCACTGTCTTCCTGCTGTTGCAGGTCATCGCACTGCTGCGCGCGCTGCGCACCGAGCTGCGCCGCGCCGCTTGAGCCCGGCTCGGCGACCGCGCCGGACGCCCCGATTCGCGTCGCGCTTCGCGACGCAGTATGCCAATCACCACCGCTAGGCCCTGAAACGACCGTGGACTTCCAAGCCCCCACCACCACGCACCTGCCGGCTGACGGCACCAACCGCCGGCTGCGCACCAGCTCACGCAGCAGCGCGGCGCTGCGCTTCGATCTGCGCTGGCAGAGCGACGCGGTGCAGCACTGCGACAGCCTGTTCCTGCCGCAGGTGCCGCTTTGGCGGGCCGAACTGCCCCAGCACCTCAAAGACGAGGTGATGAACAAGCCCGTCGGGCATCGCGCCACGCGCAGGCTCGCCCCAGGTCACTTCTTGCCCGACCGGCACCGCGACCGGTTGCTCGCGGTGCGGGCGTCCCAGCTCAACCGGCGCTTTCTGGGACGCGGGCACATCGAGCCCAGGCGCGGCAGGTTCTACCCCAAGGGCATGCTCGTGACCGTGCAGGACAGCTTCGCCGCCGACCGCACGCCGTTTCGCGTCGTCGGGATCGAAGGCGACAGCCTGCAGGTGGACCTGAATCATCCGTTGGCCGGCAAACCGCTGGAGGTGACGGTCACCATCAGTGCCATGCTGGATGCCGCCGTCGCACAGCCGGGACCAACCCCGAACATTCGGGCACTGCTGACGGCCGACGGGCCCGGCATGCAGGGCCGCTGGCAGGCCAAGGCGACGGATTTCTTCGCCGATGCGCCCTTCGTGCGCATGGACGAAGACGACCCCGGCTTCTACGCCCGACCGCGGCTGGTGGACCACCTGGACAGTGCCGCCAGCGCCGAGATCCGCGCACTGTACGGGCGGCTCATTCCGCGGCGCAGCCGCATCCTGGACCTCATGTCGAGCTGGCAGTCGCACCTGCCCGAAGCGCTGGACCCGGACCAGGTGGTGGGCCTGGGCATGAACGCCGACGAGCTCGCCCAGAACCCCATGCTCACCGAGCGGATGATCCACGACCTCAACGCCGAGCCCCGGCTGCCCTTCGCGGACAGAACCTTCGACGCCGTTGTCTGTACCGTGTCGGTGGAGTATCTGACCGATCCACTCCGCGTCTTCCGCGAGCTGGCCCGGGTGCTCACGCCCGGCGGCATCGCCGTAATGACCTTCTCCAATCGCTGGTTTCCCACCAAGGTCACCCGGCTCTGGGAGGAGCTGCACGAATTCGAGCGCCCCGGCCTGGTGCTGGAATACTTCCGCGCCACCGGCTGCTTCCGGGACTTCAACACCTGGAGCCTGCGCGGTCTGCCGCGGCCCGCGGACGACAAGTACGCCCACCGGCTCCACCAGTCCGATCCGGTGCATGCGGTGTGGGCGCGCTGTGCCGGGCAGCCGACGATGCGGCTCTGAGGTAAAGACCGGTCCGACGCTCGGCAACGCCTGAGATCAGTGATCGCTTGCCCCGGCGGACTTGAGTCCCCCTCTCCCCGGGGTGCCGACTGAAGCCGGCGTTCCTTGGGGTGCCTTCGCGACGTCCGAGCGTGGTGCTTTAGGGAACGATCTCGATGGGCGTGCCGTCGCTCACGTAGCGCCAGATCTCGTCCACCGCCATGTTGGACACCGCGATGCAGCCCTGGGTCCAGTCCTCACCGCGCACCAGATCCCGCAGGTGGGCGAAGCGGGCGCCGCGCGGCTCGCCGTGGATCATGATGGCGCCGCCGGGGTCCCAGCCTTTGCGCGCGGCCTTGAGACGGTCGTCCAGGCTCGGATAGGAGATGTGCAGCGCCTTGTAGAAGTTGCTGCGCGCGTTGCGCCCGCTGATGGTGTAGCGCCCCTCGGGTGTGCGGTTGTCGCCCTGACGCTGCTTGTGGCCCTCGGGCTCGATGCCGAGGCTGATGCGATAGGTGCGAAAGGGCTTGCCGTCGCGCATGAGGTAGAGCCGGCGCTGGCTCTTTTTCACCAGGATTTTGTCGGCGAATTGCCCCCGGCGCGAGACCGCCGGCACGGGCGCCTGGGCACGCTGAGCGGCACAGCCGGGCAGCACGGACATGGCAGCGACGGAGCCCGTGAGACAGAGGACCATGCCGACACCGGCGGTGGCATGCAGGAGGGCTGAGTACATCTTGCGGGTGCCTTGGAGAAGAGGCTGTCCGCGCGGCGGATCAGCGGACCGAAGGCAGCAGACTATACCAGCCGCGGCGCCCTGGAGGCGCTTGCGAAGGCCGTGGAGCAGACCCCCGGCGGCCCCGCAGATCGTCCCCGTCAAAACTCTCCGGCACACCAAGCATGAAAGCCGGTCCACACTTGATCTGCGTCTTTGCCGGGGAGGCGGCGTCGGGAGTAGCGTGACGCGAAAATTACCACAGGAGGTCTCCCCCATGGCACGCGTACTGATACTCGGCGCCGGCATTTCCGGCCACACCACGGCCCGCTACCTCGGCAAATGGATCGGCAAGGAGCACGAGGTCACCGTCGTCTCCCCGAATGCCAAGTGGAACTGGATCCCCTCCAACATCTGGGTCGGCGTCGGCGAAATGACCGAGAAGCAGGTGACGTTCGAGCTCGAGCCCATCTACCGCAAGATCAACGTCAGGTTTCACCAGGCCCGGGCGGTGTCCATCCACCCCGACGGCGGCGGTGCCATGGCGGAGCCGCACGTGACCCTGGAGTACACCGACCCGGCCCGCAGCGGCGAGCAGGCCGCCCTGCCCTACGACTATCTCGTCAACGCCACCGGCCCCAAGCTCAACTTCGGCGCCACGCCGGGGCTCGGGCCCGACGGCGGCTACACCACGTCCGTCTGCACGCCGCAGCACGCGCTGCACGCCAACGAGCAGCTCCAGGCAGCCATCGCCGCCATGCAGCAGGGCGAACAGAAGACCTTCGTCATCGGCACCGGCCATGGCATGTGCACCTGCCAGGGGGCCGCGTTCGAGTACATCTACAACGTCGATCACCTGCTGCGCGACGCCGGGGTCCGCGACAAGGCACGACTGGTCTGGATCAGCAACGAGTACGAGCTCGGCGACTTCGGTATGGGCGGCGTACACATCAAGCGCGGCGGTTACATCACCAACGGCAAGGTTTTCGCCGAGTCGCTGATGGTGGAGCGCGGCATCGAGTGGATCGTGCGCGCGGCGGTGAAGAAAGTCGAGCCCGGCGCGCTCACCTACGAGCTGCTCGACGGCAGCGAGCACAGCCTTGCGTTCGACTTCGCGATGCTGATCCCGCCCTTCGCCGGGCAGCCGCTCAATGCCTATGACGCCGCGGGCACCGACATCACCGAAGAGATGTTCGCGCCCAACGGCTTCATGAAGGTGGACGGCGACTACAGGCCGAAGCCCTACGAGGAATGGAGCAAGGCCGATTGGCCAAGCACCTACCAGACGCCGAAGTACAGGAACATCTTCGCCATCGGCATCGCCTTCGCGCCGCCGCACCCCATCAGCAAGCCCATGAAGAGCCCCAATGGGACGCCCATCAGCCCCACGCCGCCGCGCACGGGCATGCCGTCAGCGGCCATCGGCAAGGCGGTGGCCGAGAACATCCGCGACCTGCTCGGCGGCGCCAGCGAGCTGAGCCATACGGCATCCATGGCCGAGATGGGCGCCGCCTGTGTCGCCTCCACCGGCTTCGACATCTTCAACGGCACCGCAGCCACCATGACCGTGTTCCCGGTGGTGCCCGACTACGAGACCTACCCGGAGTACGGCCGCGACATGGACCTCACCTTCGGCGAGATCGGCCTCGCCGGGCACTGGATGAAGTACATCCTGCACCACGTGTTCATGTATCAGGCCAAGCTGCGCCCGGGCTGGTCCGTCCTCCCGGACTGAGGGGGCCTGAGGCAGCCCACCGACCGACTCTGCGGATGCCTCGCGGCGTCCGTGAATCAGCAGCATTGCACGAGGTTGACGCATGTCCACAGACACCCTGTCCGCGAAGCCCAAGAACAGAGAGCCCTATCAGCAGGCCTACTATCCGCCCGTGCCCACCAAGTTCATCCGCTGGGTGCGCACCAACGTCGTCTGGCAGTTCATCCGCTTCTGGGTCATCAATTTCAAGATCCTGCGGCTGTTGTTGAAGTCGCACCACTGATGAGAGGCTGACCTTATGCCCGCATCGGGTCGGCGACCCCGGCCAAGCGCCTGCGGAACCGCAATCGACACCATCCAGCGGCACTGGACGGAGGTCGCTGCGGTGTCGGACCGCGTCCGCTTCCGGCTCGCCGACCACGACGGCGGCAACGGCGGCGAGGGCGGCGCGGCTACTCCATGATCCGGACGGGTTACCGCTTCCATCTGTCCGGCCCGGATCGGGACGTGCGGCGTCTCACCTGCCCCGGCGTGCTGGCGGACCCGGCCTTCGCCGATCCACCGACGCTCGCTGAGATCGCCGCCGCCCTGGGCGGGGTCGCAACACTCAGGGTACAGGGCACGGACTGAGGACGGCAGACGCCGTCAGCGGCGCAGGCAACGCGCCATGGCCTCGCGCAGGGCCTGCTTGGTCATGGGCTTGGCGACAAAATCGTCCATGCCGGCTTCCAGGCAGGCGTGGCGATCGTGTGCCATGGCGTTGGCGGTGAGGGCGACCACCGGCAGGCGCACGCGCCCCTGCTCGGCTTCCAGCTTGCGCAGCCGGCGGGTGGCCTCGAAGCCGTCCATCACCGGCATCTGCACGTCCATGAAGACGATGTCGATGGCGTCGTCATGGGTGAGACGCTCCAGGGCCTCGGCACCGTTGACGGCGGTGACCACGGTGACGTCGAGCTTCTCCAGCATCGCACCGGCCACCGCCTGGTTGATGGGGTTGTCCTCCACCAGCAGCACCCGCGGGCGTTGCCGGCGCTGCGCCGCGGGCCGCGGGGCGGGCAGCGGGTCCGCCGTCGGCGGTTGCTGCGCCGCCGGAGGCATCGTTTCTGTGGCCACACGGAAGGGAATCTCGACGGAGAACTCCGAGCCCTCTCCCAGCGCGCTGGTGACGCCGATGTGCCCGCCCATGAGCTCGGCGAGCCGCCGGCAGATGGCGAGCCCCAGCCCGGTGCCACCGAAGCGGCGCGTGGTGCCGGCATCCGCCTGCATGAACGGCGTGAGCAGCCGCTGCTGCACGGCGGCGTCCATGCCGATGCCGCTGTCGCGCACATGCAGACCCAGCACGCAGCGCGCAGCGCCGTCGCGCCGCGCCGACACCCGCACCTGCACGCCGCCTTCTTCGGTGAACTTGAGGGCGTTGCCGATGAGGTTGTTCAGAATCTGCAGGAGCCGTCCGGCGTCGCCTTCCACCATGTCCGGCAGCATGTCCTCGAAGAAGAGCTCCAGCGACAACCCCTTGCCTGCGGCGCGCTCCCGGAACAGGGCCACGGCATCCTCGATGGTACGCCCGGGATCGAACGGCGCCGTCTCAAGCTCCATGCGACCCGCCTCCACCTTGGACAGGTCCAGGATGTCATCGATGATCGCCAGGAGCGACTTGGCGGACTGGCTTGCCATGTCCACCCAGCGCTGCTGCCTGTCGTCGAGCCGGCTTTCCTCCAACAGCTGGAGCATGCCCAGCACGCCGTTCATGGGGGTACGGATCTCGTGGCTGGTGGTGGCGAGAAAGGCGCTCTTGGCCTTGTTGGCGGTCTCCGCCTGCTCGCGCGCGCGCCGCTGCTCGATCTCGGAGCGGCGCAGCGCCTCCTCGGTACGCTTCTGCTCGGTGAGGTCGTGGATACTCGCGAACAGCAGGAGGCGCTCGTCCAGACTGAAGCGCACCAGTGTCACCTCGGCCGGGAAGGTTCGCGCCCTGGCCCCCAGAAAGTGCCACTGAAAGCGCACGAAGCCCTCGTTGAAGGCGGTGGCGATGTGATCCCGGGCGGTGGGCGCCGAGGGCCGGCCGTCCGGCTGCTCCGGCGGTGACAGCGCGAACAGATCCGCGGCGTCCGGCTGCTCGGCCTCCAGACCGAACCAGCGCTTGCTCACCGGATTCGAGTCGACGATGCGGCAACGCCCGTCCACCAGCAGGTAACCGTCGCTGGAGTGCTTGAAAATGGCGCGGAATTTCTCGGCGATGGACTTCTGATCGCTCACGTCCACGTGCGTGCCGATCATCCGGTAGGCCCGGCCCTCGGCATCGCGCAGCGCACGGCCGCGGGCGAGGATCCAGGCGAACTGCCCGTCCTTGCGGCGCAGGCGATGGATGTTCTCGTACTCCGGGTTGCGCCCCTGGAGATAGTCCGCGAGACGCTGCCGCGAGCGCTCCACATCGCCGGGATGCAGCCGTGACTCCCATTCCGCAAAGTCGTTGGGGATCTCATGCGGCGCATGGCCGAGCTGGGCCTTCCAGCGGTCGGAGAAATAGACCCGATCGCTGGCGATGTCCCAGTCCCACAGGCCGACGTTACTGCCGTCCAGGGCCAGGCTGAGCCGCTCCTCGCTGAGCCGCAGCTCGGCCACCTGCGCCTCGATGGTGGCCTGGTCCGCCCGGTTCTGCAGGAGCGCCCCCACCTGCTGGGCAAAGACGGTGAAGGACTCGGTGTGATCCGGCTCCAGGCCGGTGTAGAAGTCGGCGCCGTCGGCGGTGATGCCGCCGATGACCCAGGCGAAGCAGCGCCCGGCGGCCCCGCAGCAGGGGCAGGCGATGAGCTTGTGGCAGCCGAGCGCGGCGATCCGCGGCTCGTCCGTCG
>PR_CR_10_Liq_1_inCRDRAFT_1000305_pt1 | contig 31302 bp, 28 predicted proteins | sample PRCRCaboRojoPR_3_FD_10241 | JGI IMG/M metagenome (IMG submission 10241)
TCGGACTCGATTGGACGGTGAACCCCCGCATGGAGAGCTGACAGCATCCAGCTGAAGAAACCCATCGACTGAGCTTGGGTACACAAAAACCGGTGCACGGATGGCGAGTCCGGTGCAGATGCACCGATCCTTCGCGTATGGAAACGGCACACCGGCGGCGCTGTGCGCGCTCGGATGCAGTTCCCCCGGATGCAGCTCTCCGGCATGCAGCCGCCCTGGATCTAGGGAAGCGCTGATTTATCAGTGCTTCCCGTGCGGGGCAGGATGCCCCGCCATTGTCAGCGACGTCAGCTTCAGCATCTGTGAGCGCCTGAAGGCCGACATTTGCACCGCCGGGATTCCGGTGCAGCTCATCGCCGACCGGGTCGGGTATCGCAATGCCGGCGATTTCACCCGCGCCTTTCGGCGCCACTTCGGCGTCACGCCCCGCCAGTATCGGCGCGGGCGGCCGGAATCCGACCAGCACAATTCAGTGGAGAGCTGAGGCATGTCCATTCAGGTCAACTTCTCGGCGCCCCAGCGCGTGATGGCGCTGGTGCGCCTCACGCTCGCCAACGCCAGCGGCGTCATGGCGACGGGCTTCCTGGTGCTGCTCGCGACCATGTTCATCCTGCTGGAAGCGCCGAGCATGCGCACCAAGCTCAAGGTGGCCTTCAAGCCGTCGCCCGAGGCCGAGGCGCGCATCAGCCAGCTGCTCGGGCGCCTCAACCGCTACATGTCCATCAAGGCGCTCACCAGCCTGGCCACCGGCATCGTCATCTGGGCCTGGCTCACCTTCCTCGGCGTCGACTTCGCTCCCCTGTGGGGCGTGCTAGCGTTCCTGCTCAACTTCGTCCCCACCGTCGGCTCCATCATCGCCGCCGTGCCGCCGGTGCTGATGGCCCTGGTGCAGCTGGGGCTGCAGGAGGCGGTGCTCGCCGCCATCGGCTTCATGGTCGTGAATATCGGCATCGGCAACTTCGTGGAGCCACGCATCATGGGCCGCGGCCTCGGCATCTCCACCCTCGCCGTCTTCATCTCCCTGCTCTTCTGGGGCTGGATCTTCGGCCTGGTGGGCATGTTCCTGGCCGTACCGCTCACCGCCGCGCTCATCGCCGCGCTCGATGCAAGCCCCCAAACCCGCCCCCTTGCGATCATGCTCGGGCCGGAGCTCAAGGCGGACGAGGATGCACCCGGCACAGCGGACGACGGGCCGGCAGCGTCGGCGCCGTCGAGCGTGGGCGGCGATTCAACACGCCGGGACTGAGGCAGGCGGCAGCGGGTCGCTTGCGCCGAGCCCGTACCCTGTGATTGCGTTGACAGGCAGGTGACCGCATTCCTGCACGATGTCATTGCGTGCGCGGACCACTGCGCGTAGCTTCTCCCCGGCCTCGTCAACCCAAGACCGGAGATTGAGCCCATGAAGAAGGCTGTATTCCTGGCTGTCGTGCTGAGTCTGCTCTTGAGCGGCCTCGCTTCAAATGCCACCGCTGCCGAGGAGAAGGGAGGACTGTTCGTCAATCTGACGACGGATGACACCTGGGCGGCGGGCAAGGCCATTCTGTTCGCGCACGAGAAGGTATTGAAGCGCGGTCACAAGCCGGTGGCCATCTGGCTGAACGTGCGTGCCATCTATCTCGCCGACAAAAAGCGCCCGTCACACATTCACGGCCTGATGAAGGAGCGGGGCAAGTCGATTCAGGACATGCTCCAAGCGTTCGTGAACGACGGCGGTGTGGTGATCGCCTGCGCGGCCTGCTCGCAAGCGGCCGGGCTCACCGAGGAGGACTTCATCGACGGCGTTCAGATGGGTAACCCGGACCTCGTGATGGGGCTCTTGTTCGACCCGCAGGTCAAAACGCTGTCCTGGTAGCTGAGGACAACGGCTGCCCGCACCGCGGCACACCACCACGAGGGCGCAGCACCGAAGCCCGCGCCGCATGGAGGCTGCGCTCGATCACAAGGACCCGTGTCGGCGCAGCCACGAGGCCGGCAAGCCCGTTCTCGCCGGCCTCAACTTCTGTCAGACCAGGCCCCGGACAAGCAGTATTCCTGTGTCTGCCTGTCCCTGCCTGTCCCGAGGTTTCGCGGGATCGGCGGGCGCCACGCGTGTCGGGGAAGCGACGCCGTTCCTTCACATCTCCCGCTAGGTCAGAGCGCGGCCCATTTGTTCCAGATACCGGTCTTCTGGTGATCTGGAGCGGTCAGCTTCATGTGGTTGGGACTGTCCGGGTTGTTGCACCAGCCCATGCTCTGAGCCACAACCTCGCTTTTATCGTCGGAGATCTTGCGCATGCCGCCCCAGAACTGACAGGTCGCACAGGTATTCTCCGCGGATGCATCGATGGCGTGGCCGTCTCCGGCTCCACCATGTTCATGCTCGGTGGTCAGGGCGTGCGCAGAGACGGAGCCGAGCGCGATCGCCCCGGCGACCACTTTGCCCGAATCGGAGAGGAAGGCGCGGCGGGTTTTCGATGACATGGTGGCACTCCAGTGTCAGGTTACTCGACAATGACGTGGTTCGGCGCTGCTGCTGGAGAAACAGTGATCAGCTGCATTACTCGGCGCGAAGGCGGCACCTGCATGGACAGTGCGAGGGCAAGGATTCGGTGAGCATGACCGACTAGCTCTAGTTTTGGATCGCATGTCGTCCCGTCGTTTACCGAGAGCCGCCGCAGAACGTACCACAACGGACCTCGGCGATGTCATCCGGCATTCCCTCGTTGTCAAGGCCGGCACGCGTTGCTGCACAAGTGGCAGACACAACGTCTGAGCTTCGACCACCAGCGTGCGCTGCGGCGAACGCCAAACTGAGCTGCGTATGCATAGACCTGTGCACCCACGCAACGAATCATGGTTGGCCACTGGCTTCGGCACTGGGCAAAGCGACGCCACGCTTACTCCGTGCGCAGCGAGCGGATGCACGTCTCGATCGGCCATCGCACAAGCGGTTATCCGCGCCCGCGCGTCAACGGTGCTTACTGTCCTCCGCAATAAGGGAATTCCCCAGTATCCGGCACCCGAGCACATCTTCTGCCAGACGGCACTCGGGGTGCCTTGACCCCCCTGCGCGACCTGTATAGTCTCGCGCCCTCGCAAGCGGGCGTGCGCCTTGCAAAACGCTTCCTCCGGTCGGTTTCAGACGGGCTGTCGCTCCTCGGAGACCGGCCCGGCACATGCCGGTCGGGCGTCTGCCTGAGCGTGATCGCGTGCTGCTCTGTCACGCCCCTCGCTGCCAGTCGGAGCGCGAGTGCGATCCCCATCCGGTCCCGAATGAGTGCGGTGCAGGAGATTCCATGGCCCAGACCCTGATGCGGTTCACCGATGTCATCGAGATCGTCGGTGACATCCTCAAGGTGCGGATCGGCACCGCGGGTGAAGACGCGCCGGCCATTGCCTATGATGACCTCGCATTGGTGGAGGGCGTGGACGGCTTCCGGTCGCTCGCACGGGTGATCAGGATCGACCGCGACACCGCCTCGCTGCAGGTGTTCTCCGGCACCAAGGGCGTGGCCACCTCGTCCACGGTGCAGTTCCTGGGCCACGCCATGCGCGCCACCTACTCCGAGAACATCCTCGGCCGGGTGTTCCGCGGCGATGGTGAGCTGCTGGACACAGGGCCGGACCTCACCGACGAGCCGAAGATCGCCACCGGCGGTCCGTCCGTGAACCCCGCCCGGCGGGTGCTCGCCTCAAAGATGATCCGCACGGACGTGCCGATGATCGACGTCTTCAACTCGCTCGCCGAAAGCCAGAAAATCCCGATCTTCTCCGTCGCCGGCGAGCCGTACAACCAGCTCTTGGCGCGCATCGGCATTCAGGCGGATGCGGACATCATCGTCTTCGGCGGCCTCGGGCTGATTTTCGACGACTATTACTTTTTCCGCCGTGAGTTCGAGGACGCCGGCATCTTCCCGCGCACGGTCATGTTCGTGAACCTGTCCGCGGACCCGGTGGTGGAGCGACTCCTGGTGCCGGACACGGCCCTGGCCGTCGCCGAGAAGTTCGCGCTCGAAGAAGGCAAGCGCGTGCTCGTGCTGCTGACGGACATGACCGCCTATGCCGACGCCATGAAAGAGGTGGGCATCGCCATGGAGGCCGTCCCGTCCAATCGCGGCTACATGGGCGACCTCTACTCGCAGATGGCCCGCCGCTACGAGAAGGCCGCCGACTACCGCGAGGGCGGCTCGCTGACCATCCTGACGGTCACCACCATGCCGGGCGGCGATGTGACCCACCCGGTGCCGGACAACACCGGCTACATCACCGAGGGGCAGTTCTACCTCCACGACGGCGTGCTGGATCCTTTCGGCAGCCTGTCGCGTCTCAAGCAGCACGTCATCGGCAAGGTCACGCGCGAGGACCACGGCCAGGTCATGAACACCATGATCCGCTTTTATTCCGGCGCCCGGGATGCGCAACAGAAGCAGGCCATGGCCTTCGAGCTGAGCGACTTCGACCACAAGCTGCTGCGCTTCGGCGAGCTGTTCCGCGAGCGCTTCATGGACATCAACGTAAGCCTGCCGCTGGAAGATGCGCTGGATCTGTGCTGGCAGACCATGGCCGAGTGCTTCGAGCCCGAGGAGCTGCTGATGAAGCAACAGCTCATCGACCGCTACTATCCGCGCCAGGCCGGCACGGATGCGGGGGAGGCGACAGCACCGGCCTCCGCCGTCGCCTGACAGCAGAGCTGACGTGGCCAAGGTCTCCCTCAGCAAATCCTCGCTGTCACAGCAGACACAGCAGCTGAAGGCCTATCGGCAGTTCCTGCCGTCGCTGGACCTGAAGCGCAAGCAGCTGATGGGCGAGCGCGCCCGCGCCCAGGCCGAGCAGCGGGCGCTGGACGAGCGCCTGGCGGCGGCGCGGCAACGGGTCGCCGACACCCTGCCGATGCTCGGCAACGAAGAGCTGGACCTCACCGGCCTGGTGCGGGTGGAGCAGGTGGCGCTCGGCCGCGAGAACGTCATGGGCACCTGGCTGCCGACGCTCGCGGAGCTCAAGATCGCGGTGCGCCCCTATGGCTGCATCTCCAAGCCGCATTGGCTGGAGCCGCTGGTGGACGCGCTCACCGAAAGCGCCCGCCTGCGCGTCGAGGCCATGCTCGCCGCACGGCGCGTCGCCCTGCTGGAAGGCGCAGTACGCACCGTCACCCAGCGCGTCAACCTGTTCGACAAGGTGCTGATCCCGCAGACCCGCGCCAACATCAAGCGCATCCGCATCGCGCTCTCCGACGCCGAGCGTGCCGCGGTGGTGCGCTCGAAGATCGCGAAGAAGAAGCGCGCCGCCGGAGGCCTCGCCGGGGGACAAGCCTGACATGACCATCGAGCGCCTGAAGCGCATCTCGCTGGTGGGCAGCGCCGCGGATAAGCACGCGCTGCTGGACCGCCTCCAGGCCCTCGGCTGCGCGCATCTGGTGCCGTTGGCGCCACCCGCAGAGGAGCCCGAAAAGCGCCCGCCCGCACACGCCGAGGACGCGCGCAAGGCCCTGCGCTGGCTGCTGGACGAGCCCGAGAAGCGCCGTCAGGTCAGGGGCGAGGACGGCTTCGACATCGCCGCCACCGTGCAGCAGGTGCTCGCCGCCAAGGACCGCCTGCGCGCCGCCCTCGACCGGCGCGATGCCCTGGCCCAGCGCGCCCGGGACCTCGCCGAGTGGGGCGACTTCAAGCTGCCGCCGCCGGAGGACCTGGACGGCCAGAAGCTCTGGTTCTACCGCCTGCCGCTGCGCCAGCTCACCGCACTCGATGACCTGGAGCTGCCCTGGCAGATCGTCCGCCGCGACAACCGCCAGGCGTATCTGGTGGTCATCGCCGCCGAAGAGCCCCCGCGCGACGCCCTGCCCGTACCGCGCGACCACACCGGTGCGGTGTCGCTCGCCGAGGTGGAGCGGCAGTTGGAGGCCGCCGAGCTGGCGCTGGAAGACGCCCAGGCCGAGCGGCGCGCCCTGACCCGCTGGATACACCTGCTCACCAAGCACTTCGCCCGCGCCGAGGACCAGGCCGTGCTGCGCCATGCCCAGAGCCAGGCCCTGGACGTGGATGGCCTGTTCGCGGTGCAGGGCTGGGTGGGCGTCTCGCGGCTGCCGGCGGTGGAGGCGCTGGCCCAGGAGCAGGGCCTGGCGCTGCTCATCGAAGACCCGGCCCCCGACGATGCCCCGCCGACCCTGCTCAGCAACCCCGAGCGCCTGGGCGCCGGCGAAGACCTGGTGCAGTTCTACCAAATGCCCGCGTACGACAGCTTTGACCCGAGCCGGGTGCTGTTCTTCTCCTTCGCGATCTTCTTCGCGATGATCCTCTCGGACGCCGGCTATGCGGCGCTGCTTGGGCTCGGGCTGCTCTTGTTTTGGGGGAAGCTCGGCTCGTCGCCGGCGGGCCGCCGCTTCCGGGTGCTCGCCAGCGCCATCGCCGGCGCCTCCTTCGCCTGGGGCGTCGCCGTGGGCAGCTATTTCGGCTTCTCGCCACCGGTGGGCAGCCTGCCGGCACAACTGCGTGTGCTCGACCTCAACGACTTCGACACCATGATGCGGCTGTCCGTTGCCGTCGGTGTCTTCCACGTGGTGCTCGGTAACCTGGTGCGGATGGGCAATCTCTGGCCACGGCTCCAGGCGCTGGCGCCCCTGGGTTGGACACTGGTGGCGCTGGGGGGCTTCACGCTCTGGCTCGCCATCAGTGCGCTGGACGGTGCAACGGACGCTGTCCGCAGCACGGGCGCCGGCCCTGCCCTGCTCGCTCAGACGGCCGGTTACGCCGGCATCGGCCTCGGCCTGGCGTTGGTGTTCTTCGCCAGCAGCGCGCGGCCCGTCACCGGGCTCGGCTCGGTGCTGATGCGCGGCCTGGACGGGCTCATGGCCCTCACCCAGGTCACCAAGATTTTCGGCGATACGCTGTCGTATCTGCGGCTGTTCGCGCTGGGGCTCGCGTCGGCCTCGCTGGCGCTCACCTTCAACGACCTGGCCCGGCAGGTGGGCGAGCAGGTGCCGGGGCTCGGGCTGCTGCTGCAGATCCTGCTGCTGCTCATCGGCCATGGGCTGAACATGGCACTGGGACTGGTGAGCGGCGTCGTGCACGGGCTGCGGCTCAATTACATCGAGTTCTACAACTGGGCACTGTCCGGCGAGGGCTATCCCTTCCGGCCCTTCAAGAAAACGGAGACTGCGGAATGAACGAGTTCGTCATCGCCCTCGGCTGGTCGGGGCTGTTCGGCGCCCTGGCGCTGAGCGCCATCGGCAGCATCGTCGGCTGCGCCATCGCCGGCCAGGCGGCCATCGGCGCCATGGTGGACACCGAGTCCGGCCAGGGGCGTTATCTGGGCGTCTCGGTGATGCCGTCCACCGGCGTCATCTACGGCATCGTCATCATGTTCACGCTGCAACGCGAGGTCACCGCGGGCTCCGCGCCGGGGCTCTTCGGCATCGGCCTGCTGGCGGGCATCGCGCTCCTCTACGCCAGCATCCTTCAGGGGCGTGCCTGCGCCTCCGCCATCCAGGCCATGAAGGTGAAGCCCGAGATCTTCGGCCTGTCCTTGGCTCCGGCGGCCATCGTCGAGGGCTTCTCGGTCTTCGTCTTCGTCTTCGCGCTGGTGCTGGCCGGCAGCATTCCGGCCTGAAGCATCCCGACCAGAGGGGCAGCACCATGAATCAGCCAGTCCGCAACAAGGCAGCCGACACGCCCACCGCCGCCGGGGTGGAGGCCCTGATCTCCCGCCTGCGCGACGAGGGCGTCACCCGCGGTCGCGAGGAAGCAGCGCGTATCCAGCACGAGGCCGAGCTGGACGCCGCGCGCATCAAGCGCGACGCAGAGGCTGAGGCCGAGCGGGCGCTCGCCGCGGCGCGGCAGGAGGCAGCGGCGCTCAAGACCGCCGGCGAGGATGCCCTGCGGCTCGCCATGCGCGACACGGTGCTGGAGCTGAAGGCCGTGCTGACACGCGAGGTCAACGAGAAGGTCCATCGGCTCATCACCACGGAGCTGAAGCGCGAGGAATTCCTTCAGCAGCTGATCCTGGAAGTCGCCCGCCGCGGTCGCGACGAGGCCGGCGTCGAGCCGGGCGAAGCCATGGAAGTCGTACTGCCGCACGAGCTGGTGAGCATCGAGGCGCTGCGCCGCAACCCGCTGGAGCTGCGGGAAGGCTCGCTGTCGCATTTCGTGCTGGCGGTGGCGTCCGAAGTGCTGGGCGACGGGGTGCGCTTCACGGTGGCCGAGGACGACGCGAGCGGCATCCGCATCCGCCTCCAGGACAAGCACTTGGAGATCGACCTGACGGACGAGAAGGTGGCGGAACTGATTCTGGCGCATCTGCAGCCGCGCTTCCGCGCCATCCTGGAAGGCACCGTCAAGTGAGCAGGTACCGAGCGAGCCCATGGCCCCGCAAGACCGCTACCTGACGCTGCTCACGTCCCTGCCGGCGCACGGCCCGCTGTTCGGCGCCAGGCAGACGCCCCTGTCGCGCCTGCGCCTGCGCATGCGCCTCAACTGGCTCGAGCCCGAGGATGCCGAGGACCTGGCCCGGCTCGCGAGCGTCATCGACTGGCGCCACCAGCGTTTCGACGTGGACGACGAGGACGTGGTGCGAGAGGCGCAGGCCGAGATCGACCGGATCAGCAACGCCTTCGCCCGCGAGCTCGTCATCTGGCGCCTTGAGCTGCGCACCGTCGTCGCCGCGTTGCGCCGCCGCCGCGCCGGGGAGCCCGCGCCGTCCGGTCGTCGCCGCTGGGGCTTCGGGCGCTGGGTGCCGCACATCGCCCGTCACTGGACCGAGCCGCACTTTCGCCTGGAGCGGGTCTACCCCTGGCTGCCTGAGGCCAAGCAGCTCCTGGACGACGGCGACGCCCTGGGCCTGGAGCGGCTGCTGCTCGGCGCCGTCTGGGCGCACCTGGAGCGCATCGGCGCCGGACACGAGTTCGACTTCGAGGCCGTCGTCGTCTATGTCACCCGCTGGGACCTGGTGGCCCGCTGGACCCGCTACGACGCCGACGCGGCGCTGGCGCGCTTCGACGAGCTGCTGGAGACGGCGTTGGCGGGCGTCGAGCTGCCGCCGGCCGCGTGAGCCTCTCGCGCTGACAAGCTACCACCAAGAGGAATCTGATCGTGGCAGAGACAACCCCGGCCGCGAGTGCCGCCGAGACCAACGGCGCCGCCCCGCAGCCAGCGCCGGCCGCCGTCCCGACCCGCGTGGTCGCGGTGCAGGAATCCCTGGTCACCATCGAGGGCGGCAGCGCCGACGGCGCCCCGTTGCCCCTGGTGAAGAACGAGGTGGTCTACATCCTGCCCCGGCGGGAGTCCGAGAGCGGCGTCGAGGAGCGCCTCAAGGCCGAGGTGCTGCGCGTGCGCGGGCGCTTCGCCGATGTCCAGGTGTTCGAGGACACCGCCGGCGTGTCCATCGGCGACCCGGTGGTGCAGAGCAGCGACCTGCTCTCGGTAACCCTGGGCCCGGGCCTGCTGGGGCAGGTCTACGACGGCCTGCAGAACCCGCTGGAGAGCCTGGCGGTGCGCCACGGCACCTTCCTGCCCCGCGGCGTGGAGATGCCGGCGCTGGACCTGAGCCGGAAGTGGTCCTTCACGCCCGCGGTGCAGACGGGCGCCCGGCTGCGGGCGGGCGGCGTGCTCGGCACCGTCCAGGAGGGCAGCTTCGCGCACAAGATCATGGTGCCCTTCGAGCAGCGCGGCGAGGTGGAGGTGACCTGGATTCGCGCCGGCAGCGTCACCGTGGACACCCCGGTGGTGCGCATCCGCGACGAGCACGGCCGCGAGCGCTCGCTGGACCTGACCCGGCGCTGGCCGGTACGCCGGCCGCTCACCGAGCGCATGCTGCGCGAGCGCGCCATCGAGCGGCTCTACCCACACGAGCCCATGATCACCACCATCCGGCTGGTGGATACCTTCTTTCCCATCGCCCGCGGCGGCACCGGCTGCATCCCCGGCCCCTTCGGTGCCGGCAAGACGGTGCTCCAGCACCTCATCGCCAAACATTCTGCCGTCGACATCGTCATCGTCGTCGCCTGCGGCGAGCGTGCCGGCGAGGTGGTGGAGACCATCACCGAGTTCCCCGGTCTGTCCGACCCCATGACCGGCGGCTCGCTCATGGACCGCACCATCATCATCTGCAACACCTCCAGCATGCCGGTGGCGGCGCGCGAGGCGTCCATCTACACCGGCATCACCCTCGGCGAGTACTATCGCCAGATGGGCTATCACGTGCTGCTGCTTGCAGACTCCACCTCGCGCTGGGCCCAGGCCATGCGCGAGACCTCCGGGCGGCTGGAGGAGATCCCGGGCGAGGAGGCCTTTCCGGCCTACCTGGACTCCTCCATCCGCGGTGTCTACGAGCGCGCCGGTGTCTTCCGCACTGCCGACGACACCGAGGGCAGCCTGACCCTCATCGGCACCGTCTCCCCCGCCGGCGGCAATTTCGAGGAGCCGGTGACCCAGTCCACACTGGCCACGGTCAAGACCTTCCTCGGGCTCTCCTACGACCGCGCCTACAAGCGCTTCTACCCCGCCATCGACCCGCTCATCTCCTGGTCCCGCTATCTGGACCAGCTCGCCGACTGGTACGCCCGGCACATCGACCCGAGCTGGGTGCCGCGGGTCAAGCAGATCCAGGACCTGCTGCGCCGCGGCGACGCCGTGCAGCAGATGATGCAGGTCACCGGCGAGGAAGGCGTGACCGTCGCCGATTACCTGACCTACCAGAAGGCGCTCTTCGTGGACATGGTCTTCCTGCAGCAGGACGCCTTCGACAAGGTGGACGCCGCCGCACCCATCGAGCGCCAGCAGCTCACCTTCGAGCGCGTCTACGGGCTGGTGCACCGCGACTACGACTTCCCGAGCAAGGCCGCCGCCCGGGACTTCTTCACCAAGCTCACGGGCCTGTTCAAGAACTTCAACTACGCCGCGCCCGAGAGCCCGGATTACGACCGGCTGCTCAGCGAGATCGCGCAACTGGCGGACCAGGCCACCCGCAGCCAGGCCCAGGGGGCGGCGGCTCTGGCACCGGGCGTCGAGGGCGCCGCCGGCTGAGCCGGCGCAACGGCCCCGGATGCTCTGCGGCCCCAGGGTCCCGGCCCGATCCCGGACTGAATTCGGCTGATCCGTCGGCTCGGGCACACAGGGTAGACCCAACACTCATTACACCAGCCGCCGTTTGGATCTCTCGCTTGTCCGCTGCCGATCAAAACCAGACATCGGGCGTCGGTGTCCGCACTGGCCGGTTCCGACCCGGAGCTGACTCTGGGCAGACACTGCCTGGCTCTCCGACAACCATGGGGCCGAAATCTTCCGTTCAAATCGCCGCCTCGAGTTGCAGCAGCCGCAGGGCTGAACAAAAAGCCCTATCTCCGCTCTTGGTGGCCATCGGCGGCGGGCAGTCGCTGCACGCTTAGCCGCTTTTGCTGCGAGACCTCACTCCTTGATCCGCCCTTCCAGATCTTGGATAACGGCTGCAAGCGGCTGGAGACTAATGCGGATCAGGCCGCGCTGTCCTCAATCGAAGTCTACAATGACGAGCATCAGGGCGGCCAGAATGGCAGCGAAGGTAGCCATCCGCCAGCGGCTGATCGAGCCGTTCAGTCCCACGTTGTGCGCCGCAAGTGCCAAGGATGCGCCGGCAACGAGAAGCAACAGTGCCAGCACGGCCCCCGGAATCCGGTCGTTGACCGCCGAGATGCGTACCGCATGGGCGTCCAGCACTTCGTTGATCGCTTGCACGAGCAACGCCTGTAACGGCCCGGGAACGTCCTCGCGCAACGCTTGTTCCGTCGCGGGCCAGAGTCGCGACTGCGCTTCCAGGGAGCGCTGCACCGCTACCTGCTGCGCCTCCCCGATAAGCTCGTCACGCACCAGCCGCGTTCGCGCGTACTCAAGGAGCGCATGGCGCAACTCGCTTCGCTCAGGCTGAGCGACGAAGTCGGCACGCAAAAAGGCGGTGCCGATGGCGTTAGCCTCCTGGACAATCGCCTGCTTACGCATATCGGCCCGACCGAGACTGAATGCGTAGGTAAAGGCGAGAAGCAGTCCCAGCAGCGCGAGCATGGAGCCCAAGGTCACGTCCCCCCGGAGCGTCTTCTTGGCATCCCCTGATGCGAGATTGTGTCCGCGCGCGCCCAGCGTAAACCCGATTTCGGCGGCGAGCAGTAGGAGAACCAGGAATGCAATGCCAGCTTGCCACAGGGGCCAACTGTAGAGCCAATTAACGTCCACCTGAATGAGCGACTCGTGATAGGGCAGCGGAAGATTCGGTAGTATACGCCACCAATGGCGGCGGGGCGACGGTGCGGAAGGAACTCCGCAAATCGGCGCAGCAACTGGGCGTGTAGCCGGTCACCTCAATGCTGCGAGACTGCCAAAGTCGGATTCTCCTTGCCGAGTGCCCGGCGTAATCGGTCGATATAGTCACCCGGGAATGTCCAGATGGGGCTATCGGGCTCCAGGACCAAGCCACGCTCCGACGGCGCAAGGTTGTACAAGAGCGTCGTCAAAATATCGCTGCTGACCCAGGGGCTCTCGCGAAAATAGCCGTGACCACTGCCGGCGGTGCCGCCCTCTGCGCGCGTGACATCGATGATGCGTAACTCAGGATGCTCCCTCAGGAACGCCTTCACGCCAGGACGAGTCAGGTCGCCTTTAACGATTTCACCCGTGCGATTGCGCCCGAAAACGCGCTGCGACAGCCTGAGCGCGGAGTCCTCCGATGATTGATAGATCGTCAGGCTATCGGGTACGCGCAGTGCCCCATCCAANAAATAGCCCGTCAAGATCGNGCGATCAATATCACTGCCCACCAAGAGCACATGTCCCAGCTTGGTCCGCTGGTGCAACTCTTGCGCATCCAGCAAGTACCCATAAAGCCCAAGGTCCGCGAGCATGCGGGCGACCAGACGGGTCCCCGCACTGTAGCCGACGACGTGGATACGCTTGGCGTCGGTGGTTTCGGCGATGTGCAGGATCAGCGCCCGAAGACGTCGGGCGGAGTTGATGGCATCATCAAAGTCGGACCAATAGGCAAGGGTCTTTCGCGTCGACGGCCAACTATAGGCGACAAATGCACCCTCGTAGCCAAGAAAGTGCCAAAGTTCTGCGGCGACCAGAATGGGGTTCTCGAACTCCACTTTGTATCCATGTACATAGATGTAGACGTCCTTGCTGCCTGACTCCCGCAAGCGCTCATTGATCGCCTCGGCGAACTGCCGCCCGGGTATCGTGCTGCGTTCGACATCGGTTCGAATCGGAGGCACAGTGCGTTCGAGGACGCCGTATTCCTCGATACTCTTTATCTTCAGTGGGTATTTGTCCGTTCGGCTCTTGAGCAGCGAGATCCGGCGCGCCTCTTCCCAGGTGATCGGCGCACCTGCGCCCAGCTGGATTCGCGCCTCACCTAGGTGCAATACGTTGTCCCGGTCGTCCCCGTAGAACGCAAATCGCTGCGTGTCATCGGATGGCTTCCGATCCGTTGCGAACAGCACCTCGGTTTGGCGATCGCTCCCGATCAATGCGTTATCCGAAAAAGGATCGACCTGTCCTTCCGTATACAAATCGGGGGCCGGCATGAGGAAGATCTGATCGGAAGGCGGCTTGGTACTTCCGCATCCGATCAGGCTGCCGGCAAGGACAACAAGAGCGAGCCGGCATATCGAATATCTAAGTTTCATGTTGCCTCGCTCGGCGGCGTTTGGTCGAAGGGGGACTTTGCGGTCTATGTGGCAACGTCGCCGGATTCTACGCGGCGTCTGTGCGCCTTTTTTGTGGCCGGGCAAGATAAAGTTCCGGCCAATCTATCGCGACGCACACCGCCCCGCTGGCGCGGGGCCGTGGCAGTTATTGATGAACTTCGCAGTCTAACCGTCATATGGTAAGGGCGGTAAGAGCCCTCGCCATGACTTAATCGACTCGGGAAGGGGTTGCTATTTCGGCTCGACCTGCACAGCTACCGCTTCGGTATAGGCTAAACGCACCTTGTCACCCTCGGCGGGATCGTCCAACCAGTGCGCGAGGTGCGGCGCATCCACCGAGACCTCCCGATACCGTCCGTTCATGTCGCGAAACGCAACGGCCTTCTTGAACTCGTCGACGCCAAGTACCTCGACCGTTTCCCTCACTGTCCGCGCTGCGATACCGGCCGGCATGCCCGCCACAGTACCGGTCGCCGACCCCCGCTCGATGACCCTCCCGCTTCGCTCGACACTTGGGTCGAGTTTCTCGGCCTCTTGCAGCGCGGCACGATAGTACAGGACGTCGACTTGGTCGCCGGGCTCGATCTGGTCGAGGTTCGGCACGTCCGGACTCACGCGGACGATGACGACCCGGTTCTCCGGCCCCTTAAGGGTCAGCAAACGCTCGTCGGCGTCGATGTCTTCAACTGTCGCGGTCAGTTCCATCGACTGCACCTCGCCGACGGGCGGCGGTGCCGGCTGCATTTGCGCGAATGAACAAAGCGTGGTGGCAACACCAAATGAAACGATCAAGGCGTAAATGATGTTCATCGTTGACTCCGTCAATGGTCAGGCAGGGAAATCAGCCCGAGTTTCACCCGGACTTCGGTAACGGTAGTGGGCTATTGCGAAGAAAGCGACACTACTCGTATTCGTCTTATCCTCGGAGCGAAAGATCGCTGAGCAAGCGTCCGAACGCCATAGGTCCACCAGATAAGGCACGGCTGTCATTACTCGCCCTGTTTCTGTAACGTTTTTCTCGCGCGCCGGCCTCACGTGACAGGGGTCGGAACGTGGGAACCGCCGCCATGCGCAGAACATGTATTCAGAACTGATAGACGATTTTGAGCCAAACGTAGTCCCCTCGGAGCCGGTTCTTGGTCTCAGATTCGGGTAGCCAGCGAATCTCCGCGACGAAGTTCTGCTCCCCTAGCGGCCGCAAGTAGCCCAGCACCGGCCCGATGCCGGCGGTGCGCCCCTTGAAGTCGACGAGAATTGGTCGTTGTCCGCTGTCCGCGGTGATCTGTTCCAGCCAGAAGCCCTCGGCTCCAAGACTGAGGAAGCCCTTGCCGAGCGGCAGCAGCTGTTGCACGCTGCCCTCCACGTGCGTCATGATGCCGCTGCGGTAGTCGGTATCCGGGTTCTCGGTATTGAAGGCGATGCCGCCGTGCAGCGCGGCGTTGAGACCATTCTCGGCATTGTTGTACGAGACGCCGACCCAGGGATTGACGGTCCAGTAATTGAGGCCGGGATTGGCGAGCTCGCCGACGTCGTAGTCTCCGGTCGGTGCATAGACGGTGACGGCCGCATTGTATTGGAGCGGTCCACGCTTCCAGCCGAGCATGGCCGGGACCAGGGTCAGATCGCCGAGTCCGGACGCCGAATCCCGCTGTTTGAAGGTGCCAAGGGCGGTCTCGACCTGTCCCTCGACCGTCAGCCACACATGGGGCAGCATGGCACCGACGCTGTAGTCAGCGCCGAGCACCGGTTGCTTGAACGTGTAGAAGCCGCCAAGCAACGCTACGTCGGTGGTCGCCTTTAGGCCCAGTGCATTCAGGCCCGCGATCGGGATCTCCTTGTTCGTGTCCGCATCGCCCTCGTAGTGTAGGTAGATCGGCTCGATCACCCAGCCCGGCTGGGTGGGCGCGAGGTCGATCATCGTCGCGACCGCGCCCGGCAGGTAATGAGTGGTGCCGCCCTCGGCGGCGACAGCGCCCTGGGAGATGAGGGAACAACCGATGATGGCGAGGCCAGCCATCCTGTGCATGAAGCCCGAGTCTCTGGGTGATCTCATGGTTAGCGTTTCCGCCGTTGCTCGAGGAGTGCAGTCGTTCGTTATTTGGGGAACAGGAAGCTCACGCCAGCGAAGACGGACCACTCAGGACCCGCGTCGGGATGAATCACGTTGTTGTAAGCCTTGAGGGTCAAATTCACGGGCTGCTTGCCGAAGCGAGTCAGCTTTCCGATACCGCCACCGACCGGGACGGTCCAGCGATTGTCTCTTGGCTCAGTCCAGTCCGCCGTGATGATGGGGGAGGAGGTCAGGAACCAGCCGTTCGGCAGATTGTAATTGATGAAGTACTGCAACGTGAGCTTGTTGATCTCATCGGCGCGGTCAGAGCCGGCGAAAGACCACAGGTTCTGGGCCAGAACGCCGAACACCCAGTTGCCCGGCATCGCCAGAAGTACCGCGGCGGGTCCCGCGGACCATTTGTCGGGCCCCAGGTCGCTGGTGTTGGTGGGCATCTCCAGGACGGGACCTAGGCCCCAGATGACCTTTCCTGGCTTGGCCGGCGTGAGAAAGCCCTGATACTGAACGTTGGCGAAGCCACTGCGGTTGACGTCGTCGGCTGGAACCGAATCGCCACCCAGCGTCAAACGGCTCAGGTTTGCATCGACCCAAGCACCAGGAACAATGAGCCGGTTGACCAGGTTTACGCCGCCGAGGTTGACCGGAAACACCGGCTTCGCCAGCAGCACGGACGCTGATGACTCACCTGGCAGGCCGCCGTAGTAGGAGAACTCGAAGGGGACGCTGATCAGGTCTCCCACCGGGTTCTGCGACGCCTTGGCGAGATCTTCTGCCAACCCCGAACCCGACCACCCGAGCACGATGGCGGCCGTCATGAGGCAAGCGAATCTGGTCAAATTAATCATCGAGTTGGTCTCTGCATAGTCCAAAAGTTGGTAAGAGGTCGAAAGAAAGAGCGACAGGATGTCCTAAGGTCAGCTGATCCCCTGAAGTATCCAGCCCAGCATCAGCATCTCCACGGCCGCGATCCAGCTACCGCCCACTTGCAGCGCAACGCGGGTCCAGGCGGCCTGCAGCGAAACCGCCAGTGCCCCGGTAAGCAAGGTCAGCACCGCTACGGCTGTGGCAATACCGGCGACGGCAACCAGCGCGCCGTCACTGTCGACCAGGGCGCCGGCGGTCTCCAGGCCATGCACGATGCCGATCAGTACGGCAACCGGGGCCAGGACCCAGGCAGGTAGCCGAACCCCGGCCGCGACCGAGACGCCGAGCAGGATCAGGAGCGCGACCTCGAGCCAGCCCGGCTCGGCGGCGCGCTCAAGCGTGAGGCCGGCGAGCACGGCACCACCCCAGGCGAGCGGCAGCGTGATTGCCGCTGCACGCGCGCTCGCCTTGCCGCCCTGCCCCGCCAGCAGGCCGACCGCGAGCACGGCGAGGCAATCCGAGGGCGACAGCAGCAGGTGCAGCGTGCCGTTGTAGAAGGGACCCAGCCCGGAGTTGACCAGGTGCGCGTGGGCAGCACCCGGCGCGCCCGCGAGCAGTGCAAGCGACGCGATCCAGGCGGTGGTGCGCATCACGCGAGCGCGTTCCACAGGAAGAAGACGCCTCCGGCCATGACCACCCCGCCGGCACCGCGCAGCGCGACACGGCCGGGCTCCCAGCGGTGGATGAAGCCGATGCCGATGCCGGCGGCGTGCAGCAGGCCGGTCGCGATGACGAAGCCGATGCTGTAGAGGATCGCGCTCTGACCCGCGGTCATCTCGGTGCCGTGGGCGTGCCCGTGGAAGACGGCAAAGAAGCCGACCAGCAGCAAAGCGGCAGCAAGCGGTACCCGGATCGCCCCAAGGATCAGCGCGCCGAGGATCACCGCCGACAGCGCGATGGCCACTTCCACGGCGGGCAGCTCGACGCCCGACAGACCGAGCAGGCCGCCGAAGGCCATCATGATCGGAAAGGCCACCGGCAGCAGCCAGATGGCTGGGGCGCTGAGCTGGGCGCCCCAGAGCCCGACCGCGACCATCGCCAGCACGTGGTCGAGCCCTGAGATCGGGTGGCCGAATCCGCTCAAGAAGCCGCCGGCCGCGCCGCCCTCGACATGCGCCAGCGCGATCAGCGGAATAAGCAACAGCCAGGTGGTCAGGACAATCTGCACGGCCATCGACAGTTGGTGACGGCTTGCGTGAATCGGCAAAAGCCTTGGTCTGTCTGTCATCGACGTTACTCCTGAGCCGGATTTCCGGCCACTGACCTGTCTGTGGTTGCGCGGTCCTTGGGCGAGCGCCCAAGTGACTCGTTGGAAATGGCTAAGCGCAGATAGAGGCCGAGCGCATAGGCGGCGAGCGGATCATCTGCCAGGTCCTGCTGGCTCTGTCGGATGGGTTCGAGAAAGTCCCAGCGTCGCCAAGCGATGAGGTCGTGCACCATCGCCGGCGCCATTGAGGGTTCGTGGGCCAGGATGCGCCGGTACAGATCTGCCACCGCGCCGCGCAGCTCGGGGTCGGCCTTGGCGTGGATGGACAACGCCTGAAGCACCGCATCCAACTCGTCGCGGCTGCGTCCCGGTTTGGACGCATACAGGTGCCCGAGCTGCTCGATGCCCGCGACGCCATCGACCGCCACCAAAGCCGTCGCCCAGGCGGTGAGGTTGGTCGTGCTCGCGACCCGAGCCTTGTCCGCGAGTGTTTGGCGGACCCGGATCTGGTCCTGCGGTCGGCCGGACTCGCCGAGCATCAGAATGGCCAAGCTGCGCCACTCCAGGTAGCGCGGATCATCGAGCATTCGGCGCAGGTTCTTGGCATCGATACGCGGGGCAAGCCGACGTATCTCGGCGTAGGGCGCACGGCCAATCTCCAGATAGGCCAACTCGTGCAGGCGTTTGTCGGGGTGGCCGAGCAGTGGTGCGAACCATTCCAGGCGCTCCCGATTCTCGGTTTCATGCGGCCGCCAGCGGCCGACCTGCGCCAGGACCCCGCGCAGGACGCGATCGAACTCAGGCGTCGTGAATCCGAGCGTTGACCAGCTGCCGTCCCGGGCGCTGTGCGTCAGCACCATCGCCCGTTGCGAGTCCGCCGCAAGCATGCGGCGGGCCTGGCTGTGCAGAAAGAGTTCAATCGGTGCGTTGCCTGGCTTGCCGAACAGCGTCTCGATCACCTGATAGTGGAACGGGCGCGACGCGTCCTCACGTGCGAGCACCACGGCATCACTGGCGAGCAACTTGTCGGCAAGGGTTCGCTCCGGCAGGGGAATGCAGATCTGGCAGGCATTGGCCGCACCGGCCCAGAGGAGCGGCAGCAATGCCGGCCAAAGGCATCGGATGGCCGCAATCACAGCATCATCACCGTGCGCTGAAGGGTCCAGTAGGCACCGAGCGTCCCGATCAGGTAGGCCGGCCCGAGCTCGGCCCAGCGCGGCCAGCGGAACTCCAGCACCCGCAAGGCCCGGTGCAGCAGCAGAATCAGGCCGACGAAGGCGAGCTGACCGAGCTCGACGCCGACATTGAACATCAGCAGCGCCAGTGGGATTTCGGCCCGCGGCATACCGACCGTGGAGAGCCCGCTTGCAAAGCCGAAGCCGTGCAGCAGTCCGAAGCCGAAGGCGACGACCCAGGGATGGCGAATGGTGAAGCTGGTCTGCCCGCGCCAGACGCGCACGATCTCCGGCCCCAGGAACAGGATCGACAGCGCAATGGCGGCATTCAGCGGTGGGGCCGGAATGCTGGCATAGCCCAGCGTTGCCAGCGCCAGCGTGATGCTGTGGGCGACGGTGAAGGCGGTGATGGTCTGGACCAGCGCCCGCACGCCGCGCACGATGACCAAGAGCCCCAGCACGAACAGCAGGTGATCGATACCGAGCAGAATGTGATGGAAGCCGAGCGCCAAGTATTCGACGGCGCTCTGGGACCAGGGCCGCTCGCCACGGAGCGTCGCCTGCGGCTTGGTGGGCCGGACCAACTGGGAGGACTCGGTGCCGTCGAGACGTGTGACTCGCACGAAGACGTCGGTGATGGTCTGCTCCAGGCCCGGGAAGCCGATGCTGCTCCCATCCAGCGTCTCGGGCCCGATGCGGACCAGCTGCCGGTGCAGCTCGCTGCTCAGCAGCCGTTGTAGCGTCGGCTCGGCGACCGGCTGCCACGCGGCGGGCAGTTGCAACCGTGCCGGGTGCGGCTGGCCGTAGTAGATCGGCGCCCGCCAGAGGACCTCCCAGGTCTGCTCCGAAGACCCTGCCGTGAGCTGGCGCAGCTCCAGCAGACCGGGCTGCGATTCATGGGCGAGCGCCGGCGCCGGGCCGAGCCCGATCAGCAACAGAGCGCAGGCTAGCCAGAGGACGAGGGGCCGAGAGGCGGATTTCATCGCGCGTCGGCGACCGGGTCTGGTGGCGAATTGGGCGGCGAGCTGGAGGACAGATTCTCCAGCCCCGGGGCGGGCTCCACCGTGATCGCGTAGCGTTGCCGAAGCCGCGCATAGGCCTGCTCCTTCTGCGCCCGGCGCTGTTGATCCTGCCAGTCCCGCAGCACGAGGGGCCGCACCTCGTCGAGCGTCGGGCGCCGGGCCGGCTGCCGACCACCGACCTGCACCAGGTGGGCACCGAGACCGGAGGGGATCGGCCCGAGCCAGCGGCCCTGCTCCAGGTTCAGCAGGGCCTCGGCGAAGGCGTCGCCGAACTGCCGAGCGACCTCCGGCTGACTCAGGCCGTCGAAGGTCTGGCCGAGCAGGCTGACATCACCCAGCGCGGCCGGGTCGGCGCCGCCGCGCAGTTGCTGAAGCAGGCGAGTCGCATCGGCCTCCAGCCGCGGATGTCGATCCGGATTCAGGTAGACCTGTTGGAACGAGACCCGCGCCGGCGCCTGGTAGCGCTCTCCGTGCTCCTGGAGATAGCGCGCCAGCGTCTCGTCGCTCGGCGCGGTCTCGGCGGACAGGTCATCGAGCAGGAATTCGAGCTTCTGCCCCAGGCGATTGCGTACGTAGGGGTCGTCCTGATCCAGGCCCATAGCCAGCGCCTCCCGGTAGAAGACCTCGCCGCGGATGTGCCGCTCGATCAGGCCCGCAAGCTCCTCCTCGGTCGGCGGGCGCATCCAAGTGCGCGAGAACTGGGCTGCGAGCTGCTCGACCTGCGCCGCCGTAACGCGGATCTGGCGGGGNGGTTTCCCGGTCTAGTTGCTGCGTCAGACCGAATAGCAGGAACAGCCCGGCACCCAGCACCAGGAAGTGCAGCAGCGGCTCACGCAGCACCGTGCGCACGGCCACTAGCCTGCACCTGCTTTTGAAAGCGGCAGGGGAAACGTCAATCGCCAAGGCGTTTGCGATGTCAGTCGATGTCTTAGAGAACAAGTGCGGCGACACGACTACGGCAACGCAACCGCGACGAAGCGCATCAGGAGGCGCTCGTCGCCAGTGTATAGGGCCAGCTCGTCGGCATCGATCGTGTACCGGTGGGCTTCACGGAGCGCACTGAGGAAGCGTTGCTCCTGCGCCATGCCTTCCGCACAGGCCATCCGGGTTGACGCAAGCTGTTCGAACTGTAGCCGACCCCTATCTCGCTGGTAGCTGCCCGTGAAGCGATTGCACCCCGAAAAGCCGCGCACGCGTCGCTCGCCGGTCGTAAGCACCATTTGTAGTTCTCGCTTACCTGCCCCGAGCTCGGCCCCCTGGCTGCCGAGCTCGACCAGCTTCCAATAGGTGTCCGTCAGACTAACATCGGACATCCCTGAACCCTTACCGTCGTCAGGCCGATTCGAGGGCACCCGCGAGACGCGAATGTCCAAAGGCGTCTCGGGGTCACGGCCGAACGCCGGCGTGCTCTGCGTGTTGACGAACAGCAAGCGCCCGGCGTCCTCGATCCTCACACGCACGACATAGCGACCGCGTTCCTGGAGCTTGTCCGGGTCGTAGGGCAGGCTGAAAGACCAAGGCGGTCCGCCCTTGGGTTCGACGCGCGTGCTGGCAATGACGTCCGCTGGGACATCCATCCGCGCCACATCCTCCAGCAAGACGCGGATCTCGGCGCTCGGCGGCAGCGCAAAGCGATCCCGGTACCAGATGCTCCCGTCAATGGTCTGCGCATTGCTGCTGCCAGGCCCCGCGGCAGGCACAACGCCCGCCAAGGTCACGGTGACCGCCAGAAGCCAACGACGGAATACAGTGCCAGGCCGCAGCACTGTCTCAGTCATCGTCGCTCTCATCGGCCAATGGACTGGGAATTGATCATGCTGCTGACGTCATCCAGCTGCACCGACATACTTTTCTGGCTGGGCGGGAACTCCTGGAAGCTCTGTACGAACTGCGCCATCTTCGGCCCGACCTGACCCAAAATCCAACTGCGATTCTCGGCCCATTCATCGTAGCCGCGAGCCTCGTGGAAACGTTCGAACGGGTCGAGCTTCAGGTTGGTGATGATCGGCGTGGACAACGACAGCTGCGGCGCGCGGAACCATTTCTCCTGATCCACGAATAGCAGTTTCCAGTCCCCGTAGCGCAGCCCGTGGAACTTGGTTTCCGTGAAGTAGTAGAACTCCTTGCGCTTGGACTTGCCTTGGTTCAGGAGCAGGTCGCTCTGGTCGTAGCCGTCCAGGTGAACCTTGTACTCACGCCCGCCGATCGTCTTGCCGGTGAGTAGCTCCTCCTTGATGTTCTTCTCCCCGACCCATGACATCAGGGTCGGCAACCAGTCCTCCATGGTCATGAACTCGCCCGTCGTGGTGCCGGCAGGAATCTTGCCCGGCCAGCGCACGAGCATCGGCACGCGGAAACCGCCTTCCCAGCCGCCGACGCCCTTCTCGCCGTGGAACGGCTGGTTGCCGCCGTCGGGCCAGCTGTTGGAGGCCGCGCCGTTGTCAGTGGAGAACATGACGATGGTGCTGTCGGCGACGCCAAGCTCGTCGAGCAGCGCGAGCAGCTCGCCGACGTCGTCGTCGAGCTCCATCATGCCATCGGCGTAGAGGCCGTAGCCGCTCTTGCCGTCGTACTCCTCATTGAGGTTGGTGCGGTAGTGCATGCGGGTGGTGTTGTGCCAGACGAAGAAGGGCGTTCCGGCCTTGACCGCATCGGTGATGAAGCGCTTCGACTCCACCAGCACCTCTTGGTCGAGGTTGCGCTGGCGCTCCCGGCCCCAGGGCCCGTGATCCTCGATCTGCTGAGAGCCGTCGGCCAGCGCCTTCGAGTGGATCACGCCCCGCTGCTTGAGCTTGAGGTTCTTCTGCACCTCTTCGTCCTTGGGGAAGTCGTACTGCTCGGGATACTCGCCGGCGTTCAGGTGGTAGAGGATGCCGTAGAACTCGTCGAAGCCGTGGTTGGTCGGCAGGTGCTCGTCGCGGTCGCCGAGGTGATTCTTGCCGAACTGTCCGGTCGCATAACCCTGCGCCTTGAGCATGCTCGCCAGCGTCGGGTCGCTTTCCTGAATGCCCTCCTTCGCGCCCGGAAGGCCGACCGTGCTCAGCCCCGTGCGCAGCGGGTATTGGCCGGTGATGAAGGCGGCGCGTCCGGCGGTGCAAGACGCCTGCGCATAGTGATCCATGAAGATCATGCCGTCGTTGGCGATGCGGTCGATGTTGGGCGTCGTGCCACCCATCATGCCGCGATGGTAGGCGCTGATGTTCCACATGCCGACATCGTCGCCCCAAATGATCAGGATGTTCGGCTTGTCGGGCTGAGCGCTGGCAGGTACGCCCAAGCACAGGCCGGCCAACAGCAGCGCAGCAATACTCAGGCCTTTCGCGAAGCACGGCTGAACCATTCGTTAGTACCTTTTTGGACGGATAGAGAAAAGTTGCGCCGAAATCCACGGGCAGCTTCGAAGCGTCGCGTCATTGCCCTTCATCGAACGCAATGCACACCAGAGGATGTGCCGCAGAAGATAGCCTGAGTGTGGTACTGGTCGTTATCCAGTTTCCGCACAAAGCCGCAGACCATGCGCAAACCGTAGAAGGACACGCCGCCAGCGCAACGGCGAGTCAGAGCAGGCGAGACGCAGTTCGCTCGCCGCCCTAATAGACAGACATCGCCTGGGTCAATTCGTGGGCGTCCCGGAGCATCGCGAAGCCGTATAAGCCGGCCTCCGATGCTCAGGCATGGCTGCTCCAGATCGAATTTCGCGCGGTTACTTGATATCCAGCTTCTTGAACCGCGAGCCTTCCCAGGTCGCATCCGCAATCAGGCCTTTGGAGCCGAAGATAAACGAGACGATGTCCTTCTTGAGGTTGGTGGTGTCCAGATCACCGCCGGCACCGATCTTCGCCACGGCCACCGAGGCATCGACACCGATCTCCCACTCCCGTTTGTCCTTCGTGAACTTGGCCAGCGCCGTGTCGGTGTTGAGCGCCAGGATCATCGAGTGCGACTCCACCCCAACGATGAAACCGCCTTTGAGCGCGATCAAGCCGTAATAGAGGGGCTCCGGTGCCCCGGAGGTCAGGACACACTTGCCGCCCTCCGCGCCAACGCCAAAGCCACCTTTGCGGATCTTGGGACATACCAGAACGCCCTTGGCATCGGCGAGCACTTCCTTGGCGCCTTGGGTTTCCGCGAGGAATTGCGAGACGGTCGCCTTCGCCTCGGCCTCTAGCTCGGCCGCCTTCTCTGCCGAGATGTCCGTCAGGTCCGCAAAGGCCTGCCCGGACAGCATCAGACCGAAGGTTAAGGCCGCCCCCATTAGGCCGGCATTGATCACTCGATTGAACATAGGTCTCTCTCCTCAGTGGTTGCGGTAGGTACAAGGCATCGACGACCCCCACCGGTCGGTCGCTCGATGCATGACGAAGCCATTCATTCGCTTCAAAAAGCGCCTGGGTGACGCATTGTGTGACACGTTCTGGCTCACAGTTGATTCTCGACTGGGAGAATGCCGATAAAGCCAGCCTTGAATCGCTGCCATCCGGTGCTCTCTGGGTCGGTGTCGAAGCGCACCTCCTGACCGTCAACTTCGGTCACCCACTGGAGGTCGCCATCCTCGTCGACGAGGACGCGGTAACTGTTCTCGGGGAGCACGCCTTCGTCCATCCAGGCGATGACTTGACGGGCAAGCTCCGGACTCTCCACATAGAGCCCGGGTGTAGGGGCGGTCCATCAGGGCGCTGACGGGTAGTGCCCACTTGCCGTTCCAGAACCGGTCGAAGACCTCGGAGACCTCCCGCACCACGGGGCCGCCGGCGGCGATATCCAGGTCCCGGTAGCTTGTGTCGGTCGCAACGCCAAAGTAGTGATTGCCGATGTTGCGCCCGCCGACGATCGCCACGGCGTTGTCCATTACCATCACTTTGTTGTGCATGCGGTGATTGACGCGATTGAAATAGGCGATGAAATCAAGCGCGCGCGCAGAGGGATTTGCGAAGGGGTTGAACAGGCGAATCTCGATGTTCGGATGGGCATCCAGCGCGGCCACCACCGTGTCGCGCCCCTCGATATTGATGTCGTCGAGCAGAATCCGCACGCGCACGCCGCGGTCGGCGGCCTGCACCAGGCGCTCGGCGAGGATGCGTCCCGTCGCGTCCGGCTCCCAGATGTAGTACTGCAGGTCCAGGCTCTTCTCGGCAAGCTCGGCAAGGGCTACCCGTACCGTGAAGGCCGGACGCCCATCGCGAAGGATCGCGAAGCCCGACTCGCCTGGGTAACGTGCGGCGGCCTTGGCGACATAAGCGCCGATCGTGGTGTTCTGATGATCCTGGAAGGCTGCCGATTGGCTCCGCGGATAGTCCTTCGGCACGCTCGCGCAGCCCGCGGAGAAAAGGACGGTCGAGACCGGGCTGACACCTATCCAGCGGAGCTGCGCACTCATCAGGTGGCGAGTCCAAGACGCATCGCTATCAGGCTGTCGAGCGCACATTCATTTAGCCAACCACGGTTGTTGGTGAGGACATCGTTGGAAGGATCCCTGGGCGCAGGAGCAGATCCCGACCCTGGCGTACGGGGCTGCCGGGGACCAGACTTATTGCAGCGGCTTGCGCAGTAACGGCGCGCAGCGTCATCCATCAGCCGTTGCTGATCGCCCCTTGGGCTGCAGCCGTACTTTTCGCCTTGGGCGTATACCAGATGGGACTCGTGTAAGCGCGGTCGGTGACCTCCATGGCCGCGCCCTCGGGCATGTCGATGCCGAAGAACTTTGCGTCGTAAGCCGTCCAGCGCGGCGTGGGGATCTCGATCACGCGGACGTAGTAGAAGGCCGAGCGGGTGGGATCGAAGTCCGGGTCCTTCCAGTACGCAGAAAGGACGGCCGCCCCGATGTCGTTGGTATAGGTCGCATTGGCCAGATCAACGGTGTTGCCCACCGGCTCCTTGCAACGGCCGTCGGCGCCGATGCTTCGGTCTCCCGAAACGGCCACGTCATAGATCCGCTCGCGCGTCTTGCCGTCGGCATTGAGCCATCCCTTGATGATCTGAATACGATCGAGATTGGCGCCGTCGGGGTCTCGCAGGGCGCGGACCATGAACCTGGGCGCTGCACCCTCGGGGCCGGGACGCAGATCGCCGCCCATAGGTACGCCGCGGGCGTAGCCCTGTCGGGCGAAGTCGGGTCGCTGAACCTCCGACTCCTCAAAGTCCCAGCCGGCGAAGACACGCACCCGGAGCCGGCTGCCTGTGGTCGCGAAGACCTCACGTCTGGCAAAGGCGTCCCAGATCGCCTCGCGCGTGTTCTCGGGCGCCCACACGGCAGCGAGACCCGAGGCGCCCAGGTCCACATCGCGGATCGAATATGCGGGGTCGACCGCGCTTTCGATGAAATAGCCGTCACGGCGGTGCGGGGAGGGCTCGACGAAGTGGATCTTGCCGAACCAGTTCTCCTCGCGCGTCCAGGGGATCGCGTTGTGGCTGTCGGTCGAGCCGATCATGCCGAATTTGAACGGGTTGACGCCGAGACGGGCCTCCTCGGCCAGCCCCAGCTTCAGCGCCTCGCGGGCATACTCGGTCTTGATCATCTCCGGTGTCTTGGCGACGGTGCCGGTGAGGTTCGACTTGTCCATCAGCTCGAAGTCGGCGAACTCATCGTCGAGCGACAGCAGCGGGTGGGCCTCGCCGGTGCCCTTCGGCTGGGTGACTTCGACGACGCGCTCGAAGCGTTGGCGCCGCTCTGCGTAGTCCTTGTCGAAGGGTTCCCCGTCGAAGGTCTCGAGCATGAACATCATGCCGTTCGACAGGTTGCCGTTATGGGGGATGGCGAACACTCTTCCGCCGGTCTTGTCCTCGTAGGCCTTGAGGTAGGCCCAGAGGTCCTCCGGGTCATCGCTGTCGAAGGCCGAGAACGGCACGACCTGCCGGGCGCGCTCCCCGCCGTCGCGGAAGATGACGTTACGGTGGAGGTTGTTGCTGCCGGGGCCGGACGTCCACTCGTAGCCGATGAAGGTGGTGAAGACGCCCGGCTCGTTGTATTTCTCCGCGTTCTCGATCACGCGCTCCCAAACCCGGGACCTCATCTCGGGGCTGTCGATAGGGTCCTGCCCCTTGGCGTTGAACGCGCTCCACTCGTAGGCCGCCTTGATGCCCTCTCCCTTCCTGAAATACTCGAGCCACTTCCGTCCGTTCTCGCTCTGCTCGAGGATTGGATCGGCGCGGTCGAGGTAGTCGTAGATCCCGATGTTCTCCGCGTGGTCGGCCACGACCAGGAAATCCAGCGGGCGGACCAGCTTGAAAGGCAGCCCAGTCTGGCTCGTGACCGTCTCGCCACGCGAGACGCGGTAGGCGAATTCCGGTCCCAGCGTGGCTCCGGCTAGCCCCGCGTCCGCGGACCATGAGGTATGCAGGTGCGTATCGCCGAAGTAGACATTCTGCGGGAAGTGCTCATCGACGTAGGGCGAATACTTCCTGCCCCTTTCCGCATAGTCGTCTTCGTGCAGCGTGAATTCCTGCGCCAGGCACGGCGAAACCGTGAGGGCGCCGGCAATCGCGATGATCCCGTATGGTCTCATAGCGCTGATCTCTCCGGGGTGGTGCGGTCCAATGCCACCGTCGGCGATGGCCGAATCCTGTCGCTCGCGGCGGCACCGGTCTTGGCCACGGGCGTGTACCAGATTGGCGAGGTGTAGGCGCGCTCCCGCTGAGAAGCGGGTTGGTCCTTGGGACGCTCCACACCGAAGACCTTGGCGTCATAGGTGGTCCAACGCGGCGTAGGGATCTCGAGCACACGGACGTAGTAGAAGGCCCGCTCGGCGGGATCGAAATCCGGATCGACCCAGAAGGCTTCGAGATAGGGGGCGCCGATCGCGTTGGTGTAGGTGGCTTCCTCCACATTGACGGTATCGCCGACCGGCGGGAGCTTGCCATCGGGTCCGGGCTTGCGCTCACCCGACCAGGCGACATCGTAGATCTTCTCCATCGGCTCGCCATCTTGCGTGGTCCAGCCCTTGATGACCTGGATTCGATCCAGATTGGCCCCATCGGGGTCCCGAAGGGCGCGAATCATAAAGGTGGGCACCTTCCCTTCTGGCGCATTCGCGAGATCGCCACCCATCGGCACGCCCTGGGCATAGCCGCGCTCGGCGAAGTCGGAGCGCTCCATGTCCTCTTCGCTGAAGTCGAAGCCGCCGAACACCCGGACGCGCATACGTGTCCCGGTGGTCGCGTATACCTCCTTGCGCTTCATGGCATTCCACAGCGCCTCGCGGGTGTTCTCGCGTGCCCAGACGGCTGCCAGGCCGGCCGCGATCGCGTCCGAGTGGGTCAGGTCGTCGCTCGGGTCGTCCGGGGTGAAGCGCCCGGTGATCGCCTCCTCGAAGCGGATCGGGTCCGCCGTCGGCTCGACCAGGCTGACTTTGCCGAAGAAGTTGTTCTCGGCGGCCGTCGAGAGCCCCGTGTGCGCATCGGTGGAGCCGATGACGCCGAACTTGAACGGGTTGGCTCCGAGCTCGGCGTCGTAGGCGAGCCCGCGCTTCCAGGCCGAGCGCGCATACTCTTTCGGCAGCATATCCGGGGTCTTCGGTTCCGGGCCGAAACTCCCCTTGTCCCAGGTGCCGTAGTCCGCGAACTCGTCGTTGGATGCCAGCAGCGGATGGGCTTCGCCGTCACCTTTGATCTGGGTGATTTCGTAGAGCGGCTCATAATTCATCCGGCGCTTGGCGTAGTCTTCGGTCAGCGCCTTGCCGGACAGCGTCGTGTCGTCGAACATCAGGCCGTTGGAGAGGTTCCCGCCATGCGGGATAGCCAACAGCTTGCCGCCTGTCTTGTCTTCGTAGTCCTGCATCCACGCCCACAGCTTTTCGGGATCATCCGTGTCGTAGGAACTGATCGGGACGACTTGGTCCGCCAGATCCTTGCCGTCGCGATAGATGACGTTGCGGTGCATGTTGGTGCCGTTTGGCTGAGAGGTCCACTCGAAGCCGATGAAGGCCGTGAAAGCACCCGGCTGGTTGTGTCGCTCGGCCGCCTCGGTGACGCGCCGCCACATCGTCTGCCCGAAGGGTGTGCCCGCTAGCGGGTCTTCGCCGCCGTACGTCGCTTCCATCCAGAACTCGTAGGACTTGATCTGTGCCTCGGTGGTCTTCGACGCATAGATCTCAGCGATCTCCCGACCCCAGTTGTTCTCCTTGAGCACCGGGCTGTCCTCCGCCAACGCGACGGCCAGCCCGAGGTTCTCGGCATGGTCCGAGACCACGAGAAAATCGAGCGGCCGCTGCAGGCGCGCCGGGACGCCCTGCGATGACGTTACCTGCTCGCCCTTGGCGAAGCGGTAGGCGTCGTCCGGACCGAGCGTACAGCCGACCATGCCGGCGTCGGCCGAGTAGGCGGTATGCAGGTGGGTATCGCCGAAGAAGACGCGGTTCGGGTAATTTTCTTGCAGATAGGGCGAATACTCGACCCTCTTATCGGTTGGACCGGGTGCGTCTTGGGCGACGACGACGGTCGCGGCAAGCAGACCAAACAAGATGGCAGCAGCCTTGGGAAGGTGTTTCATTGGTGTCTACGCCTCCGGCATCGGTTGATGTGGCTGCTAGACTTCGGCCACAACCTTCTCGATCTCACTGGCAAACATAGCTGACTGCTGTAGTCGGGGTTAGCCAGTTTCCGCACCAAACTAGGCAGCAAATGATGTTCAAGCCGGAACAGAGCGATGCAGCCGAACGCGCGCCCGCCGCTGCCGCAGCGGCAGGGCGCTTCGAGATCGATGATCCCTGTGCGTATGAGTTCGCCTCCGCGCCCTGGGAGATCCTGGCGGAGCCGATCGCTCGTGGGTCGTTCGCGAACCGGAAGGACTTTTTGGTCACCTCGTCTCTGATCATCTACCGAGAGGACTTTAGCGGACCGATCCATGTCAGAGGCATGTCGCCGCAGGGCATGTTGGCCGTGGCGCTGCCGATGCGCGTCGGGGACAAGTCCAGATACTGGGGTACATCGCCGGCAGGCAGTACCCTTCCGGCCACCCTGCCGGGTGGCCTCGACGTGGTCCTGGATGCCGGACAGGAGCAGCTGGTGGTCCTGGTCGCCCTGGAGCTGCTGCGGCGCAGCCTGCCGGACGACGTTGCGGACTCCCTGGAAAAGGGCGCTGTGCTGCGCCAGCTGCCGGTTCTCGGCCACGAGTCCGCCGCCCTCGGCCGTTGGCTCTTGACCGTGATCGATATGGCGAAACGCCAAGGGGACCCGGCTTCTCTCAGCGCTTTTTCGCGGGCCGTTGAGGAGGAGTTTCCCTGGCGGCTGGCACGTGCCTGCCTCGTGGATAGCTCTTGCATATCGCGAAGGGAGGTTCCCGCAAGGCGCCGAGCCCTCGACCGGGCGATGGAGTTTCTGCGCAATGCCGACATTGCATCGGTCGATGTCGGCGATCTGTGTCGGGCGGCGATCGTGTCACCGCGTACGTTGGAATATGGTTTCCGCGAGGAACTAGGGCTCAGTCCCTTGCGGTTTCTGCGACTCCTGCGACTTCACATGGCGCGCCGTGAGCTTGCCGCGGCACAAGGTGGATCCACCACGGTCGCGGACATTGCCGATCGCTTCGGGCTTCTGCACCATAGCCGTTTCGCAGCCGAATACGGCAGTTTATTCGGCGAGAGGCCATCACAGACGTTGTCGCGGCCGCCGCCGCAGGTGGTAAGTCCCCTGCTCCTCGGCAAGAGCTGAGGCAGTAGGAAGTCTTAAGTGGACGGTGAAGCCGAAGCGGTGACCGAAGCGCGCGATCAGGAAGCCGAGACTGCAGTGCACCGCGTACAGCATCGCCAAGACGAGGGCGCAGAGTCACGCCAGCAGGACCCAGATATGCCCGAGAACGAAGACCTGCCCGCCATCGATGCCGGCGCGCTCGGCCAGGGCCAGAAGCCGCGCCTCCAGCGCCTTGTCCTGCCAGGAGCCGACGTCATCGAACAGCGGTCCAATCAGCACCGGCTGCATGAACAGCATCGGGATCAGAAAGGGTACCGCCGCAAGGCTTGTCCACAGCCACCAACGCCTTGAGAAGTGCCGCAGCAGATACGGCACCCAGAGCACCAACACGCCGATGACCATGGTCACCGCCAGTGCCTTCAGCGAGTCGGCGAGCCCCTGTCCGAGGGTTTGGCTCGACAGCCCATAGGCATGCGCACGTACAAAGTCCTGATACCAGTTGAGCGGCAGGTCGATGAGGGAGACGAGTGCCAGATACAGGAGCACGTAGACGGCGATGGTGAAGAACCAGCTTCTGCCGTCGGCCCGCGCCCAATCCCGTGGCCGCGCCGAAAAGCCGGAGAAGAGGATCACCGCCGGGG
>PR_CR_10_Liq_1_inCRDRAFT_1000306_pt1 | contig 31174 bp, 27 predicted proteins | sample PRCRCaboRojoPR_3_FD_10241 | JGI IMG/M metagenome (IMG submission 10241)
CTTTTGCTAACTTTGTGAGGTACGGCTCAGGACTGGCTAGGGGCTTCTACGAAGCTCTGTACTTCGGAGAGCAGTTTCCAGAACACCTCCACGAGTACTCGCTAATTAACGCAGCAGGTTTGCTGCTTGCGCCGATTTCTTTGTACTTAGGAGGGAGACTGTCTGACTACAAAGAAAGACACCAAAAACACAAGTGGATGCCTCTTATTTGCAGGTAAACTCTAAACAGTGTCACTAACCTGGCTTGTGTGCCTCTTCTGGTTTTGATGTACTCGACAGAGTCCTTTTTGGCAGCTTTTATAAGCTTGCTGGTGGTGTACTCGATAGGCGAGACCTACATTTCCTTGAACATTTCGATAGTGCTGAACATCACTCCTAAGTCGATGCACGCTCTGCGTAAGTTTTAAACAGAGTCAGGAGTTATGCTGTGCATTTCTATGCTGGGAGGAGCACTGAGTTGCCTTACAATGGGTTACTTGTACGAGGACCTGGACTCTTTGCGTGAAGGACTGTTTTGGGTAGTAACGGGTGGATTTGCTTTGTCAGGGGTGTGTTTCTTTTTGGCGAGTTTTTTTTACGAACGAGTCAAGAAAAGGCTTTTAGAGTACCATTAGCGTGTAACTAAAGTGTTAATTTTTTTGGTTAGGGCTTTTTGGAAGTCTTCTAGCAAAGCAGAGTACTCTTGGAGGCACCTTTGAGAGCACTTAGGAAGGTCTTGACTCTCCCAGCACTCTAGTTTGCAGTACTCAACTCCTTTTTTGACGTACAAGTTCTGTTTGTTTTTGACGTACTCTTGCAAGCTGTCTAGGTCCCGGGAACATTCCTTTTTGCACTCGGAGTCTGTGCAGTTCTCTATGCACACGTTCTTTTTTGTCTGGAGTGCTTTCAACTTCGTTTGCCAGCTTTCTGAGTTCAGAAAAACTTCTGTATCAAAGTGCAATTCAGCCATATTAAAATGCTAGATGTTTGTATGTTTGAAAGGATCAGTCAGGAGTTCTTTAAGTAACTTATAAGCAGTGAAGGTCAAGCTGCAGACTACGTCAATCAACTCATCGAGTCACAAGAAGGAACTCTGGTTTCCTTAGCTGTGCTAACTAGTGATTGCTCTGACCAAGCCTACATGCTTGCTGCCAAAGTACTAGAAAGGAAAGCCACAAAGTAAGATTAAAACAGCCACTGGAGTCTACTAACTCCTGAAGTAAGAATCCAAGTCTACCAAGCTGCTCTTCAAAGACTTTATAGTTCAAATTTAGACCTGGTGCTTTCGCAACTAGCTTCAAGATACGCTCGCCAGTTTTGGAACGAAAGCAGTGAGTTCTCCCAGCTGCCTAAATACGCTACAGAACTCATCCAAAAAGGCTGCTTGAACAAAGGACTCTGTTTGCTGAAACAACTAGTAACTGAGATGCACCCTCTGTCAAGTGAAGCACTTCCTCAGCACAAAAGGAACTCTGAATGCTTCAAGAAAGAACAACTAGGGAGTATCTTAGAAGTAGGAATGAACTACATCCAAGAACTAGAAGCATTGCGACTAGTGAGCAAGGTGCTTGACTTTTCAGAGTCAGGTTTGTGGAGCTACCAAGGCTGGTGCAGACTCACAAGAGTGCAGGACATTGCTGTGTTTTACCAAGTGTACGAAACTTACGGAGACTACTCTGAAGGAGCTGAGTTGGTTCTCAAAGTTCTAGGCCACACTGTTACAGAGCCCTACTTCAATGAAGAAACCAAACTTGACTTACTCCAAAAACTAACTGAGTTTATTGGATTCCTTTTGAAAAGAGAAGTTATTTCCCATGAACTCCTGGTGCTTTTGTACAAGATCTCCCAAACAAGAACTCTTCAGTACCTAGAAGACAGACTCGACCTAAGAGAGTGGTTGGAACTAGTGCACAACCACACAACCTTCTGCTTAAGTAGCCAGGTGAATGGAAACACCTTGCACTACTTAGTGGGGTTTTGGGAGTGCTTAATTGACTTTGTAGACCCTAAACAGGAGTTCTGGTACAGCAAAATCACTGAAGTTACAAAGGCACTTATAAAGTACAGTGTGGAACACGAGTCAAAGGGCCAAGTCAGCAAAGTGAGTTCCTTAGCCAGAGTGTGTTTTGTGGAAGTAGGCAATTTACTCATTCAAGAATTCAAAAGTGGAGCAGAGAAAGTAGTGTCTGGGGAGTGGGGAGCACAAAAACTAGGAGTATTGGTAAAAGTACTGGGCACTTTACTAGTCAACAACTCAGAGCAATACCATCAAGTTACTCAGAAACTCACTTTAGTGGAAACTCAGACACACCAACTCGAAGTTCGAGTCCAGATAGTGCGCTTAACACTAGAGTTACTAGAAAGAGCCCAAAACTACCCAGTTCTAAGAGACCCTGCACTGGTTAAGTCTTGCTTTAAAGTCCTTGGGGTGTTTTTAGGAGGTTACCTACCTCCAAAGGCACCTAGTGACTCCGTTCTAGAAGGCTTGGGCCCCTTAGTTCTCAAGAAACTGCTTAGGGTTTGCTTGAACCCATTTACTTTTTGTCCAGGCTTTTTCAACAAGCTAACTAAAATGCTCCGGAAAACCAGTTCTGGAGTTATGTGTGGGAAGTTAGAACTACTGGACTCCCACGAAATTCTAACTAACTGCGAGAACCCCAACTTAGACAAGCAAAGCCGACTTGAGTACATGGAAGGCATTGCTAGGATCTACTACAAAACCGAGACCTGCTTAAACCTCAGTCAGCTTATAAGCTGTGGAGACTTACTACTTGCAGTCTACGACCTAAGGGGTTTTTTGAGAGGAGCAGAAACTACTAAAGACTTTAGAGTTTTCATGAACTGGTATTTTAGTGCCGTGTCGGAGCACTTAACCAGTTACTTAAGCAGCAACTTCGAAAGTTTGGGAATTGCTTTGATAACTCTAGTTAGGGACCTGAGTGAAAACAAACTAGGAAGACTAGAACTAGGACAATACTCCTCAGAACTAATCACCCTGTTCAACTACTGCTTGAAGTTAGTGAGTTTTTACATTTCACAACTAATGCAAACCAACAACTTCAAAGTCTTTGCAAGGACTGTGGAAGTCTTCAGCAACTTACTTACAGGAAGGCACTTTGGAGTCACTGGGAAAATTGTAGTGTGCAACCAAGACATCAGAAACAACTTCGAGGCTGTGTTCCAACTAGTTCTGCAAGTACCTACCCAAGTGGTGCTGTCTAACCAAAAAACACTTAAGCCAGTCTTCAGCTTTATAAGACACATCAGTAACCACAAAGTGCTTCTTCCTTACTTTTACAGAATTGACCCTCTTGCTATGAACCACCTTCTAGAGATACTCAACCACACGGTGGACTCTCTGCACCATGACATCTGCATTCTGAGCTTCTCAACCCTTTCAGAAGTCATTAAAGACCTTAACTTCCCTGAAAAGCTTAAGCTGGAGTTTTTGGAGACTCAAGACTCAGGGCTCAAACAACTCATGAAGACTCTGTTTTTGGTGCTGCTTAAAGGCAACGGAAAGTACGTAAGGGAGTTGTCTGTGCCTTTGCTAGGACTTGTCAACTTAAAGCAGAGTTACTATCTAGAAATAGCTGAGTGGGTAACTACTTTGCAGGGTCCAACTCGGCAGCAACTCCTGGAGTTTGAGTTAGAACAACTCTGGAAAGACTTTTTGTGGTGTGAAGACCCCTTTGAGTCACAGAAGAACATGGGGAAAGCCAAAGCCTTCACAGAAGCTCTTGTAAACTTTTCCAAAAAAGTAGTTAATTAGCACTCTGTAAGTAGTTTAATGGTTTCAGCCCACTCGTGAATTTCTTCTAACAAAGAGGACTTCAACACAACCCGTTTGTTGGCACTGAGTCTCCTCAAAAAGCCTTGAGGTTTAGTTTCTACTACTTCAAAGTAACTTTCTTCCTCGCCAGAAGGCACCAAAACCCTTGCTCCTGTCAACACCAGCGTAAAGTAGGGCTCAACTAGGTCTAAGTCTCCGCTTTTGAACAAGTGCAGGAACCTGTCTTGTGTAAGCACTACAAAGCATTCTTTCCAGTCACTAAAAACTCCAGTTTCGCGCAGAAGCACTCCTTGCTTAACAACTAAGTTAGTTCGGGGAGGCTTCTCAAGTTCCCACATCAAAAGCACTTCCAAGGGTTCTGTGCCTTCGCCTATGTTTTCGAGCAGAGGCTTTTCGTCCTGTGTAAGTAACTTGTCAGCCGAGAGCACTCCAGTTAGGTCTTCAGAGACTTCGGAAAGGGCCTTTTCAACTGAGGAAGAGTCAGTTGAGTAGACTTTTTTGTGGATTTTTATGTACTTACTCATAGCTGTTTTGACAGCTTTGATTCTTTTGGTTTCGAGTTCAATTATTTCTTTCCAAAAAGTAGCCACGAAGTTAGCGTACGCTTTTTGGATTTCGAAAACCCTTTCACAGGCCTTCACGTACCTGTTTTCTGAAAGCCAAACACAGCTTTTGTTTTGTTGGCCAGCACTCAACTGGATCTCCATGTTCCTGAAGCCTTCTAAGTGGTCTTTGAAGCTCTTTTCTACTTTTGAGTTGAGTGCTGAAAGTTCTTTTTTAAGTGCTTCAGCCCGCATGTGCCCTTCGCTTACTTTGCTGTCGTAGTCCAGCATGATGTCTGCCAGGTCAGACTTTAAAAGCTCTCTCTATAGAACTCTTACTCTACTTCTCCTGAAAAGTTCTTAAGTGACTCGCAGAGTTGGTTTTGGAAAGAGTTCACAGCAGACAGTCCTGACTTGAGGGAAGTTGAAGACTTGGACTGGGAAGGCAAGTAGACTAGTTGGGAACTCAGCACATTGCTTGAGTTGAGCTCGCTGTCTGCTCTTTCTTTGAGGAACCTAGCAATGGCCAAGTTGGCTTCTCTGCCAATGTTGGCTTTTTGGAAGACTCTTGACAAAATAGTTTCAATGAGGCTGCGATGCAAGTTGGTTTTTTGGGCTAAGTGGTAGTTACCTCTTTGGTCTTCCCAAAGCTTCAGAGCAATGAAGCTTTCCTTTTTCTTTTCCCAAAAATCTTGCAGTGGCTCTACTCTGGAGCTTTCTAAAAAAGAGTCTGTCTGGTTTTCCATCTTAATTTACACTATGTTATTTCGAACCTTTCTAGGAGTTCTTTGAGTCCACTTTTGTTGCAAACTTCAGACTCGAAGTAACTTGTTTCGTTAGCAACTTTGATTTTCTTGAACACTGGAAAACTACTTCTGAAAGCTTCAAGGTCTTTTTTGGAGATCTGGGAGTTCCCTGAAATAGCTAGGTGTTGGAGTTTTTTGTTCAGTTTAAGTTCTTCAAATAAGTACTCCAGGCCTTTAATCGTAAGTCGGTTCGACTTCAGTGAAACCATAATTAGTGTTCTGCTTTTAATTGCTGACTTCAGTTCTTTTAAGTCTGAGTCTCTTAATTGGCACTCGTCCAAGTAAACCACACTCAGAGTTCCACCCAATAGTCCTCTGCAAATATGTTTAAAGGGCTCTCCTCTAAGGGAGTTCTTTGATATATCAAGCACTTTCAGCGACCTACTCAGTCTGAGTAGTTTACCGATTCCAATAGCTCCAGCCACTCCTATTGGAACTTCTGTTGACTTCAGACACTCCAAGTTCGAGTCACAGCACGCCATAATTATGCTGCTAAAAGCTTGGTCGTCTATTGAGTTGTTGCCAATGTCCAAGCAAGTTAAGGTATCCAGTCTTCCAAGCAGAACTGAAATGGCTAGGGCAGAAGCACCTGAGATGTTGGTTGAGTTCAAGTTCAGACAACTAAGGCTCTTTGAGTAGGTAGTTAACATACATAAAATCAAGCTGCAGCAAGTATCTTGTAAAGAATTGTCTTTTAAGTTCAGGTACTTTAAGTTCTTCAGGTGTTTGTGACTCAGTACGCTAAGTGCTATAAAGTCTCGAGTTAAACCACTTGAGTTTAGGTTTAAACTTTGAGGGGTTAGTTCAGGAAGCTTTCGAACAGTAGTGTAAAACTTCTGAGTGTCAAAGTCTTTAAGGGCCTTGAGGTACTTTTTTACTTCTGGTGTGGCTCCAAGTTCCCTGGTAAACACAACCTTTTGTGAGTTTTTAATGTTGTGGAAAGCCCTGAACACATCATCCTGGGTTTTTGGTGCTTGAGGAGCTTTCAGTCTGTAAGCTTCCAACACAGACTTTCCCAAGCCTAAGAAGTAAGCTTTTTTGTCGAACATGTTTTTTTTGGGCTTAAAAACTTCAGAAGTTACCAAGTCAAGTTTCTCTTCTAGAGTTTTTAAGCCTTCAAGCTTGCTTTTGATTTCTGGTAAAATTCCTGGTCTAGGAGGCGCCTTAGGTCTAGGTCCAGAGGACCTGATTTCTTGCTCAATTCTTTTACAAATGGCTCTGGCAGCTTTCTTTTTAACTTTGACAGGCGAATTCATCAGCAGTGCTTCTCTGGGGTTGGAGTCTAGGAGTTCCCAGGGGTCAACTTCTGTTTGGGAGGATTCCATGTTGTTGCTTTTGTTGTTGACTGTGATGAACAAAGCAGTAGTCAAGTTTGGAGTAATTCTCAGTTTACTGACGAGTTGTTGGGACTCTGAAATGGGCAAATTCGAAACTGACTTGTTGTTTAAAGTTTCAAGTGAGTAGTTGCTAATTGATTTTTCTGAAGCTTGAGTCCGAAGTGAAGTCAGTTTGTACAAGTGTTTTTTCTGCGATTTAAGATTCAAAGAGCGTCTGGGCAAAGCTTTTTCGCTCCTTGAGTTCATATTTAATAACTCGTTAAATTTACACTAGTTACACTAAGAAAGTTCTCCTGGAATGATTTCGTGAAGCATGTTTTGGGCGTTTAGGGTCCTGGCTCTCTGTATAAGTCCTGGAGGAATCTCAGAAACGGGCATGCTGAACCTGACTTTCAAAGGTTTGTTTTCCACTAAAACTAGTGAAAACAGGCCCATCAAAAAAAGCAAACAAGCCAAAACTACCATGCAAGTGCTAAGTCCTCCCTTCTCGTAAACAGGTCCGAATAGCACTGGGGCAAATCCTCCTGCTAGTCTAAACACTGCAGTTTCCCAGCCCACTCCGACTGCCCTTACTTGGGAAGGGTAACTCTCTGCAACTATAGTGCTCAGCACAGTTCCGTTCACAGTGTTCAAAAGGTAAAAAAAACAAGCCAGTGCTAGTTGGTAGTAAAACTGTTCGCTTATCAAAAACAACAGAACCAACAACCCCACTGCTAAGTTAGATACTAAGTGGAGTTTCTTGACTCCTAACTTGCACTTCAGCAGCAAAGTCCCGATGTAAGTTCCTGGAATCGCAGAGGCCTGCATACTGATCACCAGCACAAAAGCCATCCACTTCTCATCTGGAATAGTCCACACTGGCATGAAAAACACCACGCCGAAAAAAACAAAAGCACTAATGGACCCTGCAACTGTGATTTTGAGAGTTACATGTCTGAGTCCAGGCCTCATGAGCTTCCTGACGCTTTGTTTAGTGGCAAGTTCGTACTGGGAAGGAAGCGACCTCAAGAACTCCTTGACAAGTGCTTCGTTTTTCTGGTTGTACTTAGCTAGCTTCCTGAGCACCCTTGCTAAGTTGCGCATTTCGTGGTGTTCGTACAAAAATGCAGGACTTTCAAGCACGTATGTTCTGAAGTAAGCAAAAACAAAACAAAGCAAGGAAAAAACCAAACAAGTCACTCTCCAAATCTCGAAATCGCCTGTTCCAGTGAAGAACAACAGAAGTGCTATAGCTGCCACAGATATTCCTCCTAAAGCCCACATCAAGTTAATCACGTTCACTAAGTTCTTCTTGATGGAAGGCAAGTTTTCTATGAAAACTGTGTAAGTAACTACCAACTCGCCCCCGTTTCCCAGTCCCAAAAGCAAACTGCACGGAAGCATGTAGTAAATGCCTGGAGCAAACACCAGCAGCAAAGAACCCAGTGCAGAGAAAAGAATCATCCTCTGGAAAGTGTAGGCACGCCCAATGTTAGCTGCCATTCTGCTGAACCAAATGCACCCTGAAAAGGCCCCTACGTTGTAAACTACAGCCAGAAGGGACCCCATGGAAGTCCCTTGTTCCAAGTCAAGCAGAATGATACTTATCAAAATAGGCCACACCATTATAAGAGCTGTTCCGAAACAACAGTTAACGAAAAGGGACCGGTGGTACCTGCCCCAGCCGAGTTGGTCGAGTGTTCCTTGAAGCAGTGTTTTGGGGTCTGTTTTCATTAGAAGTATTTGATAAAGAAAATGGAATAATAATTAGTATGAGTAAAGAAGACGAAGGATGGGAGGCCATAGAAGAACCCCAGCATGAAATCGAGATTGACGTCACAAAACTAGCAGAGGAAGAAGAGGAAGCCAGTGACGAAGAAATCAAACAAACAGGCCCTGCCTGGCAGCTCACTGAAACAACCGAAGAACCTAAGCCGCAAGAACCTTCGAAGCGGACCTACGACCCCAAAACCAGAATCCAAAAGAAACTGCAACAAAACGACTTCCCAGAAATGGGAGACCTCAAAACAGAAACTGAAAAGTCCAAAGACGAACAACTCAAAGCCAAAGAAAAGACCAAAGTAGAAATCCCCAAATCAGGAAATGTGTTTATGCAGCTCAGGGAAGAAGAACCCCAAGAAGAGTCCAAATCCAAACAAACTGAACCCAAACAAAAGAAAAAGAAAAAGAAAGCCCAAAAACTAGACCTCAACCTTAAAGTAACCACTACACAAGCCCAACAAGAAAAAGGACTCTTCGAAGAAGAAAAAAAAACTTACTTGCCTCCTCAGGCTAGAGAACGTGCCCCCCCTAGAGGCGAACCTCGTCCAGGCGGGATTTTCAGAAACACACAAAAAGTCAACCCCGATATCGAAAAACCCAGGGCAGCGTTCGTGAGGAAAGAAGTCAAAAGTGAAAAACCCGTAGATCCCACTGTTGCCAAAGGACCTCCTAGGCGCTTCATCAACTCTAAGAAACAAGCCAACTCTCAGGAAAAAAAGCCCACCACGGACGTCTGGGGTGAAGACGTAGGGCCCAAACAACCAAACGAGTGGCAAAGCGGAAAGTCTTTGTTCTAAATTAATAGTTTTTAAGTATTTGAAGGAACTGCTCGTCTGAGATGTTTTGTGCCCAGAGGGGATGCTTGATTTGCAGCTTGTTCATGGTTTGTTTAATCTTGGCGATTTTCTCTGCCGACAAGTTAATGTCCCTTTTAGGAGGTTCTTGCAGTTCCTGCAGTTCTTCGTCAGAGGACTCACTAGCGCACCTGTAGTACCCGAAGTCGTCTTGGAAGTCAGCTTCCCAATCTTGGTTAGGAGAAACGGACTCTTCAAATGTTTTTAAAGGATCTACTTTTGCAGCTTTTGTGAGTTGGTAGTCCATGTCTAGGACTTTAAGTCTTCTTTCTGCTATTTGTTGGTAGTCCACGTCTTTTAGTTGGTTTTCTAGATACTCATTAATAGTTGCTACTGCTTCTGACTCCGACATCACTTGTTAGGTTCTTTTTAAACTAGTTCATATTTCCAATTCAGGTTAAATGAAAAAAGTTCTGTGGCAGAGGTAGTTCCTCAAATAAAGCATAATTAACAAGACCAAGCCTAAAATTTAAGTATCTGGCAAGATTAAAAATAATCTTTTAAGTTCAATATTTGTGAAGTAGGAATGTAAAAATTTTGTGTCTTAGTTAAAAGTTAAGCCTAAGAACTACACAGGCGTGGCTTAGCTTAAACTTAGAAAGTATGGTGAGCTGTCCAAATGCTAACCTTTTTCCAAAGTTGGGTTGCCTTATGAAGCTTCTAACGGACACTCAAAACCAAGTCTAGGCTCTACAAGTCGAGCACCTGCTTAAGAACTCCTGAATCCCTAGTTGCAGACAGAAACTCCGTAAAATTTTCACTTCTATATTTACTGGGTTACTATAAAGAAGCTAAAATTAAGGAACTAGAGACTGTAACAATACTTCTCCGAAGAGACTGGTTTTTCAAGCAAGTTTTAGACTAGTTAGAACTTAATGGTCTTTTATTCTTATCATATGAACTAATTTCGAGTAAATATTTGGGTGTTTATAATAATTATTATGGGAGTTAATGCTTCAACAAAAAACGACCAGAAGTTCATTGAAATATATAGAAACCGGTTGAAGCAGAAACTAAACGACTGCTACGAGTACAAAAAAACCGAGTTTGAAAAATACTACAAAACCCTTTCCGTTGTCAAAAGGAACGACAATGGAATAGTCAGGAGAGTAGTCCGTGTCAATAGACTTGACAGAAAGGATCCACTGAAGTCCGAAAACGACTTGCCTGTATTTGCTGTAAAGACGGTGTACAAATATAGCGAGCACTCTAGTCTTAACAATTTGATTAGAGAAAAAGAAATGCTCAAAATAGTGGACCACCCTTACGTTTTAAGGTTTTTTGACTACATTGAAGAACAGTACTCAATCCACTTTGTAACAGAACTCCTCGAAGGTTCCAACTTGCACCAGTTCGTGACTCAAAAGGGCAAACTCGACGAAGCCCAAGCTGCATCTTTAGTCTGCAAAATACTAAAAGGGCTTAATTACCTCCACACCCACTACATAATACACAGAGACATCAAACCTGAAAACATTATGGTCTCTGGAGACTTGGAGCAGCTCAAAATAATAGACTTTGGTCTATCTAGGTTCATTCTTCCCAAAGAAAAAGTTACCTGCCGAGTTGGGACTCCTTTGTACATGGCCCCAGAAGTTGTTGCCAAAAAGTATGGCCTCAAGTGTGACCTTTGGTCTTTGGGCGTGCTTACTTACTTCTTAGTTACTGGCAACTATCCCTTTAAGTGCTCCAGAAAGCATGAAGAAGGTGTAAATAGAGACATAGACTCTATTGTCTGGGAGGGCATTTCTTGTGACTTAAAAGACTTCATTAAAGGGCTGTTACAGCCAAAGCCTTCGAAAAGGTTTTCGGCCGAGCAAGCTTTATCGCACGTGTGGCTTGACTTTTCGAACTTCCCTGCATCTATTCCTATCAAAGAGACTTCGAACATCCTGAACTACCGTGCAAAAAATGTGTTTTTAGAAGAAACTCTGCAGTTGCTTGTTAAGACACTTCCTCAAACTAAACTAAGAACTTTAACTGAAGCTTTCTTTTGCCTTGAAGAAGCTAGCAAAGGCTATGTAAATGTATCTAACCTCAAAAAGTATCTTCTGAACTTCTGCAGTTCTTCCAAAAAGGCAATGAACAAAGACCTGAAAATGAACAGAGTTTACTTCTCTGAATTCCTAACTATGAACTTCAAAGAAGCTGCAGACGACCAGTCTCTGGAAATCGTTTTTAAGCTTTACGACTACGACAACGACGGCTATTTAAGTTTAGATGACCTAGAATGGTACTTCAACTCTGTAGGCAAAAGTTTGCAACACACTGAACTTTTCGAGGTTTTTGGTGAAAACTCTTTATACGACAAAGTCGACTTCGGCCAGTTTAAGACTATAATTAACAATCTGATTTCTCAGTAATATTCTAGAAAGCTCTTTATTCCTTAAGTTAGGTGTTAGATTCCTCAGTGCAACTAGCTTTTAAAAATGAAGTGCTTGGGCTTTTTCCTTTTAAATCTTTTCCTCTGCTACACCTACACCATTGAGAACCTTCCACAGTCAAACATTCCTCCTACTAAACGTTCTTACAACCAACTTATAAGAACGAACTCTAGCTTGATTTCATTTGGCGGGTCCTCAACAACTAAGTTACAAGAAATTTGGGAATTCGATATTGCAAGTAATAAGTGGAGAGAAATTTCGCCTACTACGACAACAAGACCAGGCGAAAGAATAGACACAGGAGGTTTTACACTCGAGGATAGCAAAAGCTTCTGCGTTTTCGGGGGACTCGGGCTTAAAGGCGACCTCCAAGATTTATGGTGCTTTAGATATGAGGGGTCAAGAGTAAGTGCTATGTAGTGGGTGGAAATAACCACGTCTGGAGACATTCCTTCTCCCCGTTTTAGATTTGGTTACACAGATGCCGTGCATAACGGCACTAGGTATTTCTTTGTGTTCAGTGGCGTGACTGACTTTGAAAAGAGCAAAGAACTATTTGCACTCAACCTGGAGACTTGGGTTTGGAAAAAACTTCCTAGACAAGGAGAAGCCCCCAATCCTAAAATTAGTCCAACATTAGATTACTACGAAGGGTTTCTCTACTTAGTGGGTGGAGATGCCAGACTAAGTAAGTACCCCAGAATTTCGGACTTTTACCGATACGACTTAGCAAATTCTAGGTGGGAAAATATCACTTCTTCAAAAACTTACACTCACAGGTACTTGCACGGAACTTGCATCTACCAGGACTATTTGTACTTGTTTTACGGGTGGTCGAACTTAGTCAACTACAATATTGACTTAATCCAAAGAGTAGACTTAAAATCTAGTGCTTATGAATGGGAAGATGTTTCTGTCAACAGAAAAGAAGACTACCATAAAATACTAAGGTCTGCTTATGGATACAGTTGCTTTGAAGGCAAGTTCCATATGGTTGGCGGGTATTCTTCTGAAAGCTTAAGGAATTCAGTGGTTGAGTTTGACTTAAACAAAGACCCTCTTGAGTACAGAGTCCTAGCTGACGAGTACACAGGGCCTCTCAGCAGAGCGGAGCACTCTTTGGCAGTCATCAACAAGAACTTCTACATGTTTGGCGGAATCAACAACCAAGAGATCCTAGGGGACTTTTGGAAGTACCAAGAGGACCTAGACTTGTGGACTGAAGTAAACGCAGAAGGAATAAACCCTTCAGAAAGACTAAGCCACGCTGCTGCTGCCTTTGCAGACAACTTGGTTATTTGGGGCGGCGAAAACGACTCAGGTTTATTGAACGACGCCTACCTGTACAACGCATACCTCAACTTATGGCGAAAAGTAACTCCAAGTGGAGAGGTTCCAAGTCCCAGGAAGAACTTGTGTGCTGTCATGATCAAAAACCAACTCTACTTGTACGGAGGGAACTCTTACACTGGAATCTCAAGTGAGCTTTGGAAACTCGACCTGGGACTGCAGTCTTATGAACTGCTGAGCAAAGACGACTCCAAGGGTCCTGGTCCGGTTTCATACCACAGATGTTCTTATGAAGCCAATCGAGAAAACTTAGGAATATACGTAATGATGGGTCAAACTAAAACCAAAGAACCTTTAGGGCAGNTGTACTACTTCAACCTTAAAACCTTGGCTTGGCAAAAAGTTTTTGATGAGGGGTATAACGAGTTCCTCAACAGAGCAAGTGCAAGTGTTGTAAAACTCCAGAATGAAGTTTTTGTTTTGGGAGGGAAAATTTGGGACACTTTAGTGTTCAGCTCTTTTTTTTCTCTGGACTTGGACAACTCAGAGTACACCTACCACCTTGACTTTGACCAAGTTGTTTTCGGAGCAGCTTATGTGTACTACAAAGACTACTTGTATGTGCACGGAGGAGGGTCTAGTGCAGAAACTGCTCCAGAGACTGTTTCAAGGTCCGCCTCAAAGTCTGCTTCAGACTCTGCTTCACGTGGTGCTATAAGGAAGTACATTCCAACTAACTCTTTCAAAAGAATACACATGAGGACCCTAACCAAAGAACCACTTTGTAGTCCAGGAACTTTCGAAAACCAAGGAACCTGTTCTGTCTGCCCAAAAGGTACCTTTTCTTCTGTGTATGGAGCTCAGTTTTGCACAAAGTGCCCCCCAGGCACTTACAATACTTTTGAAGGTTCAAACTCGATTTACCAGTGTAGGCCCTGTCCTGAAGACCACTTCTGTCCTAACAACGGGACTGTGTTTTTGTACCAGTGCTCAGGCTACCAAGTGTGTTACGTAGGTTCTGTCCAGCCTACTTACCAAAAGATCGAAAGGAGTCAGTTGTCTCTTCAGCCTGACTTCTACATTGGGGCTTCTGGGAGCTACCAAAGTTTTATTTACTCAAATCGTTTTGNTTTTGGCTTTATAGGAGTGTTGTTTTTGGCTTCAGTTTTAAGCATCAAGAAGTTAAGAAACTTAGTGTCTAAGGTTGACATTTTCAAGTCTTCACACAACTACACACTAGATCACCCTATGGTGTACAAAAAAACCTTTTTGGGAGGTTTTTTTGGGTGTGCCTTTATGGGTTTTGCTTTAATTTTAGCAGTGGAGGCTTTGCTGGTGTTTATTTACGATAACTTAGAAGAAACCAAAACCCTTGTGCCTTACGTAGTGCTGGAAAAAGAAAACGACAACATCAATGGCGACTTAGAAGTTAAACTGAAACTTCACTACTACGGAGGACAGTGCCTTTTAGAAGGTGTTTGCCACCCCACAATCAGCCTTGCTTTCGAGTCAATCCAAGGAGACTTAGAAACCGGTTGCCAAGTGTTTGACAAAACGGGGTGTTTAATCCACATTGTGTGCAGGAACTGCCAAACCCTAACTGGAAGCAAGATAAGCCTTGAAATATCGGAGTTGTTCAGTTATGCCTCTGCAATCCAGCTAGAAATGAACTCCACATCTTCGATTCCTGACCAACAGAGTTCAGTGGTCCAAACTATTGCAGCTTCGAAGCATAAAGTATTTGTAGGGAGTTTGCCTTCTGTATTCTACGTAGGTTTGATTCCATCTGTAAGTTTTACTCAGGTCTTCCAAGACCTAGACACCCAAAAAACGGGGTACCATTTATCTGGTTTAGTGGCTCCTTCCGAGGGCTCTCAGCACGAAGTTCAAGAGTAATCATTACTTAGACTCACAATCGAGTCCAACCTTAGAGTAGTCATCAGCATCCAAAGAAGCGACTCTGGACTTCTAACTAAAAGAGTTCAAAAACAGAATTTCCTGATGAGCTTAAGTGCAGTCATAGGTTCCATTGTAGGAGTGTTTGGAGCCAGTAAGTTCTTGATGATTGCTTCTGAAAAGCAGTTTGTGGAGTTGAGCAAGTCCAAAGAGAAACAACAAAGCATGAATAAAAAAACCCAGGAAATTTTGGATTTGGAGTTCCGTGTTTTTGGGAAGAACTTCTCTAGGAGTCCCAGACAAACTTCCAGAAGAAATCTAGCTAGGAGGTCTACAAGGATAGTTCCAGAGTCTTTTGTAGAAAGTAGGTACTTCTGCGAAGAAGACAGCATAGTAGACCTGCATTCCCCTAACTCAAGGTTGGCTTTTAAGTATTAAACATTCAAATAACTTTATTAAAATGAGTACCATCGAACCCCTTAAACTAGCGATTCGTTTCCAACCACCTAAGCTAGCAGTGATTTACAAGCAAAATAAAGGTGACTACATACACGAAATTCCAATATCAGAACAAGACTTGGAAGAAAGCCCTGAATTTGTCCTTGAAACTTTAATGGCGGCCCATTCTAGTTACCTCTCAAGCATCGACCCTGAACAAATAATACGGCTCATAGAAACTATGCAGAGAAACCAAGAAGACAACTACGGCGGAAAGTTCTCTGGACCCCAAAAACTCAGAGACATGCTGGGAGATCAGCAGGACTTGGCTTCTTTTAACAAGTACATTGACAACATGGACCTGTACAGTCCGCGCGAAGGGTCCTCTGACGAAGAAGGTTTTTACGAAGACCAAAACGAGTACGACTTCGACGCCATTGAAAGAGAGATGCAAGAGAGTTTTTCAGATGAAGATTTAATAGAGTTGTAACTGGGTTAATTATCACTTGTTCTGTTCAGTTATTTTCTTTTCTAGTTCTTCGATTTGTTCCAGTGTCATGGACTTAATAGGCAGCATTTTAGGTTTGCACATGACTCCCGTGTGGAGTCCCCTTTCTGAGTAAACAAGTCCAGCTTTAGGGGCTACTTCTTGGATTCTGTTTTCCATAATTTAAGTTAATAAAAACCAAAATAGCTCAGGTTAGATACCTGTGGACATTATTAGTAGTTTAATGTCCAAAATAACTAATATGGGCCGCAAAGAAGAGCTAAAGTTCTCTTTTGGAAAACTCACCAAGCAAGAACTGCTGTTCCTTGGGTGCTACTTAGTGCTGTTTAAAGTTTGCACAGCTCTTTACGAGTACACTTTGCAGGGAGGAGACGTTAAGTTCATTAAGGACCACATGGCTTCTTTTGGAGTGTGCTTGGTCGTTTCAGCAGTTGGAACTCTCATGTTGACTGTGCTGCCACTTTTTAGTTTCAAAAAAATAAACCCCTTCATCAAAGCACTGTCGCTTGGAGTGGGTTGGTTGGTCTTTTTAAACAGTGCACTTACAGACTTAAGCACTACGCTGCTCCACCACGGGCAGTATAATCTTACGGGGTTTGTTGGGTTTTGGGTAGTTGGTTTCTTTTTAATCTACATTGCTAAGTTTTTCGGAGCAGCAAGGTCAAAGTTAGGCAACTGCAAGTTTTGGGGTATTTTTGGTGGAGTTTTGGTGGTGGGTTGGTGGTTCTGGGCTGAAAAAAGTTTAGTGGCTCTGAACGAATGGAACAGGGGTTTGGGAGGAGACCACTTGCTTTACCTGTGGAACAAGTGTGACATCATTCTGGAGTCTACTCCTTGGGCTGGAATATTTCCAGACAGAACTTTTAACTTCTACATGGGAAGTGACAAGTGTCCTGAAGTCCACAAGTTTTCGCAACTAAATAATGGAGTGCTTTCGTTGAGTTGTTGGGACCAAAAGGCCACTGTTGTCGAGTACCCTGACTTTCTGACCCATCACAACGACGAGTTCATTCTGGAGGAACTCGGAATTGCAGAGTGGAAAGCCAAAAGCCTTGAAAAAAGGTATGATTTGCCAAGAGTGGGAAACTTCAACGTCACAGCTAAGTACTTCCAGGTGTTTTGTGGAGGCCAAGAAAACTACTACGTGCAAAACTTGAAGGACGAAAACATAAAACAGAGACTTGGAAGTTTCAGTAGAAGCGGAACTAAACTTAACTTGCTGGTTTTCCAAATAGACACTTTGTCCAGAGCACATTTCATGAGGAAAATGCAAGCAACTGTGGATACTCTGGAAAGGCTGAACTCAACCTACAGGGTCTTCCAGATGCTAAGACTCTCTACAGTTGGGTACAACACGGAGCTGAACACAAAAGCTATATACACAGGGTCCCAAGCACGCAAAGAACGAAGCGGGGAGCCTATTTGGAAGATTTTCAAGGAACAGGGAAACGCAGTGCTGTACCTCAACGGGTTTTGTGAAGACTGGAGTTACAGGTTCCTCAAAAAGAGAATGCAGGGAGTCGACGACTTTGTGTTCCAGCCTTGGTGCCACCCTGAGTACACTCCTGTGAACACTACCTTCAGTAACTTCAACGGAGTTAACTCCATGAGGAGAAGGTGCATCAACGGGGAACATGTTCACGACAGAGTTTTTGGGTACTTAAAGGAGTTCTGGACTAACTACCAAGAACAGGGCAAAATGGCCCTTTTGCCTATGCAAGAGGCCCACGAAGCCAGTATGGAAGTTATCAAAACTCTGGACTTGTCTTTTTCTAAGTTACTGGAGTGGCTAGACCACTCAAAAGAACTCAACAAAACTGTAGTTTTAATCACTTCTGACCACGGGTCGCACATGAGTCTTTACTACACCTTTTCTGGGGCTGGCAGGGTTGAGCACAAAATGCCTAACTGGGTAGGAGTCTTTCCGAAATGGTTGGTTGAAAAGTACCCTTTTATCGGAAAAGGACTGCTGCGGAATAAGCAAAGACTCATCAGTCCCTACGACACTTACTGGACTGTAAGACACCTAGCAGAACTGCCAGAGTTCGGCGGACCAAGTAGCCACCCTAGGAACTACACAAGCATATGGGATTGCTCTGCCAACGAAAAGTACATCAAGGATATTTGGTACTTCAAAGGAAAGCAGTTTTACAACATGGACGGCTGGGAAGGGTTCGAGTTACAAGTCCCAAATGTTTTTAAGCACATGGAACATTGCATGCAAACTTACTCCGAAAAAAGTCCTAAAACAAACCCTATGAAGCACACTTTAAGTGCTGAAAAAGCTTCTTTCTTGGGCTACAAACACCAGTTCTACATCGGTCTAGAAAACATTCCTCCTTGCACAGCTAACAAGTGCTATGACGTCACAGTTTTTGATTTAATCAAGGACATGGACAGTTACTTGTGGTTTTTGGATGCAGCCATGGACCTAGAAATGCTTTCGTGGGCCAAAAAAGACACTCCAAAAAACTTTACTGAAGAAAAACTACTGGACTCCAAAGCTTGGAGTGAGTACAAAGCACAAACTTCAGGTAGGTACAAGTTTGGGCAGAGTTTATTTAAGTATGTAGAAGACAGGAACTGCCTTGAAATAGGTTCTATGGACTGTGCTTGCTACCAAAATTAATGAAACCTTTTAATTAATTTTTGATCATTAATATGTTGCTTGTATTGCTACTGTTTATTCAAGGGCTGGCAAAGCGCTCTCCAGCTACTTACTTCTACAAAGAAGGCAAGCCCTTGATAATAGCCCACAGGGGAGCTTGTGGGTACATTCCTGAACATACTATGCAAGCTTATCAAGTGGCTGCTTACATGGGAACCGACTTCATTGAACCTGACTTAGTGCCTACTAAAGACGGTTACTTACTTATAAACCACGACGCGAACCTAAACGACACTTCAAACGTTTCGGAACTGCCTGAGTTCCAGCACCTAAAAACTACCCTGACATACTCTACCTTTGCAGGAAAGGTCACTGAAACAGGGTGGTTTGCGCAGAACTTCACCTTAGAACAAGTCAAAAAACTAGATGCCAAGCAAAGAATACCTAAAAGACCTCAGAGTTTGAACGTTTTCAAAAAGATCACTATTGAAGAGGCTTTGGACTGGGTGATAACTGAAAACCAAAAAAGAGCGGCAATCAACAAGCCTCTTTTGGGGGCTTACATTGAACTTAAGAACCCAGAGTACTTTAATTCAGCTGGGTTTCCAGTTGAAGACATGCTTTTGAAAGTCCTTAAACAAAAAGGAATATCAGACATCAAAGGTGCCACTGCAAAGTGCCCAGTTGTTCTTCAGTGCTTTGAATTGCAGAGTCTCAAGTACTTATCTGCACAGACTGACTTGCCTTTGACTTTCCTTATGAAGAGTGTTCTTAACTACGACATCAACGAGTATAAAGACGCAGTAAATGCTTTGGGTCCTAACTTCGGGTTTATTTTTGGCGAAAACGGAGCTTCAAGTGGATTTGTAGAAGAAGCCCACAAGTTGGAGTTGGCAGTGCACCCCTGGGTAGTCAGGGATGACTTCATTAACTCTGAAGCTGAAGTGGAAAGCTACTACATGAAACTTAACTACGAAAAACTTGACGGTGTTTTCACCGAGTTTCCGGACTCTGCTTACCACTTCTTTAACCTTTACTAAGAATAACACTAAACTTAACTCGGAGGTTTAAAGATTTGAAAGTTGGACTGCGGTTGGGTTTCTTGGGCGTTGGGTCTTAACCCCCTCACGAGTCCGTAAAGCAAAGGAACAGAGCGGGACTTGGAGTCCTCCGCTACTCTAAGTTCCCTTGCTAAGTAAGCCCTGTCGAAAGGAGGTTCTGAAGGCTGTCCCGTTTCTGCAAGTAGCACTGAAGCTGCGTGGTGGTAGTTGTTGTAGGAAAGGTACTCTCTAATTAACTCGTTTATAATTAAGTTTTCATCTGTGAGTTTTGGTCTGGCAACTTCCTGGTCGTCCAAAGCTGAAAATATTTCTGACCTGATCTTTGCTTTGATTTCGGATAAAACTCCTCTTGAGTCCAGTGTTTCTTTTAGCGCGTTTTTCAAATCCTCTAAGCTGGCCATTTAATTATACCAAAAGTCTTATTTAGGGTTCAAACTACGTTTGAAGCGTCCAAAGTAGCCTTGCATATAGGACAACTTGCTTTTTGAACGAGCCACTCATCCACGCAAGAACTATGAAAGGTATGGGAGCAGGGCATCACAGTGATTTGTTCGCCCTTTTCCACATCTTGTATACAAATGCAGCAACTTCCTGAGTCCGAAGCTTCCAAATGAGGAAGTCTACTTATTTCTTGTGAAGTAGCGCCTTGGGAGTTGTCTTCAGCTAAATTTAGGAAATCGTCTAAGTTACTGAACTGGCTTGCGTACTGGAAAGCTATCATCTGGATATAGTTGTTATCGAATTCAGTTGAGTTCTCTCGGGAAAGAAACACCAACCTAGCAGTGGAAAGCAAAAAGGCCGAAAAGAGCCAAGCCCAAATCATAGTGTCTGGACTCAGCACAGAAGCATAAACAAGTAGAAGGTACAGTAGTGAACTTAGCATGTAAGTTGTTACGAAGTGCCTAACGCTCAAGAGGAAGCATCCCCTTCTGATTACCTCTGTTAATTTCATTATTCCACAGAATTAGGTGAATAATGGTTTAGATTAACTTACAGTTTTAAATTATGGGAGAACTTCTTAGTATTTCTAGTTTTTGGAGAGTTAGTTGTGCAACTTAGCGAACAAATTAGTAATTTTCTAGAAAAAGGTGTGAAGGCTAGACTAGTTTGGCAAGCAATTATTTAATAAATTACTATTCCAATGAACTCGTAAAGAGAACAGAAACAGCTTTAACAGTGAAGTTAACTTTGGTTTTGAACATGCACACCTGGACAAAACAAGCGTTTTTGAAGTTGGGTGTTCGGTCTTCAGAAAACTCCTTGAAGTCGCTAAGGGAATAGCATGAGTATAGTATAGCCCAAAGCGTGGGGAAAAAGCTCAGTATTGACTGGGCTGGACGGTCAACCACCAAAAAGCACAGGAAGCACCCTAAGAACACACTCAGCATCAACTGTCTGCCCTTTCCAACTTCAAAGTCCTCGGGAACTAGTGCTTTGTACAGGGTCATTCCTAAAAACCCAGCACTCAACACTGCACAAAACCGCATGGCTGTTCCAAAAAGGAAAAAACTTCCTAAAAAAGCTATTAAAGCTAACTCGCAAAGCCCAAGTCCCACCCAAACTACAAAGGCCTTTTCTTCAAAGAAGCTCTGCAACCTTCCAAACAAAAAGTAAAAAACACAAATTGCCAAAAGTGCAACTATGAACACCCAAAACAAACCAAAAGCAAGCAGAGAACTTAAAGGCACCAGAATAACAGGAACGCCTAACACTAAAAGACTAAGCAGGTACTGCAAAGCCTGCATTCCTAAAGCTAAACTCAGCAAACTCCCCTCAAAAGGTAACTGGGTCCCCAAGAACCTGTTGTTGATTCTTTCGAGCTCCGGAAGGACTCTTTCCTGGAGTTGGTTCAAAAGTGGCTGTTGAAGGTCTTGGTTATAACCGGTATTTTCGGGTTCATTTAGCATTGTATTATATTCTTTAGTTATAATAGAATTAATAATTCTGTGCTCTACACAACACTGGTTAGTTTGAATTGATAATATTTGAGCTGAAATGGTAAATACTCAGAAAAAGTCCTGGCTTAAATACGCTTACCCTAAGTTTGAGAGGAACAGGGTACAGTCCCAATTACTTGAGTACAGAGTAGGGCTGATTATTTTGCTGTGCTTGATTTGCTTTTTCTGCGCATTTTTTTACACCTTTCATCATTCGTTCCCGAAGAATCTTCTGGACTTGGCTTTAGCAGTGTACTTTTTGATGATTCCAGTGCTTATGAAGAGGTACGGGAACTGGAAGTTATTTGGGAACTTAGTTTGCATAGGCTGGTTAGTTGACAACTTGTTGGTGGCAACAGAATCTCCCTCAGAAGCTTTGGCCTTGTCTTTCTTCCAGTCGCTGATTCCTAGTTACTTGCTATTGGCTTCTGAACAGTACTTGTTTGCAGGGTGCTTTGCAAGTTTTGTGTTTTTCTTTGCCCTTCCTTACGAATATGACCTCTTAAATCGGACTTTGGACTACAAAACAGAAGAAGAACTAAGGGACTACATAGACAAAGTAGTAGGCAGTGCCCAAGTTCTGAACAGAGGCCATTTGATTGCTACCTTCTTCATGACGCTTTGGTTGACTATGTGCAACAAACAAGACAACAAGTTCATGCAGGGCCTTTTGGAAGAAGCTGAAAACGCCAGAAAAGCCACTGAAACCTTTTTTGCTGCTTTTTCGCACGAGTTCAGGAACCCTTTGAATGCTTTGTTGGGGAGTTTGGACTTAATTAGTGAAGAACAAAGTCAAAAAGGAACTAGCAAAAACCTAATCAGGACTGCACTGGACTGCGGAGAGATGCTTTACACCCTCATAAACAACGTACTTGACGTTTCTAAGATCCAACAAGGAATGTTCACTGCTAACACTAACCCTCACGAAATAAGACTCATTTTGCACAAAATTCTGAGCATCCTCAAAAACCAAACTCTGAGCAAAGGACTCAAACTCGAACTCAAAATCAGCAAAGAAACTCCCATAAAGCTGCTGTTCGACGGAACCAGACTCATGCAGATCATAATGAACCTTGTGAGTAACGCCATTAAGTTCACAGAAGAAGGCCATATCAAAATAACCGCAACTTGGGAAATAGATCACTCAACTATTCCCGAGGGCCAGAACTACCACGTTCCTGTACTTGAGTACTCTTCAAGTGCTTACGGAGCTAACTTTATATGCATTGCTCCTTCAAGTGGAGAAATCCCTGAGGAAGAGTCAGAGACAGAAAACGAAACTTACACCCAAGAACTTACAGAACTCAAAAGTGAAATAGACCTTAACCCAGTTAACTGCCAGAAAACAGTTGGCTGCCAAACCAAAGACAGTTGTCTTGAGTCTAGCAAAATAGAAGTCCCTATTTTGCAAGACACAGAGTCCTGTTCCAGTGTGGAGGGAGAACAAGTGCTATGTGAGTACCACCACGAAAAAAGGGGAGTCCTTAAAGTGTCAGTGGAGGACACTGGAATTGGAATTTGCGAAGAAAAACTCAAAAAGCTTTTTGCGCCATACCAACAAGCTGACGAAAAGATCAGCAAGAACTACGGAGGCACAGGTTTGGGTTTGTTCATTTCGAAAACAATTGCTGAGTTCTACGGCGGCAAAATAGAAGTGCAGAGTAGTTTAGGAGAAGGTAGTACTTTCACGTTAAGTATACCTTGTGAAGTTTACTTTGAAGACTCAGACTCGCCGCCTGACTGCAGAAGAAGGGAAATGGTTGGCGTGAGGACACTGCTTTTGGACAAAAACTCAAGAACAGGAAGAGCTAACTCAGAAACCCTGTCGAGTCTGAACATAAACCACGTGCTGTTGCACTCAGTAGAAGAAGCACTTAAAATATTTTCTAGAAACGGGTTTTTTGAGTTCCAGATAATTCTAGTGGGACTGAACTTGGAAGGCTACAACGGAGTGAGTTTGGTGAGCAAACTCAGAGAAATCGAAAAAACTAAAGGCGTCAAACAACACACCCCTATTTTCCTGATGGTCAACGAAAACTTCAAAGAAAGAGGTGCAGCAGTTCCCTGTGAAGCCAGTGGGTACCTCAACTACCCTCTGCGGAAAAAAGAAGTTTCTAGAATCATCCAAGGCTTCTCCCAGAAGTCCAAAACCAACCAAGACAAAAAGAAGGTCCTTATTGTTGACGACGATAGGTTCATCACTGAAATCCTCAAAAAGTTCCTTGAAAAGGAATACATCGAAACTGTTTGCATCAACAACGGAAAAGAAGTCCTGGAAAACTACCCCCAACTCCAACAGGACGCAGGAGTAGTTATTCTAGACGCCAACCTTTATGACATCACTGGCTACGAAGTTGCTAAGTGGATCAGAGACTACGAGAAACAACATAAACTCAGTGAAGTTCCTATAATCTGCAGTTCTGGAAACAACGGAAAAGAACACGAAGAAAAATGCTACAACTCAGGCATTTCCTTCATCTGTAAGCTCTATTTAGTGCCCAAGCCCGTTAAGAGAGAGAACTTCCTCAACATAATCAAGGCTTACCTAATGTAAATTATTTAAACTGCCCAAAATGGCGAATAAACGATGTCTTCTAAAAAAAGTAGCTTAACCCTAAAACCCTGTTTGCCTCAAGACAAAAACACCAGTCCTCCCAAACTAGGCTCTGACTTTGCGACTTTGTTGCTCGAAAAAGAACTAGAAATCGACAACAACCCCAGTCCCCAATTGATCAACGAGTGTGTGGAACTTTACACTCAGGCCATTGAGTTCTACGAGTACAAAAAGGACTCCAAGTACTTGGACTTCCAAGAAAGAATGCACAAAATGCTAGTTAAACCCCACATTCTGGCTGCTATGTCAGGCACAAAAAGAACTACTCACTCTGCTTCGCCTACAATCCACAGCACCGACAGACTCAAAACTAGGAAGTTAGAAACAGAAAGGTCCAAAAAAGCACTTGAAGTGGAGTTCTCGAGGTCCTCTCCGGAGCTCCAAACCAACAAGAACTCAGTGCGGATGCTCAAAAGACACAAAGCTAGAACTGACGAAGTAGTTAACAGAACTAAAAATGACTTTTCTTCCCAAGACTCAGCTCTCCAGAAAAGACTGGAAGGCCGCAAAGCTAAAAACCTCAGCAAAACCATTGCTTTGGAGAGTGCCCCAGACATTTCTATGGACAGAAGCCAACTCTTCGAGTGCAACTTGTCCGACATTGGCGAAGAGTCTCCTCCGCAACTTAGTTTTTCCCAGTTCGACATGATTCCAGAAAGCAACTTAGAGACCTTTGAAAAGGACTTAGAAGAAATCATGGAGCAGTCCTTTGAAGAAAGGAGCAAAAAGGTCACAGAAATCAAAGTTAAGTACGAAACCCAGTTCAAAGACCTTGAGTCCCAGGGAGAGTTCGGCAAAATGATAATTGACCAAATGAAGCAACAGATGCAGCAAGAGATCGACAAGTTGTTTGAAGAACTTGACCAAAAAAGAAAACAACAAATAAGGCTCCTCAAGGAGCAATACAAATAAATCATGTTAGAGTAATGTACTAGTGGAGACTAAGCTCCTGAATTCTTCAAGCGTAAGCAAAAAGTCCTCACTCAGGCCTAGTGTGGTTCTCAGGTCTTCTAGGTCCTCTTCACTGAACTCTTCTTCGTTAAACTCAAAGTAAAACTTGATGTCTTCAGGTGACAAGCACCCGTCATTGTCCAAGTCGAACATTTTAAAAGCCAACTTTAGACTGTCTTCGTCAATGAACTCTTTTAAGTTGATTCTTATAAAGTCAAAGTACTCCAGCCTTCCTTTTTTGGACCCAGTTAACTTTATGAAGTCTTTTGAGGCAGTTTTGAATGTTTCTGGACTTGCTTTTAAACTTGCTAGGTCAATGAATCCCTTTTTAAAAACATCCAGTTGAAGGAAGTCTTTGGACAAGTCCACAAGTTTATGCGAAGGCACAACCCTTGACAGAACTCTGAAGGCTTCTTTCTGGAATCTGCAGTTGTACTCAACTGGTTTTATTCTTCGGGTAGCAAGAGGGTTGGAGTAACTTGTTTCTCTTCTAACCCAAGGGTGCATAAGTGCTTTTTCTGCCGTAATTCTTTTCTTGGGGTCCTTTGTAAGCAACTTTGAAACCAAGTCCTTAGCAGAGTCGCTGACTCCTTCCCAACAGTCCTCTTCAAAGTTAATGTTTTGAGTTTTTATAGCTTCAAAAAGGCCTTCTTTAAATTTACCCGTAAACGGATACTTTCCAGTTATTAAGAAGTAAGCAGTCACTCCAAGCGACCATATGTCACAAGCTTGATTGTACTTACCACTGCGCATCTCTGGAGCCATAAAAAGGGGAGTCCCTACATTTGATGAGAATGGGACTTTTTTATCAATGAACCTTGAAAGACCAAAGTCAATCAGCTTCGGGTACTCTAAGTCATCGATTCCCCCAACCAGAACGTTTTCTGGCTTAATGTCCCTATGAGAAATGCCACTTAGGTGTAAGTAGTTAACTGCTAGTAGTAGCTTCTGGATTAAATCAGCAGCTTCGGACTCATCTAGCTTACCCTTTCTCTGGATTACGTTCTGCAAGGTACAGCTCGGGCACAACTCAGTTACTATGCTCACTGAGAATTCTTCCCTAATAAGGTCTACATACCTTAGAATGTAAGGATGGCTGACATACTTCAAAACCTTAATCTCTTTTTCTAGAATGGCTGACTTATAAACATTTGTCATCCTAGGAATAGACTTAATGGCCAATTTAGGAAGTGACAAAGGGCTATTCTTCATAGCAAATCTTTCTGAGATAGTGACTCTAGTACCTTCTCTAACTATCCCGAAGTGCCCACTTCCAATTTGGTTTCCGATGTTATAAAACTTAAATAGTTCTAAATAAAGTTTACTTTTAGTGTGTTTTTGGCTTGCAGCACTTGTCCTCCTTCTTGAGTCTGATCTTTTAACTGAAGTGCTTTCTCGTTTTGATACCTTTACTCCCATATTATAACCCAGACCATTAAAAACTACTTGAAATATGCTGAATTAGAGTCTCCATTTAACCTGAAGTAACCCGAAGTTTTTCGAACTACTGATTAACTTGTAAAGTTGATTCAATTGATAACTAAGTAGGTTTTTTAGTAAAAAGATGAACGGAAACACGATTCTGCAGTCCAAAGTCCTGAAAAAGAGTTCTAAACTTACTAAAAAGAAACTACCGGACAGGACTCCTGGAAAAAAGTCACCCAAACTTTACAAGCAGCAACCCAAAAACACAGATTTTGAGGAATTAGTGATAACTAACTCTCCAATGAGGGTGAGGGAGGCTTCGGAGTCTCCTTCGCGCTGGCATATAAGAGGCCGGAAGTTCAAAGCAATTCTTTCGGCACAAAAGCAGAAGTTACTGCACAGCCGGAAGAAGTCAGTTGAAATTCCCCAGTCAGTGTTTTCACTCTACACTGAAATTAGTCATTGCAACAAGTCGTCGCTTGACCCCAACCTGCTTCCTTACTTCGCACTCACTCCTAAAAGGAAGCTTTTATTTTCCAGACAAAACCAAAGACCTAGTTCTTCTTACGTTAATACAATTAAGTTTAACTACCACCGGAAAATCAACTCAATGGGAAATGGATTTGGAAAAAAGACTAAGGAAATCTCAGCTCTAAAGAACAAACAAAGCAGCGAAAGTATTGTTGTTTATGAAAAGCACCCTAGAACTATGTCCCAGGGGCTCCAAGTCAGTGAAGATGTTCTGAACTCTATTTTCGACGCTTCATAATTAATTATTAACTTTTTTTTAGCTTTGGAAGTTTTATGCGCTGCACTTTTGGTGTAGCACTTTGGTTGAATAATTTAGGGTGGTTCAGTGTGTTAATTAAAGCCCGACTGCGCTTTATTCTATTGGCTGCGAAGTTCTTAGCTTGCTTTTCGTAAAAGTCCGAAAGCATAAGGAGCTTTTCACAGTGTTTATCTAACTGAGTTGCGTTTGGGGTTTTAATAGGCAACTTTAAAGGAGTGACTGAAGAGTTGGTGGACCTGGGGGACACTGACATCCTTGAGTTTATAATTGAGTTGTTTAGTGCTGACAATTTAAGGGACTTCTTGTGCTTAGTTTCTTCTATTTTCTCTAAGCATCCTTGTTTCATGCTTATTATATGGACAGTGTACAATTTAAGTTATTTGGGAATATGAAACTTGTGACTGTAGAGTCTAGAAACTAGCACATTTTCGTCTTTCTTAGAAAGCTTCTTGCTAGGTTTTCTGGCACAACTTTCTTTGGAGTCTTCAAAGAGTTCTGCAATTACACTTTGCTTGTTGGCTTTTTTGTGAGGGTTTTGCACATTCACGACAGACCTTTTAAGTTCTTTAGTTCTTAGTGCGTAACCTTGTGCTTGACTTTTGGGGTCTTTTTGTTTTGAACCAACTGGTGTTTTGGACTTTGGGTTGGTTTGTGGGCATTTCGAATAAGGAGGAGGGTGGCCATCATCAACATTCCTGGGCAATTCTTTAGTTGTGGAACTTTTGTTGGTCTTTCTAACTCGGTTCTTTAACTTAGTTTCAGCAACTTGGGCACTTCCAAGTGCTTTTTGGGTAGCTGAAAAAATTTGACTTTTCAGAAGTGAGTTTTCAACACTGAGTTCTCTTTTTCTGGTTTGGGAGTTCCTTGTCCGGTGGAACTCTTCCAAACTAGGTCTAGCTTCTAGGCCTAGCTTTAAGTTCTTCCAGTTCAACTCCGCTTCTACAAAACATGGACTTTGGCATTGCAGAACACTTCGAGAAAAAGACTTTAGCAAAGACCTTTCTTCCTTTAGGTTCCTTAGCTTCCTTAACCCTGGTTTATTTGGACTGACTGAGTAGTTTGATTTCATTTTATTAGTACCGTTGTTTAAAGGAGTTAAGTAAAAGAACCAATGTTATAAATGAAAAGTTCTAACATCGAAGCTACTTGCACACAAATTCTAGTTAACGAAAGCCAAACCTTTGACATGAGTGAAAACCTTGAAACCACCAACTCCGAGTTCAGCATTCTACCAGACTCCGAAATAACAGGTTGGACTAACCTCAAATACTTGTACAACCAAAGACCAAAAACTCAGAAGTGCAATAAGTCCAACAGACTAAGCACCACTTCTGCAAGGTACTCCAAAAGAACCCAAGGCTCCAAAAAACCCCAAAACTTCTCAATCGAACCTTTAAGCTACATCAAAAACCAACTGAGTTTGGGTTCCAAAGTCCACAAAAGCCAAAACTACAGCGAACGCGCTAAAAAACCCGATTTGGGCTTCCGTAGAGTAAGCGAACAAAGCTACGAGTTACTAAGCCTTCCTAGGCATTCCAAAAACCCCATAAAAAGCCTTGATTACAAAAGAGTCAACAAAGAAAACTCTGCACGTCCAGAAACTGTTCTTTGTGAAGAAAACAGTGTAAATAAGGTCCAAAGTATTTTTCCAAACGACTGCAACCATGTATTTAGGAACTCAAGGAAAGGGTCCATTATATGCAAGTTAATTACACCTAAACCCCGTCCAAACGTTGTTAAGGTGGACTCTCTAGTTTCATACAGGTCTAAGCCCAAAACTTCCCTGAAAACTTACTCCGTTGTTAAAAAAACCCAAACAAACTCTGTGCCCAAAACTCGTGCTCCCAGCAAATACGCCCCTTTCACGGCTAAGTTCAGGAGTTTTGGCCGAAACTACGCTAACTTGAGTAGTTTGAATTAGTTAAGAATGACTGATTAATCTAAATAATAAATGAATCTTTTGCTAGACAGCAAAACAAAGCCAAGTAGCCTCGAAGAAACAAGGCTAGGTACGAGAAAGCAAAGAAGGAATCACAAAAAGAACCACGAAAGTGGACCCAGACAAACAACAAACACAAAATCCAAACGACTGTGCCCAGAAGAAGAGGAAATGCCAAACGAAACAAAGAACCTGTGAAGCAAACCGCTCTCACTGTAACTCTAAAAAGGCCCAAGGGCTTGACAACGTAATAATAAAATAAAATGATGCTTTTGATGGTTTTAATTGCCTTGGCCTACTCACTAGACTTTACCAAAATCCCTAGGCGTGATTTGCCGCCTCTCAAAAGACAGCATTCTTCTATGATTTACTTAAACACCCTTAATGCTTTGTATGTTTCTGGAGGCAATTTTGGCACGACCAAATCGTATAGTGACATATGGGCTTACTACTTCGACAAAGACACTTGGGAAAAGTTATCTCCTTACTCAAGCATCTATCCGGAAGCAAGGTACAACGCAGGAAGTTTTATTTATGACAACAGTAGGGTTTGCTTTTTTGGTGGCTTGGGAGAAAATGGTCCTTTGCAGGACACTTGGTGCTTTTATACATCAGGAATGAAAGTAAGTTACAATTAGTGGCATGAGTTATTAACTAACGGCTACGAACCTGATCCTCGGTATAGGTTTGCCTATACTACTGGGTATAAAAACTCTAAGCCATACTTTTTTGTGTTTGGTGGAATTAGCGAGTATGGACTTGAAAACGACTTGCACGGGTATGAGTTACTTAGACTGAACCTGGAAACTTTGACTTGGGAGAAGTTAGAGTCTGGGGGACAACTGCCTCTTCCTAAAATGGGCTCTAGACTTGACTTCCACGAAAACTACCTCTACCTCACTGGCGGAGAAACTTATGGACAGCCCAACAACTACAAACCTGAACTTTTCAGGTACGACTTAACTGACCAAGTTTGGGAGGACCTTACTTCTTCCAGCATGTACACTAATGTTTACTTGCACGGCACTTGTGTCTACAGCAACTACCTGTACATTTTTTATGGCTGGTCTAACGAGCTTTCGCAAGACGTAGACCAGATTGCAAGAGTGAGTTTGGAAAGTGGCAGTTGGGACTGGGAAACACTGCAACTTCAGAAGGGCCCTAACTACCACCTAGTGAAAAGGGACTCTTTTGGGTTTGCCAAGGTGGGAAGTCACTTCTACATGTTTGGGGGTTACAGTGAGTCTGGAATCAGGAACTCCTTGGTGCAGATAGACCTGGACTCGCTTCAGTACTCAGTTGTAAGTGAAGACTTTGAAGGACCCTCTGAAAGAGCAGAGCACTCACTCATGCCTATTTTAGGCAAGTTCTACTTGTTTGGAGGCAAAAATCAAGGAGAAAAGCTAGGGGACTTCTGGGTGTTTGACCCCCTAGAAGAGGAGTGGTCTGAACTTAAGTCAAAGGGCAACTTGCCCTCGCCAAGGTCGTCTTATGCACCTGGAACCTTTGCAGACAACTTGGTGGTTTGGGGAGGCGAAACTGAAGAAGGACTTGCCAACGACGCCCACATCTACAATGCTTACTCCAACAACTGGAAACTACTGGAAGTCAGGTCAAGCAGTGCACCTAGTCCCAGAAAAGGAGCTTGTTTGGGAGTAGCACAAACCATCATTTACGTGTTTGGAGGAGAAGACAAGTCAGGCCCACTGGCGGACTTGTGGAAGTTTGACACTGGAGCAGGGACCTACGAACTACTTAGTGAAGGAAGCTTTGAAGGGCCAGGCAAAGTAGCTTATGCTGAGTGCAGCTTAGAAGGAGAAAAACTCTACGTAATGTACGGAAGTAGCGAGTCAGAAACGCCTTTGGGAATGGTTTACTACTTCGATCTTCCAACTAAAAGGTGGAAAAGGGTGTTTGATAACGGGTATAGCAGAGAAAGAAACAGAATTCAAGCTACTATTAAAAAGGTCGAAAACAAGGTATTTGTGGCAGGCGGCCAAATTTGGGGGATTCATCCTTCAAGCTCATTTTACTTGCTTGACTTGGAAACTAACAAGTACATAGACTACCCTGAACTACCTGACTACAGCTTCAGTGCAGCTTCTACATACTTCAAGTCTAACTTATACATCCACGGAGGGTCTGCTACTTCTGGAGCAATCATTCGCAGGAAAATAACCACCAACAAGTTTTACAAAATAAACCTGAACTCCCTTGAAGGCATGTCTGGAATACCTTGCAGTCCAGGGACCTACCAAAGT
>PR_CR_10_Liq_1_inCRDRAFT_1000307_pt1 | contig 31098 bp, 26 predicted proteins | sample PRCRCaboRojoPR_3_FD_10241 | JGI IMG/M metagenome (IMG submission 10241)
TGCAGGACCAAACGCCCAAACCAAAGCCACGGCGCGCCCACTTGGCGAAACAGGTTCAAATACCAGTCCGGATCAGGCTCTGGCACATGGATCAGCTCAAGGGCCAAATCCGCCTCACCCCTTTGATTAGGCTTGGTTTTCATCTCAAGATGCGTCACGACTGAGGCCGTGTGCCCCGCTGGCACCCCGTGCATTCCATCCTCAAGCATTGCCCTTTGCCTTCTTCTTCTCGGCCACGACCTTTTCCGCCAAGTCCCGCGCAATCGCAAAGGCGCCTTTGATCTTGTCGCTGTCCTTGCGCCAGTCGCGCCGCACCACGATCTTGTTNTCCTTGACCTTGGCNAAGCCATTCTGNNCCTTGATNAANTCNACCAAGCCCNGTNGGTGAGGCGAACTTGTCATTGTGGAACTGNATNACCGCNCCTTTCGGNCCNCCATCCAGCTTGGCAATNCCCGCCTTCTTGCACATCGCTTTGATCCGCACGACCAGCAGCAGGGTATTCACTTCCTTGGGCAGTTTGCCAAAGCGATCAATCAGTTCGGCGGCAAAGCCTTCAAGTTCAACTTTACTCTGTAACCCACTGAGCCTGCGATACAATCCCAACCTCACGTCCAGATCGGGAACGTAATCCTCGGGGATCAAAACCGATACGCCGAGGTTGATTTGCGGCGCCCATTGTTCATCGCTTTCGGTGAGGCCCTCCAATTCGCCCGCTTTGATCTTGGCAATCGCCTCTTCCAGCATCGACTGATAGAGTTCATAGCCCACGTCGCGCATCTGGCCGGATTGTTCCTCACCCAAAAGGTTGCCCGCCCCACGAATATCCAGATCCTGACTGGCCAGTGTGAACCCCGCCCCCAGCGTATCGAGCGACCCAAGAACGCGTAGCCGCTTCTCCGCCGCCGGGGTCAGACGCGCCCGTGGTTTGGTTGTCAGGTATGCATAGGCGCGGGTTTTCGACCGACCGACCCGGCCCCTGATCTGGTAAAGCTGCCCAAGCCCAAACATATCCGCCCGATGAATGACCATCGTGTTCGCGGTCGGGATATCGAGGCCGGATTCCACGATCGTCGTGGCCAGCAGTACATCGTATTTGCCATCGTAAAAGGCGTTCATGCGGTCATCCAACTCACCCGCGGCCATCTGCCCATGCGCCACCACGTAACTGATTTCAGGCACCTGATTTTGCAGGAAATCTTCAATCTCGCGCAGGTCCTCGATACGCGGCACCACATAGAAACTCTGTCCGCCGCGATAATGCTCGCGCAACAGCGCCTCACGGATCGTTACCGCATCGAATGGGCTGACGTAGGTGCGGATCGACAGGCGGTCCACCGGCGGCGTACCGATGATCGACAAATCACGCACCCCCGAGAGGCTCAGTTGCAATGTTCGCGGGATCGGCGTGGCGGTCAGCGTCAACACGTGAATGTCCGAGCGCAGCTGCTTGAGCCGCTCTTTATGCGTCACGCCAAAGCGTTGCTCCTCGTCAATCACCAAAAGCCCAAGGTTCTTGAACCTCACCCCCTTGGCCAAAAGCGCATGGGTGCCGACAACGATATCCACCGTTCCCTTGGCCAGCCCCTCGCGCGTCAGGTTGGCCTCTTTCTGACTGACGAAGCGCGACAGCGGCCGCACCGTCACCGGGAAGCCCCGGAACCGTTCGGCAAAACTCTGGTAATGTTGCCGTGCCAGAAGGGTCGTGGGCGCGATGACCGCCACCTGTACGCCCGACATGGCCGCGACAAAGGCCGCGCGCATCGCCACTTCCGTCTTGCCAAAGCCCACGTCGCCGCAAATCAGGCGGTCCATCGGGCGGCCCGCCTCCATGTCCTCCATCACATCCTCGATAGCGCGCAACTGATCGTCGGTTTCGGTATAAGGGAAACGCGCCGAGAACGCTTCCCACGCGTGATGTTCCGGCTCCAGAACCGGCGCGCGGCGCAACTCGCGCTCGGCCGCGATCCGGATCAAGCGGTCGGCCATCTCGCGAATGCGTTCCTTGAGCTTGGCCTTCTTGGCCTGCCACGCCCCGCCGCCAAGCCGGTCCAACAGCCCCTCTTCGTGGCCGTATTTGCTCAGCAGCTCGATATTTTCGACCGGCAGGTAAAGTTTTGAATTCTCGGCATATTCCAAAAGCAGGCACTCATGCGCCGCGCCCGCCGCCGTGACCACCTCAAGGCCCCTGTACCGCCCGATCCCGTGATCGACATGCACCACCAGATCACCGGGCGTCAGGCTCTGCGCCTCGGTCAGGAAATTCTCGGCCCGGCGGCGTTTCTTGGGCGCCCGGATCAACCGATCCCCCAGAACGTCCTGTTCGGCAATCACGGTCAGGTCGGGGGCCTCGAACCCATGCTCCAATGGCCAGACCGCCAGGTGCAGCCCCCGTTTGCCAATGCGCGTGGCATCGGTGACACCAACAGCCCCTTGCAAGCCTTCATCTTCCAAGAGGCCTTCCAGCCGCTCCCGCGCCCCCTCCGAATAGCTGGCCACCAGCACCGGACCACCCTCGAGTTTAACTTGAATGTGATCCTTCAAAGCCCCGAAAAGGCTCAAGGACTCGCTTTGCCGCTCTGGCGCGAAATTGCGGCCAATGCGCCCACCGGCATCGATCACACCAGGGCCAGTGGCCTGCGGAAGTGGCGCGAATTGCATCACCCGGCGGCCCGCGACAGCCGCCTGCCACGCCGCCTCGTCCAGATAAAGCAACTCGGGCGCCACCGGCTTATACACCGTGTCTTCCCGGCTTTTCTGCTTCAAAGCATGTTCGCGCGCTTCATACTGGTCGACCACGGTGTCCCAACGCGCCGCACGCGCCGCAGAAACCTGATCGTCCAACGACACGGTTGCCTCGGGCAGGTAATCAAAAAGGGTTTCCAATCGCTCGTGGAAAAACGGCAGCCAATGCTCTATGCCAGCATGCTTGCGCCCCGCGCTCACCGCCTCGTAAAGCGGATCATCTGTGCCCGCCGCACCGAAAGCGATGCGGTAGTTTTGCCGAAACCGGGTAATGGCGGCATCGTCCAAGATCACCTCGCTCACCGGGGCGAGTTCGATCTGCTCAAGTTTCTCGGTCGTCCGCTGCGTGGCCGGATCAAACCGGCGAATGCCGTCCAGAACATCCCCGAACAAGTCCAACCGCACCGGGCCGCTTTCCCCCGGCGGAAAAATATCAATGATCCCACCTCGCACCGCGTAGTCGCCCGGCTCCATCACCGTGGGCGCCTGGCTGAACCCCATACGGACCAAGAATCCCTTCAGAGCCTCTTCGTCGATCTGGTAGTCGACCCGCGCGCTAAAAGCCGCCTCGCGCAAAACCTCGCGCGCCGGAACCCTCTGCGTCACCGCGTTGAGCGTCGTCAGCAGAACGAACTGCCCGGGCATGCCATGCACCAACCCGGCCAGCGTCGCCATGCGCGCCGCCGAAATATCGGCATTGGGCGACATCCGGTCATAGGGCAGGCAATCCCACCCCGGAAAGCGCATCACCGGCATATCCGGTGCAAAGAACCGTAAGGCATTGGCCATGGCTTCGGCCCGCTTGTCATCGCGCGCCACATGCACCATCGGGCCGCCCTTGCGGGCGACCTCTTCCAGGATCAAACGCGCGTCAAAGCCTTCGGGCGCGCCCCCTACCGTGATATGATCAGCTTTATTCATGCCGCTGCCACCTAGCGCCGCGCCCCCATGCGCGCAAGCCATGACTCACCCGCCCAGCACCCCGGTCTGCATGTTCTGCAACATGCCCCACATCGCGGTGACAAAGATCGAGATCATGCCAATGACCTGCGTCATCAGGCGATGCCGGTACATACGCTTGTAAAGGTCTTGCCCGGCCAACCCTTGCGCCCGGATCGCCCGCGCCGTCCGCAATGACAACAGTCCGACAAGCGACATCGGAAAACCCAGCAGGAATACCGCTTGCGCGAATTCCTTTCCATAGATGAACCCTACCATGAAAAGAACCGTCAGGATGAAACAGGCAAAGCCCGCCAACAGCAGTCCGGATTCACGGATAATGTAAAGAATCCGGTTGGTATTGATCCGGACCATATCCTCCAGATCGCGGACGGCGTCTTCGCTGGCGTCCTTTTTCTTGGCACGTAGAACCATGTCCCAAGGCACGCCAAGCACCCAATGGCTGACCGATGACCACATGACAGCCAGCGCAATCCAGAACCAAAGGTTGCTGAAACTGCGCATGTCAATCAATTCGAAAACGGTTTCGTACCAGTCCACTGCTCGAAGACCTTCAAAATGTGCCTCGTCCCTCTTAACGCCGCCACGCGGCAATTCCTACCCTTGAGATGCGGGAATTTCCGTGCCACTCACAAGGGATCATAATGATAAGCCAAGGTTCGCCAATGACCATGCCCCAAGCGCCCTTTCCCGCCGCCCGCCTGCGCCGCACCCGGCGCAGCCCCGCCATTCGCGCCATGGTGGCGGAAAACACGCTTTCGCCGGGCGATCTGATCTGGCCCGTGTTCGTGCGCGACGGCGAGGGTGTGGAAGAACCCGTGCCCTCGATGCCGGGCGTTGTTCGGCGTAGCGTCGACAAGGTCGTCGAGGCGGCGAAAGAGGCCCACGCGCTTGGCATCCCGGCGATTTGTCTCTTTCCCTATACCGGCAACGAAAACCGCACCGCCGACTGCGCCGAGGCCTGGAACCCCGAAAACCTCAGCAACCGCGCCACCCGCGCCATCAAATCCGCCGTGCCCGACATCGCGATTATGACCGACGTGGCGCTCGACCCCTATTCCGACACCGGCCACGACGGCTTCGTGGTGGATGGGGAGATCATCAATGACGAAACCGTGGAGGCGCTGGTCAAACAGGCCCTCAGTCAGGCCGAGGCGGGCGTCGATATCATTGGCCCCTCGGACATGATGGATGGCCGCATCGGCGCGATCCGCTCTGCACTTGAGGGGGCCGGACACCGCGATGTCCTGCTGCTCAGCTATGCCGCGAAATACGCATCCGCCTTCTATGGCCCGTTCCGCGATGCGGTGGGGGCGTCGGGCGCGCTCAAGGGCGATAAGAAAACCTACCAGATGGACCCGGCCAACACCGACGAGGCGCTGCGCTGCGTGGCACGTGACCTGTCGGAAGGCGCGGATATGGTCATGGTCAAACCTGGCATGCCCTACCTCGATATCTGCCAGCGCGTGAAACAGGAATTCGCCGCTCCCACCTTCGCCTACCAAGTCTCGGGCGAATACGCGATGATCATGGCCGCCGCGCAAAACGGCTGGATCGACGGCGACCGCGCGATGATGGAAAGCCTCATGGGTTTCAAACGGGCCGGCTGCGACGGGGTGCTGACCTATTTCGCCCCACAGGTGGCCCGCGCCCTCAACGGCTGATCCCTGCGCGAACCCTTGCCAGTGCTCGATATCGCGCGTGACAGCGCGATTTCGCCTGATATACTGCGCCCAGACCGGCATTTTCAACAAGACCGGCACATGAAGTCAGGCAACGAACAGGCAAAACCATGAACAGCTTTTCCCGTCGCGCATTCACACTCGGCGCTCTCGCCAGCACCTCCGCTCTTGCCGCTTGCGGCAATGGCGTCGGCAGCCGCGGCCCCGAGAAAATCGACGCCCGTGTCGATACCACGCTGAACTACCTTTATACCAATTACCCCAACACCCGCGATCTGGCCGCGAAATCCACCGGCATGCTGGTCATGCCACTGGTGACCGAAGGCGGGCTGATCGTCGGTGGTGGCTATGGCCGCGGTGCATTGCGCATCAACAACGTAACGGTCGATTACTACTCGGCCACCAAGGGCAGCGTCGGCTTTCAGATCGGCGCCCAACAATTCGCCCACGTCTTGTTCTTCATGACACAAGACGCGCTCGAAGGGTTCCGCCGTTCCTCGGGCTGGGCCGCAGGCGCGGATATCGAATATGTCTTCAGGGACAAGGGCGAAAACCTGCGGGCCGAGACGACAACCTCCACCGCTCCCGTCGTGGCCGTCATCTTCGGTCAGGCCGGTGCCTTGGCCGGCGTCTCACTCGAAGGCATGAAATACACCCGGATCATACCCTGATCCAACGGCGGGGCGTTGCAACCACGCCCCCTTTCTTCTGGCCATAAATATCCTGGGGGGAGCGTTGAAAATCCCCGATTTTCAACGTGGGGGGCAAAGACCCCCGACCCGAGCGACGCCAAAGGCGGCGCAATCCCTCATTGAAGCGTAAACTCACCCACCACACTGCGCCACTCTCCGGGCGAAATCATCTTGCGATGGGTAAACTTGACCGAATGCAGCGGCCCCTCGATCTCGTCTTGCCAAAACTCGATGAATTTGAACAATCGCGGATGGTCCGGTGCGATATCATAGTCCTGCCAGACAAAACTGTTCAGGACATGCACATAATCGGGCATGTGATAGAACATCTCGGCGGTGGTCAGGCCATAGCCCTTCAGCATCATTTCTGTTTCACTCATTTCCATATGATCTGCTCCTGTTGAACGTCTTTTTGGCGTTGCGCTCTTCCATGATGCCCGAATGAAATTACTTTTCAATGAAAACAGTATGTTAGCAGTGCCACGCCTTGGCTGCCACGGCTGCGGCGGGACAGCCATTGCACCCCATATCCAGCCTCTGATATAACGAATGCAACAAAATATAGACCCTCAGAAACAGGACGGGCAGCAAGGTGAGCGACGACACGCAACCCCCTGAAAACACTGACGAAATGATGCCTGAGCGCCCGGCGCACGACGGTCCCAGCATTTCCATCGCCGACGAGATGAAGACATCCTATCTCGACTACGCGATGTCGGTCATTGTCAGCCGTGCGATTCCTGACTTGCGGGACGGCTTGAAACCCGTGCACCGGCGCATCCTTTACGCCATGCACGAAACCGGCAACACGCACGACAAGCCTTACCGCAAATCGGCGCGGCCCGTGGGCGACGTCATGGGTAAATACCATCCCCACGGCGATAGCGCGATTTACGATGCACTGGTGCGCATGGCGCAGGATTTCTCGATGTCCTTGCCGCTTCTGGATGGGCAAGGCAACTTCGGCTCCATGGATGGCGATAACCCCGCCGCCATGCGCTATACCGAGGTGCGGATGGACAAGCCCGCCAGTGCCCTGCTGGCGGATATCGAAAAAGACACCGTCAATTTTCAGGACAACTACGACGGCAAGGATCGCGAACCCACCGTCCTGCCCGCCCGTTTCCCCAACATGCTGGTCAATGGCGCGGGCGGTATCGCCGTGGGCATGGCCACCAACATTCCGCCGCATAACCTTGGCGAAGTGGTCGATGCCACGCTGGCGCTGATCGACGATCCAGATCTCAGTTCCGAGCAATTGATCGAATACGTCCCCGGCCCCGATTTCCCCACCGGCGGCATCATGCTGGGCCGGTCCGGCGCGCGCAAAGCCTACCTCGAAGGCCGCGGCAGCGTCATAATCCGCGCCAAGACGCGGGTCGAGGAACTCCGCAAGGATCGGTATGCCATCGTCATCGACGAGATCCCCTATCAGGTGAACAAGGCCTCGATGATCGAAAAGATCGCCGAGACGGTGCGCGAAAAGAAGATCGAAAACATCGCCCACGTTCAGGATGAATCCGACCGCCACGGCGTGCGCGTGGTGGTCGAGCTGAAACGCGACGCCACCCCCGATGTGGTGCTCAATCAACTGTTCCGCTTCACGCCCATGCAAACCAGCTTTGGCTGCAACATGCTGGCCCTGAACGGCGGCAAACCCGAACAACTGACCCTGCGCCGCTTCCTCACCTCCTTCATCGCCTTCCGCGAGGAAGTGGTCGCGCGCCGCACGGCCTTTGAATTGCGCAAAGCCCGGGACCGCAGCCATATCCTCTGCGGTCTGGCCGTTGCGGTGTCCAACGTGGATGAGGTCGTGGCGACCATCCGCGCCTCCGCCGATGCCACCGAGGCGCGCGAAAAACTTATGACCCGCCGCTGGCCCGCCGGGGATATCCTCGAATATATCGCCTTGATCGACGACCCGACGCACAAGGCCAACGAAGACGGCACCTACAATCTGTCAGAAACACAGGCCCGCGCGATTCTCGATCTGCGCCTGCAACGCCTCACGCAACTGGGCGTCAAAGAGGTTACCGATGAGCTGCAAGAGCTGGCGGGCAAGATCAAGGAATACCTCGCCATCCTCGCCAGCCGTGAACGTATCATGGGCATCATCGCCGACGAGCTGCGCGAAGTGCGCGAGCAATTCGCCGTCCCCCGCCGCACCGAGATCGTAGACTGGTCCGGCGATATGGATGACGAAGACCTGATCGAACGCGAAGACATGGTCGTGACCGTCACCCAAGGCGGCTATATCAAGCGCACGCCCCTGGCCGATTTCCGCGCCCAAAAGCGCGGTGGCAAGGGCCTGTCGGGTGGCAGCCTGAAAGACGATGACGTGGTCACCACGCTGTTCGTCGCCAACACCCACACACAGCTTTTGTTCTTCACCACCGATGGCATGGCCTACAAGCTCAAGACATGGCGCCTGCCGCTTGGCAGCCGCACATCGAAGGGTAAGGCCATCGTCAATATCCTGCCCATTCCCACCGGTGTCTCCATCGCCGCGATCATGCCGGTCGATGCCCCCGAAGAGCAATGGAACGACCTGCAAATCGTCTTTGCCACCACGGCGGGCGATGTGCGCCGCAATGCCCTTTCGGATTTCACCAACGTCAAACGTAACGGCAAGATCGCAATGGACCTGCCCGAAGGCGTGGAACTGGTCAACGCGCGCATCTGCACCGAAGACGATGACGTGATGCTTGTCACCAATTCGGGCCGCGCCATCCGCTTTGCCACCACCGATGTGCGGGTCTTCAAGGGTCGCAAATCCACCGGGGTACGTGGCATCAAGCTCGCGGGCGCTGATACCGTCGTCTCCATGTCCGTCATCCGGCATTTCGAGGCCGAGGCGGCAGAACGCGCCGCCTATCTCAAGATGCGCCGCCAAATGGTCGGGGCTGATGAGCTTGAAGGCACCGACGACGATGAAGAGGCCCCCGCAGGAGACATTTCCCAAGAGCGCTTCGAAGAAATGCAGGCCGCCGAGCACCTCATCCTGACGATCACCACCGATGGCATCGGCAAAATATCGTCCAGCCATGATTACCCCACCCGTGGGCGCGGTGGCCAAGGCGTGAACGCCTGGTCCACCAAGGCCAATGCCACACTCGTCGCCTCCTTCCCTGTGGATCTGGACGACCAGATCATGCTCGCCACCTCCAAGGGTCAATCCATCCGCGTTCCAGTTGAGGGAATCTCCTTCCGGTCGCGCAGTGCCGGCGGCGTCAAGGTGTTCAATACCGGCAAGGGCGAAAAGGTCGTCAGCGTCGCATGGATCGCCGAAAAGGGCGACGAAGACGATGCTGATGCCGAGGCCGTGGCCAGCCCCGAAGCCAAGACCGAAGAGTAACGAGGCACGCGCCTCGCCTCCTCCCCCATACGGATAACGATACATTGGACCGGCCCCGAATTGTCATATTTCGGGGCCGGTTTTGCCTGCTTTCGATGGGATTGATCGACTGCTTTCAATTGTATGAAGGCCCGTACAAGTGGTTTTGGTAAGTCTGCTCGAGGTCAATTGAACGGAAAGAAAAACCGTGGAACGCAGCAACCGACGCTTGGCCGATCATACCGGCCTGAACCTGATCCGCCTCATTACCGGCTCCTATTTCATGGCGATTTCCCTTGGCTTGATTCAAGGGGTCGATCACCGGGCGATTTTCGCGCCGATAGTCGGCCTGCCAACCGGCGACCTTATTGGCACCACGGCCCTCTTCGCGCTCTCCGCCGCCTTTATGTCCGGGCTCTTCCTACGCACAACATCCTTGATGCTGGCAGTGTTTGTCTTGACCAGCAGCATTGCCGAGAACTTCATGCCCTTTCAGCCAGAAAACATATCGCCCTTTTGGCGCGACCTGACATTGATGTGCGGTATTCTGCTCAGTCATTACAGCTTGAAGGCCCCGGATACGCAGCGTACCTCGCTGGTCGGTCGCCGCTATATCTCACGCGTGGTCAAGACCTCAGAACAGGTTACCCCGCGCCGGGTGCCTCCCAGCGTTGCCCGCAAGGCAGCGAAGGCAAAGGCCAATCGCATACCACTTCAGGGCACCGGCGACATGGCGCAGCCAATGGACCTGGCCGACCATAGCCTCCGCACGACCGCCCCGAACCCCAATATGCCTCCGGCAACACCGCCGCAGACCGGTGTTTCAGACTCGAAACCTCTGAACGCGGGCCCAAAGCAGAAAAGCCGAACCCCATCCGACAAAGCGGCGGCTGCCCATAAGGACATCACCAACATCTTCGTCGAATGCTAAGATTGCCCCTGCTCCTTGGCACTACAAATTGTTGGCGGTGCTCGTCACCCCGATCACGGTTCCGAACAAGCCGATGATCGTGCGTGCCGCGTTGATGGGCGACTCGGTGGCCAGAACGGTGTCCTGCGGATGAATCTGGAACTGTCGCGCCGCAAAGAGGCCATCCGCGCTTGTCAAATCAATAGTAAACACAACCTGCTGCAAATCCGGCCCTGCCCAACCCGGCTTGAGGTCCTTCGCCTTGTATTCCCGCAGGATCAAAACGCCCTTCGGGTCCGCGCGCGCCGCTTGCAAGCCACCCATGGCCGAAAGCGCCTCCATGGCTGTCATGCTTTCCTTCTCGAAATACATGACCGTCTGATCGCCTGCCGCCCCTAACACGTTGAAGCTGCGGTCATCCTCGACCACGGAAATCTGGTCGCCGCCACGCAGCCGCACATTGCGGCTCGCATCCGCCAGAAGGTCGGCGAAACGAGTTTCATAGGTCGTCGGCCCACGCTGCAAGCGCAGCAACGGGTTGCGCAGAGCGTTGGACACACCGCCGCCCTTGGCAATGGCGCTCAGGATCTTGGTATTGCGGCTGTCCAAAGGGTAACGGCCCGGTGCGGCGACGCCACTCACAAGGTCGATCGAATTGTTGCGACCCGGGAGCACCGAAAGCTGAACCTGCGCCGAGGGCGATATCTCCTCGAAACTTTCCTGAATCCGTTTGCGCGCCGCATCCGCGCTTTGGCCGCGAACCCGCACATCACCCACGTAAGGCAAGAAGATCTTACCGCTACCTGCCACCTCCTGCTCTGGCATGGCCACCATGTTCGACCCGCGTGCTGACAGAAGCGAATTTTCCTGGGACTCCCAAACCACGATCTTCAACACGTCGCCGACCTGGATCGCGTTTGAATCCGGCCCCCGGTCCCGTTGGAACCAGTGATAATGTCCATGCCACCCGGTCGCCGGCCAGTTCGACAAGGCAGGCGTCACATCCCGGGTTACGGGAACCACTTGAAAACTGGGGGCTTGCGACTCTTGCTCGTTGAGAACCTCGGACTGGATGGCGGCCCCGCGCGGCAGACTACAGCCCGCCACGACCATCAGAAACGCGAAGGCAGAAATCAAGACTGGCAGGCGTCTTTTTTTGGACATGCGTCATCCCCAAGAGTTTTGACATTTCCTAACGCGCAAAAGATGTGGGAACAATGGAAAAGTCGCCTCAAGGAGTATTGAGCCCGGCGCTTCTTGACTGGTGTTTGTGATGCCTCTCACCACCTCTTGATAACGCCAAGTGGTTCTGCCATTCAGGGTTTGCGCTGCTCAATTACCAGTCATTGCAAGTTTTCTTGCCGACTCCTGCATCAAATTTCGCCACCACCGGAAAAATATTTCTCATGGCGTTGTTTCCGCCATTATTCCCCTTTAACGTGTGCAATGAACACATTACTAACGCTAAGTACGGTATTTCAGGATTCAGGCAATCCGCGGTCAATTTGGGTAGGACCATGTTGCACAAGTTTGCAGTGTCTCTCACGCGCGCCCAGAAACGCGCCATTCTTCTTACCGTTGATGTTCTTCTCATAGGTCTTGCCCACCTCTTGTCCCGATTGGTCATCCTTGGCCCATCGCAGGCAATCCCGACTTCATTTGAAGCATGGGCCACGACAATCGCCCTCATGGTTGCCGGTGCCGTTTTCATCCTCTTGCAAGGCCTGCATAGGGTCAAACTCAATGCATATGAAATGCAAGGCATGTTGGGAACGACCGGCGTTGCCATGGCCCTGGCATTGGTTGTGGTCATCGGCGGGATGGTCTTCACCTCTCTACGTGCTCCGCTGCAGGTCGCGATCGTCACGGGTACCTTTTTCCTTTTGCTTTCCGTCGCTGCCCGTCTCGGAATGCGCGCCATCTTGCTGCAAATCTACCGCCGCAACCATCAGCACATTCCGATCCTCATTTACGGGGCGGGCCAAACCGGCCAGCAACTGGCCTCTGCGCTCGCGACCGACGATTCGGTCAAGCCCGTCGCCTTCATCGACGATGACAGCCGCCTGCAAAGCCTGACCATCGGCGGTTTGCGCGTACATGCCCCGGGGGACATCCTCGATCTCATCGAGTGTCACGAGATCCAGCGCATCGTTCNCGCCATGCCCTCCCAGCGGCCCGCCGTGCAACAGGCGCTCGCGCGCCACATGCGCGCCACCGGATGCGAGGTGCACATGATCCCCTCCTTCGCTGATCTGGTTGCCAATACCGATCGCGACATCGGCGACACTCAACCGGTCGATCCCCATGACCTGATGGAACGCGATATCATGGAGGATGAACTGCCCGGCGTTTCCGAAACTTTCCGTACTCGCAGTGTATTGGTCACGGGTGCGGGCGGAACCATCGGCTCCGAACTTTGCCGGCAGCTCATCGCCTGCGATCCTGAAAAACTGATCCTTCTGGATCACTCCGAACTCTCGCTTTTCAAGGCTGAACGGGAACTCAAGGCGCTCGCCCCGTCGCTGGATATCGTCTGCATTCTCGGATCGGTTTGCGATGCTGCACTCATGGCCGAAGTTATGAGCCGTCACGGGGTGGAAATCGTACTGCACGCGGCTGCGTACAAACACGTACCGATGGTCGAAAGAAACGAACTCGAAGGCATGCGCAACAACGTCTTCGGCACAAAGACCGTTGCCGATGCGGCAAGGCACGCGGGAGTCGAACGTTTCATCCTCATCTCCACCGACAAGGCTGTGCGCCCCTCGTCGATGATGGGGGCCTCCAAGCGCATCGCCGAATTGGTCATCCAAGACATTGCCTCACGCTCCAACTCAACCCGGTTTTCCATGGTTCGCTTCGGCAACGTCCTCGGCTCCTCTGGCTCGGTGATCCCCCTGTTCGCCGACCAGATCCGGCGAGGTGGTCCGGTGACTCTCACCCATTCTGACGTGACCCGCTATTTCATGACGATCCCCGAGGCGGTCCGCCTCGTGCTTATCACCGGCTCCTTCGCACGCGGCGGCGATGTCTTCGTGCTGGACATGGGCAAGCCGGTTCCGATCCGCGATCTTGCCATGCGGATGATCGAACAGGCCGGGAAAACGGTGCGCAATGCTCATAACCCTCACGGCGATATCGAGATAAAGATCACCGGTTTGCGCCCCGGCGAGAAATTGCACGAAGAACTGCTTATCGGCTCCGACATGTTGACCACGCCGCACCCCAAGATCCTGCGCGCGCAGGAAAGCCATCTATCGGAAATCGAAACGGCCACCGTCCTGAATGCCATTCGGCAAGCCATCGAAACCCGGAATGTCGAGTTGCTCGACACCACCCTGATGAATTGGATCGAACCCAGCGAAAGCCCGGCACCGGTGTCTGTCAACGAATAGGTCAGGCCGGGTAAAGCGCACCGAATTTTTCCACCAGATAGGTCATCAAGGGCCCGGCCGAAGGCTCTTGCCCACAGGCCCGCGCGATCACCTCGCGCGGCTCATAAAGCCCACCATGGCGCTGTACGTTCTCACGTAGCCACGCAGTGGCCGCGCTCGGGTCGCCTTCGGCCAGATGGTCATCCAAATCCGGCAGGTCCTTGCGCAAAGCGGCATGCAGACAGCCGGCGTAAACATTCCCCAGACTATAGGTCGGGAAATACCCAAACAGCCCGACAGACCAGTGTACATCCTGCAACACCCCGTTCGACGCCCGGTCCACATCATAACCGAAATCGGCCTTGAACCGGTCATTCCACGCCGCCTCCAAATCGCGCACCTGCAAGTCACCGGCGATCAACGCCCGCTCCAACTCGAACCGCAGCATGATATGGAGGTTATACTGCACCTCATCGGCATCCGTCCGGATATAGCCGCGATGCAAACGGTTCACCGTGGCGTAAAACGCCTCCTCATCCGCAACCCCGATATCGCCAAAGGCATCGCGCATCCGCCCATACAGGAAATGGCAAAACGCGCGGCTCCGGCCCAATTGATTCTCGTAAATCCGGCTCTGGCTTTCATGCACACCCATTGACACGCCCTGCCCCACCGGCGTCATGTGATAGGCTGGGTCGACCCCCTGCTCGTAACAGGCATGGCCCACCTCGTGGATGGTTGAATAAAGGCAATTGAACGGATCATCCTCACTCACCCGCGTGGTGATCCGCACATCATCGCCAGAGCCCGAGCTGAAGGGATGCACCGCCATATCAATCCGACCGCGGTTCAGATCATAGCCAAACCGCTCGGCCAGTTCCCGCGCCAAGGCAACCTGCACTTCGGGTGCAAATTGCCCTGACACCGGCGCGCGCTCGATGCCCTGCAAGGCACTCGCCCGCAATTTCACCAAACCGGGGCGCATCTCGTCAAAAATCGCCGCCAGATGAGCCGCACTCGCCCCCGGCTCATAATCGTCGATCAACGCGTCATAAACGTCACCGCCATCGGCCAGCGCCGCGCCCTCCTCCCGTTTGAGGCGCACCACCTCTTCCAAAGTCGGCGCAAAACTGGCGAAGTCATCCTCGGCGCGGGCCGCCGCCCATTGCGACTGCGACCGGCTTGTCAGACTGGCCAAGGCGCGGGTCAGGTCCGAAGGCACCCGTGTCAGCCGCTCGAACTGATGCGCAATCAAGCGCAGTTGCGCCGCCCCCGCCTCGTCCGGTGCGCGCGCATCCTCCAGCCACTCGCCGATCCGCGGGTCGGTCTTGCGGGCGTGCATCATCGCCTGCATCGCGCCCATCTCCTCGGCGCGCTGTTCCACCGCGCCGCGCGGCATCATGGTTTCCTGATCCCAGGACAAGCGCCCCGCCACCCGGCCCAAGGCCTGTGTTTCGCGCTCATACGCCATCAATGCGTCATATGCTGTCACTGCCTTACCCTCTTACCGATTGGGCGCGCGGATATTGCGCGAGGAACCGCGCCCGCAGGATCAACACCCACAACACCACGGCCAAAACCTGATGCACGATCGCCACCTGCCACGCCGCAACGTAAAGCACCGTCACAATGCCCAAGACCACTTGTGCACCAAGCGCGATGAAGGCTGCGTTAAAAGCGGCGCGCGTGGCAGCATGAGTGCTGCGCCGCCCCTTCAGCCAAACCATGATCCCGAAAACCAACAGCAGATAGCCGGTCACCCGGTGGATAAACTGTACCAATCCGGGGTTTTCAAAGAAGTTCCGAAGGCCCAGTTCCGCAATCCAGAAATCGGGGGGCAAAACGCCTCCGGCCATCAGCGGCCAATCGGTATAGCTGCGCCCGGCGTCGATCCCGGCCACCAGCGCGCCAATCAGGATTTGCAGGAAAGCGAAATGCAACAGGCCAGTGCCCAGCCCGAACAGCTTGGCCTCCCGCGCCCGCCGCGCCTGCATCAACTCGCGTTCCTCGCGGCCCAAGAGCATGGCATACCACGCGATGAAGCCAAGGATCACAAAGGCCAAACCCAGATGCGTGGCAAGCCGATAACTCGCCACATCCAGCATCTCGCCCTCGAGGCCCGAGGACACCATCCACCAGCCAATCGCGCCCTGCGCACCGCCCAGAACCCCAAGGAAAAACAACCGTCCGGTCCAACCGGGCGGAATCTTCCGCGTCACCAAAAACCCGAAGAAGCCGAAGGCCCAGACAAGGCCAATCACCCGGCCCAATTGCCGGTGGCCCCATTCCCACCAGTAAATGACCTTGAACTCCGACAGGCTCATCCCCTTGTTCTGCAATTGGTACTCGGGAATGGCGCGGTACTTGTCGAATTCCTCTTCCCAAACCTCGGCGCTCATCGGTGGGAGGGCACCGGTCACCGGCTTCCATTCGGTGATGCTCAGGCCACTGTCGGTCAACCGGGTCAGCCCACCCACGGCGATCATCACCACCACCAAGGCAAAGAGGATCATCAACCAAACCCGGATCGCGCCCCGCGCGCCCCGACGGCCCGCGTCGATCATGCCCCCCTTGGGCGCCTCGCGCTTGGCCTCAGCCTCGCCAACCTCTTCGAAAATGCTGCGTTTGCCTGACATGCTCGCCCTCTACCCTTTTGCGCTGGCAACAGTAGTGCGCACTGTATGCCCCTTCAAGCGCGCTCAGTCGCCGCGCTCTTTCCAACGGACCATCTGCCGCAGCACCCCATGCAACATCTGCACATCGGCCCGCGTCAAAGGCATCCGCGACCACATGTTGCGCAGGTTGATCTTCATGCCCTCGGCCTTGTGCTCGGGAAAGAAAAACCCGGCCTCGCCCAAACGCGCTTCGTAATGATCCGACAGCTTTTCAATCTCGATCTGCTCGGCCCAATCGGCCTTGGCCATATCCACCCGTCGCGCTTCGATATTGCCCTGCGCCCGCCGCCACTCATAACCCGTCAGAAGCACACATTGCGCAAGGTTCAGGCTGGGAAATTCCGGGTTCACCGGTACATTGATGATGGCGTTGGCCTTTGCCACATCCTCATTCTCAAGCCCCGCGCGCTCCGGGCCAAACAGGACGGCCACCTTTTCGCCCCGCGCAATCCGCTCGGCGGCCTCGCTCATCGCGCCCTCAGGGCTATAAACCGGCTTGGTCAGTCCCCGCGCCCGCGCCGTGGTGGCAAAGACGAAATGGCAATCGCCCACCGCCTCGGCCACATCGCCGACAATCTGCGCTTCGTCCAAAAGCCGCCCCGCGCCGCTGGCCATGGCCACGGCCTTCGAGTTCGGCCAGCCATCGCGCGGCGCCACCACCCGCATCCGGTCCAACCCGAAGTTCCACATCGCCCGCGCGGCGGCGCCGATGTTCTCGCCCATTTGCGGGCGCACAAGCACGAAAGCGGGTTGCGGGGTGTCTGAGGGCATCATGGGTCTCCAATTCCTGCCGCGTCATACGCAACCGGCAGGATCGTGAAAAGCCCTAAGCCCCTTCATCTTTCCCAAAATACTCCCGCCGGAGGCACCGATAGAATACCGACGTCTTACCGACGCGATACAGACAGGCATTTGAACGTTACTTTTCGCGCTTTTCCGGCACCGGATCATAGCCGCATTGCCCCCAAGGGTTGCAGCGCACGATCCGCTTGAGGGCCAGCCACCCGCCCTTGATCCCACCATGCTTTTCCAAAGCCTCCAAAGCATATTGGCTACAAGTCGGCTGATACCGGCAATTGAACCCCACCCAAGGCGAAAAAATCAGCCGATAGGCTTTTACCGGCCATGACAGGATATGCGCCAAGGGGGTCATCTTTCGTTGGAATGCAATCGTTTGAGGGCAAATCGTAAATCACCCTTCAAATCCTCGAAGGCTCGCTCGGCGGTCGCATCCTTGCGCCCGATCAGCACGTAATCCCAACCCGGTTTACCTTTGCCGGGCAGCACCATCCGCGCCACCTCGCGCAGCCGCCGCTTGGCCCGGTTGCGCGCCACCGCATTGCCCACCTTCTTGGAACAGGTAAAGCCCACCCGAATGGCCGGGTCGCCATCACGCCGGTCCCGCCCCTGCACCATCATCGCCTTGGTCCCCTGCCGTCGCGCCCGCGCCGCTAACAGGAAATCACTGCGATTTTTCAAGACCTTAAGACAAACGGAAACCGCCGGGGGCGTTCTCCCCGCATCTCTGTCGGGGGCCTCCGGCGGTGTCATGATCCGTAAATCCTGTATTTGAGGCTTCAGGCGCTCAGCGACTTGCGGCCACGCGCACGACGCGCGTTCAGGATCTTGCGGCCTGCTTTTGTGGCCATACGCGCACGGAAGCCGTGGCGGCGCTTGCGAACCAGGTTCGAGGGTTGGTAGGTGCGTTTCATCGCTCCGTCTCCGGTCTTTTGGCGGGCAGACACGTTGGAATCGCGGCCAGCCCGAATTCATTTCGAAATCGGTCTATAGAGGCCCGAAAGCCCCAAGTCAAACCCAGCCCGGGGCTTTTGCAACAAAAACCCCACCATTCCGCAGCATTCCTGTTACAAAGCTGTAAAACAGGCTCTTTTTGGCGGCAAATCCATCACCAACCATCACCCCCGCGTGAGGCCTATAGCCACCACCGTTCTACATGGTCATCTTGGTTGCAACAGAACCCAACGGACCGAAGCCATGAACGATATGACCCGAACCAATAAAGCCACCCCATGGCGCCACGCCCCCCTGATCCTGATCCTCCTCGGGGCGATCATCGGCTTTTTTACCCTGCGCGATTACCTGTCGTTCGAAACGTTGCGTGAAAATCGCGAGGCGTTGCTCGCCTTCAGGGATACGCACTATCTTTCGATGGTGGCGGTCTTTATCGCCGTCTACGTCGTGATCGTGGCCTTTTCCCTGCCCGGGGCCGCTGTCGCCTCCGTGACCGGCGGTTTCCTCTTCGGGCTTGCCCTTGGCACCACCTTCAATGTCGCAGCCGCCTCGCTCGGGGCCTTCGCAATCTTTCTGGCCGCGCGTTGGGGCCTAGGCCGAACGCTCGCGGCCCGAATGGAGACATCCGAAGGCACCCTGAAGCGGATCAAAAACGGCCTGCAAGAGCATGAAATCAGCGTGCTTTTCCTAATGCGGCTTGTGCCTGCTGTACCTTTCTTCGTGGCCAATCTCTTGCCCGCACTCGTAGGCGTCAAATTCTTCAACTTTGCCTTCACCACCGTTTTGGGCATCATTCCCGGGGCCATTGTCTTCACATGGATCGGCGTTGGCCTGGGTGAGGTCTTCGATCGCGGTGAATCGCCCGACCTCTCCCTTCTGTGGGAGCCGCAAGTCATCGGCCCGATCCTTGGCCTTTGCGCCCTCGCGGCGCTCCCCATCGTGATCAAGACCCTGCGCGGCAAAAAGGACATCTGACATGAGCAAGATTGATACCGACCTGCTGGTCATCGGGGCGGGCTCTGGCGGCTTGTCCGTCGCCGCTGGGGCAGTGCAAATGGGGGCCGATGTGACCCTTCTTGAAGGCCACAAAATGGGCGGCGATTGCCTGAACTACGGCTGCGTGCCCTCCAAGGCCCTGCTGGCCAGTGGCAAGGCCGCCCACAAGGCCAACCACACCCACGACTTCGGCATCGCCGACAGCTCACCGCAGGTGGATTACGCCGCCGCCAAGGACCACGTCCATGACGTCATCGGCACCATTGCGCCCCACGACAGTGTTGAACGCTTCGAGCGCCTCGGCGTCCGCGTCATCACCGAATACGGTGAATTCATCGACGCCAAAACCGTCAGGGCCGGTGATCACGAAATCACCGCCCGCCGAATCGTCATCGCCACCGGCTCCTCCCCCTTCGTACCGCCAATCCCCGGCCTTGAAACCGTTCCGTATGAGACCAATGAAACGCTTTTCGACCTCCGCGAGAAGCCCGATCACCTGCTGATCATCGGCGGCGGCCCCATCGGTATGGAAATGGCCCAAGCCCACCTGCGCCTTGGCTCGAAGGTCACGGTGATCGAAGGCGCCAAGGCCTTTGGCCGCGACGATCCGGAATGCGCCGCCGTGGTGCTCGACGCCCTGAAATCCGAAGGTCTGGACCTGGCCGAAGACGCGCTTGCCGATACGATTTCCGGCGAGGCGGGCAATATCACCGTCACCTGCAAGGATGGCCGCAGCTTCACTGGCTCCCACCTTCTGATGGCCGTGGGGCGCAAACCCAATATCGACAAGCTGAACCTCGACGCCGCAGGCATCCAGACCACCAAGACAGGCATCAAGGTCGACGACGGGCTGCGCACCACAAACCGCCGCGTCTACGCCATTGGCGATGTGGCGGGCGGCCTGCAATTCACCCATGTTGCGGGCTATCACGCAGGCATCGTCATCCGCTCAGCCCTGCTCTCTCTGCCCGCCACGGCGAAAACCGCGCATATTCCATGGGCCACCTATACCGCCCCGGAACTGGCCCAAGTCGGCCTGACCGAGGCCAAGGCCCGCGACATTCACGGCGACACCCTTGAGGTCGCGCGCTTCACCTATGCCGAAAATGACCGCGCCATCGCCGAACGCCAGACCACAGGCTTGATCAAACTCATGGTGGTCAAGGGCCGCCCCGTGGGTGTCTCAATTGCAGGTCACCAAGCCGGCGAACTCATCTCCCTATGGTCCATGGTCATCGCCAATGGCTTCAAGATGAAACATGTGGCTGCCATGGTTGCCCCCTACCCGACAATCGCCGAAATCAACAAGCGCGTTGCAGGGGCCTATTTCTCCCCTAGGCTGTTTGATAATCCTATGCTCAAAAGAGTTGTGGGGCTGGTGCAACGCTGGCTTCCGTGATTAGGGCATGACATGCGGTTTCTGAACACCCTCTCCGGGCGATTTCTGCTTCTGACAGCGATTTTCGTGATGCTGGCCGAAGTCCTGATTTTCGTGCCCTCGGTCGCCCGCTACCGTGAAGACTTCCTCATTTCACGGCTGGAACGGGCGCAAATCGCCTCACTGGCGCTTCTGGTCAATGAAAACATCACCCCCGACCTCGAAGTCGAGCTTTTGGAAAACGCCGGGGCCCACAACGTGGTTCTGCGCCGTGACGAAGCCCGCCAGCTCGTGCTGTCGTCCCCCATGCCCAAACCCATCTCGGCCACCTACGATTTGCGCGATCCAAGCGCCTTCACCCTGATAGCCGATGCGATGGCCCGCCTGATCAACACCGAGAACGAGGTCATCCGCGTGATCGGCGACCCGGTACGCCGCGCCGGGCTCTTGATCGAAATCACCCTCGATACCAATGAATTACGCGCCGCCATGATCGACTATGGCCTGCGTATCCTCTGGCTATCGCTGGTGATCTCGCTGGTCACCGCCGGCCTTTTGTTTCTGGCCGTGCGCTGGTCGCTCGTCAAACCGATCAAACGTGTCGTGGGCCATATGCAATCCTATGCCGCCGCCCCCGAGGATGCCAACCGCGTGATCCGCCCGTCAGCCAGTATCCTTGANCTGCGCGAAGCCGAAGAAACCCTGCAACTCATGCAGACCCAATTGACCGGCTCGCTCAAGCAAAAGGAACGGCTGGCGCAACTTGGCGGCGCTGTCGCCAAGGTCAGCCACGATTTGCGCAATATCCTCACCTCGGCTCAGCTCTTCACCGACCGCATCGAAATGAGCGAAGACCCGGCCGTGAAACGCATGGCCCCGAAACTGGTGAATTCGATCACCCGCGCCGTCCACCTGTGCGAAGCCACCCTCGCCTATGGCAAGGCCGAAGAACCCGGCCCGACCCTGACCCGCCTGCGACTGGCCGAGGTGGTTGGTGACGTCATCGAAAGCGAACGCCTTGCCGTTGGCGATGCCGAGATCAGCTTTGCCGAGGATATCCCCGATCAACTGATGATCCGTGCCGATTCCGAACAGATGTACCGCGTCCTGTCGAACCTCGTGCGCAACGCACGTCAAGCCATCGTCAACACCGGCCAACCGGGTGAAATCGCGGTGTCCGCTTACGAGACCGATCATCAATGGATCATCAATGTCACCGATACCGGCCCCGGCCTGCCCGAAAAGGCCCGGCAACACCTCTTTCAGCCGTTCCAGGGCGGCGCCACCAAAGGCGGCACCGGTCTTGGCCTGACCATCGCCGCCGAATTGGTGCGCGGTCATGGCGGCACGCTGACGCTGGACGACAGNNATGACAGCGGCACCAGCTTCCGGATCGAACTTCCAAGAGGTGGCGTTGAAAAAGCGTGATTTTTTGCAAAGCCCCCCTTGCGCTACCCGCCCGCAAGGTCTAAATCCCGCCCTCACGGACCGATAGCTCAGCTGGATAGAGTACCTGACTACGAATCAGGGGGTCGGGGGTTCGAATCCTCCTCGGTCCGCCACTTCCCCCTACACCAAAACGCCGCCGCAAACCTGCTGCCATGTCGTTACCTGACATCAGCAGCACTCACAGGGCCACCTCCAATCCCCGCTTTACAAGCCCAGCATGGCCTGCGTCATGGGGCCAAAGACACCATCCACATCCAAGCGATGCGCCTTTTGAAACGCCCGCACGGCCCGTGCGGTGTATGTACCATAGTACCCATCCTGCAAAAGCGGCCAGCCCGCCTCGGTCAGGGCTTGCTGAACGGCCAGAACATCCGAGCCGAACATACGCGGCGAGGTCAGATGCAGCCTGCGCGACACAAGCTCCACTGGCGCATCGTCGGTCTCCAAAGACACCTGCGCCAAAGGCGTGCCATCGGCCAGCAAATCAACCTTTGGCCTGTCTGGCGCGTCATCACCACGCCCACCCGAAGAAGAGGTGCTGGCATTCCCCCCTTGCACGGTTATCGGCGCATCGCGCTCGATCTGTACATCACGGATTGTCGTTCCAACATCTGTGACAACCCCACCGCCACAGGCCGCCGGATCCACCGGGCGTGATTTGCCCAGCACGGTCGAGGCCGACAACGCCCGTGCACTGTCAAATTCACCTTCAACCACCATCGTGCGCTCTGCCCGGCTCAAATGATCCTCAAGCCGGATGGTTTTAGTCAAACCCGCATCACCGGTTCGCACCAGAACGTCATAATTCCTTCTCTGACGTTCCTTTCCCCCATAGGGGAACATGCAATGGTTATCCACCATCTTGCCCGAATGCATATTGCCCCGGTACTTGGCGCGGCACACAAAGGTGCGACCGTTATATCGCCCCTCGCGGCTTTCTTTTACCCCATAGAAAACATCGGCCCGGCCCTCGGCGATTTCGCGTTGCGAAAACGCATCTTCGAAATCCTTGTGATCCATCCATTCATACTGCGCCCCCGGCACGGACAAAACGTAGTAATCCGAGGTTCCACGTTCATCCCCGTCATAGCCGTAATGACATATCTTCTCGACAATCTTGCCCGGATGCCCATCCCCGGATTTGCACACGACCAGATCCCGCCAATCCCCATTTGGCTTACGCTCTTCCCCGGCAATCACGATGCCAGCGGGCAGGCCCTCCGCCTTAACATAGGGAACCCAATAACTCTGCGTTTCGGTCGCAATTGTCGCGTCACCTATCAGTTCGACCTCGATCTTGAAGGGCGTTCCTTCGATTACTTGCTCGATAACCTGAAGTTGCACGTCCATTTCCCGTTGTGGCGGCACAACCACCGAATACCCCGACCGTACCTTCAACGTCGTGGTGGTCTTTCCCCCCGTTGATGCCGAAACCGATATCTTCACCTCCTTACCCACTTTGCCCGACCCAAGAACAGGCAGCTTACCTTCGGCCTCCACGGACCAGCCAACCTCAAAACCCCCCGTAACCTCCCAGCTTGAGGTTTCCTTGTATTCGTCCTGCAAGTGATCGCTGACGGTCAATACCGCGTCAGTCTCGCAATTATTCGCCACATGCCCCTTCATTGCGACAGGCCGTATTTCATATTCGTCGGGGGCCAACCCCCATTCAATCGGTCCCGGCGATGTACGGCCTTTGAAGGTAAGGCTCTTGGGCGGGTCATTGGGCTGGAACAAGCTGTTGAAACTGTTCTTGGTCAAAAGATCGCGCAGCAAACGGTCTTCTGTGCTGTTCATTTCCGCCCGCGTGACGGTTGCGAATGGCAGGCTGATGGCAACAACGGCGACGGCAATTGGAAATGAAAAATTCAAAGTTTTTGCTCCCCTATGACGGTGTCACAAACACAAATATCAACTCGTGATAGCACAATGCGGCCTCAAAAGGTATTTTTATCGGGGCTGCGGCCCCGTCACCCCCCGCAAGCCCTCACGCCGATGACCTTGGCCAAGACGATCATTGCGTGCTGCAATTGTGGCGCTTGCCATCCGAAGGTGCTGAAAATGATCACAATTTCGCACGGCCCAAGGGCCAAATCGGCCTTAATGGTTTGGCAATGGTTCTGCCTCAGTATCCGTAAGGCAAGAGGTTTCCATGTCTCATATCATTCAATCCACGAAGGCCGCGCGCCACGCGCGGTTGTTCGAGCTTATCCGGCAACGCAACATTGCCAGTCAGGTTCCGGCACAGGTGACACCCGCGAACCCCGCCGAGGCACAGCTTTTTCGCCTGCAAGCTGAACGCTCGATAAGTTCGGTTCAACCAGCCAAGCTCGCCAGTTAAGGGGCGTCAGCCGCGAAAACCGGTCGCGACCACGAATTTTTCCGAACTGTCCGCCCGTGATGCGGGCGGTTTGACGTTGGCGACCTTGGCAAACCGCTGCTTGAGCAGCTTTTGCAACTCGCCCTCCGCCCCGCCGGCCAGAACCTTCGACACGAAGGTGCCCCCCTCTTCCAGCACATCAAAGGCCAGATAGGCCGCCGCCTCGCACAGGGCGATGATCCGCAGGTGGTCGGTCTGCTTGTGGCCCGAGCTTGCCGCCGCCATGTCACTCATCACCACGTCAGCCTTGCCGCCAAGCCATTCCTTGACCTTGTCGTCGGCACCATCGTCCATGAAATCCAACTGGTGCAACTCGCAGCCCGCAATCGGCTCCACCTCCTGCAAATCAACCCCAAGGATCGACCCCTGCGCCTTGCCTTGCTTCTCGCCCAGTGCATTCACCCTCGGAACCGCAACCTGACACCAGCCACCGGGCGCACAGCCCAAGTCGACCACCCGCGCGCCGGGCACGAGAAAGCGGAACTTGTCGTCCAATTCCATGATCTTGTAGGCCGCGCGCCCTCGGTACCCATCGGCCTGCGCGCGCTTCACATAAGGATCATTCAACTGACGTTGCAGCCACCGCGTCGAGGACGGCTTGCGCCCGCGCGCCGTTTTTACCTTTACCTTCAGGTCGCGTTGACCCCGCCCCGAGGTATTCTTGCCATCCGGTTTCTTCGCCATCAGTCCTGTTCGTCCTTCAATACGCCATCCTGCGCCATCTGCGCATAAAGCATGCCCTCGCGCAGGCCCCGGTCCGCCACCGAGAGCCGGTCGGTCGGCCAACAGCGCAGCAAGGCTTGCAAAATCGCCGCCCCCGACATGATCAGCGCCTGCCGGTCCAGACCGATACGCGGGTCACGCCGCCGCCCCTCGGGGCCAAGAGTCAAATATCCCCGGATCACCTTGTCAATCTCGTCACTGGTCATCCGCAAGCCGTCCACCTTGTTGCGGTCATAGCGTTTGAGGCCCAGATGACTGGCCGCCACCGTGGTCACCGTGCCGCTGGTGCCAACGATCTGGAACCCTTCGCGCACCTGCTCGTCCTTGTAAGGTGCGAATTCGGCGAGGTTTTCCTCGAAATACCAACTCATCAGCGCAAACCGCGCGCTGTCATCCTCCACGTCCCGGAACTGGTCGCGCAGCGTCGCCACCCCCAGCGGCACGCTGATCCAATCCACCACCTTGGCGGCGGGAAACCCCGTATCAGGGCAATGAAATCCGCTGTGCATACGCATGATGGCCCGCCGCCGCTCGCTCTTGGGCACATCACGCAGGTCAATCCAGACCAGTTCAGTCGAGCCCCCGCCGATGTCCACCACCAATAGCTGATCGGTGCTCCGGCTGACGAGCGGCGCACAGGACACTACGGCAAGCTGCGCCTCTTCCTGCGGTTCGATAATGTCCAGCGTCAGCCCGGTTTCCCGCTTCACCCGCGCCATGAATTCGCGGCCGTTGCGCGCCCGGCGACAGGCCTCCGTCGCCACAAGCCGCATCCGCTTGACCCTGTGCCGCTTCAACTTCTGCTGACAGACGCGAAGGGCTTGAATTGTCCGGTAAATCGACGACCGCGACAGGCGGCCGGTTTTCTCCAACCCCGCACCAAGCTGCACGGATTTGGAAAAACTGTCGACGACCTTGAACTGACCGCCCTCGGGACGGGCAATCAGCATACGGCAACTGTTTGTTCCCAGGTCCAAAGCCGCATAAAGCGGCCCTGTTGACCCGGGGGGTTTGAGTGCGGGGCTTTCGACCGCTTTGGGGACCGCGCCCGCACTTCCGGGACGCTTGGGCGCCATAACTACACGCCCTCCATTTCGAGTTACCTCAAAGGTAGTGCGTCAAAGCCCCCCGCGCAAGCTGTTGTAAAACTCTACATGACGATCATGAGAGGTTTTCCGAATTGCCCCCATGGTGGCGCATCGACAGGCGCGTTAGTCTCCGCACGTCGCATGATGTCCGCGTTCTGTCGAAAATCGACCCCGCCCGGGGCCTCGCCTGCTTTAGACACGACCCACGAAGATAGAGGAATCAGCCATGGTTGACGTCACAATCGTATATTGGCGGGACATCCCCGCGCAGGTGATCGTGGGCAAGGGCCGCCGGGGCGCCAAGAAACCGCTCCCCGAACGCTTTGAACAAGCCATCGACCGCGCCGCCATGAAAATCGGCGCCTCCGATACCGATGCCTACCTCGCCGAATGGCGCAAGGCGGCCCCCTATCAAGTCGAAGGTGATCCCGCCGAGGTGGCCGAGGCCGAGGCCACCCGCCTGGATACCGAATACGATCAGGAGCGCATCAAGCAACTGATCGCAAACGAAGGTTGGGCATGAGCCCGAGATCGCTATGGGAGGCCGCAATGGCTCTGTTGAACTTCAAGAAGCGTGACGCAGGCGCCACCGCCCCTGCCCCCGTCAACCCGCAAGTCGAAGCCTTCCTGCAAGGCTATTCGATCGAGGTCATGCCGCGCACGGCCGAAAAAGTCGAAAACTTCCGCGACCTGCTGCCCCAAGGCACCCGCGTCTACATCGCGCATATCGAAGGCACGCCCATCGAGGACATGGTCGCCACCGCCAAGCGTCTCGCGGACGAGGGTTACCCGGTGATGCCGCATTTCCCGGCGCGCATCATCAAGGACGCGGCGACGCTGGAAAACTGGATCGCCATGTATCAGGGCGAGGCCGGCGTCGATCAGGGCCTCATCCTCGCCGGTGGTGTTGAAAAACCGCATGGCGATTTCCACGCCTCGACCCAGCTTCTCGAAACCGGCCTTTTCGACCGCGCGGGTTTCAAGCGCCTGCACGTCGCCGGGCACCCCGAGGGCAACCGCGATATCGACCCCGACGGCTCGCGCAAGAACGTCGACGCGGCGCTGCAATGGAAACAGAAGTTCTCTGAGCAGACTGACGCCGAAATGGCCCTCGCCACCCAGTTCGCCTTTGACGCCAAGCCGATCATCGCATGGGCCGACGCCCTGCGCGAAGCGGGCATCACATTGCCCATCCACATCGGCATCGCCGGCCCGGCAAAGCTGCAAACCCTGATCAAATTCGCCATCGCCTGCGGCGTCGGCCCCTCGCTCAAAGTGCTGCAAAAACGCGCCATGGATGTCTCCAAACTCCTGCTGCCCTATGAGCCCACGGATGTTCTCACCGAACTGGCCGCGCACAAGGCCGCGAATCCCGATTTCAACATCGAAAAGGTGCACTTCTTCCCGCTTGGCGGTATCAAGACCAATGCCAACTGGGCCATTGAACATGGCGGCGCCTCGGGCGTTCCCGCAAACCAACAAGGATAAACCATGACCCGTACCATCATCGAAAGCAAAACCAAGACCGCCGTAATGGGCTTCGATGAGCCGTTTTGCGTCATCGGCGAACGGATCAACCCCACTGGTCGCAAGAAACTGGCCGCTGAACTGGAAGCCGGCGATTTCTCGACCGTCGAGCAAGACGCCATTGCACAGGTCGCTGCCGGGGCCACAGTGCTCGATGTCAACGCGGGCGTTGTCTATAACTCCAACCCCAACCCGAACGAGACAGAACCGCCCCTGATGACCAAGATCATCGAACTGGTCCAGGGGCTGGTCGACGTGCCGCTCTGCATCGACAGCTCGGTNCCCGCNGCACTTGAAGCTGGCCTTGCCGCCTGCGAAGGCCGCCCGCTTCTGAACTCGGTCACCGGCGAAGAAGACCGGCTTGAAGCGATCCTGCCGCTGGTCAAGAAATACAACGTGCCGGTCGTGGCCATCTCGAACGACGACACCGGCATTTCCGAAGACCCCGAGGTACGCTTTGCCGTCGCCAAGAAGATCGTGGAACACGCCGCCGATTACGGCATTCCCGCGCATGACATCGTGGTCGACCCGCTGGTGATGCCCATCGGTGCCATGGGCACCGCCGGTCAGCAGGTCTTTACCCTTGTCCGCCGCCTGCGCGAGGAACTGGGCGTGAACACCACCTGTGGTGCGTCGAACATCTCCTTCGGCCTGCCCAACCGCCACGGCATCAACAACGCCTTCCTGCCCATGGCCATGGGCGCGGGCATGACCTCGGCCATCATGAACCCGGTGGCGCTGCCGGTAAAACAGTCCGAAATCGAGGCAAAGAAAGCCGAAGTGGCCGCCGCGGGCCTCGTTCTGCCCGAGGACATGGACGACGAAACCTTCTGCCAGCTTTTCGGCCTTGGCTCCACCAAGCCGCGCCCGGGCAAGGAAATGGAGGCCATCCGCGCCGCCAACTTCCTGACCAACAACGACCCGCACGGCGGCGAGTGGATAAAGTTCAACAAGGCCCCGCCGAAACCCGGCGAAGAAGCCGCCGGTGGCCGGGGCGGCCGCGCCGGCTCCCGCCGCCGCCGCCGCGCCTGATCCACGATTGGCAAGACATAGGAAAGGCCCCGTTTTACGCGGGGCCTTTTGTTGTGGAGTGACGTCACAAGTAGGCCCGGAATTCGACACGCCAAACGCTGAAATGCATCGCCCCTCTGCGGCCAATACGCCCGGTTTTGTCCCCTGAATGATCCAAGGCTGCGAAATCACCGTACACCTTAGGTGCTTAGTGTTTGTGTAATCCTTCTCAAAAATGATCAAAAGGACTTCAACATGAACCGCCGCTTTACAATGAAGACACTGGCAGCGCTCGGCATTGCTGCATTCACCACCGCCTGCGCTCCGATGATGGACGACGGCGACGACATCGTCGATATCGCTGCATCAAACGAGAGTTTTTCCACACTTGTCACCGCTGTTCAGGCTGCGGGCCTCGTTGACACGCTCAAGAGTGACGGACCGTTCACGGTCTTCGCACCGACCAACGAAGCCTTCGCGGCGCTGCCCGCGGGGACTGTCGAAACCCTGCTGAAGCCGGAGAACAAGGATAAGCTCGTCTCGATTTTGACGTACCATGTCGTTCCCGGCGCAGTCACCTCCGACCAGCTTGCCGGACAACGCCTTTCGGTCAAGACGGTTCAAGGCTCCACGGTGCATGTCGACGGCACCCATGGTGTGAAANTTGACGGCGCAACCGTCACCTCCGCAGATATCATTGCCTCAAACGGCGTGATCCACGTTATCGACAAGGTGATCATGCCGTAGTGCCCCCTTCCAAGACGGCTTCAAAGGCTCTGGGTCTCCAGAGCCTTTTTTTGGTTCCATTCCGTTTCAAGTGATCCCCGACAGGCGCGAACACGTCGTAGGACCGCTTGGGGCCTAACGGCAGAGCGGCGAAGGCGGGGTTTGAGCCCGTCAGGGCTGATGAGCACGCCACTCCAGAACGTACAAAACTCGCGTACGTTTTGTACGAAACACACCGCACGCCCTGTTAATTCCCGTGATTACAGACATCCAAACCGACGCAATACCGACGCGTTACAGACAGGGGTTTTTCTTGTTAATCAATACTTTGCCCTGATTCGCCCGGAGCAGTTAACGACAGCTCCGCCGAAAAGCCCTCCGGCAGGTACGACATCCGCCGCTCGATGGTGGCGCGCCGCGACGCATCAGCAACCTGCCCCTGTAACCGGATCACCTCCGTATCCACTTCCAAACGGCCTGACTCCAACATCGAAAGCCCAACAAGTCCCGCCCTTGCAGCCCCCCACCATTCCGGGCTGGCCAGCACCTCGGCAAATGTCAGGTCGCCTGCCTTGACCGCCTGCCCGAAGATCGCCTTCTGCGAAGCCAGACCAAGGTCCCGCGGTACCTTGCCAGAACTCAAAGCCGCTTCGCCATCATATTGAATCACAAGGTAAAAAGGCCGCCCGTCATCCAGATAGGTCAGATCGACCCCCACCTCGAAGCCCGCAGGCATCTGCGCCATCGCGGCCTCGACGCTTTCGCCCGCTTCGGGGTCGCGCACCAAGGCCTGCAAATGCACCTTGCCGGTCGCGACGGATAGCGTGCCTTTCTCGGCCAATGAAAGCGCTCTCGTCCCGGCCATCACGGCGGCAGAAAATCCTTTTTCGACAGGCAGGTAGGCCACGGAAAGCCCCACATCGCTGACCTCGGCCTCCAAGGCTTGCGCCAAATCCTCAATCCGCAATTCCTCGGGCAACTTGCCCTTGGCGACGCCAACACCCCCTTCAAGCCGCAGGGTCAACCGGGCCGGTGTGCCATCGTCTTTCAGCGTCAGGTCAAGCACAAGGTCCACATCTTGCGGCACCCCTTCCAAAGCGGCCAATATCCGCGCCTTTTCATCCGGGCCAAAAGCCTGTCCGGACAAGTGCAATTGCCCGTCCTGCACGCGCAATTCACCGCGCTCAAAATGCGCGAGACCCTCCAACCCGAAACTCGCCGCAGCCCACCAATCCGGGCTTGCCGAAACCTGCGCCACCTCGAGATCACCCTCCAGAACCGGATGATCCAGAAACGCCCCCTGCGTTCGCAAGGACAGGTCACGTGGAATCTTACCCGAGGCCACAGCCTGTTGACCGTCAAATTCCACCGTTAAGTCAAAAGGTTGACCATCATCCATCTGCGTCACGGCAAGGTTGGCGGCGATGCCTTCGGGCATCCCCTCCATAAGGGTCCTGACCTCTCGCATCGCCGCGTCCGACCACGCCTCACCACTCAAGGTCAGCGTGCTTCCGGTGATGCTCAATTGGCCGATCCGCAAGCTCTCCAACGCCCGAATACCATTCAACACAGCCTTGTCCCAATCGGCCACGGGCGGCGGCACGGGTGTGGTGACGATTTTCGCGGTGTCGTAGCCCTGTAACACCATGCCCTCGGGCAATTTCCCGGCCAGGCTGACAGCCCCGCCAATCGTCCGCC
>PR_CR_10_Liq_1_inCRDRAFT_1000309_pt1 | contig 30972 bp, 28 predicted proteins | sample PRCRCaboRojoPR_3_FD_10241 | JGI IMG/M metagenome (IMG submission 10241)
CGCCTGCCACTGGGCCCCGCGCTGGGCCAATGCTGCGGCGGGGCGGTGGTGCTTGTGACCGAGGTCTTTAAAACTGTGCCCGAAACCGGCGATGACGTGTTCGCGCGCCCGGTCGCTAGCAGCCGTGATATGCCCCTGTCCGTCTCACGTCTGCTGACCCGGGCCCGGAACCAGGGCGACACCCCGACGCCCCAGCTTATCGACGGTTGGCTGGTGGAACCCGTCGCCCGCCCGACCCGTGCACTTTGGGTCTGGGGTGCCGGCCATGTGGGCCGGGCCATAGTGACAACGCTTGCCCCGCTGCCGGACTTTGCCATCACATGGGTCGACACCGCGCCCAACCGCTTTCCAAAGACAATACCAGATGGAGTCACGCCGCTGCCCGCGGCTGAGCCTGTGCGGCTGATCCCCCATGCACCGAAGGACGCCGAGCACCTGATCCTGACCTATTCCCACGAGCTGGACCTTGCGCTCTGCAGCGGGCTTCTGTCCCATGGCTTCGGACAGGCGGGGCTGATCGGCTCGGCCACCAAATGGGCGCGGTTCCACTCCCGTTTGGCATCGCTGGGTCACAGCCCTGCCCAAATCGCGCGCATTCGCTGCCCGATCGGCGATCCGGCCCTTGGCAAACACCCACAGGCCATTGCCGTGGGGGTGGCTGCCGCGCTACTGAGGGAACCGAGGCGCCAAGACCTCCGAAAGGACAAGACCGCGTGACGGGGACCCTGCTGAGCCTGTCGGGCCTGACCAAGGCCTATCCCGGCGTCGTTGCCAACGACGACATCTCCTTCGACATCCGCGAAGGCGAGGTCCACGCGCTTTTGGGCGAGAACGGTGCGGGCAAGTCCACGCTGGTCAAGATGATCTACGGGCTGGTGAAGCCCGACAGCGGCACCATGACCCTACGCGGCGCGCCCTATGCCCCGGCCGAGCCGCGCGCGGCGCGGGCCTCCGGCGTGGCGATGGTGTTCCAGCATTTCTCGCTGTTCGACGCGCTGTCGGTGGCGGAAAACATCGCGCTGGGGATGGAAGACCCGCCCAAGCCCCGCGACCTGGCCCGCCAGATCCGCGAGGTGTCGGAAACCTATGGCCTGCCCCTCGACCCCTATCGGACCGTCGGCACGCTCTCGGCGGGGGAACGGCAGCGGGTCGAGATCATTCGCTGCCTCCTGCAGAACCCAAAGCTTCTGATCATGGACGAGCCCACCAGCGTCCTGACCCCGCAGGAGGTGGAGATCCTTTTTACCACGCTGCGCAAACTGGCGGCCGAGGGCACGGCGATCCTGTATATTTCGCACAAGCTCGAAGAGATCCGCACGCTTTGCGATCACGCGACAATCCTGCGGTTGGGCCAGAAGGTGGCGACCTGCACGCCGGCCGAAACGACCGCGCGCGAACTGGCAGAGATGATGGTCGGCGCGAGCCTCAAGGCGCCCGAAGCCCATGGGCGCACGCCGGGCGACGTGGTGCTCGAAATCCGCGACCTGTCTCTACCCGCGCCGGGCGATTTCGGCACCGCGCTGCGCCGTATTTCGATGGCGCTGAGAGCAGGCGAAATCCTGGGCATCGGCGGTGTCGCAGGCAACGGTCAGGACGAATTGCTGGCCGCTCTGTCGGGCGAACGGCGCAGTGCGCCTGATGCCATCCTGTTCAAAGGCCAGCCGCTGGGCCACCTGGGACCGGGAGCGCGACGGCGGCTGGGCCTGCTGGCCGCACCCGAGGAACGGCTGGGCCACGCCGCCGCCCCGGACATGAGCCTGACGGAAAATGCCGCCCTGACCGCGATGGGCCGCAAGGGTCTCGTGCGCAACGGTCTCGTAGGCTGGGGCCGCGCCGAGGATTTCGCGCGCGAGGTGATCGCGGCCTTCGACGTGCGCACACCGGGGGCCGACACTGCGGCGCGCGCCCTGTCGGGCGGAAACCTGCAGAAATTCGTCATCGGCCGAGAGGTGATGCAGGCCCCCGAGGTGCTGGTCGTCAATCAGCCCACCTGGGGCGTCGATGCCGCCGCTGCCGCAGCCATCCGGCAGGCGCTGATCGACCTGGCCGCCAAGGGCTGCGCGGTCATCGCGATCAGCCAGGACCTGGATGAGCTGATGGAGATTGCCGACCGCTTTGCGGCCCTGAACGAAGGCCGCCTGACCGCGTCGAAACCCATGGCGGGCCTGACCCTTGACCAGATCGGGATGATGATGGGCGGGGCCCATGACATGGAGGCCGCCCATGTGGAGACCTGACGGCAGGGGACCGGGCCAAGACTTTTCGAAAAAGTCTTGGCAAAACTCTAATCAAGAGTTTTGCGGGGGCCTGTCGTGATCGCGCTCGAGAAACGCCCACAGCCGTCGCAGGCATGGACCTGGGCCACACCGGTTCTGGCGGTCCTGCTGACCATGCTCGTGGGCGGGCTGATGTTCGCCGCACTGGGCACACCGCCCGTCGAGGCAATCCGCACGATTTTCTGGGATCCGCTCTTCAATCCGCAATTCGCCAGCTATTCACGCCCGCAGCTTCTGGTGAAGGCCGGGCCGCTGATCCTGATCGCCATCGGTCTGTCGCTGGGGTTCCGCGCGGGCATCTGGAACATCGGCGCCGAGGGTCAATACATCATGGGCGCTGTCTGCGGTGCGGCCGTGGGCCTGGCCTTTTATCCGGCCGAGTCCGTGCTGATCTTTCCCCTGATGGTCGTCGCGGGCGCACTCGGGGGGTGGGCCTGGGCGATGATACCGGGTCTTTTGAAGGTGAAGTTCGGCACGAACGAGATTCTTGTCTCGCTGATGCTGGTCTACGTCGCCGAAAGCGTTCTCGCCTCGGTCTCTTCGGGTCTGCTGAAGAACCCCGACGGAATGGGCTTTCCAGGCAGCCGCAATCTCAAGCAATACCCAAGCGGTGCCAATCCCGAGCTGATCGCCGGGACAGGCATGCATTGGGGGGTCGTGGCCGCCTTTATCGTGGTGATCCTCGCCTATGTGCTGCTCACGCGCCATGTTCTGGGCTTCCACATCAAGTTGTCTGGCGCAGCCCCGCGGGCGGCGCGCTTTGCGGGCGTGAACCCTGCGCGCATGATCCTGTTCTGCCTGGGCACCGCGGGGGCGCTTGCCGGCATGGCGGGCCTTTTCGAGGTGTCGGGCCCCGCGGGCCAGATCACTATCGACTTCAACTCGGGCTACGGCTTTACCGCGATCATCGTGGCGTTTCTGGGGCGGCTCCACCCGGTGGGCATCCTGCTGGCGGGGCTGTTGATGGCGCTGACCTATATCGGGGGCGAACTGGCGCAGCTGATGCTGGGCCTGCCGGGGGCCGCGATCCAGCTCTTCCAGGGCATGCTGCTGTTTTTCCTTCTGGCCACGGATGTGCTGACAAACTACCGCGTGCGTCTGAGTAACAAGGCGAAAGGTACGGTCTGATGGATCTGACGAGCATCAACCCCGTGCTGCTGATCGCATCCCTGATGGTGTCGGCCACGCCGATCCTGCTGGCCGCGATGGGCGAGATGGTGGTCGAGAAATCCGGCGTCCTGAACCTGGGCGTCGAGGGCATGATGATCACCGGTGCAATCACCGGCTTTGCCATCGCCGTCAACACCGGCAGCCCCGCGTTGGGTTTCATCGCTGCGGCGGCTGGGGCGGCCATGCTGGCGCTCGCCTTCGGCATTCTCACGCAGTTCCTGCTGTCGAACCAGGTGGCGACCGGGCTTGGCCTGACATTGGTGGGACTTGGCCTGTCGTCGCTGATCGGAAAGCCCTACGAGGGGATCAAGTCGCCCACCCTGCCCAGGCTGGACCTTGGCCCGCTGTCCGACATTCCCGTCCTCGGGCGGATGCTCTTTTCCCATGATATCATGGTCTATTTCAGCCTGGCCCTTGTCGCCGCGGTCTGGGCGGTTCTGAAATTCACCCGTGCGGGCCTCGTCCTGCGCGCGGTGGGCGAAAGCCACGACGCCGCCCATGCGCTGGGTTACAAGGTCGTGCGCGTGCGCCTTCTGGCGATCCTGTTCGGCGGCGCCTGCGCGGGGCTGGGCGGTGCCTATCTGAGCCTTGTCCGTGTCCCGCAATGGACCGAGGGCATGACCGCCGGGGCGGGCTGGATCGCGCTGGCCATCGTGGTTTTTGCCAGCTGGCGCGCGGGGCGCGTTCTGGTCGGTGCCTATCTTTTCGGCGGCATCACCGTTTTGCAGCTGAACCTGCAAGCGGCGGGTGCCCAGGTGCCGGTCGCGCTCTTGTCGGCCTCACCTTATCTGATAACCATCCTGGTGCTGGTTATCATATCGGTCCGGGGGGTGCACGGCGCGCCGGCATCCCTCGGGCGCCCGTTCCATGCCTCGCACTAGAGGCGCTTTCTCAACCACCAACAGGGGATGAACCATGAAGAGAAGAACCCTCCTTGCCAGTGCCGCGCTGGCTGCAAGCCTCGGCACCGCCGCATTTGCACAGGACCCGACCAAGGCCTGTTTCGTCTATGTCGGCCCGATCGGTGACGGCGGCTGGACCTATCAGCACCACCAGGGCGCGCTGGCCCTGAAAGAGGAATACGGCGACGCGGTCGAGATCGCCTGGCAGGAAAGCGTGCCCGAAGGCGCAGATTCCGAGCGCGTGCTGACCCAGATGGCGCTGTCGGGCTGTGACATCATCTTCACGACCTCCTTCGGCTACATGGACCCGACCAATGCGGTCGCCGCCCAGTTCCCCGATATCAAGTTCGAGCACGCCACCGGCTACAAGCGCGAGCATCCCAATGTTTCGACCTACAATGCGCGTTTCTACGAAGGCCGCGCCGTGGTGGGCCACATCGCGGGCAAGATGACCCAGACCAACAAGATCGGCTATATCGCGTCCTTCCCGATCCCCGAAGTCATCATGGGCATCAACAGCTACTTCCTGCACGCGCAGAAGGCGAACCCGGACGTGGAGCTTGTGGTGACCTGGGCCTATACCTGGTTCGACCCGGCGAAAGAGGCCGACGCGGCGCGCGCCATGCTCGACCAGGGCGTGGACGTGATCACCGCCCATACCGACTCGACCGCGCCGCTGGCCGAAATTGCCAAGGAAGGCGGCAGCGCATGGGGCTTCGGCCAGGCGTCCGACATGGCTGCGTTCATGACCAATGACGACGGCACGCCCGGGCCGCGCGTTGCCTCGATCATCGACGAATGGGCCCCCTACTACATCAAGCGCGTGGGCCAGTTGATGGACGGCACCTACGAGCAGATCGACAGCTGGGCCGGCATGCCCGAGGGCGAGGTCGTGATCGGCGAGATGACCGATGCCATCCCGGCGGACGTTCAGGCCGAGGCCCAGGCGATGATCGACGCCATCACCGCGGGCGAGTACCATCCGTTCACCGGCCCGATCAATCGTCAGGACGGCTCTGTCTGGCTGGCCGAAGGTGAAGTGGCCGATGACGGCACCCTTCTGGGCATGGACTTCTACATCGAAGGCATCACCGGCGAGATCCCGAACTGATCCACGCGCAACGCGCGACGGAAAGGCCCCGTTCCGGCGGGGCCTTTTTCACATGCGCCCTTCGAACCAGGAAAAAGCGTCGGGCCAAGAGGATTGCAGGCCGTCCCGATGCGGGACCACGCTCGGCCTTGGAAACGGCCTGGTCGGGCTAATCCCGAGGGGGGAAACGGGCGGATTGTCCCAGAAGACGCAGGACACCCAACACAAGCACCAGCGCCGGCAGCATCGCCAGCACGGCCAGCGCGGCCCCGGCACCCGATCCGGGACTCACCATCTGCAGCCCGCGCATCAACGTCCAGTGCCGGTCGTCGACCGACACCATCAGCGGCCAAAGGTACTGGTTCCACCCCCAAATCATGCCGATCATCAGGACCAGCGCGATCGGCCCCCTCGACAGGGGCAGCACGATATCCCACAGAAAACGCAGCGGACCCGCCCCGTCGAGCCGGGCCGCCTCGGCCAGGGCATCAGGCAACTGGCGCAGGTCCTGCCGAAACAGGAACGTGCCCACCGCGAGCGGGAGCACAGGAAGCACGAGCCCCGCCATGGTATTGAGAAGACCAAGCCCCGTCACGACGTCAAAAGTGGGCAAGAGCCGTGCCTCGACCGGGAAATAAAGCGTCGCAAGACTGAGCCAGAACACCCCTCGCCCGGGGCCACGGCGAAAATAGACCAGTGCATAGGCCGCGAGAAACGACACGACCGTGTTCAGCATCCCGACGGCCGCGGCCACCAGACCCGATGTGAACAGCATCGACCCGAGATCGGGCAGGCGTCCCCCGGGCAGCCCAAGTGCCCAGAGCCGCGACAGGTTCTCGGCCAGTGCGCCCCCGGGCCAGAGCGATGGCGCGTCCAAGCCGCCGGGCCGCGTCGCCGCCATGACCAGAAGCAGAAGCGGTGCACAGAATACGACAACCCCGATGGACAGGATGAGATGATCAACCATTTTGCGCATGGGGCGAAACCTTTGGTCGGTGTCCGCAGTCGATCGCATGGTCCGGGTGGCGACCGCAAGCCGACAGGACGGTCTTGACCGGTAACGGCTTCGCCACAGGTTGCGCTGCATGACACGCGCGGCTTTCATCCTGGTCTGGCTGGTTCTGCCCGGCACGGCCCTTGCAGACGAGCAGGCTTTGCCGCTCAGCGCCAGTTGCAGCGCGCTCCTGCGTGCCGATGGCGACGGGCGCAGTCTTGTCATCACCGATGCGCGTCGTGCCCGTGTTGCTGTGACCAATCTGCCCGCGGACGTTCGCTTACGCCGTATAGGCGATCTGCTCTACCTCGACGGTAGCGATGCGGATCCGTTGCATTTTCGCGATCTGTGCACCTACCCGATGAACTGATCTTGGGGCTTTTCCAACCGGGCAGGCCATGGCACCTATGGCGCTATGAAACCCATGCTGACCTCTTCGAACGGAACCCCGGCCGGTCATTACGCCTTCGGCACGATGCAATTCGGCGGATCCGCGGATGAAGCGGCCTCGGCCGCCATGTTCGAGGCATCCCGCGCCGCCGGGATCACCCATTTCGACACGGCCTTCATCTACACGGATGGCGCGTCCGAGCAGATCCTCGGACGGCTGGCCGCCCCGGAACGCGACAGTCTGACAATCGCCACGAAAGTGGCCTTTCGTGGGGGTGACGCGTCCGAGCTGCAGCGCCAGTTCGACATCTGCCGCCGGCGGCTGGATATGGACGTGGTCGATATCCTCTACCTCCACCGCTACGATGGCGAGGCGCCGTTCGAGCACGTGATGGACACCTTCGCCGGGTTCCGCGAGGCCGGGCAGATCCGTTATATCGGGCTATCGAACCTTGCCGCGTGGCAGGTGATGAAGATGCAGGCCGTGGCCCGCGGCATGGGTCTGCGGATCGACATCATCCAGCCGATGTACAACCTCGTCAAACGTCAGGCCGAGGTCGAGATCCTGCCGATGGCGTCCGACCAGGGTATCGCCGTCGCGCCCTATTCGCCCTTGGGCGGTGGGCTTCTGACCGGGAAATACCTGCGCGGTGAAACCGGCCGGTTGCGCGAAAACAGCATGTACGCCGACCGGTATGCCCCCGACTGGATGTCGGATGCGGCGAGGGGGCTGGTCGAGATCGCCGCGCGTGAGGGCGTGGACCCTGCGACTCTCGCGGTGGCCTGGGTCGCCCGGCATCCGACAGCGCCCTGGCCGATCCTGTCGGCCCGCTCGGTCGAACAGCTGGCGCCGTCTCTGGCGGCCATCGATTTCCGCATGAGTGATGCGCTTTATGCAGAGATCTCGGCGCTGTCGCCCGCGCCGCCCCCCGCGACCGACCGGCTGGAGGAACAGGCATGAGCGATATCGTGATCATAGGCGGGGGCATCGCCGGCACTTCGATCGGCGCGCGTTTGGCGACCCATGCCCATGTGACGCTGATCGAGGCGGAGTCGTCGCTGGGCTACCACGCTTCGGGCCGGTCCGCCGCGCTCTACGAGTCGAATTACGGCCTTCCCTCGACGGTGGCCCTATCCAAGGCTAGCGGTGACTATTTCCGCGAGGCCAACGGCGGCTACCTGTCGCCGCGCGGTCTGATGATCCTCTGCGGACAGGACGAGGACAGCGCGTTCGAGGCGGACATGGCCACCCTCAAGCTCGACGAGATCACGCTGGACGAGGCCCGGGACAAGCTGCCCATTCTCAACCCCGACGCGGTGACGCGGGCCGCCTGGCACGCGTCGGCCTGGGATATCGACACCGACCGGATGATCCAGGATTTCGCGCGCGAGATCCGGACCCATGGCGGCGCGGTCGAGACCGGCACGCGCGTCACGGGCATCACCCGAACCGACCGGTGGGAGGTCATGACCAACAAGGGCGCCTTTGCCGCGGATCTGATCGTCAACGCTGCGGGCGCCTGGGTCGACGAGGTGGCGCACATGGCGGACGTCGCGCCCTTGGGCTTCACCCCCTGCCGCCGGTCCATGGCACGCCTGCCGGCACCGGGCGGGAACGATCCATCGCAGTGGCCCATGTTCTTCGGCGTGGGCGAGGCCTGGTACGCCAAGCCCGACGCGGGCGCGCTTCTGGTTTCGCCCGCAGACGAAGACCTGGTTGCGCCACAGGATGCCTGGGCCGACGACATGGTGCTGGCCGAGGGGCTGGCCCGCTACGAGGCGATGGTGACCGAACCCGTCACGCGCGTGACGTCAAACTGGGCAGGGCTGCGCACCTTTTCCCCCGACCGCGCGCTGACGATCGGCTTTGCCACCGATGCGCCCGGCTTTTTCTGGCACGCGGGTCAGGGCGGCTACGGCTTCCAGACCGCCCCGGCCGCCAGCAAGCTGGGCGCCGACCTGATCCTTGGCCGCACGCCCGCCATCGACACTGCCACCGTCACCGCCCTGAGCCCGGAGCGTTTCGCATGAGCCGCCGCTTGACCCTGCCCGACACCGCCTCGGTCGCCCAGCCTGGCGAGGGCGGCAAGCTGTTCGCGCCGTCGGCCGAGCGCAACTGCGGACCGATCTGCGACCTCGTCTCGCTCTACGGTCCCGGTGCGGGCCGCGCGCTGGAACTGGCCTCGGGCACGGGACAACACGCGGTGGCCCTGGCCAGGGCTCTGCCGGGGCTCCAATGGCAGCCCTCCGATATCGACCCCGCGCGCCGCGCCAGCATCGACGCCTATGCGTCCGAGGCCGCGCTGCCGAACCTGGCCGCCGCCATTGCGCTGGACGCCACCGATCCCGGCTGGGGCGCGGCCCATTGCGGGCAGGACCTGATCCTGCTCATCAACCTGCTGCATCTGATCTCGGAAAACGAGGCCAAGACCCTGATTGCCGAGGCCGCACAGGCGCTGGCGCCGGGGGGAACACTCATCCTTTACGGCCCCTTCATGCGCGCGGGCGAACTGACATCGGACGGCGACGAAAGGTTCCACGCCAGCCTTGTCGAGCAGGACCCCGAGATCGGCTACAAGGACGATTTCGACGTGATTGACTGGATACATGCACAATGGCTCGACCTGGCCCATGCGATCGAAATGCCTGCCAACAACCTCGCCCTGATTGCGAAACGGGGGGGTTGAGCGCTGTCACACGACTACCTTGCGATCAACCGGGATCTCTGGAATGCGGACGCCCCCAACTGGGTGGACGCGGCTGAAAGGTTGTGGCGGCTCGACATGCCGCAATGGGGCAATTGGGGGCGTTCCGATGAAGGTCTGAAGCTACTGCCCGACGACATGACCGGGCGCGACGCGGTCGAGCTGGGCTGCGGCACGGGCTATGTCTCGGGCTGGATGGCCCGGCGCGGCGCGCGGGTCACGGGCATCGACATCTCGGCCGAACAGCTGGCCACCGCACGGCGGCTCGCAGCAGAGCACGGCACGGACATCACCTTTGTCGAAGGCAATGCCGAGGCCACGGGACTGCCCGATGCCGCATTCGACTTCGCGATCTCGGAATACGGAGCCGCCATCTGGTGCCGCCCCGAGGCATGGCTGCGCGAGGCCTGGCGCCTGTTGCGCCCCGGCGGGCAGTTGGTGTTCCTGGGCAATCACCCGCTGTCGCTGATCTGTGCGCCGCTGGACGGATCGCCCTGCGACCGGACCCTGCACCGCCCCTATCGCGGCATGTGGGGCGCGGACTGGACCCAAGTGGAATTCGAGCCAAGCGGCGTGTGCTTCAACCTGGCCATGGCGGACTGGATCGCGCTTTTTAACGACATCGGGTTTTCGGTCGAGAACTATCACGAGATCTACGCGCCCGATCACGCCACCGACACGCGCGGGGCGGTCCCTGCGAACTGGGCCAGGGAGTATCCGGTCGAACAGGTCTGGCAGCTGCGCAAACCCGCCTGATCCCAGCGGCATATGCATACCGCCCATCCGCATGATCCGGATCAAGGCAGACCCGCGCGATCCCTGTTTCAGAGGCGCATGACCACGCCAACAACAATGGGACAGACCATGACCTGGAACGACAAGCTGAACGGCACCCGTGACCAGCTGCGCACGCTGAACAAAACCATTCCGGACACTACCCGTGCCTTCGGCGCTCTGGGCAAGACCGTCAAGGAAGGCGGCACGCTCGATTTCAAGACCAAGGAATATGTGGCCCTTGGCATCGCCATCGCCACCAAATGCGAAGCCTGCATCGTTTTGCATGTCGAGGCGCTGATCAAGGCGGGTGCCACCCGTGACGAGGTGGCGGATGTGCTGGGCATGAGCATCCAGATGGGCGGTGGACCGTCGATGATGTACGCGGCCAAGGCGCTGGAATGCTATGACGCGCTAAGCGCGGCCTGACCGGGGCTGTCCGGGCCCGCCCATTTCGCACTCGACGGCGGCGCAGGGCTGCCGCATGGTTCCGGGGCTGCGTGCGACGCGGCCCCGTTTGCTGTAGAGCCATGCCAACCGCCGTCACCCCATTAATCGTGCTGATATCGCTCGGGATCACGCAGATCATCGGGTTCGGCACGCTTTACTACGCCTTCTCATTGCTGGCGCCTTGCATGGCGGCCTCGCTGGGTTGGAGCCTGCCGCAGGTCTTCGCCGCTTTCAGCGGGGCGTTGATCGTAATGGGTCTGGCGTCGCCAGCGGCGGGCCGCCTGGCGGACCGGGTGGGCGCGGGGCTTGTGCTGGCCATCGGCTCGGTGCTTGCGGCTGGTTCGCTGGCGCTGTGCGCGCTGGCGCCGGGGCCTTTTCTGTACCTCGCAGGCATGGCGGGTGTCGGGCTTGCCGCGGCGGCGGTGCTGTACAACATGGCTTTCGTGGCCCTGGTGCAGCTGGGCGATGAGCACGCGCGCAGCCGGATCACCTATCTGACACTCATGGCGGGCTTTGCATCGACCGTCTTCTGGCCCGTGACAAAAGCACTGCTGGAGACGCAGGACTGGCGCAGCATCTACATCGCTTATGCCGCGCTCAACCTGTTTGTCTGTGCGCCGCTGCACCTATTTCTCGCGCGGCAGACCCGGCCGAAACCGATGACAGAGCCCGAGGCGCCGAAACCAAAGGCGGGCCGCGCACCGACCGGCCCGCTCTTTGTCGTCCTGTTCGCAGCCGTCGCGCTGGAAGGCGCGGTGATGGGCGCTGTCCTTGTCCACATGGTGCCCTTGATCGAGGCGCTGGGGCTGGGCGCCGCAGCAGCGCTGGTGGCGGCGCTTTTCGGGCCAGCGCAGGTCGGTGTCCGGATCATCAACATGACCTTCGGTGCCCGCTTGCCCCAGACCTGGCTGGCGATCATCGCGGCAGGCTTTCCACTGGCGGGGCTTATGGTCTTGCTTGGATTTCCCGGCTTTGTGGGTGCTGCGGCCTTTGCGGTTCTGTTCGGCATGGGCACCGGCCTGATCAGCATCGTGACAGGCACATTGCCGCTCGCCCTTTTTGGGGCGGATGGCTATGGCAGCGTTCTGGGACGTCTGGCCTCGGCCCGGCTGGTGGCGGGCGCGGTGTCGCCCTTTCTCTTGTCCGTGGCACTGGGCGGGCTGGGCGTGCGCCCGGCGCTTTGGGGTGCCGTCGTGCTAGGGGCCGCGGCGCTGGCCTGTTTCTGGATCGTCCGGCGCATGGCCCCTGACAGCCCCTAAGGATATTTTTGGGGATCTTGCGACGGAGCCACCGAAAAGCTGCGTATCACATGTATCAAAAACGGAATATAAAAGGATTCCCACCATGCGCACCCTTTTCACCCTTGCCGCCGCAACGGCGCTGACCGCAACCGCCGCTCTGGCACAAATGGACGCCCCCGGATCGCATTTCGTCGAGAACTGGGACTATGACCGCGATGGCCAGGTGACCCTGGAAGAGGCCACGCAGAAACGCGGCGAGATTTTCTTCATGTTCGACCAGGACGAAAACGGCGTGCTGGACAGTGCCGAATACGACCTGTTCGACGAAACCCGCGCGCTTGACCGCGAGAACAACGCAGCAGAGCACGAACAGATGGGATTGCGTAACGCCGACGAGGGCATGAACCGTGCCAACAACGATCCCGACGGCGACGGCATGGTAACCGAAGCCGAGTTCAACGCCAGCACCGAAAGCTGGTTCACGGGTATGGACAGCGATGGCGACGGCGTGCTGACAGCGGCCGATTTCGGACCCGGCAAGCGTGGCAAGGGCCAGGGTCAAGGCATGGGGAAAGCCAACAAAGGCTGACTGGTCTAAGCTGAAAAAATAGGAAAGCCGGGCCCCTATGGTGGCCCGGCTTTCTTGGTCTTGGGTGGCTCAGGATCACCCGTCGGCGCGGATCGTCTCGTTCTTCGGGTCGTAGGGGCTGTCGCAGGTCACGACCGCATCCCAAAGCGTGTTCTGCATCTTGACCCGCAGCTTCGTGCCTTCGACCGCAAGATCGGGCCGCACATAGCCCAGGCCGATGGACTTGCCGAAGGCCACCGAATAGCCACCCGAGGTCAGGCGCCCGACGCGGGTCCCATCCTCGGTATAAAGCGCCTCGCGCCCCCAGGGGTCGGCATCCTCTGGACCGTCGATCAGAAGCGTGCAGCATTTCGACCGGATGCCCTTGGCCTCCATTTCGGCCTTGCCATGGAAATCCTTAGACAGATCCACGAAACGCGGCAGATCCGCTTCGAGCGGTGTAGCGTCGCGGCCCAGCTCGTTGCCGAACGCACGGTAGGATTTCTCCTGCCGCAGCCAGTTCTGCGCGCGCGCGCCGACCAGCTTAAGCCCGTGCGCCTCGCCCGCGGCCAGCAGTTGATCCCACAGGTTCGTCTGCATCTCGATCGGGTGATGCAGCTCCCAGCCCAGCTCGCCGGTATAGGCCACGCGGATCGCCATGGTGGGCACCATGCCCAGCTCGATCTGGCGCATGGACAGCCACGGGAAACGCTTGTTCGACAGAACGGTGTCGGGATCGGCATCCTTGACGATCTCGCGCAACACGTTGCGCGACTTGGGACCGGCGATGGCGAAGACGCCCCATTGGGTGGTCACGTCGTGGCAGCTGATCCAGCCGAACTCATCGCGCTTGTCCTCGATCGCCTTCATCAGGAAATCGCTGTCATAGGCCTGCCAGGCACCTGAGGAGACAAGGTAGTACCTGTCCTCGGCCAGCCTCACGATGGTGTATTCGGTGCGCGTGGTCCCTGCCGAGGTCAGCGCGTAGGTCAGGTTGATGCGGCCCACTTTGGGCAGCTTGTTGCAGGTGAACCAGTCCAGGAACGCGGTCGCGCCGGGCCCTTCGACGATATGCTTGGTGAACGCGGTCGCGTCGATCAGGCCCACGCCCTCGCGCACGGCCTTGGCCTCGTCCACGGCGTATTGCCACCAGCCGCCGCGGCGGAAGCTGCGGGCGTCGTGGTCGAAGCTTTCGGGCGCGTCGAGCGGCCCATAGTAATTCGGCCGTTCCCACCCGTTCACACAGCCGAACTGCGCGCCAAGCGCCTTTTGCCGGTCATAGGCGGGCGCGGTGCGCAAGGGGCGGCAAGCGGGGCGTTCCTCGTCCGGGTGGTGCAGGATGTAGACGTGTTCGTAGGCTTCTTCGTTCTTGCGCGCGCCATACTCGGTCGTCATCCAGCTGCCGTAGCGCTTGGGATCGAGCGACGCCATGTCGATCTCGGCCTCGCCCTCGACCATCAGCTGGGCCAGGTAATAGCCCGTACCGCCCGCCGCGGTGATGCCGAAGCTGAAGCCCTCGGCCAGCCACATGTTGCGCAGGCCCGGCGCCGGACCCAAAAGCGGGTTGCCATCAGGCGTGTAGCAGATCGGGCCGTTGTAATCGTCCTTGAGCCCCACGGTTTCCGAGGACGGAATGCGGTGGATCATCGACATGTATTCCTCTTCGATCCGCTCCAGATCGAGCGGGAAGAGGTCGGCGCGGAAGCTGTCGGGCACGCCGTATTCGAAGCACGCGGGCGCGTTGCGCTCGTAGGGGCCCAGGATCCAGCCGCCGCGCTCTTCGCGGACATACCACTTGGCATCGGCATCGCGCAGCACCGGGTGTTCGGGATTGCCCGCCTTGCGGTAGTCCACGAGCGCGGGATCGGGCTCGGTCACGATATACTGGTGCTCGACCGGGATTGCGGGGATCTTGATGCCCAAAAGCTGCGCAGTGCGCTGCGCATGGTTGCCGGTGGCGGTCACCACATGCTCGGCCTCGATCACGACCTGGTCGTCCGACGGGATCAGGTTGCCGCCCTTTTCGACCATCTTGGTGCAGGTGACCTTCCAGTGATCGCCGCACCAGTCGTAGGCATCGACCTGCCACTTGCGCTCGATTACCGCGCCATGCATCCGCGCGCCCTTGGCCATGGCTTGGGTCACGTCGGCGGGATTGATGTAGCCATCGGTCGGGTGGTAGATCGCACCTTTCAGATCCTCGGTGCGCACCAGCGGCCAGCGTTCCTTGATCTGGTCGGGCGTCATCCATTCGTAAGGAACACCCACCGTCTCGGCGGTCGAGGCATAGAGCATATATTCGTCCATACGCGCGTCGGTCTGCGCCATGCGCAGGTTGCCCACGACGTAAAAGCCGGGGTTCAGACCCGTCTCTTCCTCGAGCGTCTTGTAGTACTTGATCGAGTAGTCGTGGATATGGGTCGTCGCGTAGGACATGTTGAAATAGGGCAGCAGACCCGCCGCATGCCAGGTCGACCCGCTGGTCAGCTCGTCGCGCTCGAGCAGCATTACATCCTGCCAGCCCGCCTTGGCCAGATGATAGGCGATGGAGGTGCCGATGGCACCGCCACCGACGACGAGAGCTTTGACTTGGGTTTTCATGGCGCACGACTCCGATTGCGGCCGGGTTTGAGCCGTTGTGGCAAAATCCGTGGAACCGCGCCGCGCGCAGCCGACATTTGTAGGCGCGAAACCGACGCGGGGGCATGACGGGCGCGTCGGCTGGCAAAAGAAAAAGGCCCCGGAAAACCGGGACCTTTCTCTGGTTCGTGCCTAGAACCGGTCGGGGCGCCGATTTCAGCGGCGCAGTACGCGCATCACAAGGGTCACCGCGAAGAGGATCAGGAACAGGAAGAAAAGCACCTGTGCGATCCCGGCCGAAGCCGACGCGACGCCGCCGAAACCAAGCACGCCGGCCACCAGTGCGACAACCAGGAATGTCAGTGCCCATCCGAGCATTGGAATTCTCCTTTCTCGTTTGCTTGCCCTTCGAGATAGGTGCGCCAACACGTCACGGAAATCAGGACATTGTGAGTGTGAAAGGGATTTACAGCGGGAAAAATGACCATCAGAGCCGAATGGCATTGCCGATATTCCCCTTTACTTCAAGGCTTTGGCCGGCCCGAACCATTGTCGCGGCGGCGCAGCATATTTGTCGAGAAACGGACCCACACGGCAATTTCGGCGGAGAATTGCATATCCCGGTCGCACAGAGTTGAAATGCCGCCCCCCAACAGCCGCGCTAAACTGTAAGCAGGACTGGCGAAAGGCTTCCAGAATGCTGAACCGACGCAATTTCCTCATTGGCGGCGCTGCCGTGTTCTTGGCGCGGCCGGCCTCTGCCGCACCCATCTCGATCCCCTTCGATTCATCCTGGCGCAGCCTGACCTTTCGGCGGCTCGCGGAAACGACATACCGGCCACAGGGCAACGGCCTGGGGATATTGGCGCGGGAAAGCTCATCCGTCTTCTACCGATCGCTTCCGGCGCAAGCGCAGACCCTCACGCAGGCGGCATGGGCATGGTCGGTGGAGCGCTCCGTGCCACCCACGGACCTGTCCCGGAAAGGTGGCGATGACCGCAACATCGCGCTGTATTTCGTTTTCATGGATGCGGATGCCGCCGACCGTGTCTCGCCCGATACCTCGCTCACGCGGTTGATGGGCAACCGGGCCGCCCGCATTCTGATCTACGCCTGGGGCGGCGCGCACCGGCAGGGGGCGACGATCCCCAGCCCCTATTTGCGCGGTCGCGGCAGCACGGTTGTTCTGAGGTCGGCCGGTACCGGTGCCCATCTCGAGCGCGTGGACCTTTTCGCGGATCACGCCCGGGTGTTCGGCGCGCGTCCCGAACGGGTGGTCGGCGTGGCGGTTTCGTCGGACAGCGACGACACGGGCAGCCTTGTGGAGGCACGCCTGTCCGATCTGGTCCTGAGCTAGCGCGCGGTGTGACCGAAGCCTTCAGAAGGCTTCGGGCCGGAAACTTTCAAGGTTGCCGGCGCCCGTTGCCCATGTCGCTCACATCATCCCGGGTACGACCTGGTCGGGTGGGCGGTGCCCGTCGGCGAAGGTCTTGATATTTATGATGACCTTCTCCCCCATCTCGATCCGACCCTCGACCGTGGCCGAGCCCATGTGGGGCAGCAGCACCACGTTGGGCAGCGTGCGCAGTTCCGGGTTCACATCGGTCCCGTGTTCATAGACATCGAGCCCCGCGCCCGCGATCTCGCCCGCCTTGAGCATCCGGGTCAGCGCGTTTTCGTCGATGACCTCCCCGCGCGAGGTGTTCACGATGACCGCGCTGGGTTTCAGAAGTCTGAGCCGCCGGGCGTTCATCAGATGGAACGTGGCCGGTGTGTGCGGGCAGTTGATCGACAGCACGTCCATCCGGGCGACCATCTGGTCGAGGCTTTCCCAATAGGTCGCCTCGAGCGCCTCTTCGATCTCGGGATGCAGGCGGCGGCGGTTGTGGTAGTGGACCTGCATGCCAAAGGCCTGCGCGCGCCGCGCGACCGCCTGGCCGATCCGGCCCATCCCGAGAATGCCCAGCCGCCGACCGGCCACCCGACCGCCCAGCATCGCGGTGGGCGCCCAGCCGCTCCAGTCGCCCGACTGCATCAGCGAAAGCCCTTCGGGAATGCGGCGGGTGACCCCCAGCATCAGCGCCATGGTCATGTCGGCGGTATCGTCAGTCACCACACCGGGCGTGTTCGAGACGAGCACCCCGCGCGACCGGGCGGTATCCACATCGATATGATCGACACCCGATCCGAAATTCGCGATCAGCTTCAGGCGCTCTCCCGCCTGCCCGATCAGCCCGGCATCGATCGTGTCAGTGATGGTGGGGACAAGCACATCGGCCTCGCGCATGGCACGGCCCAGCGCCTCGCGCGACATCGGCGTGTCGTCGCCGCGAAGCTGCACGTCGAACAGCTCTTTCATCCGCGTCTCGACGGCCTCGGGCAGGCGTCGCGTCACGACAACACTTAGACGATCCGGCACGATTGGTTCCCTCTCCCTGCTTCCAAATCAAAGCATCCGGTGGCAGAGTGGACGATAGAGAGACGGGGCACAAGAACCCCCAGGCAAATCCTCGGGCATGACATCATGGACAAGACGATCTGGGCACGGTGTTGCGTGACAATGGCGGCCATCGCAGTGGCCGGGGCCGCATGGGCGTCAGAGCGCGGGCCGGTGACCAATCTGCCCCTGCCACGCTACGTGTCGCTCAAGGCATCCGAGGCCAATGTGCGGCGCGGCCCGTCGCTCACCCACAGGATCGACTGGGTCTACAAGCGGCGGGACATGCCGCTCGAGATCACCGCCGAGCATGGCCACTGGAGGCGCGTGCGCGACCGCGACGGGATGGGAGGCTGGATCCACTACTCGCTCTTGTCCGGTGTGCGCACCGTGCTGATCGAGGACGACCTTCTTGACATCTACGCCGCCCCCGACCCGCAGACACGGGTCAATGCCCGGCTCGAGGCCGGGGTGATCGCGCGGCTGGGCGATTGCACGCCGGGCTGGTGCGAAGTGTCGAGCGGCGGCTATTCCGGCTGGGCCCCGAAGCCCGCGCTCTGGGGCGTGGGCGAGGACGAACTGCGCGACTGATCTCTCTGGCCGGGCCGGCACCGGCAGGCTAGGCTGACGCCAGCCCCGCGGAGACAAGCGATGCGTTCTATTCTGGCCGGTCTGTGCCTGCTTCTGATCCTTATTGCGCCCCTGCCGATTGCGGCTCAGAACGGCGGCTCCCAGCCATCGGGTGCCATTACCGTCGAAGACGATGCCAGCCGAGACGCCGCGATCGCCGTGCGCATCCGCGAAATCCTGGCCGAGCTCGACGTCTATGACGACGTGACCGTCACCGTGGCCTCGGGCATCGTCACCCTGCGCGGCACCACGTTGGAAAGCCCCGATATCGCCCGCCTGAACGCCCTGGCCGGCCGCGTCGAGGGCGTGGTGGCGATCAAGAACGAAGTGACCGAGTCGACGGATGTCGCCGAACGGCTGAACCCGGCAATCGACCGGTTCGTGGCGCGGATGAAGCAGATCGTCGCCTTTCTGCCCTTGGCGACCGTGGCGCTTACAGCGTTTCTGATCGTCGTGCTGTTGGGGTTGGTCCTGGCCCGCCTGCGCTACCCCTGGGACCGGCTCGCACCGAACGCCTTCATCGCCGACATCTACCGCCAGGTGCTGCGGTTGACCTTCGTGATCGGCGGGGTTGTTGTGGCGCTGGATATCCTCGGGGCCACCGCGCTCTTGTCGACGATCCTGGGGGCGGCAGGAATCATCGGCCTGGCCATCGGCTTTGCCGTGCGCGACACGGTCGAGAATTTCATCGCCTCGATCATGCTGTCGATCCGCCAACCCTTTCAACCCAACGACACGATCGAGATCGCAGAGGATATCGGCAAGGTCATCCGCCTGACAAGCCGCGCGACGATCCTTCTGTCCTTCGACGGCAACCATATCCGCATCCCCAATGCGACCGTCTTCAAAAGCCGCATCGTGAACTATACCCGCAACGATGAACGCCGGTTCCTGTTTGACCTCGGCCTCGCTCCGTCGAGCGACCTGGCCCATGCCCTGACCGTGGCACAGGACACGCTGACGGCCCTGCCCTTTGTGCTGGACGTGCCGGCGGTCAATGTCTGGATCGAAGAGGTGGGCGACAGCACCATCACCCTGCGCTGCACCGCCTGGATCGCCCAGCATGAAACCAGTTTCGTGGCCTCCCGTGGCGAGGCGATCCGCCAAACCATGCGCGCGCTCGAGGCCGAGGGGATCGAGCTGCCCGAGCCGACCTTCCGGATCGCGGGCACAGCGGCCGCCCCGGCGTCTGGTCCGCACGCCACTGCCGCGCCGGCCCCCCTGCCTGTATCCGAGCCCGTCAATGTCGAGGCGACCGCCGAACGCGAGCTGGAACGCATCGTCGAAACCGAGCGCGAGGCCACCGCCGAGGACGATCTTCTGAAGCGCGGCAAACTAGAATGAGCGGCCGCATTTTTTGCGTTTGCAGGGCTTGAACCCGCCAGCCGTCCAGAGTAAGCAACGCGCCACTGTTGGGGTGTAGCCAAGTGGTAAGGCAGCGGTTTTTGGTACCGTGTACCGTAGGTTCGAATCCTACCACCCCAGCCAGCTTTTCCTAACCTTGTTTAAGAAAGCGCGCTTCGGCATCGGTCCAATATGTCCGATCGCCCCCGTCGGTGCCCCGGCGTGTTATAAGTTACCTGCCCCCTTGGACTCCGCGTTTATCAGTGAGCTCTGTTCAGGTTTTGGTCCTCTTTTGATCGTTGGCGATACCCCCACGGAGTGAGCGCATCGAGGTTTGGATGTGGGCGGTTGTGGATGCGCCCAACCCGCATCCGGAAGGCGGTCAAGCACTGGGTCCGATGCTCAGGTGTTCAGATCCTCCAGAAGCCGGCTGTGCTTCTGCGTTTCCTGCACCAGCTGGCCAAAGGTGCTGATCCCCCTGCCCTCCAGAACCGGCAGCAGCTTCACCAAAACCTCTGCCGTCGCCTGGGCATCCCCCAGAGCGGTGTGGCGACGCTCGGGGGGAATGGTTATGGACAGCCGGTCGCACACGGCGTCGAGCGAATGCTCTTCGGTCGTGCCGAAAACAACTGCCGACAGCAGCACCGTGTCCACAACCGGATGCGGCCATGCGACCCCCATCTCGGACTGAAAGCGGCGCAAAAGGCCGATGTCGAAAGGCGCGTTATGGGCCACCAGAACCGCGTCCCGGGCAAAGTGGTGAAAGGCGCGACCGGCGGCTGCGATATCCGGCGCATCTGCCACATGGGCATCGGTGACATGGTGGATCCTGGTCGATGCAGGCGGAATAGGTCGACCCGGATTGACATACGTGTCCATCACTTCGCCCTCGACGAGCCGCCCGTTCAGAACGCGAACAGCCCCCAGTTGCACAATCGCGTCTTTCTCGACCGAGAGACCGGTGGTCTCCGTATCAAATGGCACAAAGCACAGGTCGCGCAGCGGCGTATCCTCGATCTCTTTCGCCTCGGCCGTGTTCATCAGATCGAAGTCGAAGACCAGCGGCCGGGCCTCGAGCTTTGCGCCCTGCCGTGTCGAGACGTCGATCAAGATCATGTGCCCGTCTTCGCCCAGCGCCTTGATCCGGGCCTCGTAGCTCTGGGTCCCGTTGACATCGGCCAATGCGAACGGGACGTCGGCCTGGGCTTCCGACAGCGCCGCCATCGCATCCGAGAGACCCGCCGTGTCGAAGTAATCCGACAACGGGGCTTTCAGCCGCGGAACCGCGATTTCGGACAGGACGTCGGCGGCCTGACCGTCGTAAAGCACGATCTCTCGCGCCGGGTTCACGAGGATCGTCGCGATGGGCATTTCGGTCAGCAGAGCCGTCAGCCGCTCGCTTTCCGCCCGCAGCTTCTGCGTTTCGCGGGCCACTTTCTCGGCCGTGTCCATGACTGATCCGCTGACCGTTTGGGTCAACGCATGCGCGGCCGGCGCCAGATCGCCAAGATACCGCGCGCTGTCGGTACAGACGCGCGCGTCGCCACCCGAATGAGCATGGAGCCGCAAGTCGGCCGATAGCTTGTTGATGGGCTTTGCAACGTTTTCGTCGAAAAGCAGCCAGATCCCCAGGGTGAGTCCGGTGTTCAGAAAGGCAAATGTGACAAAGGCCGTGATCAAAGGTGCCGCAGGCACAGTCTCTTCCGTGCGCCACCATCCGAACGCCAACGCCGCTGCCGCCAGCGCCGCCCCCCCGACTGCCAGAAGGCAGAAAAACAGGAAGATGCGAAGGCGCAGGTTGAGGCGGGTGAACATATCAGGTCTCGCACACCAATTGCAGGATCGGGTCGCCGGGGGGCACGGCCTGCCAATCGGCATCTTGAACCGTGCCGTCATCGGCAAAGTCGGCGCCATCAATTAGCACGGCAGACCGAGCGCCGGCGCAATCAAACAGCATCGGTGCCTGATTGACCGGCGCCCAGCGGCCAAAGAAGTACAGATCCGCCAGCCTCTGCTCAGGCAGGTTTTCGTTTTTGCGGGCAGTGGCGATATCCACCGCGATGAAGCGTTTGGTGTAGGGCCAGGCCTGCGTCCACGGACGCCACCAGCTTTGCTCCTCGACCGTCTTGGCAATCTCGACCCCCTCGGGCAGCCGTTCGGCCGTGCGCGCAAACCACGTGTATTCGTTCGAGATCGTCATGCCGATCATGCCGGCCCCGGCCGCCACGGGCATCACCCATTTCGGCAGACGGCGACCCGTCATGATGTTGAGAAGCATTGCAACCCCGGCGCAGGCGATCCCGGCAAAGACAGTTGCGATGAGCTCGATGAACATGGCTTAGCCCAGTGCCCCCTTGCCCGAGCCTACGGCGGATTGCATTGTCTTGACCACCACGAAGGCATCGCGCAGGTGGCTGCGTTCGAAATCCGACAGGCTGGCGGGGTCGAGGTAGTTGTCGGGCTTCTGCCCGGCCTTGACCTGTGCCGCCTGATGTTCCAGCCGCATGGTTGCGATCAGATCATAGGCGTCCAATAGATCGGCCCCGCCGGTCGCCGACAGGAGGCCCGCGCGTTGCGCCGCCTCCAGGCGGGCACGGGTGTTGACCTCTTTCAGCTGGCCCTGCAGCGTGTAGACCCGGCCCAGATCGACCACTGGCACGACCCCGTTATGCTTCAGGTCGAGCTGGTTGCGATGCTCGCCCGACCGGATCGTCGCCAGCCCCCTGAGCAGCCCCAGCGGCGGCTGATGCTTGAGCGAATTGGCGATCATGTGCGCGGTGAAGATCGAATTCTTGGCGGCCTTGCGCAGGGTGTCCGTCTGCAAGTGGGCGAACAGGGTTTCGTCGCCGCCGATGGGCCGCAGGTCGAACATGACCGAGGCCAGCATCTGCGCCTCGGGGTCGGGCTTGGCGATCCAGCCGTCGAAATAGTCACGCCAGACCCGCAGCGGCTGACACCACCGCGGGTTGGTCGCCATCATGTCGCCGGGGCAGAAGTAGTAGCCGCAGGTGTCCAGCCCGTCGCTGACAAAAGTGGCCAGCTCTGCGAAATAGGCCATGTCGGCCTCGGCCACGTCGTCGGACAGGATCAGGCAGTTGTCCTGGTCCGAAACGCCGGTCTGTTCCTGCCGCCCCTGAGAGCCGCAGGCGAGCCACAGATAGGGCACCGGGGGCGGGCCCAGCTTGGCCTCGGCCAGCGCCAGCAGCCGCCGGGTCACGGTGTCGGCGATGTCGGTGATCAGGCGGGTGACCACCTCGTGCCGGTTGCCGGTGCCCACGAGCTGCGCCAGAAGCTGCGGGATCTCGGCGGTCACACGCGCCATGGCGGCGGCATCGGGCGCATCTGCAATCCGGCCCACCAGATCGGCCGAGGACATGGCCTGCGCGCGCGTCAGGTCGGTTTGGGTGACGATGCCCACCAGGCGGTTGCCCTCGACGATGGGCACATGGCCGATGCCGCGCTCCATCATCATGTGCAGCACGTCACTGCCCAGCGCGGCGGGTCCAAGCGTGAGGGGATCGGCGGTCATAATCTGCGACACAGGGCCAGAGGGATCGGTATCCACGGCCACGACCCGGCCGTTCATGTCGCGCACGGTGACGATGCCGCGGAACGCGTCGCCCTCGGTGATGCAGATCGACGAGATATGGCGGTGATGCATTAGTTGTGCCACGGCACGGATCGACGTGTCGGGCGGGCAAGTCACCGGGTCGCGGGACATCAGCTCGGCGACAGGCAGCGTGGCCAGATCACGTCGCTCGGCCCGGGCCGGGCGCCGCCGGTCAAAGAACTTCGCGACCGCCGCGTTGGAATCGATCAACGAGAACAGGGTCGGCGCCGGAACGACGATCATCGTGGCATCGACCGTCGCCTTGGCGGTCCGGCTGGCCGCCTCGGCCCGCAACAGCGCGCGTTCTCCGAAGGAATTGCGCGGGCCCAGGATGGACAGCTGAACATCGGTTTCGTCTGTGATCTCAACCTCGCCGGATGCGATGACATACAGGCTGGCAAGCGCGTCTCCGACCGCAAAGATCGTGTCACCGGCCGCGTAATCCTGCGCCCGGGCCACGTCGGAGAGCTGTGTCAGCGCAGCTTCGGTCAGGCTGTCATAGGGATGCACGGAGGCGAGAAACTGGGCCAGATGGGCCGGGAGAGGCATAGCAGAAGCCTTCTAAGGCTGAGTCCTGCCCACGATGCCGCGGGCAGGACAGGATTGACATGCGGGACGCCGCCGCACGGGGCGTCGGCATCAGGTCCGTTAGTGACCTTCGACCGCCGTACCGGCACCGCGCGGGATGCGAACGCTTTGGACAAGGTCCTTGATCTCCTGCGGGGTTTCCTTGGTCATGCTGGACACGACATAGGCGACCAGGAAGTTGACCGCGGCACCGATCGCCCCGAACGAGGTCGATTTCACCGGGCCAAGCAGCGGGTCCGCATCCGTGAACGAATTGGTGTCCGGGATAAAGAACCAGCCCTTGTGCAGGAAGATGTAGAGCAGCGTGACGATCAGGCCGGCCAGCATGCCCGCGACCGCGCCAACATTGTTGATGCGGGTTGAGAAGATACCCATCATCAGTGCCGGGAAGATCGACGCCGCCGCGAGGCCAAAGGCCAACGCCACCGTTTGCGCCGCGAATCCTGGTGGGTTGAGCCCCAGGATCACCGCCACGACGATCGCCGCCGCCATCGAGATCCGCGCCGCCAGCAGCTCAGACTTTTCTGACATGTTCGGCGTCAGTTGCCCCTTGAGCAAGTCGTGAGAGACCGCCGACGAGATCGCCAGCAAAAGACCCGCCGCCGTGGATAGGGCCGCAGCCAGACCGCCCGCAGCCACCAGACCGATGACCCAGCCTGGCAGGGATGCGATCTCGGGGTTGGCCAGAACGAGGATGTCGCGGTTGAAGTTGGTCAGCTCGTTGCCTTCCCACCCGTTCTCGGCCGCCTTGGCCTGCAGATCGGCATTGGCATCGTTGTAGTACTGGATGCGACCGTCGCCGTTCTTGTCTTCCCAGCCCAGAAGACCGGTCTTTTCCCATGTGGCCATCCAGGCGTATTCGGGATCGCTCTCGATCTGCTCCACCGAAACCGCCTGACCGTCCGTACCGTTGGGCCACATCAGTTCAGAGATGTTCAGACGGGCCATGGCGCCTACGGCCGGGGCCGTCAGGTACAGCAGCGCGATGAACACCAGCGTCCAGCCGGCCGACCAACGGGCATCGGACACACGCGGCACGGTGAAGAAGCGCATGATGACGTGGGGCAAGCCCGCGGTACCGATCATCAGCGACAGGGTGAAGAGCACCATGTTGATGGTCGACCCATGAGCGACAGTGTACTCGGCAAAGCCAAGGTCGGTCACGATCTGGTCCAGCTTCGCCAGAAGGGGCTCGCCCGAGGCGGTATGCTCCCCAAAGAGGCCCAAAGCCGGGACCGGATTGCCGGTCAGCTGCAACGAGATGAAGATCGCCGGGATCGTGTAGGCGGTGATCAGAACGCAGTACTGGGCAACCTGGGTGTAGGTCACACCCTTCATGCCCCCGAACACGGCGTAGGCAAACACCACACAGGCCCCGATCAAAAGACCCGCCGTCGCGTTGATCTCAAGGAAGCGGCCGAAGGCGATACCCACGCCCTGCATCTGGCCGATCACATAGGTGATCGACGCGACCAGAAGACAGATCACCGCGACCATGCGGGCGGTCGGGCTGTAGAAACGGTCGCCGATGAATTCGGACACGGTGAACTTGCCGAACTTCCGCAGATAGGGGGCCAGCAGAAGCGCCAGAAGCACGTAGCCGCCGGTCCAGCCCATCAGGAAGGACGAGTTGTCGTAGCCGGTAAAGGCGATGAGGCCCGCCATCGAGATGAACGAGGCCGCCGACATCCAGTCGGCCGCCGTGGCCATCCCGTTGGTGACCGGATGCACGCCGCGACCGGCGGCGTAGAATTCCGAGGTGGACCCCGCACGGGCCCAGATCGCGATGCCGATATAAAGCGCGAAGGACGCGCCCACGAACAGCAGGTTGAGTGTGAACTGATCCATGGGTCTTATTCCTCTTCCACGCCGAATTCACGGTCGAGCTTGTTCATGCGCCAGGCGTAGAAAAAGATCAGCACCAGGAAGACCAGGATCGACCCTTGCTGGGCGAACCAGAAGCCCAGGTCGGTGCCGCCGATGGTGATGCCGGACAGCAGGGGGCGCAGGACGATCCCGAACCCGAAGGATACAACAGCCCAGATTACCAGGCTGATCAGAATGAGCCGCACATTGGCGCTCCAATAGGCATTGTTGTCGTCGTCTTGGGACATAGGCTGGACCTCCTCCATAATGTTCCCGCGGGTCCGCCTGGACCCGTCCATGTTGCGCGCAGGACGATGACGGCGCACGCAGCCGCCCTCAGCTTCGGGTGCCGTTCAGCCCCCTTCGTTCGCTGCGATGCAGCAACCCGCATCGGCAACGTCGAAACCAGCGTGCGGCCCATGGCTTTCTGTCAAAAGATCAGTTTTCAAGGGCGTCCTCCTCACGCCGCGCCTGACAAGACCGGGTCCCCGATGCTTGTGGCGCTTGTGGTCACTACATACACTTTTCAGTGAAGCGTTATGCTTGTTGCCGAAGTTTATTGGTATTTTTTGTAAACTTTTTGAGTTCTCCGATAGGAAAATTGTAAATTCATTATCGGTTAAGAAATTTCCCAATTGTTTCACCACATTGGCGATCCGCATCATGGATCACACGACCCCGGCGGTATGCGTCCGTATACTGTACAAGCGGTCATTCACCGATTTTCCGCGATGCGGCAAATCGCCCGCACGCAGTGGCGACGTCAGACATGCCCCAGAATCGGCTGGCGAAATCATCGCGGCGCGTTCGGAGGCAAGAACTGCAATTTCGTCAGCGTGAGGCTTAAGCAGTGTCGAGAGCGCAGTCGTTGCGGTCGCCACTTTCGCGGTCCTTATCGCCACGGTGGTTGCCGCCTGCATGCTCCAATCGGGTCGCGCGCCGTTCTGCCGACGAAGGCGGTGGTGGCGTCTGCATCCGGGCCCGAAACGACAAAATCACGGCCGTAGATCCCCATGGCCTCCCGGTCGATCAGGGACGCGGCGCTACCGGTTATCCGGGGATCGTCAGACTACGTCCCTTGCTCGGACCAGGCTACCTTCGAGCACCCACATGCTTTCGGGAAAACTCCAGGGAAGGGTCAGCCCGTGGGTCATCAGATAGGCGCCGCTGACGGTCATGCCTTCGGATTTCAGAAGTGGATCTCCGCGTGACAGCCCGGGAGCGTCAGCGCGGTTATTCAAAGTGACCCGGTACATCGCGCCCCGGGTGAGCCGGGTCAGGCGCAACGGTCGAGGGGCGATCTGCCGCGAGGTGTCCTGCTTGCCCGCAAAGACCACGAAGCGTCCGCCGCATTGCGCCAGGTGTTGTTCCGCAATCACGGCCGGATCCGGACTGTCGAGCCGCAGGATGTCGGCGTGGAACATCCAGTCACGGTTTTCCTTCCACCATGCTGTGACATCCCGCAGTACCGACGTCTCGTCGTCTGTCAGTTCGCGCGGGTCCATCTCGAAGCCCATATGACGCTGGGCCGCGACCCAGGCGCGGAAGCGAATATCAAGCGTGCGGCCAGAAGTGTGGCAGACCCGGGGGCCGACATGCGACCCGGTGACCGCCATGGGCAGGAAGATCGCGGCGTTATGCTGCATCCTGAGCCGTTCGACGGCGTCGTTGCTGTCGGACAGCCAGACACGGTGCGTCCGTTTCAGAATACCGAAATCGATCCGCCCGCCGCCGGAGGCGCAGCTTTCGATTTCGATCGCCGGAAACGCGGCGCGCAGCCGGTCGATCAAGTCGTATGACCCGCGTGTCTGTGCCGCGTCAGGCAAAGGCAGCACCCGGTTGTGGTCCCATTTGACATAATCGATCTCGTGATCGCCGAGAATCTTGGCGACGCGCTCGAACAGGAAATCCCGTACCTCGGGCAGAGCCATGTTCAGTGCCTTTTGCTGGCGGCCGAGGATCTGGTCCTCGCCACCAAGCGCCCATTCGGGATGCGCGCGGTGAATGCCGCTGTCGGGATTGATCATTTCCGGCTCGAACCAGATGCCGAACGTCATGCCCAAGGCGTGAACATGTTCTATCAAGGGTCCAAGCCCGTCTGGATACTTGCGCGGATCGACCTCCCAGTCGGACAGCGCGCTGGTGTCGTCGTTCCGGTCGCCGAACCAGCCGTCATCCAAAACGAAGCGCTCGGCACCAAGCCCGGCGGCGACCTCGGCGATGGCCTTCAGCTCTGGGAGGCTGTGATTGAAATACACCGCCTCCCAACAATTGTAGTGCACCGGTCGGGGCCTGTCGGCGCGGGGAAACGCCACGATCTCGTCGCGCAGATGGCGCTGGAAGGCCACGGCGCATCCATTGATCCCGTCGTCCGAGTAAGCCGCGTACAACGTGCCCGTCTCGAAGCGCCGCTTGGCGTTGTTCTCGACCCGTACGGCATGGCCGAACTGGATCTGGCGCCGCCCGTCCGGCAGTTCCTCCGCCACCATGCGGTGGCCGCCGGACCAACCGTAGTGAAACGCATAGACCTCGCCGGCCGTGTTGGTCGCCCCGCGACAGGGCAGGAGAAGGCCCGGAAAATGCTCGTGACCGGTGCGCCCGGTCCGGTTCTCGCGGGTGCGCATCCCGGGCGACCAAGGGGTGCGGTTCGTCTGGAACTCGCCGCACCAACGCCCGGAGAAGTCGATCATCTCGTCGGCCAGTTGCGGCGCAGGAAAGACCGGGGCCGAAAGCCAGTGCAGATGGGTCGGACCATCGCATTCGAGAACCGCCTGCGCTTCGACCAGATGCGTCCGTGGATTGATGGCAAAGGCCGCGACATAGCTCAGACCGTTGGGTGCATCGCGAAACGTCAGCGTGATCCCGTTCTCTTGTACCCTGTCGGACGCAAAGCAGAATTTCGGCAGGATCGGGGTCCCCGCCTCGTCGCGCAGGACAAGCCCGGGCTGACCGGGAAAGGTGCGCGTAGCCTCCGGGCTGATGGACAGCTCAGGATTGGTGTCGAGCATGCCGCCGGTGACGTCGATCTGATTGGCCAAGTAGAGAGTTTCGAGATCCTCGCCATCGGGCAGCCGCGCACCCCAGTAGACCACCTCGGCAAGGCGGTCGTTGCGGGACCCGAGAACAAGCGACTGTCGAGCGTCATCCAGACGCCAACATCGGATCATTTCACGGCCCCCAAGGTCAGACCGGCGATGAAATGCTTCTGCATCATGAAGAACATCGCCACCGGCGGCAGGGCAGCCACGATGGAGCCGGCGCTCATAAGGTGATACGCGGCCCGGAACTGGCTGTTGAACTCCGTAATGCCCGCCGTGACGGGTTGCGCATCCGGCCCCTGGGTCAGCACCACCGCCCAGAAGTAATCGTTCCAGATGAAGGTGAAGATCAGCACGGCCAGGGCGGCCAGCGCAGGTTTCATCAGCGGCAAAACGACGAACCAGAATATGCGCCACTCAGCCACCCCCTCAACCCGCGCCGCTTCGATCAACGGATATGGAAGGGCGCGGATGAAGTTACGCATGAACAGTGTGCAGAACCCCGTCTGGAACGCGATTTGAAACAGGATCAGCCCGGTCTTGGTGTCGTAGAGGTTCAGATCGATCGTCAGATCGCGCACGGGCACCATCAGGATCTGGAACGGCACGAAGTTGCCCGCGATGAAAATGAAAAATATCAGAAGGTTGCCCTTGAACCGGTAGACCCCCAAAGCAAACCCCGCCATCGCTGAAAGCGCCACCGCGCCGATCACCGTGGGAATGGTGATGAGAAGCGAATTCAGCAGGTAGCGCGGCATGTTCGATTCGAAGAACACCCGCCCGTAATTCGAAAACAGTTCGAACGAGGACGGCATGCCCCAGTAATTGCCGTTGACGAAATCCGCCTCGGGCTTGATCGAGAAATTGGCAACCGCGATCAGCGGCAGCAGCCAGAGGATCAAGGCCAGCGGCAGGACCGCCTGGTAGCCGACCTGTGCCGAACGGGGACGCTTTTCGATGGGGGTCGGGAACATCTCAGCGCGCTCCTTGCTCGTCGCGATACATCGACCAGAGGAAGTAAACGATGAAACCCAGCATGAGGAAAAAGAGGACGACAGCGATGGCCGCCCCGTATCCCATGCGGAAGCCGAACTCGGACAGCGATTCCTCGAACATGTAGAAGCTCAGCACCCGGGTAGAACCGAAAGGCCCGCCATTCGTCATCACCGAGATGAGGTCGAACGACCGCAGCGCGCCGATGATCGTCACGACGAAAGCGATGAACGTTGCGGGGCGAAGCTGCGGCAGGATCACGTACCAGAGCATCCGCCAGCCCTTGGCCCCGTCCAGCCGCGCCGCCTCGACCTGTTCGGGGTCCACGGCGTTCAGGCCGGTAAGGTACAGGATCATGCAATAGGCCGTCTGCGGCCACAGACCGGCGGCAATGATCCCATAGGTGGCCAGCGACGGGTCGCCGAGAATGTTCACCGGACCAAACCCGAACAGGCCGATCAGCGCGTTCAGAAGCCCCTCGCGCGGCAGGTAGAACCAGGAAAAGACCAGCCCCACGACCACTTGGCTGATCACGAACGGAAAAAAGAACAGTGACTTATAGATGCGGATGCCCCGGACCGTCTGGTTCAGGAAAATCGCGATGAACAGGCCTGCCGGGATTGCGAGCAGATAGAGGACCAGCCACTTGATGTTGTTCCAAAGCGAGGTCTCGAACTTGCGATCCATCGGCTGGTCGCCAATGCCCAGCAGGCGCTCGTAATTCGCGGTCCCGACCCATTCGGCTTCGCCCAGGCCATCCCATTCGTGGAAGCTGATCCAGAAGCTCTGGGCAATCGGGATGATCACGCAGACCGCGAAGAACAGGATCGCGGGCGCAAGGAACAGAAAGGGCGTGACCGCGATTTCGTTGCGTTTGTACCAGCCGCGCGGTTTCTGCGGATCGGTATCCGGGACGGTGGCGTAGGTCATCAGGCCTCCCTCGTTGCGCATGCAACCCTCGTGGAAACCGCCCGTTTCGACAGTTTGCAGAAGGGCTGGACGGGGGCGGTCACGGCCGCCCCCGCACCTCGGTCACGTCACTCGTAGATGCGCTGGCGGGCCCTTTCGAGCCGGGCCAGGATGTCGTCAAGATTGTCGGGGAAGACCATGAACTCCTGCAGGCCTTCCATGCCGACACTGGCCATCTCCGCCGGGAAATCGCGGTCGAAGAACTGCATGATCCCGCCTTCGGCATTGTTCGACAGCATATCGAACCCTTCCTGAAGGGGTAATCCCCCCGTTTTTGCGGGGGCTCGGTCGTAGAATTTACGCGGCCATCGTCAGTTTCTGGACGGGTGTCATCCCGCCGTTGCCCATGTTTGGGCG
>PR_CR_10_Liq_1_inCRDRAFT_1000310_pt1 | contig 30960 bp, 28 predicted proteins | sample PRCRCaboRojoPR_3_FD_10241 | JGI IMG/M metagenome (IMG submission 10241)
ACCGCGGCCCTGCGCGAGCCGGTGGTCGCCGGTTATCGGGCCTATCTCGAGCAGGCGGCCGCCGTCCCGCCCACGGCGGCCGAGCGTGATCGATGGGCGGGCCGGGTATTGGCCGAGCACCGGCGGTTTCAGGTGCTCGCCGCGGTGCGCCACGGGCCCTGGGGGGTGCTGGGGCTCAATGAGCAGATCGAGGCCTGGCTGATGCGGGCCGGGCTGATCCCCGCCGGATCGGTCTGGTACCCGGGCCGGCCGGTGATGATGACCCGCAACGACTATGCCCTGGGACTGATGAACGGTGATGTGGGCGTCACCCTGAGCGTCGATGGACGCCCCCGGGTGGCCTTTCCGCCGGCGGCCGGGGGGGCGACGGTCCGCTGGGTCAGCCCGCTGCGGCTTGGCAGTGCCGAGACCGTCTATGCCATGACCGTGCATAAATCCCAGGGCTCGGAGTTTGACGCCGTGGCCCTGGTCCTGCCGCCGGGCGACAGCCCGCTTTTAACCCGGGAGCTGCTCTACACCGGGGTAACCCGGGCCCGTCAGCGGGTCACGCTGGTGCTCCCCGGCGGGCGGCGGGGCTTTGATGCCGCGGTCCGCCGCCGCATACGCCGGGCCACCGGGCTCAGTGCAGGGCTCTGGCGCGAGTGAGCCGCGCCAGCGAGGTGATCAGCAAAAACGCCACCGTGGCGACGCAGACAATGGTCGGGCCGGTGGGGGTATCCAGCTCCCACGACCCCCAAAGCCCCAACAGGACCGATCCCACACCCACCACCGCCGCGCCGCCGGCCATGGCCTCCGGGGTGGTGCTAAACGCCCGGGCGGTGGCAGCGGGGATAATCAGCAACGCGGCGATCAGCAACACCCCGACCACCTTGATGGCCACCGCCACCACCACGGCCAGGGCCACGGTCAGATACAGGCTCTCGCGCCGGGGGCTGCCGCCCTCGGCATAGGCTAGATCCTCGCTGACCGTGGCCAGCAGCAGGGGTTGCCAGCGCCAGGCCATGAGCGTGAGCACCAGTAGCGAGCCGCTCCAGATCACCGCCAGATCGCCGCGTCCCACCGCCAGGATGTCACCAAAGAGATAGGCCATCAGATCGATGCGCACATCGGTGAGAAACGACACCGCCACCAGCCCGAACGCCAGCGACGAGTGGGCCATCACCCCCAGCAGGGTGTCCATGGCATAGCCCCGGCCGCTGGTCAGGGTGACCAGGATGGCCATGAGCAAAGCCACCGCCAGCACACCGGCAAAAACCGAAACCGACAGCGCCAGCGAGATCGCCACACCCAGGACGGCGGCATGGGCGGTGGCGGCGCCAAAAAAGGCCATCCGCCGCCAGACCACAAAACAGCCAAGCGGTGCCGCCGCCAGGACCACGCCCAGACCGGCCAGGGCCGCGCGCACCATGAAATCATCCAGCATCGCGCACCTCGTCGTCATGATCGTGGGGGTGCTGGTGGGGATCGTGGCGAAAGATGGCGAGTGCCGTCTCGTCGTCGGTGCCAAAGAGCGCGCGGTATTCCGGCGCGGCGGTCACCGCCTCGGGCCGGCCCTGGCAGCAGATGTGGTGGTTGATGCAGATCACCCGGTCGGCGGCCCGCATCACCACGTGCAGATCGTGGCTGACCATGAGGATGCCGCAGCCGATCTCATCGCGGATGACTTCGAGCTGCCGGTAGAAATCGGCGGTGCCGGTCTGATCGAGCCCCTGCGAGGCCTCATCGAGCATCAATAGATCCGGCTCGTCCAGAAGCGCCCGGGCCATTAACGCGCGCTGGAACTGCCCGCCCGAGAGCTGGGTCATGGCGGTGTCCGCCTGCTGCGGGATGCCCGCCCGGGCCAGGGCCTTGTCGACCTGCGCGCGGGGGTGGCGGCCGGGCAGGTTGAGAAACCGCCGCACGCTAAGCGGCAGCGTCGGGTCGATGTGCAGTCGCTGGGGGACATAGCCGATGCGCAGCCCCGCCGCCTTGCGCACCTGCCCCCGGTCGGGATCAATGGCGCCGATGAGGGCGCGCAGCAGCGTCGATTTGCCCGAGCCGTTGGGCCCCACCACGGTGACGATCTCGCCGGGGTTCAGGGCGAGGTCGATATGCTCGAGCACCGAGCGACCGCCAAACCCCACGCAAAGGTCGTTGGCTTCGATCAGCGCGGTGGGGGAGTGGGTCGGGTGCATGGCGGCGCCGGTATCCATCTGTGAAAGTCCGTGGACGATAACGCAATCGATAGTGTTATAGTATAACATAACAATCCTGACAGGAGGCGATCATGCCAATCACCAACCGGCCATCCCGCGCACTGAGTCAATGGCTTCTGGGTGCCACCACCAGCCTCGCCCTGGCGGTGGGGCTGTCGGCGCAGGCCGCGCCCCGTGTGGCCACGGATATCACCCCCGTTCACTCGCTGGTCAGCCAGGTGATGGACGGCGTCGGCGAGCCCGCACTGGTCATCCAGCGAGGGGCGTCACCGCATAGCTACGCGCTGCGCCCCTCCGAGGCCGCGGCGCTGGAGGATGCCGAGATCGTTTTCTGGATCGGGCCGGCGCTCACNCCCTGGCTTGCCAACGGACTCGACAACCTGGCCGGCGACGCCCGGCAGGTCGGGCTGCTGGCCGCCTCGGTGACCGAGCAGCGGATGTTCCGTGAGAACGGCCACGACCACGCGGATGCCCACGACCACGGCGATCACGACGCGCATGACCACGGCGACCACGAGCATGAGGCGCATGATGCCGAGCACCATGATGATCACGGTGATGCGCACGCCGATGACGGGGATCATCACGACCACGGCGATCACGACCACGAAGCCCATGACGCCCACGACCATGATGATCACAGTGATAAGCATGCCCGTGACGAGGATCATCACGATCACGCCCACGACGGCGTCGACCCCCATGCCTGGCTGGATCCGGAAAACGCCCGGGCCTGGCTGGGGCTGATCGCCGAGACCCTGGCCGAGGCCGATCCGGCCAACGCGGCGGTCTATCAGCAAAACGCCCGCGCCGCCCGGGCCCAGCTGACGGATCTCTCGGCGGCCATCGACGCGCAGCTCGCACCGGTCCGGGACAAGCCCTACATCGTCTTCCACGACGCCTACCAGTACTTCGAGGCGCGATTCGACTTAAACCACGTGGGTGCGATCGCGCTCAGCGACGCCAGCGATCCCAGCCCCGCGCGCATCGCCCGCATTCGCAACGCCGTCGACGCGGCCGGCGTGCGATGCGTGTTTGCCGAGCCGCAGTTCAACCCCGGGTTGGTGGCGAGCGTCGTCGATGGCACCGACGCCGATACGGGCGTGCTCGATCCTCTCGGCAGCGATCTGGCGGTGGGTGCGTCGTTCTATCCCGCATTGCTGCGTGATCTGGCCGACCGCATGGTGGATTGCCTCGGCAATTAGCGATTGCGACTCGCCTGCTGTCGAAGCGGTCAAAAAAACCCGGTCAACGCGCTAGACTACGGGCTTTTCAGGTCGGCGTGGCCGGGTTATGCATATCGTTGCCCTTCACAACCTCAAAGGCGGCGTTGGTAAAACCGCCGCGGCGGTCAATCTGGCCGATCAATCGGCTCGCAGCGGGGTACCGACGCTGCTATGGGACCTGGATCCACAGGGTGCTGCGACCTGGTGTCTGAATACCCGCCCGGGACTGGGGCGGGCGCCGAAGAAACTGTTCCGTCGCAACGCCCCGATTGGCAAGGAGCGTCAACGCACGTCCTGGCCCTATCTGGATGTGGTGCCCGCCGACGAGTCGCTGCGTCATATCGATCAATTGATCGAAAAGGGCAGAGACGGCGGGCAACTGCTGCATGGGCTTCTCAAGCCGTTCTCCGAGAACTACGGTTTATTGCTGCTGGACTGTCCGCCAAGCTTTTCACGGCTGGCCGAAGCGGTGGTCCGCGCCGCGGATCGTGTGCTTTGCCCACTGATTCCCGCGCCCTTATCGCTCAATGCCTGGCGGCAGATGGAGGGGCATTTTGACCGAGGGCGCTACGGACGTGACAAACTGCGTCCGTTCCTGGGCATGGTCGACCGACGCCGTCGGCTCCATCGTGACTGGGTGGAGGCCAAGCCTACCTCGTTGCGCCGTTGCTACGAGACGTGGATTCCCTACTCGACGGAGGTAGAAAAAATGAGCCTTCGACGTGAGCCGCTGATGGCATTTGCACCGCGCTCGCCGGCGACCGTGGCTTATGAGCGGTTGTGGGCCGAGCTATCACAGGACCTCAAAGCAGCACGATGATTCAGGTGAACTTCCGTGACCTGCGCTATCTGGTGGCGGTGGCCGATCATCAGCACTTCGGCCGGGCCGCCGCGGCCTGTTACGTCAGCCAGCCGACGCTCAGCACCCAGATCAAAAAGCTCGAGGACTACCTCGAGGTCCAGCTGGTGGAGCGCACCAGCAAAAAGGTGCTGGTCACCCCCATCGGCCGGGTGGTCACCGAGCGGGCCCGGCAGATCCTCGCCGAGGTGGACGATCTGGTGCATGTGGCCCGGGCCGCCGGTGATCCGATGAGCGGTGAGCTGCGCCTGGGGATCATCCCCACCCTGGGGCCCTACCTCATCCCCCATCTCTTCCCGGTGCTGCGCGAGCGCTACCCCAAGCTGCGGGTGCTGCTGCATGAAGAGCGCACCAGTGGGCTCACCCAGCGGCTGCAGGAGGGCACCCTGGATGCCGCCATCATGGGCGCCCCGGTGCCTGATGAAGGCCTGATCGCCCAGTCGCTTTTCCGTGAGCCTTTCGAGGTGGCCATGCCGGCGGACCACCCCCTGGCCCGGCAGCGCAAAATCCGGCGGGCCGATCTGGATGCCGCGCCCATGCTGTTGCTCGAGGAAGGCCATTGCATGCGCGATCAGGCACTGGATTTCTGCTCACGGGTAGGCGCGCAGCAGCAACAGGATTTTCGGGCCACCAGCCTCGAGACCCTGCGGCAGATGGTCGCCTCGGGCGCCGGGGTGACGCTGTTGCCGGCGCTGGCGGTGGACCCGCCGGGCACCGCCACCGAGGGGTTGGTGGTGCGACGCTTTGCCGGCGAGCCACCGGTCCGCGAGCTTGCCATCTACCGCCGCCGGGGCTGTGCCCGGGAGCCGGTGATCAACGCCCTCGCCGACCTCATTCGCGAGCTGCCGCCGGTGCGTGATCTGCCCGACACCCTGCCCCGGGCCGGTTGATATACTCGCCGCCCATGGATGTCTCTGATCTGATCGACCCGCTCAACACCGCCCAGCGCGAGGCGGTCTCCGCCCCGCTCGGCCATGCCCTGGTCCTGGCCGGTGCCGGCAGTGGCAAAACCCGGGTGCTCACCCACCGGGCCGCCTGGCTGGTCCGGGTCGAGGGCGCCACCCCGTACAACCTGCTGGCGGTGACCTTTACCAACAAGGCCGCCAGCGAGATGCGCGGTCGCATCGAGTCACTGCTGGGTGTCTCCGGCTCGGGCATGTGGGTGGGGACCTTTCACGGGCTAAGCCACCGGCTATTGCGGCTACACTGGCATGAGGCCGGTCTGCCCCAGGGCTTTCAGATCCTCGACAGCGAGGATCAGCGCCGGCTGGTCAAACGGGTCATGCGCGATCTCGAGGTGGATGAAAACCGCTGGCCGGTCCGCCAGGTCCAGGGCTTTATCAACGCCCGCAAGGATGCCGGTGAACGGCCCGAGGATCTGGATCTGGATGATCCCTACAGCGGCCAGATGGGCCGGGTCTATCAGGCCTACGAATCCGCCTGCCGCAGCGCCGGGGTGGTGGATTTTGCCGAGCTGATGCTGCGCACCGTCGAGATGCTGCAAAACCACCTCGAGCTGCTCGGCCACTACCGTCGGCGGTTCCGCCACGTGCTGGTGGACGAGTTCCAGGACACCAATGGCATCCAGTATCAGTGGCTCAAGCTGCTCGCCGGCCCCGAGGCCGATGTCTTTATCGTCGGCGATGACGATCAGTCCATCTATGGCTGGCGGGGCGCCCGGGTGGAGAACCTGCAGCGCTTTCGCAACGACTACAGCAACACCCAGGTCATGCGGCTGGAGCAGAACTACCGCTCCACCGCCACCATCCTCGAGGCGGCCAACACCCTGATCGCCCAGAACAGCGACCGGTTGGGCAAAAAGCTCTGGACCGAGGGCGAGCGGGGCGAGCCCATCGCCCTTTATGCAGCGTTCAACGAACAGGACGAGGCCCGCTTTGTGGTCGAGCGGCTGATGCGCCAGGTCGAAGAGGACAACCTGCGCCGCAGCGACATCGCCATCCTCTATCGCAGCAATGCCCAGTCGCGGACCTTTGAAGAGGCATTGCTCGCCCGCCGCATCCCCTATCGGGTCTATGGCGGACTGCGCTTTTTTGAGCGCGCCGAGATCAAGGACGCCCTGGCCTATCTGCGACTGCTCGCCAACCGGGATGACAGCGCCGCGCTGGAGCGGGTCATCAATACCCCCACCCGGGGCATCGGCAATCGCACCCTCGAGGCCATCCGCCTGACCGCCCGCGAGCAGGCGGTCAGCCTCTGGGTGGCCGCCCGGGGGTTGATGGAAAACCGCGGCAGCCTCTCGGCCCGGGCGGTCAACGCCCTGGGCGCCTTTGTCGGGCTGATCGACCGGCTGGCCGCCGAGACCGCCGAGATGACCCTGCCCGATCGCATCGAGACCGTGCTCGAGCGAACCGGTCTGCGCGCCCATGTGGCCAAGGACCGCTCCGAACGTGCCCAGGACCGGCTGGAAAACCTGGATGAGCTCATCACCGCCGCTCGCAACTTCGAGCAGGACGGCGAAATCGAGGAGGGCATGGACACCCTCACCGCCTTTCTGGCCCACGCCGCACTCGAGGCCGGCGAGGGTCAGGCCGACGCCTGGGAGGACTGCGTCCAGCTGATGACGTTGCACTCGGCCAAGGGCCTGGAGTTTCCGGTGGTCTTTCTGGTGGGCGTCGAGGAAGGGCTTTTCCCCCATCGCATGTCCGTCGAGGAGCCCGGCCGGCTCGAGGAGGAACGGCGGCTTGCCTATGTGGGCATCACCCGTGCCCGGCGCCAGCTGGTCATCACCTACGCCGAGCGTCGCCGGCTGCATGGCCGGGATGACTTTGGCATCGCCTCGCGCTTTATCCGCGAGCTGCCCGCCGAGCTGGTGGACGAGGTCCGGGCCCGGTTTTCGGTGACCGGCCCGGGCGCGGCCGGCGCCGGCGATGGCCTGGGGGCCGGTGCGGTGGCCGAGGCGGCGTTCGGCCTGGGCGAGCGGGTCCAGCACAGCCGTTTTGGCCAGGGGGTGGTGCTCGATTGTGAGGGCAACGGCCCCAATGCCCGCATCCAGGTCAACTTCGATGATGTCGGCGCCAAGTGGCTGGTGGCCGCCTACGCCAACCTCGAGCGGCTCTAGAGATCGAGCTGGCGCTCGCGCTCTTCCTGCGAAGGCTCGATCCCCCGGCCGCGGTAATGATCGAGCACCGCTTCGAGGACCGCCTCGGGCCGGTCCACCAGGCAGAGCAAATCCAGATCCGCCCGGTCGATGCTGCCCTCGGCCACCAGGCTTTGCGCCATCCAGTCCAATAGCCCCTGCCAGTACCCCTGGTTGACCAGGATCACCGGGATGCGGCGGCTCTTGCCGGTCTGGATCAGGGTGAGGATCTCGCCGAGCTCATCCAGCGTGCCAAAGCCGCCGGGGTAGACCACATAGGCCGAGGCGTATTTCACGAACATCACCTTGCGGGCAAAAAAGTGCCGGAAATACAGCCGGATATCCTGATAGGCGTTGGGGATCTGCTCGCGGGGCAGCTGGATGTTGAGCCCCACGCTGGTCGCCCCGCCCTGCTGGGCGCCCTTGTTGGCGGCCTCCATGACGCCCGGCCCGCCACCGCTGACGATGGCAAACCCGGCCTCGGCCAGCCGCCGGGCGGTGTCCTGGGCGCTTTCATACCAGGGATGATCCGCGGCCACCCGTGACGAGCCAAAGAAGCTCACCGTCGGCCCCAGCGCCGCCAGCCGCTCCGAGCCTTCGACAAACTCGGCCATGATCTGAAAGATCCGCCAGGACTCGCCCTTGAGCAGGCCACCGTCCGGGTCGGGGTTGGATGGATGCCGGGGTTCGACGCTCATTGCTGCGCTCCTCACACCTGTCAGGCCCCATGATCGCATGGGCGTTGCCGGCGATGGGCAACCCACGTGAGTCGCTTGCCCGGTTATCATGCCGGTACAGTCAGCAGGAGGCGCTCATGGTTGATCCCGACAAACGGTTATTGCTGGTGGATGGCTCGTCCTATCTCTATCGGGCCTACCACGCGCTGCCACCGCTGACCAACCCCGCCGGCGAGCCCACCGGCGCCATCTATGGCGTCATCAGCATGCTCCGGCGGCTGATCCAGGACTACCAGCCGGTGCACATGGGGGTGGTCTTCGACGCCCCGGGCAAGACCTTTCGCGATGCGCTTTTCGCCGAATACAAGGCCAACCGTCCGTCCATGCCCGAGGATCTGGCCTGCCAGATCGCGCCGCTCAAATCGGTGGTCCAGGCCATGGGGCTGCCGCTGATCGAGGTCGGTGGCGTCGAGGCGGACGATGTCATCGGCACCCTGGCGGTGCGCGGCCGCGAGGCCGGCCTCAGTCTGCTGATCTCGACCGGCGACAAGGACATGGCGCAGCTGGTCAACGGCGATGTCACCCTGCTCAATACCATGTCCAACACCGTGCTCGACCACGATGGGGTGGTCGAGAAATTCGGCATCCCGCCGGGGTGCATCATCGATTATCTGGCCCTGGTGGGGGATAGCGTCGACAACATCCCCGGTGTGCCCAAGGTCGGGCCCAAGACCGCGGTCAAATGGCTCAACCAGTACGGCTCGCTGGCGGGCATTCGCGAGCACGCCGACGAGATCGGCGGCAAGGTGGGCGAAAACCTGCGCGCCCATCTCGACGAGCTGGCCCTCTCGCAGCAACTGGCCACCATCCACTGCGATGTCGACCTGCCCCTGGCGCCGCTGGATATCCGCCTGGGCGAACCCGATCGCGAGGCCCTGGTGGGGTGGTTCAAGTCGCTGGGGTTCAACACCTGGCTGCGCGAACTCGCAGGCGATGACGCCGGCGACCCGCCCGGCCAGCCGGCCGTGGACCGGCACAACAGCGACTGCCCCGATGCCGATTATGTCGGCATCCAGGATCAGGCAAGCCTCGATGACTGGCTGGCGCGCCTGGCAGAGGCCGAGTGCTTTGCCCTTGACCTTGAGACGGACAGCCTCGAGTACATGAAAGCCCGCATCGTGGGGGTGTCGTTTGCCGTGAAAGCCGGCGAGGCCGCCTACCTGCCGCTTGCCCATACCGGCCCTGACCAGCCCGAGCAGCTCGACCGCGATGCCACCCTCGAGCGGCTCCGGCCGCTGCTCGAGGACCCGGACCGGCCCAAGCTGGGGCAGAACCTCAAATACGACATGAGCGTTCTGGCCAACCACGGCATCACCCTGCGGGGCGTGGTCCACGACACCATGCTCGAGTCCTATTGCCTGGACGCCGCCGCCTCGCGGCACGACATGGACACCCTGGCCGGTCAGTATCTCAACTACCAGCCCATCGCCTACGAGGCGGTGGCCGGCAAGGGCGCCAAGCAGATCACCTTCGACCAGGTGGCCCTGGACCAGGCGGTGGACTATGCCGCCGAGGATGCGGACATCACCCTGCGGCTGCACCAGGCCATCTGGCCGCAGCTCGCCGACCTCGAGGGCCCACGATCGGTGTACGAAGACATCGAGATCCCTTTGCTGCCGGTGCTCTCGCGCATCGAGCGGACCGGGGTGCGGGTGGATGCCGATCGGCTGCGCCAGCAAAGCCAGGAGCTCGCCGAGACCATGCAGCGCCTGGAAGGCGAAGCCCATGAGGCCGCCGGCGGGGCGTTCAACCTGGGCTCGCCCAAGCAGATCCAGGAGATCCTCTACGAGCGCCAGGGCCTGCCGGTGCTCGCCAAAACCCCCAAGGGTGCGCCATCCACCGCCGAGTCGGTGCTCGAAGAGCTCGCCGCCCAGGGCCACGAGTTGCCCCGGCTGATCCTTGACTACCGCGGGGTCTCCAAGCTGCGCTCGACCTATACCGAAAAACTGCCCCAGCTCATCAACACCGACACCGGCCGGGTGCATACCTCGTATCACCAGGCGGTGGCGGCCACCGGGCGGCTTTCCTCATCCGACCCCAATCTGCAGAACATCCCCGTGCGCTCGGCCGAGGGCCGGCGTATCCGGCGTGCCTTCGTGCCGGCCGCCGGCCACGTGCTGATGGCCGCCGACTACTCCCAGGTCGAGCTTCGGATCATGGCCCATCTCTCGGGGGATGCCGGGCTGCTCAAGGCCTTCGAGCAGGGCGAGGACATCCATGCCGCCACCGCCGCCGAGGTCTTCGGCGGCGAGCCCGGCCAGGTCGGCGACGAGCAGCGCCGGGCGGCCAAGGCCATCAACTTCGGGCTGATCTACGGGATGTCCGCCTGGGGACTGGCCCGGCAGCTGGGCATCGAGCGCGGCGAGGCCCAGACCTATGTGGATCGCTACTTCGAGCGCTACCCCGGGGTGCGCGATTTTATGGACCGGATCCGCGCCCAGGCCCGCGAGCAGGGCTATGTCGAGACCGTCTATGGCCGGCGGCTCTATCTGCCCGAAATCATTAGCCGCAACAACCAGCGTCGTCAGTACGCCGAGCGCACGGCCATCAACGCCCCCATGCAGGGCACCGCGGCGGATATCATCAAACGCGCCATGATTGCCGTGGACGCGTGGATCGAGTCCGAGGCGAGCGATGTGGCGCTGGTCATGCAGGTCCATGACGAGCTGGTACTCGAGGTCCCGGCCGATCGGGCCGAGGCGGTCGGCGAGCGCATCCGCGAGTTCATGACCCGCGCCGCCGAGCTGGATGTGCCGCTGGAGGTGGATATCGGCGTGGGCGAAAACTGGGACGCCGCCCACTGAACTCATCGCCACCGGCTGCTGTCACTACAGTTGCGCCAGTGCCCGGCGCGGCCCGCTACTCCCTCCCTTGCTAGCGGGCCACCCGGGGCCGGTTCTGCCCCCAAGGCCGGCCCCAAGGTCCCCGGGGCCCACTCCCCATGGGCTCCGGGGTTTTTTATGCCCGATCATCGGCCAAAAGCCACTCGTCCAGCCGCGCCCGGGCCTCGTCCACGCCCAGCCGGGTCGTCGCCGAGAAAAGCTGCACCGTCGCACCGGGACACAGGCGCGCCGCCGCCGGGGCGATGCGCGCGGCGGTGTTGCCCGCCGGGCCGCGGCGGAGTTTGTCGGCCTTGCTCAAAAGGATATGCACCGCCAGCCCGGCGGCTTCGCACCAGGCGAGCATCTGCTCGTCCAGCGGGTTGAGGGCGTGACGGATATCGCTGATCAGGATCAGCCCGCGCAGGCTTTGGCGGCATTCCAGATAGGCGGGAAGGGCCTGCTGCCAGTGCTCGCGGACCGCCGGTGGGGCCTTGGCATAGCCATAGCCTGGCAAATCGATCAGCCGGTGGGTCGCATCCAGCGGAAAGACATTGATCTGCTGGGTACGGCCCGGGGTCTTGCTGACCCNNGCCAGCTGCTTTTGATCGGTAATGGCATTCAGCGCACTGGATTTGCCGGCATTGGAGCGCCCGGCGAAGGCCACCTCGGCCCCGGTGTCCGCCGGCAGCTGTTGCCTGTCCGGTGCAGAGAGCGAGAAAGCGGCCTGACGGTAGTCCAGCGACACGGCAAAATCCCCGATTCAAATTGACCCCTCGAGGGGTCGTTGGTATAAATCCGGCGATTGTACTCGAGAGTTGTGCCGACCATGACCAAACATCTGATCCCCGCGCTGTTCGCCTTTCTGCTGCTGACCCCGGTGGCCTGGGCGCAACTGGACAATGCCGATCCCAAGCGCGGCGAGAACGCAGCAGCGGCCTGCGCGGCCTGTCATGGCCAGCAGGGCAACAGCATGTCGCCGGAATGGCCCAACCTGGCCGGGCAGCATGCCGATTACATCTTCGAGCAACTCAAGTACTACAAATCCGGTGAGCGGGCCAACGCCATCATGCTGGGCCAGGCCGCCGGCCTGGACGAGCAGACCATGGCCGATCTGGCGGTGTATTACGAAGGCCTCGAGGCCGAGATCGGCGAGACCCCCGAAGAGCTGCTGGCCACCGGGCGGAGCATCTACATGGGCGGGATCGCCGAAAAGGGTGTGCCGGCCTGTGTCAGCTGCCACGGCCCGGCCGGCATGGGCGTGCCCAGCAGCGGGTATCCGCGCCTCAGTGGCCAGAAAACCCAGTACACCATGGATCAGCTCATGCTCTACCGCTCGGGTGAGCGTTCCGGGTACGGCCAGGCCTCGGTGATGAACGGCATCGCCGCCAATCTCACCGATGACGAGATCCAGGCCGTCTCCGCCTATGTCCGTGGCCTGTATCCTGCGGAGATGGCCGCCGAATAACCGTTGGCCGCCCGGTTGATCCCGGGCAAGAATTATCGCCTCGGTTTGTGGTCTATTTAATCCGATCGGTCACGTTGGTCACGCCCAGCCCCTAACCACATCGAGCGCCATGGTCCAGACAGCCGCCACCCTATCCCAGACGGAATCCCCGGCGCGCCGCCAGACGCGCCGCGGGCTGGCGGGGGTGTGGCTGGAGTTTCTCGGCTCGATGAACCTGGCCATCACCCTGCTGGTGGTGGTGAGCATCGCCTCGGTCATCGGCACGGTGTTGCCGCAGAACCAGGCCTACACCGAGTACCTGATCCAGTTCGGGCCGTTCTGGTTCGAGGTCTTCCGGCTGCTCAACCTCTACGATGTCTACTCCGCCTGGTGGTTTCTGGCCATCATGGGCTTTCTGGTGCTCTCCACCGGGGTGTGCATCTCTCGCCATATCCCCTCGGTGTGGCGCGAGATCACCCGCTACCGCACCCATGTGCGTGAACAATCCCTCATGGCGCTTTCGCAAAAGCGCCGCTGGCGTCTTGCCGAGGGCCCGGATGACGCCGAGAACGTCGCCGCGGCCGCGCTCCAGGGGCATGGCTTTCGCACCCGCACCGAGCGGCGTGGCGATGCGGTGATCGTCGCCGGCATGAAAGGTGCCGCCACCCGCATGGGGTATGTGCTCACCCATGTGGCGGTGGTGGTGATCGCCCTGGGGGCGCTTGCCGATGGCAACATCGGGCTCAAGATCCGCGAGATGACCGGCAACCTCGCCGTCGAGACCCGGGATCTGCCCCTCTCGCAGGTGCCCGGGGACAGCTGGCTGCCGGCGGGCAGCGGCTCGTTCCGCGGCAATGTCACCATCCCCGAGCAGAGCAACAGCGGCGTGGTCTTTTTGCAGCTGCGCGATGGCTATGTGGTCCAGGAACTGCCCTTTGAGATTGTCGTCGAGGATTTCCGCATCGACCACTATCCCAACGGCATGCCCCGGTCCTACGAAAGCGATCTGGTGTTGCACGACCCGGCCCTGGATGAACCCATCCGGCAGACCATTTCGGTCAACCACCCGCTCACCCACCGGGGGCATACCATCTATCAGGCCAGCTTTACCGATGGCGGCACCCAGCTTGATCTCACCGGCCATATCCTGGATGGCTCGGGCCAGACGCTGCCCATCGACGGCCGGGTCTTCGAGGACATGCGGCTGCAGCTCGGCGGTGTTGAGCGGGTACTCGAGATCAACGACTTTCAGTTATTCAACGTCAACCGCGACCCGCGCTCGGTCGAGCGCACCGGGGCGCGGGATGAGTTTGTCAACGTCGGCCCGTCGTTCAACTACAGCCTGCGCGACGAAGCCGGCCAGGCCCGCGAGTTCCACACCTACATGGCCCCGGTGGAAATCGAGGAACGCTGGTACTACCTCCACGGCATGCGCACCGACGCCAGCCAGCCCTTCCGCTATCTGCATATCCCCGCCGATGAGAACGCCTCGATGGATACCTTCATGGCCTTCCATCAGGCCCTCCACCAGCGGGACCGGGTCCGCCGGGCCGGACAGCGGGCGGCGGATGCGGTGCTCGCCCAGATGGGGGTGGCCAACCCGGATCTGGCAAGCCGCGTGGCGGGGACCACCGATGACATGGTCGCCACCCTGGTCGAGGCCGGCCTGGGGGCGGTCAACGCCCGGCTCGAAGCGCGCCTCGCCGATGCCTCGCGGCCCGAGATGCTGCGGCAGTTCTCGCAGGCGGTGCTGCAGCGAACGCTCTTCGAGCTCTATCGCGAATCGCTCGCGACCCGCCGCGGTGTGAGTCCGGATCAGCTACAGATCGGCGCCGACGAACAGGCGTTTTTCGAGGATGCGGTGAATGCGGTCTCGGGCGTGGCCGATTACGGCGCGCCCATCATCTTTGAGATCGATCATTTCAACCACCGCCAGGCCACCGGGCTTCAGATCACCAAGGCACCGGGCAAGAATGTGGTCTACGCCGGCTCGGCGATGCTGGTGGCGGGGCTTTTCATGCTCTTCTACGTCTCGCAGCGCCGGGTCTGGGCCATGGTCCGGCCCGGTGAGGGGGGCGGCAGTGAGCTCATCATGGCCGGGGTCAACCAGCGAAGCCCCGAGGCCTTCGAGCAGGAATTCGAGACCATCGCCAACGCGGTGGACGGACAGATCGGCCGGCCCGATGCGGGATCGGCCCGAACCGAGGATCAGTGAGGGATCAGGCATGGTGGCTTCCCGTGAACAGATGATTCGGCAGATGCGGCAGCCCTCGCTCTGGCAGCGGCTGGGCGTGTTGGACTGGGCCTGGGCGGCGCTGGTGGTGGCCGCCACCGCCGGCACCTACATCGTCCTGGGCGAGGTCATGAATGGCTACGAGGTGGTGATCACCGCCTTTACCGCCGCCACCATGATCGGCCTCGGGTGGCACTGGCCGGCCTCGCGGGGCTACATGATCGCCGTCTGTGGCCTGAGCCTTTTTGCCATCAGTCGTTACCCCGACCTGGCCGCCGCCGAGGCGGATTTCTTTTTGAAATACCTGCTCTCCAGCCAGTCGGCGATTATGTGGATGAGCGCGCTTTTCCCGGCAGCAACCCTGGCCTACGGGGCGGCGCTTTTCACCGGCAACGACTTCATGGGCCGGCTGGGCAGTCGCTTTACCTGGCTGGCCGCCGGCGCCGGGTTGATCGGGCTGCTGGTGCGCTGGCACGAGACCCATCTCTATGAAGGCGGCATCGGCTATATCCCGGTGAGCAACCTCTACGAGGTGTTCGTGCTCTTCGGGGTGATCACCGCGCTGATCTATCTCTATTACGAAAGCGCCTACCGCGCCCGGACCATGGGCTTTTTTGTCTCGCTGGTGATCGCCGCGTCGGTGGGCTTTTTGCTGTGGTACCACTTCGACCGCCAGGCCTATCAGATCGAGCCCCTGGTCCCGGCGCTGCAGAGTTACTGGATGAAAATCCACGTGCCCACCAACTTCATCGGCTATGGCTGCTTTGCCATCGCCGCCATGCTGGGGGTGGCCTATCTCATCCGCGCCCGGGTGGCCGATGACAGTCCGTGGGCGGCGCGGCTGCCAACGCTCAAGCAGATCGATGATGTCAGCTACCGCGCCATTGCCCTGGGGTTTGCCTTTTTCACCGTCGCCACCATCCTGGGCGCGCTGTGGGCCGCCGAGGCCTGGGGTGCCTACTGGTCGTGGGACCCCAAAGAGACCTGGGCACTCATTGTGTGGCTGAACTACGCCGGCTGGCTGCATATGCGCTTTACCAAGGGACTGCGCGGCAAGCCCATGGCCTGGTGGGCCATCATCGGCCTTTTCGTCACCACCTTCGCCTTTCTGGGGGTCAACATGTTCCTCTCGGGACTGCACTCCTATGGCGAGCTCTAGATAACGGAGACAAGGCATGCCAATGGCACAACCCATCCGGCGGTGGCTGATGCTCGCCGCCGTGCTGCTCACCGCCACCGCGGCCCAGGCCCAGCCCTACACCGTGCTCGAGGTGCCCCAGTCCACCCGCGGCGAGGGCGTCGAGGTGCGCGAGTTCTTCTCGTACGGCTGCCCCCACTGCCGGGACTTCGAGCCCCAGTTCAGCCGCTGGGCCGAGGGCATGGGCGAGCGCATCGAGGTGGTCCACACCCCGGTGACCTTTGGCCGCGACAGCTGGCGGCTGCTCTCGAGGGCGTACTACGCCGCCGAAGCGCTGGGGATTCTGGATACCACTCATAGGGCGATGTTCGAGGCCATCCACGACGAGGGCCGGCGCTTTCGCCGTCCCGAGGATGTTGCCGCCTTTTTCGCCGAGGTGGCCGATGTGGCCGAGGCCGATGCGCTGGCAGCCATTAACGGCTTTGCCGTCGGCGCCAGCGTCAACCGCGCCGAGCGGCTGGTGGCCGCCTACGGGGTAAGGGGCACCCCGGCGGTGGGCGTGGCCGGGCGCTATCTGATCGATGTCCGCGCCGCCGGCGGCCAGCAGGGCATGCTCGAGGTGGCCGAGGGCCTGGTCGAAGAGGCCGGCGACGCCCCTTAAGTGACCGCCACCGCCGCCCATCCCGGCCCGGGGCTGCCGCCGCGCCTGCGGCTGATGAGCTACAACATCCAGGCCGGGATGGAGACGCGTTTTTACTACCAGTACTTCACCCGCGGCTGGCGGCATGTGCTGCCCGACGCCGGGCGGCTGCCCAACCTCCGGCGGATCGCCGATTTGATGAGCGGCTACGACCTGGTCGGGCTGCAGGAGCTCGACGGGGGCAGCCTGCGCAGTGGCTTTGTCGAGCAGACCCGGTTTCTGGCCGAGCAGGGCGGCTTTCCGCACTGGTATCAGCAGACCAACCGCCCCCTGGGGCGACTGGCCCAGCACGCCAACGGGGTGCTCAGCCACTTTGGCGCCTATCAGGTCACCGAGCACCGCCTGCCCGGGCCGGTGCCGGGCCGGGGGGCGCTGGTGCTGCATCTGGGCGCGCCCGGCGCCGAACTGGTGGTGGTGCTGTTGCATCTTGCGCTCGGCCAGCGGGCGCGGCTGCGGCAGCTGGCATTCGTGGCCGGCCTGGTGGCGGAGGCCGAGCATGTGATCGTCATGGGTGACATGAACTGCCACGCCGACAGCCCGGAGCTGCGTTATTTTTGCGCCGAGGCGGGGCTGAGCGAGCCCCACCACGACCAGCCCACCTATCCGAGCTGGCGGCCGCAGCGCAACATTGACCACATTCTGGTGTCTCCTCACCTGACAGTGGAGTCGGTGGGGGTGCTCGATGCACCGCTTTCGGACCATCTGCCGCTGACCATGGCCATCCGCCTGCCGGCGGCGTTGCGGGTCTGATCAGCCGGCGTGCTGGGTGGCAAGCATGGGCGCGAGCGCCTGCCAGATGTTGTCGAGGATAATGGGCTGGGCATCGGCATTGGGATGAATGCCATCGTCGAGCATCAATGCCGGGTCGCCGGCCACGCCCTCGAGGATGCGGGGGACAAAGGCGACACCGGTTGCATCGGCCACCTTTTGAAAGGTGGCCAGAAAGCGGTCGATGAACGCCGGGCCGTAGTTGGTGGGCAGCCGCACCCCGGCCAGCAGGACCCGGGCGCCGGCGGCCCGGGCCTGGTCGATCATGGCGGTGAGGTTGCCCCGCAGGGCCGCCAGCGGGATGCCGCGCAGGCCGTCGTTGCCGCCCACGGCAATGATGACCACATCCGGGGCATGGGCGTCGAGGGCCCGGGGCAGCCGCGCCCGGGCACTGGCCGAGGTATCGCCGCTGATGGCGGCGTTAATGACCTCGGCCCGCTCGCCCAGCCGCTCATCCAGCAGCGCGACCCAGCCCTGCTCGGTGGGCATGTCGTAGGCGGCGGACAGGCTGTCGCCGATGACCAGTACCCGGGTCTCGGCCGCCGTGCCGGCACCGCTTGCAAGCAGTAGAAACAAAAGGATCAGGAGTCTCATCGCCATGGCCACGCAACCCAATGGGGCAAATCCACAGACCGCCGTTCTCGAGGCGCGTTCCCTGACCATGCAGTTCGAGGCACCGGAAGGCCGCATCAGTCTGTTCGAAGACCTCAATCTTAGCATCGCCCCCGGCGATTCTCTGGCCATCCTGGGCACTTCGGGGTCGGGCAAATCCACCCTGCTGGGGCTGTTGGCCGGCCTGGACCTGCCCACCGGCGGCGGTGTCACCCTGGATGGNGCCGATCTCAATGCCCTNGATGAGGATGCCCGNGCCCGACAGCGGGCCGGTCGGGTGGGCTTTGTNTTTCAGGCCTTTCACCTGTTGCCCGGGCTGACCGCGCTGGAAAACGTCATGCTGCCGGCCGAGATCGCCGGCGACAGCCGCGCCCGCACCCAGGCCCGGGAGGCGCTCGAGCGGGTGGGACTGGCGCATCGCACCGCCCACTATCCGGCCCAGCTCTCGGGGGGTGAGCAACAGCGCGTGGCCCTGGCCCGGGCCTTTCTGGGCGAGCCCATGATCCTCTTTGCCGACGAGCCCACCGGCAACCTGGACCACCAGACCGGCGAGCAGATCATCGATCTGCTTTTTGCCCTCAACCGCGACCATGGCACCACCCTGGTGCTGGTCACCCACGACCGGGCGGTGGCCGGCCGGTGTCAGCGCGTGGCCTACCTCCGGGAAGGCCGGCTGGTCGAGGACGCAGGCTGATGCTGGCGCTCAAACTGCTCTATCGGGACTGGCGCGGCGGCGAGCTGCGGCTGCTGGCACTGGCGGTGGTGATTGCCGTGGCGGCGGTGACCGGTGTGGCCTGGCTGGCCGATCGGGTGGCCGGGGCCACCGAGGCCCGGGCCGCGGATCTGCTGGCGGCGGACCGGGCCGTCGAATCCACCGAGCCGATCCCCGCCGAATGGATCCAGCGCGCCAGGGACCAGGGCCTCGAGACCGCCCGCACCGCGGTGTTCCCCACGGTGGTGCTCACCGAAAGCGCCAATCGGCTGGTCTCGGCCAAGGCGGTCAGCCCGGGCTACCCGCTGCGCGGCGAGCTGCGTATCCAGCGCCAGCCCGGCGGGCCGGAACAGCGCGCCCCCCAGGGCCCGGCGCCGGGCACCGCCTGGGTGGAGTCGCGGCTGCTGGGGCTTTTGGATCTGGCCGTTGGAGAGACCCTGACCCTCGGCGCCCGCGAGCTGCGGGTGGCGGCCATCCTGAGCTTTGAACCGGACCGCGGCCAGGGCTTTGGCAACCTGGCCCCAAGGGTGATGTTCAATCAGGCCGATCTGGCGGCCACCGAACTGCTCGGCCCGGGCAGCCGGGTGCGGCACAAGCTGCTGCTGGCCGGCCCCTCGAGACGGTCAATGCCTACACCGATGGCATTGCCGAGGCCCTCGGCAACCAGGTCGAAATCGAAACCCCCGCCGAGCAGGGCCGGGGAACGGCCGAGATCATCAACCAGGCGAAGCGTTTCCTGGGCCTGGCGGCGGTGCTGACGGTGATCGTCGCCGGGGTGGCGGTGCTGCTCACCGTCCGTCACTACGCCGAGCGCCAGATCACCGGCGTGGCGGTGATGCGGGCGATGGGTGCCACCCGAAGCCGGGTCATGGCGCTATTCATCGGCAAGCTGGTCTGGCTGGGCCTTTTTGCCGGGGCGCTGGGGGCGGCGCTTGGCTACGGGCTGCATCTCGCTATGCTGGCACTGGTGGCGGATCTTCTGGGTGGCCAGCTGCCGGCGCCGGGTTGGCGGCCGCTTGCCACCGGCTGGTTGACCGCCGCCGCCGCATTGCTTGGCTTTGCCCTGCCCACGCTGGTCCGCCTCAGGCACGCCCCGCCCATGCGGGTGCTGCGCCAGGACCTGGGTGGCGGGCTGCTGCGGGCAGGCTATCCGCTGCTCGCCGCGGTGGTGATCATCGTCGCGCTCATGGCCTGGCAGGCCGGAGACTGGCGGGTGACAGGCAGTGTCTTCGCCGCCGTGGTGGCCACACTGGCCCTGCTGGGGGCGGGCGCCGCGGCGCTGGTCTATGGCGCCCGGCGGTGGTCGCGGCGCAGCGACAGCGGCCGGCTGCTCTGGCTCACCGGGCTCACCCGCCGGCCGGTGACCGCCATCATCCAGACCGTGGCCGTCGGGGTCGGGCTGATGAGCCTCTTTTTGCTGGCGGTGGTGCGCAATGACCTGCTCAGTGCCTGGCAGGCCGAAATCCCCCCGGATGCCCCCAACCAGTTTTTGATCAACATCCAGTCCGACGAGGTGGACGGGGTTCGTCAGACCCTTGCCGATGCCGGCATCGAGACGGTGTTCTACCCCATGGTCCGGGCCCGGATGACCGAGTTGAACGGCGATGCGGTGGACCCCCGCGACTACGATGACCCCCGGGCCCGGCAGCTGGCCACCCGCGAGTTCAATCTCTCATGGACCGACACCCTGCAGCCGGACAACCGCATCGCCGCCGGTCAATGGTGGGGTGGGCAGCCGGATCCGGCCCCGCAGCTGTCGGTGGAGACCGACTTTGCCGAGGAGATCGGCGTCGGCCTGGGCGATACCCTGACCTTCAGCGCCGGGGGGCAGTCGGTGACCGCGCCGATCACCAGCCTGCGCGAGGTCCGCTGGGAGAGCTTTAACGTCAATTTCTTCGTCCTCGCCTCGCCGGGCACCTTCGATGATCTGCCGCGGACCTGGTTGACCAGCTTTTATCTGCCCGATGACCAGACCGGGCTTTTGAACCAGCTGATCCGCGACTTCCCCAGTGTCACCCCCATCGATGTCACCAGCGTGTTGCGCCTGGTGCGGGATATCATCGACCAGGGGGTGCGGGTGGTCGAGTTGATGGCGTTGTTGACCCTGGCCGCGGGGGTGCTGGTGCTGCTGGCGGCGTTGCAGATCACCGGCGAGCAGCGCCGCTTTGAAAGCGCCCTGCTGCGAGCGCTGGGCGCCGGGGCGGCGCATCCGCGGCATGGCCCGGCTGGAGTTTCTGCTCATTGGCGCCCTCGCCGGGGGGCTCGCCGGTGGGGCGGCCACCGCTGCGGGGGCGGTGGTAGCCGAGGTGCTTTTCAGCCTTGATTACCCGTTCCGGCCGTTGACGTTGCTCGTCGGCGCCCTGGTGGGAGTGGTCACCGTCTGGGCGGCGGGGAGCCTGGGGGCGAGGCGCTATTACCGCGCCTCACCCATGCGCCTGTTGCGCGAGGGCGGATAGATTCGGTTACAGCGCATGAGGAACTGAGGCGCGGGCGACGCAGCCCAAAAGGCATCGCGGGTTGGAACGGAGCCGCCATGACGCGCCTCGAGCATGCCTTTGAAGAAAACGTCGCCGGTCCCGTGCCCTGGGACCGGCTCTTTCACGCCGGCATCGGGCGCCTGACCGGCGGGCTGTCACCCACCGCGCTGCAGCTCGCCTTTTTTGACTGGACCGCCCATCTTGCCCTCAACCCCGGCCGTCAGCTGGCGCTGGCGGAAAAGGGCATGCGCAAGGCCATGCGGCTTGCCGCCTACTCCGGCCACTGCATCGCCGGTGACGCCGAGGGCCGCTGCATCGAGCCGCTCGCCAATGATGACCGCTTCGAGGATCCGGCCTGGCAGCAATGGCCGTTCTCGCTGCTCCACCAGGGGTTTTTGCTCCAGCAGCAGTGGTGGCATGTGGCCACCACCGGGGTCCCCGGGGTCGATCCCCACCACGAAGAGGTGGTCAATTTCACCGTCCGGCAGATGCTGGATATCGCCTCGCCGTCCAACTTTCTGCCCACCAACCCCGAGGTGCTGCATCGCACCGCCGAGGATGGCGGCTGGAACCTGCTGCGGGGCGCTTCCAACTGGCTGGAAGATGCCCAGCAGACCCTGGCCGGCGGCGATGAACACCCCACCGGGGCATTCCGCGTGGGCGAGGATCTCGCCACCACCCCGGGCCGGGTGATCCATCGCAACGCGCTGATGGAGCTGATTCAGTACGAACCGGCCACCGGCGCCGTCCACCCCGAGCCGGTGTTGATCGTCCCGGCCTGGATCATGAAGTACTACATCCTCGATCTGCGGCCGACGCGCTCGCTGGTGGAATACCTGGTCAACCAGGGCCATACGGTGTTCATGGTCTCGTGGAAAAACCCGGATGCCCGCGACCGCGAGATGGGGATGGCCGATTACCGCCGCCTGGGCGTCGAGGCGGCCCTGCGGGCGGTCAACGCGGTCTGCCCCGGCCAGCGGGTCCACGGCGTGGGTTACTGCCTGGGCGGGACGCTGCTCACGCTCGCCGCCGCGGCGATGGGCCGTGACCGGGACGAGCGGCTGGCCAGCCTCTCGCTTTTGGCCACCCAGACCGACTTTACCGAGCCGGGCGAACTCGAGCTTTTCATCGACGAGTCCCAGGTCTCGTTTCTCGAGGATGTGATGTGGGCCCGGGGCTATCTGGGCCGCGACGAGATGGCCGGCGCCTTTCACCTGCTGCGCTCGCAGGATTTGATCTGGTCGCGTCACATCCGTCACTACCTCATGGGCGAGCGCGAGGCCATGTTCGATCTCATGGCCTGGAACGCCGACGCCACCCGGCTGCCCTATCGCATGCACAGTGACTATCTGCGCGATCTTTTCCTGCACAACGATCTGGTGGAGGGGCGGTACGACATCGACGGCCGGCCGGTGTCGGTGGGCGATATCGATGTGCCGATCTTCTCACTGGCAACGCGGCGCGATCACATCGCCCCCTGGCGGTCGGTCTACAAGATCGTGCGCCTGGCACGAACCGATGTGACCTTTGCCCTGAGCGCCGGGGGTCACAACGCCGGGGTGGTCAGCGAGCCCGGCCATCCGCGTCGGGAATACCAGCTGGCCCATTTCAGCCCGGCCGATCCGACCTGCCCGGCCGAGCGTTTCGAGCGCGAGGTGGCCGCCGAGCCGGGCTCGTGGTGGCCGGCCTGGCAGCAATGGCTGGCCGATCGCAGCGGCGAGCCCGTCGACCCGCCGGCCATGGGCGCGCCCGGGGCCGGCTACGCGCCCTTCGCCGATGCCCCGGGCGAGTATGTGCTGATGCGCTGAGCCGGGCTCAGCGCCGCTCCACCGGCAGGCCTTCGAGGTAGTCCATCCAGCGCCATTGCGGGTCGCCCACCACCACAAAGTTGGGGTTGAGGATCGAATCCTCGGTGTTGTAGCGAAGCGCCGTCCCGTCCGGGGTCATGACCTTGCCGCCGGCCGCCTCGACCACGCACTGCGCCGCGGCGCTGTCCCACTCCGAGGTGGGCCCGAAGCGCGGATAGCAGTCCGCCGCCCCCTCGGCCACCAGACAGAACTTCAGCGAGCTGCCCATCGAGACGGTCTCGAACGCCGGCAGCCGCTCGAGCAGGGCTTCTACCTGGGGGTGGCGGTGCGAGCGGCTGACCACCAGCCGCAGGGGTCCCTCGCCGATCTTTGCGGTGGCAATCGCCGCCCGCCCCTCGCTGTCCTGTCGCTCGGCCACCGCCGGGGCATCGGCGGGGATCATGCCGGTGTAGGTGCGGCTTAGCACCGGGGCATGCACCACCCCCAGCACCGGCCGGCCCGCCTCGATGAGCGCGATATTGACGGTGAACTCGCCGTTGCGCTTGATGAACTCACGGGTGCCGTCCAGCGGGTCCACCAGCCAGTAGCGCGGCCACTGCCGGCGCTCGGCAAAGGCCGGGATGCCGCCTTCCTCGGAGAGCACCGGGATAGTTGGGGTCAGGGCCTGGAGTTGGGTCTGGATCAAGCGGTGGGCGGCGTTGTCGGCGCTTGTCAGCGGCGAGTCGTCGGTTTTGGTCTCGACCTCGAAGCCGGCGGCATAGATCGACAGAATCTCGCGGCCGGCGGCCTCGGCGATGTGAACGGCCTGGTCGAGCAGGCTCGGTGTGGCGGTGGCGGACATGGGGTGTGCCTTTGGCCTTTCAATCAGCCCACCATCCTACCTTGGCGGGGGGTCAGTTGACATGCCCGGGCCAGGGGGCTATCGTCCGCACATCGCGCCCCAAGGGGCGGATTCCCCCGTCATGATTTCAGCCATAGCGCCGCAGCCAAGGCGGGCACTCCACCCCCGACACTCACAAGCTTGTTTCCCCTGGAGGGTTGTTCCGTGAGCGACAACATCGTCCATGTCTCCGATGCCGATTTCGAGACCGAGGTCCTGCAATCCGACGCCCCCGTGCTGGTTGACTACTGGGCCGAGTGGTGTGGGCCGTGCAAGATGATCGCGCCCATCCTCGAAGAGGTGGCCGCCGGTTACGACGGCAAGATCAAGATCGCCAAGCTCAACATTGATGAAAACCCCGAGACGCCGCCCAAGTACGGCATTCGCGGTATCCCGACCCTGATGCTGTTCAAGAACGGCAATGTCGAGGCCACCAAGGTTGGCGCCCTGTCCAAGGCCCAGCTCTCGGCCTTTATCGACAGCAATCTGTAGCGACAGGGCCATATCCACCCGTGTCACGGTCGCCCGCCGGGCGGCCTGGAACCAGCGATGAATCTCACCGAACTCAAACAAAAACCCGCTGCTGAACTCGTCGAACTCGCCCAGTCCTTTGGCATTGAGAACATGGCCCGCTCGCGCAAGCAGGAGGTCATCTTTGCGCTGCTCAAGGCCCATGCCAAAAACGGCGAGGATATCTGGGGCGATGGCGTACTCGAGATCCTCCAGGATGGCTTCGGCTTTCTGCGCTCGACCACCAGTTCGTACATGGCCGGGCCCGACGATATCTACGTCTCGCCCAGCCAGATCCGGCGCTTTTCGCTGCGCACCGGCGATACCATCTCGGGCAAGATCCGCCCGCCCAAGGACAGCGAGCGCTATTTCGCCCTGCTCAAGGTCGATGAGATCAACTTCGAAAAGCCCGAGGCGGCCAAGCACAAGGTGCTTTTCGAAAACCTCACCCCGCTGTTCCCCAAAGAGCGGCTGGTGCTCGAGCGGGGCAACGGCTCCACCGAAGATCTCACCGCCCGGGTGATCGATCTCTCCGCGCCCATCGGCAAGGGCCAGCGCGCGCTCATCGTCTCACCGCCCAAGGCCGGCAAGACGATGCTGCTGCAGAACATCGCCCAGTCCATCACCGCCAACAACCCCGAGGCCTACGTCATCGTCCTGCTCATCGACGAGCGGCCCGAGGAAGTCACCGAGATGGAGCGCACCGTGCGCGGCGAGGTGGTGTCCTCGACCTTTGACGAGCCGGCCAACCGCCACGTGCAGGTCGCCGAGATGGTCATCGAAAAGGCCAAGCGCCTGGTCGAGCACAAGCGCGATGTGGTCATCATGCTTGANTCCATCACCCGTCTGGCGCGGGCCTACAACACGGTGGTGCCCAGCTCGGGCAAGGTCCTCACCGGGGGTGTCGACGCCAACGCCCTGCACCGGCCCAAGCGCTTCTTCGGTGCGGCCCGGAACATCGAGGAGGGCGGGAGCCTTAGCATCATCGCCACCTCGCTGATCGAGACCGGCTCGCGCATGGATGATGTGATCTACGAAGAGTTCAAGGGCACCGGCAACATGGAGGTCCACCTGGACCGCCGCATCGCCGAGAAGCGGATCTACCCGGCGATTAACATCAACCGCTCCGGCACCCGGCGCGAAGAGCTTTTGATGACCCCGGACGAGCTGCAGAAGGTCTGGATCCTGCGCAAGCTGCTGCATCCCATGGATGAGCTCGCGGCCATCGAGTTTTTGCTCGACAAGCTCAAGGACACCAAGACCAACAACGAGTTCTTCCAGGCGATGAAGCGCTAGCGGCCACGCGTCGGGCCCATGGCCCGGGGTCAGTGATCGACCCGCTCCCAGGTCTCGAAATCCATGGCATAGGCGTGTTCGGCATCCGCCGGGTGGTGGGTGGTCTGGGTGCAGCGCCACGCCGGCCCCTCGAATGGCGGAAAAAACACATCCCCGGTGGGTTCGGCATGAACCCGGGTCAGTTCCAGGCGATGGGCCATGGGCAGAAAGGCCGCGTAGATATCCGCGCCGCCGATGATGGCCACCTCCTCGGCATCCGCCACCATCTTGAGGGCCTCATCCACCCCGCCGGCCACCTCGCAGCCCTCGTGATGCCAGTCCGGGTCGCGGGTCATGACGATGTTGCGCCGGTTGGGCAGGGGCCGGCCGATGGAGCGGAAGTTCTTGCGGCCCATGATGATCGGCTTGCCCCGGGTCAGCGCCACGAAATGCCGCATGTCATCCGGCAGACGCCAGGGCAGGTCATTGTCCCGGCCAATGACCCGGTTCATGGCCATGGCCACCACCATGACAATCCGGGGCGAGTGGTTGGCGGTCTCGGTCATGAGCGGGCTCCTGGTTGGTGGCCCGGCGACGGGCTAAACCGCCACCGGCGCGGGGATATGCGGATGCGCTTCGTAGCCCACCAGCTCGATGTCCTCAAAGCGGAAATCAAACAGGCTGTCCACCTCTGGGTTGAGCTTTAACCGCGGCAGCGGCAAGGGCTCGCGGGCAAGCTGCCGATCGGCCTGTTCCAGGTGGTTGAGATACAGATGCGCATCGCCAAAGGTGTGGATGAATTCCCCGGGCTCGAGGCCGGTCACCTGGGCGACCATATGCGTTAGAAGCGCGTACGAGGCGATGTTAAAGGGCACGCCCAAAAAGATATCCGCGCTTCGCTGATAGAGCTGACACGAAAGCCGCCCGTTCGCCACATAGAACTGGAACAGGCAATGACACGGCGGCAGCCCCATACGGTCGATTTCGGCCGGGTTCCAGGCGGTGACGATATGCCGGCGCGAATCGGGGTTGGTCTTGATCTGCTCGACCACCTGGCGGATCTGGTCGATGGCGCGGCCATCCGGCGCCGGCCACGAGCGCCACTGCACCCCGTAGATCGGGCCCAGATCGCCGTTTTCATCGGCCCACTCATCCCAGATCCGCACCCCGTTTTCCTTGAGATAGCGGATGTTGCTCTCGCCGGCCAGAAACCACAGCAGCTCGTGGATGATCGAGCGCAGGTGGAGCTTTTTGGTGGTCACCACCGGAAAGCCATCGGCCAGATCAAAGCGCATCTGCCAGCCAAAAATGGAAAGCGTCCCGGTGCCGGTGCGATCGGATTTCTCCACGCCGTGGTGACGGACATGGCCGAGGAGCGTCTGGTATTGCTGCATGGCGGTGCGGATATCCCTTCTAGCGACCGATCAGGATGACGGCTGCGGCCGTCGGGCCATCACCATCAGCATAACGCCTATGGCGATCATGGGCAGCGACAGGAGCTGGCCCATGGTCATCCCGGCGAGCAGATACCCCAGGTGGGCATCCGGCAGGCGGACAAACTCCACTGCAAAGCGCGCCAGCCCATAGCCGATGAGGAAAAACCCGGTCACCGCCCCGGCCGGCCGGGGGCGGTGCGAGAACCACCACAAAAGCGCAAACAGCACCAGGCCCTCGAGCGCCATTTCGTAGAGCTGCGAGGGGTGACGTGGTTCCGGCCCCAGGGGCGGGTAAACCATGCCCCAGGGCAGTTGGGTGGGCGCACCCCAGAGCTCGCCGTTGATGAAGTTGCCAAGCCGCCCGGCCGCCAGCCCCGGCGGCACCAGCGGCGCGATGAAATCCCCCAGCGCCAGCGCCGGGATGCGATGGCGCCGGGCATAGAGGGCCATGGCCACGATTACCCCCAAAAGCCCGCCGTGGAACGACATCCCCCCTTCCCAGACGCGCAGCAGCGAGAGCGGGTCGGCCAGCCACGCATCGGCGGCATAAAAAAGGATGTAGCCGATGCGGCCGCCCAGCACCACGCCGATGGCGCCGTAGAGCAGCAGATCGTCCATCTGCGCCGGTCCCACCGGGGTGTCCGGCCGGCGGGCGCGCAGCCGCCCCAGCCACCAGGCAAGCCCGAAGCCGATGGCGTACATCACCCCGTACCAGTGGATGTCCAGCGGGCCAATCGAGATGGCCACCGGGTCGATTGCCGGATACTGCAGCATGCGCGCATTGTGACCGATCGAGGCACTTGATGACACGCACTTCGGGTGTCCCGGCCACCGGGCTTACGCTAGACTGCAACACTTGTTCCGAAGTGACTGTTCAACGGGGAGTTCGCCGGTGCGGCGTGTGTCAGGAAAAATCGCCGGGATGCTGCTGATGCTGTTGGTGGTGGGCCTTTGCGCGGCCACCGCGGTCCAGGCCCAGACCCGCGCCTATGTCACCGACGAGCTCGAGATCACCCTGCGCAGCGGCCAGGGCAATGATTATCGCATCATCCGCCTGCTGCGCTCGGGCGCCGAGGTGAGCGTCCTCAGCCGGGGCGAGACCTGGACCCGGGTGCGGGTGGGCGAGGATGAGGGGTTCGTGCGCAGCATCTATCTGGATGACCAGCCGGGTGCCGCCGCCCGACTGGCCGAGGCCGAAGCCGGGCTGGAGCGGGTGCGCGCCGATAACCGTCGCCTCGAGGCCGAGCTGGCCCGTGCCCGCGAGCGGCTCGAGGCGCTTTCGCAGCAGAACGAAACCCTCGAGACCGACAACCAGCGCATGGCCCAACGCCTCGAGGAGGCCGGCGAGGGGCTGGCCCTTGCCGATGAAAACCAGCGTCTGCGCAAGCAGGTCATCGACCTGGAGCGGCAGGTGCAGGATCTGCAACGCGGCGCCGAGCGCATGGCCGAGCGCGAGCGCCAGGACTGGTTTGTCGCCGGCGCCGCGGTGGTGGTGTTTGGCATGCTGCTTGGCATTGCCGTGACGCGCATTCGCTGGCGGCGGCGCAGCAGCTGGGGCGATCTCTAGAGGCCGGTGATGACCCAATCCCTTGCACAGCTGGTGGCCTGGTTTCGGCACAGCTCACCGTTTATCCACGCCCATCGTGACCGCACCTTTGTGGTGGGATTCGACGGTGAGGCGCTGGTCGATGCCGAGGCCGCGGACGCCCTGGTCCATGACCTGGCGCTTTTAAGCGGGCTGGGTATCCGGCTGGTGCTGGTCCCCGGGGCCCGGCCCCAGGTGGACGAGCGCCTGGCCCGGGCCGGCATCGAGCCCCGACGGGCCAACGACCTGCGTATCACCGATGCCGCGGCCATGGACTGTGTCCGCGATGCCGTGGGCGCGGTGCGGTTGCAGCTCGAGGCGCTTTTCTCGATGGGCCTTGCCAACTCGCCCATGGCCGGGTTGCGGCTGCAGGTGGCAAGCGGCAACTTCGTCACCGCCCGGCCCCTGGGCGTGCTCGAGGGCGTCGATTATGCGTACACCGGCACCGTTCGGCGGGTGGATGCCGATGCCCTGCGCCAGCGCCTGGACGACCGGGCGGTGGTCATCGTCAGCCCCCTGGGGGTTTCGCCCACCGGCGAGCTTTTCAACCTCCACGCCGGCGACGTGGCGGTGGCGGTGGCCCGATCGCTGCAGGCCGACAAGCTTTTATTCCTCCACGAAGGCGACGGGTTGGTGGACGGCGAGGGTCACCGCCGGGGCGAGCTCACCCTGGACGAGGCCCGGGCGCTGCTCGAAAGCGCCGAGGCAGAGGCCATGCCAGAGATGATCCGCCAGCAACTGGCCCGGGCCGTCGCGGCCTGCCGCGGCGGTGTGCCCCGGGTGCATCTGCTGCCCCGGCGCCAGGACGGCGCCATGCTGGGCGAGCTCTTCACCCGGGACGGGGTGGGGACACTGGTGGCGGCGCGGCCCTTCGAGCAGCTGCGCACCGCCGGCACCGGCGATATCCCGGGGATTCTGGCGCTGATCCGGCCCCTCGAAGCCGATGGCGTGCTGGTGGCCCGCACCCGCGAGCGGCTCGAGACCGAGATCGATGATTTTCTGGTCATGGAGCGCGAAGGCACCATCGTTGCCTGTGCCGCCCTCCATGGCATCGATGGGGGTGATGGCAGCCCGAGCGGTGGCGAGATCGCCTGCCTGGTGGTGCACCCGGAATACCGCCACAGCCGGCGGGGCGAGCAGTTGCTTGAAAAACTCGAGACACAGGCCCGGGCGCGGGGCTGGCGAGAGCTTTTCGTGCTCACCACCCAGGCCAGTCACTGGTTTGTCGAGCGGGGGTATCAGCCCACCGACCCCGAGGCGCTGCCGCCGGCCCGGCGTGCGGACTATCAGCCCGACCGGGCGTCGCGGGTGCTTGCCAAGACCCTGACGCCGGGCTAGCGGCGGATCAGCGCAGGGCGACCCGCTCGGACTTGCGGGCCAGGGTGGTGTTGGTGGCCAGCCGGTGGAGGCGGTTGGCGCGGATCATCTCGCGGACCTCTTCGACATAGGCCATCCCGCGCTGCGAGTAGCTCTCGAGCCCGGCGGTCATCTCGGCGGGTGTCATGGCCCGGTCCTCGCTTCGCGCCTGGGCCCGGATGCGGCGAAAACGCTCATAGGCCGGGTGGCTGTTGAGGTTTTGCAGATAACTGCGCACCGAGTCGCGCAGGTTATCGAAGACCTGCACATAGTGATCGGCGTCCTCGGGCCGATCCAGCGGCTTGAGGCCCTGCGAGGCATCCCAGGTCCACTCGCCAAAGAGATTGTTGGCCTCGCGGGCAAACCGCGATGTGCCCCAGCCGCTTTCCTTGGCCGCCTGGGCCAGGGCCAGGGCCGCGGGCACCGTATCGATGCGCCGCTCCAGCGTCTGCCAGGTCTCGGCCGCAAGGGGCGGGCCATCCACCCGGTAGTCTTCGGCCAGGCGGTTGAGGATGTTCTTGCGCCGCTGCTCGGGCAGCGATTCGCTGAGCGCCTGATGGAGCTGATGCCGCTGGCGCCGGATGCGCTCGTTTTCGGCGAGGACAAGCGGCATCAGCGCGCGAAAGAACAACGCCTTGCGCTGCTCGCTCGGCGCCTCGCCCATGTCGTCGGGGAAGGCCTTTAAGGTCAGCGGCGGCACCTGCCGGGCCGGCCAGAAATAGCCCGCCTGACTGAAAATCCCCTCGAGCTTTTCCACGCTCTGGGCCTGGACCGGCTCGAGCGGCGGGATCTCGCCGTCGCTGTTGGCAATACCCGGCCAGCCCATCCACCACAACGCCAGCGCCAGGACCAGTGCGGTCAGGGGGATGGCATCGATCAAGGCCCGCAGTTGGTTCAACGCCTTTGCCGGTTCACTCACCTGTCTCGCCCTGCTTTTCCAGATCCAGGATGTGCTGCCACTCGGCCTCGCTGACCGGCATCACCGACAAGCGGTTGCCGCGCTGCACAAGCTTCATCTGTGAGAGGGCGGGATCGGCCTTGAGTTCCGCCAGGGGGATCACCCGGCGGGTGTGGCGGCGGTATTGCACAT